>Ga0181518_10000142_pt1 | contig 80024 bp, 74 predicted proteins | sample PEATcosm2014_Bin_28_FD_119751 | JGI IMG/M metagenome (GOLD analysis project Ga0181518, IMG submission 119751) | Peatland microbial communities from MTU Mesocosm Facility, Houghton, MI, USA - PEATcosm2014_Bin01_60_metaG | ecosystem: Environmental > Terrestrial > Soil > Wetlands > Peat | place...
AACATACATGAAGTGATCCGCCGGCCAGTGGTCACCGAGAAGGGTGTGACCGCCAAGGATGAGCACCGCACGTTGTGCTTCGAAGTGGCGCAGGACGCCAACAAGACGCAGGTGAAGCAGGCGGTCGAGCGGCTGTTCAAGGTGAAAGTAGCGGAAGTCAGGACCGCCAACCTGGAAGGCAAGATGCGCCGCCGCGGCCGGTTCGTGGGCTACCGGCACGATTGGAAGAAGGCGTACGTGAAATTGAAGGTAGGAGAAAAGGTTCCCGACTTTGCGGAGATCTAGCAAGCGAGCGGGAGAGGCGGCGAGGGGGCGAGCGGGCGATTCTGCGATCGCGGGTTCGCCCGCTCGCCGGTTCGCCCCCTCGCCCGCTCGGCTGGGAGATTTGGAAAATGCCGATTAAATCATACAGGCCGGTAACACCGACACGCCGCTTCCAAACGGTCGTGTCGCGTGAGGATATCACCAAGGAGCGGCCGGAGAAGTCGCTGCTGGAGTCTAAGAAGGGCACGGGCGGTCGCAATTCCACGGGCCGCGTGACATCGCGCTTCATCGGCGGCGGCCATAAGCAGGCGTACCGGTTGGTGGATTTCAAGCGCGACAAGCACGGGATTCCGGCCGTGGTGGCGGCGATTGAATACGATCCCAACCGCTCGGCGCGCATCGCCCTGTTGCATTACAAGGACGGCGAGAAGCGCTACATCCTGCAGCCGGACGGCCTGAAGGTGGGCATGACCGTGATGTCCGGGCCCACCGCCGACATCCTGCTGGGAAACACGCTGCCGCTGAAGAATATGCCGGCGGGCACCGTGGTCCACAACGTAGAACTGCGGCCGGGGAAGGGCGCGCAGATGGCGCGGTCCGCGGGCGCGCAGGCGCAGTTGGTCAACAAGGAAGGCGACATCGCCCTGCTGAAGCTGCCCTCGGGAGAGATCCGGCGCGTGCCGCTCGATTGCATGGCCACCGTCGGCCAGGTGGGCAACGTAGATCACGAGAACGTATCTCTGGGCAAGGCCGGCCGCAAGCGCTGGATGGGCAAGATGCCGCACAATCGCGGCGTCTCGATGAACCCGGTGGATCATCCGCACGGTGGCGGCGAGGGCAAAACCTCCGGCGGCCGGCATCCGGTGACTCCCTGGGGTCAGCCCACCCGCGGTTTCAAGACCCGCAACAACAAGCGCACGGATAAGTGGATCGTCACCAGGAAGAGTAAGAAGAGATAACTATGGGGCGTTCAGTCAAGAAAGGGCCGTTCACGGATGGCCACCTGGAAGTGAAAATCGCGGCTCTCACCGTGAAGAACGAGAAGCGCGTGGTCCGCACCTGGTCACGCCGCTCGACCATCCTTCCGGAGTTCGTGGGCCACACCATTGCGGTGCACAACGGCAAGAAGTTCATCCCGGTATACATCACCGAAAACATGGTGGGACACAAGCTGGGCGAGTTCTCTCCCACGCGGCATTTCAAGGGGCACTCGGTGAAGGCCGCTACGGAGAAGGCGGCGAAGCCAGCATAACGGGCCAGCTTAAGAGGCGATTATGGAAGCCAAGGCAGAAGCGAGATATATCAGGGTATCGCCGCAGAAGGCGCGGCTGGTGGTGAATCTGATTCGCGGCAAGAGCGCCGATCAGGCGCGTACCACTTTGCGTTCCACCAACAAGCGCATCGCGCCCCAAGTGCAGAAGGTGCTGGATTCGGCGATCGCCAACGCGAAAGACCGCTTTGAGGACGTGGACGTGGACCGCCTGGTGGTGTCGGAAGCATATGTTCACGAGGGACCGCGGCAGAAGCGCATACGCCCGGCGCCCATGGGCCGCGCTTATCGTTATCAGCGGCGGACGGCGCATATCGTGATCAAAGTAGCGGAGAAGGCGGAACAGGCGGAGAAGGAATAATGGAACCGCAGATGAACACACATACGCACAGATTCATGATGGAACCGCGGAAACTTCGCGAGCACGATCATGTTTTATCTGTGTTTATCTGTGTCCATCTGTGGTTAGAAGGTTAACGAATGGGACAAAAGGTTCATCCTTACGGTTTCCGGCTGGGATTTAACAAGCCGTGGCGATCCCGCTGGTTCGCCAAGCAGGGTTATTCGAAGCTGCTGCAGGAAGATCTGGAGTTGCGGGAGACGTTGCGCGAGCGGCTCAAATCGGCCGGCGTCAGCGCTATCGAAGTGGATCGCCCCGGCAACAAGCTGCGGGTCACCATACGCACTTCGCGCCCCGGCATTATTATCGGACGCAAGGGCGCCGAGATCGAAAAGCTGAAGCAGGACCTGGCCAAGCGCACCAAGCGCGAGGTCTTCATCGACATACAGGAAGTGCACAAGCCCGAGCTGGATGCGCAACTGGTGTCGGAATCGATCGCGCTGCAGCTCGAGAAGCGCGTGGCGTTCCGGCGGGCCATGCGCAAGGCCGTGGATTCGGCGCTGCGCTTCGGCTGCAAGGGCATTAAAGTGCGTGTGTCGGGCCGGCTGAATGGCGCGGAAATCGCGCGCAGCGAATGGTATTTGCAGGGCCAGCTTCCACTGCACACACTGCGCGCGGATATCGATTACGGCTTTACGGAAGCCAACACCACGTATGGCGTGATCGGCGTGAAGGCCTGGCTGTACAAGGGCGAGATTTTGGACGCCGGCAACCGCATGCGAGGGCTCTCGTCGGAGCCGGAACCCCGGCGCGACCGCGGCGAACGTCGCGACCGTGGCGACCGAGGAGATCGTGGCGACCGCCGCTCGCCGGCGCCCCGCGCGCACGAACCATCCGCGCACGCTCCCGAGCCCAGCGGACCAGCCATACAGGCGGCCCCGCCGGAAATGGCCCGTCCCGCGCGCACCGGCGGTCCGATCCTGCCGCCGCTGATGGCGCCGCAACCGCAGTGGAAGCAGGAAGCGCGGCACGAGCCGGAACCCACAGCCGCGCCCGCACCCACGGTCGAGCCTACGCCCACGGTCGAGCCCGCGGCCGAGAAGACCGAGGGGGAGAAGTAAGCCATGATGATGCCCAAGAAGGTCAAATACCGCAAGCAGCAACGCGGGCGCATGGCCGGCAAGGCGTGGCGGGGTTCGTCCATTTCCTTTGGCGACTGCGGCCTGAAGGCTTTGTCGTGCGCGTGGATCACGGACCGGCAGATCGAGGCGGCCCGTATCGCGATGACCCGCTCGATCAAGCGCGGGGGCAAGGTATGGATTCGTTTGTTTCCGGATAAGCCCATCACCAAGAAGCCCGCCGAAACCCGTATGGGAAAAGGCAAAGGCGCTCCGGAGCAATGGGTGGCGGTGGTGCGGCCAGGCAAGATCCTGTTCGAGATGGAAGGCGTACCTCCGGAGGTGGCGGCGGCCGCGATGCGCCTGGCCGCGCACAAGCTCCCGATCCGGACCAGGTTCGTCACGCGAGAGCAGGCGGAGTAGACTATGAAGTCGCAGAAGATCAGGGACCTCGACGAAAACGAGTTGCAGCACCAGTTGCGGACCATCGAAGAACAGCTCTTCCGGCTGAATTTCCAGATGTCCATGGGAACGATGGAAGGCCTGAAGAAGGCGCGCGCCATGAAGAAGGACCGCGCCCGTATTTACACCATCCTGCGCGAGCGGGCCCAGGGAGCAGCGCCCCTGGCGGGAGCGAAGAAGTAATATGGCCGGGCAGACCGAAAAGCCGTTGAAGAACGAGAAGGTTGGCGAGGTGGTCTCCGTCAAGATGACCAAGACCATCGTGGTGGAAGTGAGCCGCCGCGTACCGCATCCGTTGTACAAGCGGATCGTGAACAAGCGCAAGAAATTCTACGCGCACGACGAAGCCGCCAGCGCCAAGCTGGGAGACGTGGTGCGCATCATCGAGTGCCGGCCGTTGAGCCGCCTGAAGCGTTGGCGCCTGGCCGAGGTGATCCGGCGTGCCGCGCAGGTGGGCACGCAGCCGGAGGAGTTGGACATCAAAGTGTAGTGGCTGGTGGTTGGTGGCTGGTGGCTGGTGGATTAGAACAAGACCACCAGTCATCAGCCAGTAGCCACCATCCACCAGGAGCATACCGACCATGGTTGGAATGAGGACGATTTTGGAGGTGGCCGACAACAGCGGCGCGCGCCGGCTGGCGTGTATTTTGCCGCGCGGCGGCGATCTCGGCCTGCGCGCCGGCTTAGGCGATGTGGTTACCGCCAGCGTGAAAGAGGCGGCTCCGGATTCCGCGATCAAGAAGGGCAAAGTGGTGCGCTGCGTCATCGTGCGGATGCGCAAGGAGACCCGGCGCAAAGACGGAACCTATATACGATTCGATTCCAATGCCGCCGTGCTTATCACTGAGTTAGGCGAACCGGTGGGTACGCGCGTGTTCGGACCCGTCGCGAGGGAACTGCGCGAGAAGAGATTCATGAAGATCGTGTCGCTGGCGCCCGAGGTGATTTGAAATGCCGCAGAAAAAGCTTGCACATCCCGTACGCATTTTGCTGAAGAAGAACGACCAGGTGAAGGTCATTGCCGGGCGCGATAAAGGCAAGACCGGACGGGTGCTGGACGTGAATCCCGCCAATGGCAAGATTCTGGTGGAGCACGTGTCGATGATCAAGCGGCACACGCGTCCGAATCCGGGAAAGCAGATCAAGGGCGGCATCGCCGAGCGGGAAAGCCCCATCTCGGTGTCAAACGTCAAGATCGTATGCCCGCAGTGCGGACCGGTGCGCATCGCGCACCATATCGAGGTTTTGCCCGGCGGCAAGAACCGGCGCACGCGGGTCTGCCGCAAGTGCGGGCAGGGCCTGGACAGGAAGTAGAAAACATGGCAGCACGACTCAAGCAGCTTTATCAAAAATCGGTGGTTCCGGCCCTTACCAAGGAGTTCGGCTACAAGAACCATATGGCCGTGCCCAAGCTCGACAAGATTTCCATCAACCTCGGTCTGGGCGAAGCTACGCAGAACGCCAAGCTGATGGACGGCGCGGTGAACGAGATGGCGCAAATCGCCGGCCAGAAGCCGGTGGTGACCAAGGCGCGCAAATCCATTGCGGCCTTCAAGCTGCGCGAAGGCATGTCCATCGGCTGCATGGTGACGCTGCGCGGCGACCGCATGTATGAGTTCTTCGACCGGCTGGTGAATGTCGCATTGCCCCGCGTGCGCGACTTCCGCGGGGTTTCCAGCAAGTCGTTCGATGGGCGTGGCAACTACACGCTGGGTATCAAGGAGCAGTTGATTTTTCCGGAGATCGATTACGCGAAGGTGGAAAAGACCAAGGGCATGAACATTTCCATCACCACCACCGCGCGCACCGATGCCGAGGGCCTGGCGCTATTGAAACAGCTAGGCATGCCGTTCCGGCAGTAAGAGGAGAGAAAGAAAAAGAATAATGGCCACCACCGCAAAACAGGCGAAAGACCGAAAACTGGACATCGCTCAACGGGCCAAGACGCCCAAGCTCCGCTGCCGGCACCGCAACCGCTGCTGGCGCTGCGGGAGGCCGCGCGGCTTTCTGCGGAAGTTCGGCATCTGCCGGCTGTGTTTCCGCCAACTGGCGTTGAACGGGGAAATCCCGGGCGTCATCAAGGCGAGCTGGTGAGCGCCGGAAAGAGATTTGGAGGGCAACAATGACGAGTGATCCTATCGCCGACATGCTCACGCGAGTGCGCAATGCGATCAGCGCCCGCCATCCCAAGGTGGATGTGCCGGCATCCAAATTGAAGACGGAGATCGCGCGGATACTCAAGGAAGAGGGGTATATCCAGAACTTCAAAGTCGCGGAAGAAGGCCCCAAGAAGACCATCAAGATCTACCTGAAGTACACCAACAGTAACGCGCCGGTGATTTCAAGTATTGAGCGCATCTCGCGGCCCGGCTGCCGGGTTTACGTGGGCCAGCAGGACATTCCGCGCGTGCTGGGCGGTCTGGGAATCAACATCCTCACCACGCCGCGCGGAGTCATGACCGGGCGCGACGCGCACAAGGAGCATATCGGAGGAGAGCTGCTGTGCCGGGTTTGGTAGTGGCGCAGGCACTCGTGCCTGCCGTGTCCACACTCTTGTGGACGCAAAATCCGAAGGATTTTAGCTATGTCGAGAATTGGTAAGAAACCGATTCCCCTGCCGAAAGGGGTCAAGATCCAGATCGGCGAGCAACTCGAAGTCACTGGACCCAAGGGCACGCTGACCGTGCCGATTCCGGCCGGTGTCCACGTGAACCAGGCAGACGGCCGGCTGGATCTGGTACGCGACAGCGACCAGCAAAGCGCGCTGCACGGGCTCACGCGCGCCTTGGCGGCTAACGCCGTGCAAGGCGTTTCCACCGGGTTTACCAGGGAACTGGATATCGTGGGCATAGGCTACCGCGCCGACGTCAAGGGCAAGGTGGCCACCTTTACGCTGGGCTATTCGCATCCCATCGAGGTCCTGCTGCCGGATGGCGTGGACCTGAAGATCGACAAGCAGACGCACCTGGTGCTCACCGGCCACGACAAGCAGATGCTGGGCCAGGTGGCGGCTAATATCCGCGCGCTGCGCAAGCCGGATCCCTACAAGAACAAGGGCATCCGGTATACCGGCGAGCAGTTGCGCAAGAAGGTCGGCAAGACCGGCGCTTCGTCGGGGGCCAAATGATCCATAAGACTCAAAAGAACGAGATACGCCATCGCATCCATGAGCGCATACGCCACAAGGTGCGGGGTACCGCGGAGCGGCCGCGGCTGGCGGTGTTCCGCAGCGTAGCCAATATTTACGTGCAGGTGATCGACGATATCGATGGTCGCACGCTGGTGTCGGCTTCCAGCATCGAAAAAGGAAAGCGCACCAACGGCGGCAATCTGGCCGCGGCCAAGACGGTCGGCAAGCTGATCGCCGAGCGCGCCAAGGAAAAGGGCATCAACAAGGTAGTGTTCGATCGGGGCGGCTATATCTACCACGGCCGTGTCAAGGCCCTGGCGGACGAGGCACGCAAAGCCGGACTGGAGTTTTAATCGGATGGCAGTAACAACCGTAAAGCGCATCGATCCGCAGACGCTCAATTTGAAAGAGCAGGTGGTGTCGATCAATCGCGTCACCAAGGTGGTCAAGGGCGGCAAGAACCTGAGCTTCTCCGCGCTGGTGGTGATCGGCGACCCGGCGGCGAAGGTGGTGGGTTTCGGCGTGGGCAAGGCGAAGGAAGTGCCGTCCGCTATCCGCAAGGGTATTGAAGCAGCCAAGAAGAATTTGCGCAAGATACACATGGTGGGGACCACCATCCCGCATATCTCGCTGGGCCGTTTCGGCAGCGGCCTGGTGCTGTTGAAACCGGCTCCGGAAGGCACCGGCGTAATCGCGGGCGGACCGGTGCGCGCGGTGGTCACCGCGGCGGGCATCCCCAACGTGCTGACGAAATCGATCGGCACGCACAACCCGCACAACGTGGTAAAGGCCACCATCGTGGCGCTTGAGCAGTTGCGGGATAAGAACGAAGTAGCGGAGATGCGCGGCCTGGCGGTGGAGAAACTTTGAAGCGGGTGCTGGGTGTTAGGTGCTGGGTGCTGGCAAACTTTTCGACCGTTTGCTGTTAGTAGGCCAGAACCCAGCACCCAGAACCCAGGACCCAGGGGTCAAATATGGATGGCATGATTAAGATCAAGCTGTATCGCAGTCCGATCTGCACGCCCGAGAAGCACAAGCGCGTCGTGCGCGGGCTGGGGCTACGCAAGTTGAATCAGGTCGTGGTGCGGCCGGATTCACCGGTCTTCCGCGGCATGGTCAACAAGGTCCCGCATCTGCTGAAGGTCGTGGAATAGGAGAACCCGTATGAATCTGAGCGGATTGAAACCCCCGGCCGGACAGAACCACAGCCGGAAGCGCATCGGGCGCGGTATGGGATCTGGTCTGGGCAAAACCTCCACGCGCGGCAGCAAGGGACAACGCGCCGGAACGGGTTTCGGCCAGAAGCGCGGCTTCGAAGGCGGACAAATGCCGCTGCACCGCCGCTTGCCCAAACGCGGTTTTACGAATATCTTTAAGAAGCAGTACGCCATTGTGAATCTGGGCCGGCTGGAGAGGCTGGAAGGGGATACATTCACCCCGGATCATCTAAAGGAAATCGGCGTCCTCAGGAAACTGCACGAGGGTCTGAAGGTGCTGGGTGCGGGCCAGTTGACGCGCAAAATTCGGGTCGAGGCGCACCTGTTCTCGAAGTCGGCGCTCGACAAGATTCAGGCGGCTGGCGGAGAGGCCGTAGTAATCGGCGCTGAGCCGCGCGCATAAGTAAGGTACCGAGCCGCGCGCGTAAGCCAGCGGTTTGGAGGCGAAGGAACCATGAAGTTTTTTGAAGCGCTGGGCAACGTATTCCGCATCCCCGATCTGCGCAAGAGAGTCTTGTTCACGCTCGCCATGCTGGCGGTCTACCGCCTGGGCGGCCACATTCCCACGCCGGGCATCAATCTCAACGCCTGGGAGCAATTCTTCAGCAGGAGCCAGGGCACCATCTTCGGTTTCTTCGACTTGTTCGCGGGCGGCAATATACGGCGGCTCACCATCTTCGCCTTGGGCATCATGCCCTACATTACCGCGTCCATCATCCTGCAATTGCTGACGGTGGTGGTCCCCACGCTGGAGAAGCTGCAGAAGGAAGGCGAGCTGGGGCGGCGCAAGATCACCCAGTGGACCCGCTATCTCACGATTATCCTCTCCGTGCTGCAGTCGTTCGGCATCGCCAAGGGGCTGCAGGCCATGCAAGGCGGCGTGGTGATCAACCCGGGATGGGGTTTCGTGCTGCTGACCATTATCTCCCTGACCACCGGCACGGCTTTCATCATGTGGCTGGGCGAGCAGATCAGCGATCGCGGCGTGGGCAATGGCATGTCGCTCATTATCTTCGCTGGAATTGTGGTGGGCCTACCCAACGCCATTCAAAACATCTACCGGAATACCTTCATCACCCGCGAGTGGAACGTGCTGCAAATGATCTTCATTCTGGCGATGATGGTGCTGGTGGTGGCATTTATCGTGCTGGTGGAGCGCGGCGAGCGGCGCATCCCTGTGCAGTACGCCAAGCGCGTGGTGGGCCGGCGCGTCATGGGCGGGCAGTCCACCCACATGCCGTTAAAGGTGAACGCCGGCGGTGTGATCCCGGTGATCTTCGCGTCGTCCATCCTGGCGTTTCCGCAGACCCTGGCCACCATGCCGTTTGTCAAGAATATGCCGTGGCTGAACGCCACCCTGACTTCCATACGGCACGGCGAGCCGCTTTATTACGTGCTCTTCGTGGCGGGCATCATCTTCTTCTGTTTCTTTTACGTATCCATCATCTTCAATCCTAACGAAGCCGCCGACAACATGCGCAAGTACGGGGGATTCATTCCGGGCATACGGCCGGGACGCAACACCGCCGATTACATGAACACCATCCTGACCAAGATCACAGTGGTGGGCGGGCTGTATCTGTCCATTCTGTGTCTGATCCCGGACATCATGATTTCCGGCATCAAGCTGCAGCATCTGCCGCTGATCGGGAACTGGATGGACGCTTATGCGCCACGCTTCCTGCTGGAAGGATTGAACGTGAACTTTTACTTTGGCGGCACCTCGCTGCTGATCGTGGTGGGTGTGGCCATGGACACCATCAACCAGGTGGAGGCGCAGTTGATCATGCGCCATTACGAGGGCTTTACGCCCCGGGCAGGGAGGATTCGCGGGCGCCGTAGCACTTTCTGACGTCGCAGCTTTCCATGATGCAAGCTGTGGTTCTGTTCGGTTCCCCAGGTTCGGGAAAAGGCACACAGGCGAGTCTTCTCAAGAACTGCCTCAAGGTGCCGCATATATCTACGGGAGATATGCTCCGGGAGCACATCAAGGAGGGCAACGCGCTGGGCGTAAGGGTTGCCGCTACCATGCATTCGGGGGCCCTGGTGCGGGACGAAGTAGTTAACCAGCTCGTGGAAAATCGGCTGGCCGCGGCGGATGCCAAGACCGGATTTATTTTAGACGGCTATCCCAGGACGAGGGATCAGGCCGAGCACCTTTGCCGCTGGCTGGACGACCGCGGCATACGCGAAGTGGTGATTCATCTCATAGTTGATTACAATAGAGTTGTCGCCCGATTGACCGGACGCCGCCAGTGTCCTCGCTGCGGTACCTTGTACAACATCGTTTCCAACCCTCCACGAGTGGAGGGAGTGTGCGACCTGGACGGCGACGCCCTGGTGGTCCGCGAAGACGACCAGGAGTCGGTGATTCGGGAAAGGCTGGCGGCGTATGAGACGCAGAGCCGGCCGTTGATCGAATTCTTTCGGGAGAAGGGCCGCCGCCTTTACGAGATCGATGCGGGCGAGCGGACTCCCGAGGCGCTGTTGCTTCAGGTATGCCGGACGCTGAAAGCGCCGGATGCCGGGTCGCCGGCCATGCAGGGATGATTATTCGAAAGACCGCCGCGGAGCTCGAAAAAATGCGGCGCAGTGGTTTATTGGTTTGGCAGATCCTGCGCAATCTGGAACAGATGGCGGACGTGGGAGTCAGCACGCTGGATCTGGAAGTCGCCGCGGAGCGCATGATGAAGGATGCGGGCGCGCGCCCGGCCTTCAAGGGCTATTATGTGCAGGCGGCCGGCGATACGTACCGCTTTGTGCTGTGCACTTCGATCAACAACGAGATCGTGCACGGTATGCCGTCGGCGAAGCGAGTTTTGAAGAAGGGCGACATCCTGTCGATCGATACAGGTGTGCAGCTCGATGGATATTTCGGGGATTCGGCCACTACGGTGGCCATAGGGGAAGTGAGCGAGCAGGCCACCCGGTTGATGCGGGTGACGCGGGAGGCGCTGGAGTTGGCCATCCAGCAGGTGAAGGCGGGCAACCGCCTGTTCGATGTATGTGGCACGGTCGAGCGGCATGTGCTCGCCAACGGATTTTCGATCGTGCGGGAGTACGTGGGTCACGGTATAGGGACGCAGCTCCATGAAGAGCCGCAGATCCCCAATTACGTAGAGCGCAAGAACGAGAACCCGCGCTTGAAGGAAGGCATGGTGCTGGCCATCGAGCCTATGGTCAACGCCGGCAAGCCCGATACCCAGGTTCTGAAGGACAAGTGGACGGCGGTCACCAAGGATGGGTCGTATTCGGCTCATTTCGAGCATTGCGTGGCGGTGACGTCGAACGGCCCCTGGGTGCTGACACGGCCGTGAAAACCGGGGGGCAGGAAGCGGGGGGCGGGGAACAGGTGATTGGCACCGTCCTGGAAGAGTTGCCCAGCGCGATGTATCGCGTGGAGCTCGAGAACAAGCAGCATGTGCTGGCCCACGCGGTGGGGACGGTGAAACGGAATTTTGTCCGGCTGCTGCCGGGCGATCGCGTGTGGGTGGAGTTATCCCCGCGCGACTGGACGCGGGGCAGGATCACCCGCAAGGATTAGTGGGGCAGACGCTTTCGCCTGCCAACCGATAGGAATCGAATATGAAAGTGCGCGCATCAGTTAAAAAGATTTGCGATAAGTGCAAGATCATCCACCGCGAGGGCGTGGTCCGGGTTATCTGCACCAACCCGAAACATAAACAGAGGCAGGGATAGCAGGAGGAAGTTATGGCACGTATCGCTGGTGTGGAAGTTCCGTCCAAGAAGCGGGCCGAGATCGGACTCACTTACATCTACGGGATCGGGCGCGCCCGTTCGCGCTCGCTGCTCTACCGGGCGGGCATCGATTTCGACAAAAAAGTGGCGGATCTGACCGAAGACGAAGTCAACCGTGTCCGCCAGATTCTGGAAGAAGAAGGCGCGGTGGAAGGCGATCTGCGCAAGGAAGTCTCGATGAACATCAAGCGGCACATCGAGATGGGCTCCTATCGCGGCCTGCGGCACCGGCGCGGCCTGCCTGTGCGGGGCCAGCGCACGCACACCAATGCGCGCACCCGCAAGGGACCGCGGCGCGGCACAGTGGCGAATAAGAAGAAGGCGACATCCAAGACGTAGCAGAGGCGTATGGCAAAAGCACCGGCAAAACCGACCAAGAAGAAAAGCTTCAAGAAGAAGGAAAAGCGCGTCGTCCACACGGGCATCGTGCACATACAGGCGACATTTAACAACACCATCGTGACCATCGCGGATCTGGAAGGCAACGTGGTTTCGTGGTCCAGCGCGGGTTCGCTGGGCTTCCGTGGATCGCGCAAGGGAACTCCCTTCGCCGCGCAGCAGGCCGCCATGACGGCCGCCAATAAAGCGGGTGAGAGCGGGTTGCGCAGCGTGGAAGTGCGGGTCAGCGGTCCGGGCTCCGGCCGCGAATCGGCGGTACGCGCATTATCCTCGGCAGGCATCGAAGTACGGCAAATCAAGGATGTCACGCCCATTCCGCACAATGGATGCAGGCCGCCGAAGAAGAGACGAGTTTGAAGTGGCTGGTGGTCAGTGGCTGGTGGCTGGTGGATTAGTCAAAACCACCAGCCACTAGCCACCAACCACTAGCCGCCGGTTTTTCACAAGCAGGAAGAAGGTCGCCAAGACCGTAAACTGCACCTTGAACGTAGAAAGGTAAGGAGAAGACATTGGCTCGATACATCGGCCCGGTTTGCCGGCTTTGCCGGCGCGAGGGCATGAAGCTGTTCCTGAAAGGCGAGCGCTGCCACACCGAGAAGTGCGCCATCGAGAAGCGCAACTTCGTCCCCGGGCAGCATGGCAAAGACCGCAAGGCCAAACTGGTAGGCTACGGCCTGCAGTTGCGGGAAAAGCAGAAGGCGCGCCGCATCTACGGCCTGCTGGAAACGCAGTTCCGCAACAACTTCGAGAAAGCGGCCGTGGCCAAAGGCATCACCGGTGATATCATGCTTTCCAACCTGGAGCGCCGCCTGGATAGCGTGATCTACCGCATGGGCTTCGGCACCAGCCGCGCGCAGTCCCGCCAGATCGTGCGTCACGGCCACATACAGGTCAACGGGCGCAAGGTCGACATCCCGTCCTTCATGGTGAAGATCGGCGACGAGGTCGCCGTGAGGGATAGCAGCAAGAACCACCCGACCATCCTGTCCGCCCGCGATGCCACGGCGCACGCGCCTTCGCCGGGCTGGATGGATGTCGATCGGGAAGCGCTCAAAGGCCGCATCACCAGCCTGCCCAAGCGCGAAGAACTCGTTCAGATTCAGTTGAACGAACAGTTGATCGTGGAATTGTATTCAAAGTAGCGTGGCGCAGGCACTCATGCCTGCCAGCGGGCACTCTTGCCCGCCCAAAAGGAGATTATGTTCAAGGGCTTTCAGAAACCAAAAAGACTGGTTGCCAATACCGAGACACTCACCGAACGGTATGGCATGTTTACTGCCCAGCCGTTTCAGCGCGGCTTCGGCACGACAATCGGAAACAGCTTGCGGCGCATCCTGCTCAGCTCTATCGAAGGCGCGGCCATTACGGCGGTCCGCATCGATGGCGTCGAGCACGAATTCAGCCCCATCCCGGGGGTGGTCGAGGATGCCACCGACATCATCCTGAACCTGAAGCAGATCCCCTTCAAGATCATGGGCGAGGGCATCAAGACCGTGCGCCTGGCCGTGGAGCAGTCCGGCGAAGTGATGAGCGGGCAGATCCAGACCGATCAGGACGTGGAAGTGCTCGACCGCAATTTGCACCTGGCTACCGTCAGCGAAGGCGGCAAGCTGCACGTTGAAATGCGGCTCAAGAGCGGCCGAGGCTACGTCAGCGCCGACAAGAACTTCGACGAAGACTTGGCGCTCGGCTACATCCCCATCGATTCGGTGCATTCGCCGGTGCGCAAGGTGAACTTCGCGGTGGAAGCCGCGCGGCTCGGCCAGATGACCGATTACGACAAGCTCACCCTGGAAGTGTGGACCAACGGAGCGGTTTCGCCGCAGGACGCCATCGGCTACGCCGCCAAGCTGTTGAAGGACCACATGTCCATCTTCATCAACTTCGAGGAATTGCCGGAGGCTGCCGAGGACGTCACCGAGCACGGCATGGACAAGATGAGCGAGATCCTGAACCGCTCCGTCGAGGAGCTGGAACTCAGCGTCCGTTCCTACAACTGCCTGAAGAATGCCAACATACAGACCATCGGCGAACTGGTCCAGAAGACCGAAGCCGAGATGTTGCGCACCAAGAATTTCGGCCGCAAGTCGCTCAACGAGATCAAGGAAATTCTGGCCAATATGGGCCTGTCGCTGGGAATGCGCATCGATCCGCACGGCCGCCTGGTGTCGCCGCCGCCGCAGGCCCCTGGCAGCATGGTCGAAATCGAGGACGAAGAGCTGCACGGCGATCAGGAAATAGGGTAAGCCATGCGACACAGAGTAGCCGGATACAAGCTAAAACGCGATGTGGGGTCCCGCAATTCGTTGTTGCGGGGTCTGGTTACCAGCGTCATCGAGCAGGAGCGCGTGATCACCACCGTTCCCAAAGCCAAGGCCGTCAAGCCGCTGGTGGATCGTATGATCACCCTCGGCAAAACGGACACGCTGCATGCCCGCCGGCAGGCCGCCGGGTTTCTCTACACGCCCGCCTCGGTGAAGAAGCTGTTCGACACGCTGGCCACCCGATTCGGCCAGCGCAACGGCGGCTACACGCGCATCGTGCGGCTAGGCCCGCGCAAAGGCGACGGCGCCGAACAGGCCATGATCGAGCTGGTAGGCTCCGAGCTGGTGAAGCGCGCCGCCGATCGCGCCAAGCGCCGCGAGGAGCGCGAGCGCGCAGCTAGGGAAGGCCGCGAGCCGGGCGAAGAAGACAACGAAGACAAGAAGTAGGGTTGGCAGGCGAAAGCGCCTGCCCCACGGCCCCCCAAAAGCCTGCCAGCAAAAGAGGTAGACGCTTTCGTCTGTCAACCCGCTGAACCATTTCCGATTTCTCTCCGCGAATTTCCTAATAAATTCCGGATTCATTAGCACTTTCCTGTGCAACAAATCCTCCCGTCACCACACCATCTTAGAAGTATCCTCATCGGGTAACGAATGAGGATTGAGTTCGGAAAGCCGGAGCTTGCCAGAATCGGACACCGGCCTTCCTGACTCATCTCACAACAATCGAAAGGAGCTAATCGTGGCAGAAAAAAAGAATCGCGTGGTACTGGCGGGCAGCGAGCGCTCAACCCGCCCCGGATCTCGGGTGGTGGGGGCGCCGGACCCCAACCAGCAGATTCGCATATCGGTTCTGGTGCGGCCCCGTAAGCCGCTGCAGGGCCTGACTTCGGCCAAGGAACTGGGCGCCACCGCGCCCAACAAGCGCCACTATATGAGTCGCGCAGAGTTCGCCGCCCAATACGGGGCCGACCCTAACGACCTAACCAAGATCGAGGCTTTCGCTCACCAGCATAACCTCACGGTTGTGGAAGTGAGCGCGGCCCGCCGTACCGTCGTTCTATCGGGAACCATCTCCGCGCTCAGCGCTGCCTTTGGAGTGTATCTCGCCAATTACGAGCACCCCGGCGGCGACTTTCGCGGACGCACGGGTGCGATCTACATTCCCGCGGATTTGGAGGGAACGATTCAGGGGGTTTTCGGGTTCGATAATCGCCCGCAGGCCAGGCCCCACTTCCGCCGCCGAAAACCGAAAGAAGGACAGAGCAAGCGGCCGCGAACCGCGCGGGACGCCTCGCAGAGCGGGTACACGCCACCGCAGGTAGCCCAGCTCTATAATTTCCCTGCGGGAACGGACGGTACCGGACAATGCATCGGCATCCTGGAGTTCGGCGGCGGCTACAATACCAACGACCTCAACACCTACTTTCAACAACTCGGAATGTCCACCCCCTCCATCACGGCGGTGTCCGTCGATGGCGTCACCAACCAGCCGGATCCCGGCCAGGATAGTCCCGATACCGAGGTCATGCTGGATATCGAAGTGGCTGGGTCCGTGGCGCCCGGTGCAAACCTGGTGGTCTACTTTTCCAACTTTACGGAGCAAGGCTGGGTGGATGCCCTTACCACCGCCGTTCACGACAGCGTCCACAACCCTTCGGTTCTTTCCATCAGTTGGGGCTTCGCCGAGGGCCAGTCGATTTGGTCGGCACAGGCCATACAGGCCGTAAACGAAGCGTTTCAGGCCGCTGCCGCCATGGGCGTCACCGTCTGCTGCGCCGCTGGCGACGATGGATCCAGGGACCAGGTCAACGACGGTCTGGCGCACGTCGATTTTCCGGCGGCCAGCGCCTGGGTGCTGGCCTGCGGCGGCACCACGCTGCAGTCTTCCGGCAATAAAATCGTCAGCGAGACAGTCTGGAACGATGGTGCGGACGGAGGAGCTACCGGCGGTGGCATCAGCGACACCATCCCCTTGCCCACGTGGCAGTCCAATGCCAATATCCCGCCATCCGTGAATCCCGGCGCGCACGTGGGCCGCGGCGTTCCCGACGTCGCCGGGAACGCAGATCCAGCTACCGGATTCCAAGTGCTGGCCGATGGACAACAGGGTATCGTTGGTGGAACCAGCGCGGTGGCCCCGCTGTGGGCCGGCTTGATCGCGCGCATCAATCAACAATTGGGGACACCCGCCGGCTTCGTCAATCCCCTGCTGTATTCTCAAGTGGCCAAGGCGAACGGGTTCAACGATATCACCACGGGGAATAACGACATCACCGGGGAGATCGGCGGCTACCCCGCGGGAGCCGGGTGGGATGCCTGCACCGGACTGGGCAGCCCCAATGGCGCGGCTATCGCTAATTCACTGGCGGCCGCGTCTGCCGCCGGAGGCAGCAACTAGTTTACCTTCAGTTATTTAGATCGCGTCTCGGAATTTGCCAGGCTGGCGGGCAGGCTGCCTTGTGGGGGCCTGCCCGCCGGACAGTCGGTAGGGTACGGTGCCGTGCAGTACTTAACCCTAGTCTCATAAAACCAAATCCCGCCCTTTGACCTATAGACAATATCGAGTGATCCGCGCTAACATTGCTCAATCACTCTAAGGGCATCATTCAGGTGACTCCATGATTGAAATCCTCGTCGGCTTCCTGATCGCTGCCGGTGTCGGCCTGACAGGTGTCGGCGCAGGCTCCCTTTTGGCTCCTGTTCTGATGCTGTTCTTCAAGGTCCCTCCCGCCGAGGCGGTGGGCACCGCCCTGGCTTTTTCGGCCGTCATTAAGCTGACCATCGCGCCGGTCTATATTGTCCGCAAACAGATCCATTACCCGACATTGCTGCGGCTCTGCTGCGGGGGTGTTCCCGGAGTGCTAACTGGCTTCTTTTTAATGGATTTGCTCGATGCGAAACACCACCGAGGGGCATTGTTTTTGATTATCGGCGGTTTGGTCTCCACCATGGCGGCCTATAATCTGTTCCGCACCCTGCACCGGAGCGCCCATTCCCGCGCCATGCGCGACCGCTCCGGATGGCTCCCCTTGATTGCGTTGGGAGTTGGCACAGAAGTGGGATTCTCGTCTGCCGGTGCTGGCGCTCTTGGCGGCGTGGCCCTGCTCAACCTGACACCGCTTACGCCCGCCCGCGTGGTGGGAACTGATGTCATGTTCGGTTTGGCGCTGTCCCTGGTCGGTGGCAGCTTCCATTTGTCGGCGGGACATTACCAGTCCGCCATCCTCATACGTCTGATCATCGGCGGCATCGTAGGTGCGTTGATCGGGGCTAACCTCTTGGCTGTCCTGCCCTCCCGGCCGCTCCGCGTGGCTCTATCGGCCTGGTTGACCTTCATGGGTGCCCAGCTTTGCTGGCAGGCGTTCGGGTAGCGTCTGTAATCCACTCATTCTAAACTGTTCTGCCCTCCAGGCCGCTCTGTGTGGCATTATCGGCCTGGTTGACCTTCATGGGTGCCCAGCTCTCCTTGCAGGCCTTTCGGCTAGCCTCCGTAATCCACTCATTCTAAAGTCAATAAATATACGGCTAAGGAACTGTTGTCAATCATACTTGACAAATATGCGCTCATATTTGATTATAGTAATCGGATGAACTTTTCAGCAGGCGTTGATCATCCAATAAACAGCATAGAAGAGGAGTAAATTTAAATGTCCATAACCCATACCGATCCATTAGCCGGTCTCCGGCTGTTCGAAGATGCCTTTGCCAGGCTCCTGAGCGAGCCACGTACAGGGCGGCCCTGGTCGCCCGCAGTGGACATCTTTGAAACCGAGGACGACGTTGTCCTCAAGGCAGATGTCCCGGAAGTCGACCTGAAAGACATCGACGTGCGCGTTGAGAACCAGACCCTGACCCTCTCCGGCGAACGCAAGTTCGAAAAGGAGGACAACAGCAAGGGTTACCATCGCATCGAACGGAGCTACGGCCAATTCACCCGCAGCTTCTCGCTTCCATCAACCGTTGACACGGAGAAGGTGGCCGCCGAGTATCACAATGGTGTGCTGACGGTGAAGTTGCCCAAGAAAGCCGCCGCCAAACCGCGGCAGGTCAAGATCGACGTTAAGCAGTAAGGCAGTAACTGCCGTGGCTGGTGGTCAGTGGCTGGTGACTGGTGGGCTGGACGAAATCACTAGTTCCGTGAACAAAACCACCAGCCACTAGCCACCATCCGCCAGTCACCGGCCGCCAGTAACGGCGGTTACAGTATCCTAAGGGAAAGCAGGTTTTCGTGATCCGATTTGATAAATTCACCCAGAAAGCCCAAGAAGCGCTGCAGCAATCGCAGGAAGTGGCCGGCAAGTCCGAGAGCCAGGTGCTCTATCCGCTGCACCTCCTTGTAGCCCTCTCGCAGGAGCGGGAAGGCATCGTCCGACCGGTCCTGGAGAAGTGCGGCGTGCAGCCGGACGCTATCGTCTCCGAAGGCGAGCGCCTGCTGCAGGGCATCCCGAAAGTCGGCGGACCGCCGCAGCCGGGATTCTACGCTTCACAACCGCTCAACGAGGTGCTGGAGCGCGCCTTTGAAGAAGCCGGCCGCTTTAAGGACGAGTTCGTCTCGACGGAACACTTGCTGCTGGCGATTTCCGCGCAGAAGCGCGATCCGGCGGCGCAGCTTCTGGAGCGTGCCGGCGCCACGCATGAAGCCATCCTCAAGGCGCTGGTCTCCGTACGGGGCACGCAGCGGGTCACCGATCCTAATCCCGAAACGAAGTATCAAGCCCTCGAGCGTTACGCCATCGATCTGACCAAGTCCGCCCGCGACGGCAAGCTCGATCCGGTGATTGGCCGCGAAGACGAGATACGCCGCGTGATGCAAGTGCTCAGCCGCCGTACCAAGAATAATCCCGTGCTGATCGGCGAGCCCGGGGTTGGCAAGACAGCCATTGTGGAAGGCTTGGCGCAGCGCATCGTCAAGGGCGATGTGCCCGATCAGTTGCACAACAAGAAGCTGGTCGCGCTCGACTTGGGTTCGATGGTAGCCGGTACCAAGTTTCGCGGCGAGTTCGAAGATCGCCTGAAGGCCGTGCTGAAGGAGATCACCGAATCGAACGGCGAGATCATCTGCTTCATAGACGAGCTGCACACCCTGGTAGGCGCGGGTTCAGCCGAAGGCGCTATAGACGCCGCCAACATGCTGAAGCCGGCGCTCGCGCGCGGCGATTTGCGGTGCATCGGCGCCACCACGCTGAACGAGTACAAGCGCGTCGAAAAAGACGCCGCGTTGGCGCGCCGCTTCCAGACCGTATTCGTAGGCGAGCCCACTGTGGACGACACGGTCGCCATTCTGCGCGGGCTGAAGGAGAAGTTCGAGATCCATCACGGCGTGCGTATCAAAGATTCCGCCATCGTGGCGGCCGCATTGCTTTCGCAGCGCTACATCACCGACCGGTTTCTGCCCGACAAAGCCATCGACCTGATCGACGAGGCCGGCGCCGCCCTGCGTTTGCAGATCGGCTCCATGCCCATCGAAATCGATCAGAAGGACCGCCGCATCACACACCTGGAGATCGAGCGGCAGGCGCTGGGTCTCGAGCGCGACGCCGGTTCCAGAGAGCGCCTGCGCCACGTGGAAAGCGAGTTGGAAAAGCTACGCGGCGAAACCGCCGTCCTGAAGGAGCGCTGGAACCGCGAGAAATCCGCCATTCACGGCGTGCGCCATCTCAAGGAAGAGCAGGAACAACTGCGTAAGGACGAAGAGCAGGCTACCCGCCAGGGCGACTGGGAAAAAGCCGCGCAAATCCGTTATGGCCGGCTTGCGCAAATCGAGAAGGACATACAGGCGGCCGAACGCGACCTGGAGGCGATCAAGGATTCCGCATTGCTGAAGGAAGAAATCGACGACGAAGATATCGCCCGTATCGTGGCTAAGTCCACGGGCATCCCCGTAACGCGCATGCTGCAGGGTGAGGCGCAGAAGCTGATCCAAATGCCCGACCAGCTCAAAGAACGCGTGGTCGGCCAGGACGAAGCCGTGCGCCTCGTCTCCAACGCGATCCTGCGCAATCGCGCCGGCCTGAGCGATCCCAACCGGCCGATCGGCAGCTTCATTTTTCTCGGACCCACTGGTGTTGGCAAAACCGAGTTGGTGCGCGCTCTGGCCGAATACCTTTTCGACGACGAGAAGGCCATGATCCGCGTGGACATGTCCGAGTACGGTGAAAAGCACTCGGTGGCGCGCATGATCGGCGCGCCGCCCGGATACGTAGGCTATGACGAAGGCGGCCAACTCACCGAACAGGTGCGCCGCCGGCCGTATTCCGTGGTGCTCTTCGATGAAATCGAAAAGGCGCATCCGGACGTTTTCAACTCCATGCTGCAAATCCTGGACGACGGACGCCTCACCGACGGCCAGGGCCGCACCGTGAGTTTCAAGAACACGGTGATCGTGATGACGTCCAATGTCGGGTCGAGCAGCATGCGCGAAGTCGGGCCAATCGGGTTTTCGGTGCACACCAAAAACACCGCGAACGAGGCCACCCGGACGCGCCTGTTGGATGCGCTGCGCAGTACGTTCCGGCCCGAATTCCTGAACCGTATCGACGACATCATCGTGTTCAATTCACTGAGCCGGGAACATCTCGCCATGATTATCGACATTCAATTACGGCGCGTAGGCAAGCTGCTGAAAGACCGCGGCATCCGCCTGGAGCTGACCGAAGCGGCGCGCAACCTGCTTATCAAGGAAGGTTACGATCCGCAATACGGCGCGCGGCCGATGCGGCGCGCCATACAGCGGCTGATCCAGGATCCGCTGGCGCTGAAGCTTCTGAACGGCGATTTCCTGGAAGGCGATACTGTGGAAGTGGACGCCGATCCCGCTTCGAGCGAGCTTCGTTTTCAGAAGCTCGTTCCGGTGGAGGCATAGCGGTGGCGCAGGCCGCCAGCGTGCTGCGGCGAGTTTCGGTTCACGGAATTTCCGTGGGCTGAAGGCCTGGAAGCTGCTCAACGGCGATTTCCAGGAAGGCGATACGGTGTAAGTGGACGCCGATCCGGGTACAAGCGAGCTTCGTTTTCAGAAGCTCGTTCTGGTGGAGGCATAGCGGTGGCGCAAGCGCGCTTTAGCGTGCTGCAGCGAGGTTCAGCTCGCCGAAGTTTGACCGTGGGCTGAAGCCCATGGCGGCAGGCTGAAGCGTGGGCCACGGAGTAATAACAAGATGACCACGACCAATACTCTGAAGACCGTCCTGCTCCTCGGCTTGCTCAGCGCGATCCTGCTGGGCGCGGGCGAGGCGCTGGCCGGCCGCAACGGACTGTACATGGGGCTCGGCGTGGCGGCGCTCATGAACTTTGCGGGCTACTTCTTCTCGGAAAAGATCGCGCTGGCGTCCTACGGCGCGCAGCCGGTCACTGAGACGGAGAACCCGGAAGTCTATCGCCGTGTCGCGCCCATCGTACAGGGCCTGTGCCAGCGTATGGACCTGCCCATGCCGCGGCTGTGGCTGCTTCCTGAAGAAAGCCCTAATGCCTTTGCCACGGGACGCAATCCGGCGCACGCTTCGGTGGCATTCACGGTAGGCATTCTGCGGCTGATGGATGATCGCGAAATCGAAGGAGTGGTGGCTCACGAGTTGGGCCACGTGCTGCACCGCGATATCCTGATCAGCTCGGTGGCCGCCACCATCGCCGCGGCCATCATGTTCATTTCGCGTATGGCGTTCTGGTTTGGCGGCTCGCGCGACGACGAAGACAGTGGCGGCGGCAACGCCGTCGCCGCCATCCTGATGATGATCCTGGGACCCATCGCGGCGATGCTGATCCAGATGGCTATCTCCCGCTCGCGCGAGTATTCCGCCGACGAAGCTTCCGCTAAGTACACCGGCACGCCACACGAGCTGATCTCCGCGCTGAATAAGTTGGAGACCTACTCGCAGCGCATCCCCATGGAAGCCAGCCCGTCGACCGCACATCTGTTCATAATCAAGCCGTCCACCGGGCAGTGGTTCATGCGGCTGTTCTCGACGCACCCTTCGACGGAAGACCGCATTGCGCGATTGGAGCAGATGCGGTAAGCCAGGTGTAACTGGTACGACGCGGCGGTGGGCTGGTGGATTCCCCGAGCCCCCAGGATGGTCACAGGCCACGCCGGCAGCCAGATGCGCGATGTACTCGTGACAGACCGGGCCGGACTGCGCACATTGCACGGACATGACCTGTCTTTCGGGCGCTCGCGCGGCTGGAGCAGATGCGGCAGGCGTGCGCACGCCGCCGACAGGTGCGATTGCCGGCGCATGCCGCCTTGTGTTGTACTGTTGCACATGAAACTCATCTTATGGGGGACGCTGCTGGCCGTGCCCCTGGCCGGGCAAGTGCGCATCGCGCAGCACGGTATCGAGGTCATCTCGGTCGAGATCAAAGGCAAGCCGTTCACTGAATTCTTTATCGGACCGGAAAACAACAAGCCCTATCTGCACCCGTTGCGCGCGGCGAGCGGCAAGATCGTGACGCGCGGATATCCCATGGAAGACATCGCAGGTGAAACGCACGACCACCCCCATCATCGCGGCCTGTGGTTCTCGCACGGCGATGTGAACGGGTTCGACTTCTGGGCCAACGAGCAGCGCGGCGGCAAATTCGGCCGCATCGTGCTGAAGAAGGTGAACGGCGTGACGAGCGGCAAGGAATCGGGCGCGATCGACGCCACCTTCGAATGGCGCGACCCCACCGGCAAGCCGCTGCTCTCCGAGGCGCGCGTGACGACGTTCTACTCCCAGCCGAAGACGCGCACGATGGACTTCGACATCACCCTGACCGCGATTGAAAAGGTCACCTTCGGCGATACCAAGGAAGGAACCTTTGCACTGCGGCTGGCCTCCGCGCTGGAGGAGCCACGAGCGGATGCTCCCGCGCAGCCGAAGCGGACCGGCCGCATGGTGGATTCCCAGGGCAGGGAAGGGGAGAAGGAGATTTGGGGGAAGCGCGCGGACTGGGTGGATTACTACGGCGTCGTCGAGGGAGAGGCGCTGGGGGTGGCGATCTTCGACCATCCCTCGAATCCCCGCCACCCAACCTATTGGCATGCGCGCGGTTATGGGCTGTTTGCGGCGAACATCTTCGGCCTGCACGATTTCGAGCACGATAACACCAAGAACGGCAGTCTCACGCTGGCGCCCGGCGAGACCCTGCGATTCCGATATCGCGTGGTGATCCATCCGGGAAACGTGCACAGTGCGCACATCGCCAAGCTCTATGCGGATTATGCGGGCGGCCAATAGAGATCGGAAAGGAGACCGCCTGTTAACACGCGCGGCTCTGGTGGACGGGGCCACGAGTGCGAGCGGCTCTCACGCTGCGGGCGCGCGATAGAGATTGGACGGGAAGACCGCTTGCTAACGCACGCGGCTCCGGCTGGACGGGGCACGAGTGCGAGCGGTTCTCACGTTGCGGGCGGGCGGCCGATAGAGATTGGGCGGGAAGACCGCTTGCTCACGCGCGCGGCTCTGATTGGACGAAGGCACGACCGGTGAGCGGTTCAGGTTACGGGCGGGCGATGGAGATTGGACGGGAGGACCGCTTGCTCACGCGCGCGGCTCCGACGGGCGGCTCTGTCTCACGTTGCGGGCGGGCGATAGATTTCGCGCACCATCGGGACGATCGCCGGGGGCACCAGATGCTCCCAGGCGAGGCCTGCGCGGATGCGATGCCGTACGTCGCTCGCGGAGATAGCACCCAAACCGTCGGGCATCGCGAGTGTGCGGATGCGGTGCTGCAAATGGGCCGGCGGCTCATACGGTCCCGGGCGGGATGCCACCAGCAGTTGAAAGACTTCCAGCATACGGTCGATGGCGTGGGGATCGCCGTAGTCCCAAGTCACGAAGCGGTCGGCGGCGTCCCGGCCGCATACCAGTGCAAGTTGTGCATCGGGGCCATACGCCGCACGGCACTCCTGCGCAATTTCGTGGAACAAGCCACCTTCGCTGGTGGCAGCGGACAGATGCGGCTGACTGCTGGCCGACACTCGCAGCATGTGAGCGCGCTGGGCAAAATCGGCGTCCGCGTAATCCTTGTGGGGGAAATTGCGGGGCAGAACCAGCACCACCTGGTCCATTTCAGCCAATGCGGCTTGGGCGAGTCCAAGGTGGGCGCGCGTTGGCGGGTTGAAGCTTCCGGGGAGAATTCCGAGGCTTACAGGGTTTCCTGGAGTGCGGCTTAAGAACTCCATCGAAGGGAATTGACTCAGTACTGGTGGATCTCGGGCACTGGTGGGTACTCTGGCACACTCCCCAAAAGACAACGGGCGCAAGGGGCTACCTCGCGCCCGTGGTGAATGCCGGCGGGTTATGCTGCGTCTGCGAGCAGTTCGTCAATTGTCTCGGCAGGTGCGATTTCGTGACGGTCTGCCGCTTCCTGGCACCGGATGCAGAAGGCAGCCCACGGCAAGGCTTCCAGGCGCTTGGGCTTGATCTCCTCTTCGCAGTGCATGCAAATGCCGAAGCTGCCGTCGTTTACGCGGAATAGCGCGGCCCGCACGTTGCGCAGGAGGCTGGCTTCGCGGTCCAGATTGCGGATGGCAAGTTCCCGCTCCCCAGCCAGTTGCACCTCGTCGAGGGCATCCGGGGTCTTTTCGATGACGATCTCGTCCCGGTGGCGAAGCCCGCGAGACAGCTCGGCTTGTTTGGCTTCGAGCATTGCTTTGTATTTGTCGAGTTCGGTCCTGTTCATGATCTTTCTCCTGTCTTTTTTCGTTCTATCTATCGGGCATTCGTTTGCCGACGAAGGAATAGACGAAATTTCACTACAAAAGTTTCAAAAAATCTCAGCCTCTCTGGCTCAAGTACGGTCGGTCCACCCAACAACCGCCGCACGGGAAACTACTTTAGCAATTCCGATACCAAATTGCAAACATATACGTTCCTGCCGAAGTACTACATCGAAAGTAATATTTACATCGGCAAGCCGGGCGGTACGAGCCGGTTCGTTGTCCTATCAGCACGGTAACTAGGTGGCTGGAAGGGACTGCTTTTATCATCAAGACGCTTCAGTTTCGGATGAGTTACGTGGAAGCGCAGAAAACCCGGTCCGGGACTCGCTGTTTAACATTTGGACACCGAATCTCAGATCCGGCTAGTCGGAGGGGACGTCTTTGGCGCCATTCAGCTCGGCGACAAGCTGCTCGATCAGGGCTTTTTGCCCGTAGTCGAAATCGGAGTGCGGCTCAGGGGGTTGGTGGACTTCCAGCCAGGCGTGGAGCAATTCGATGACAGGTTTGGCGATGGCGTCCTCGGCTCCGGGCTCGAAGCGCAAGGGGATTTCGGAACGCTGTATAGCGGACATCAACAGATCGGCGAATTTCATCGGGTCCCCACTTTCGATACGGCCGGTGCGTGATGATTCACCGGACCGGAGCCATGCCCCAGCCCTGGGTTGGAGCGAATGGCCTGCGTAATATAGTTCTTGGCGCGCGCCACAGCCACGTCGAGGACGGCGCCACGGGCCAACTCCGCGGTAATGGCAGCGGAATAGGTGCAGCCGGTTCCGTGGGTGTGCGGCGTATCGATGTGCGGCGCTGTGAACTCGCGACACTCCTTGCCATCGAAGAGGACGTCGATGGCGCTGCCCTGCAAGTGGCCGCCTTTGACCAGTGCGGCGCGGGCTCCCAGTTCGCAAAGGCGTTTGGCGGCGGTGCGCATATCCTCGACGGTGCGCACGGGGACGCCAGTCAGTTCCTCAGCCTCCGGGAGGTTCGGACAAATCAGGGAGGCGCGGGGCAGGAGGAGTTCGCGAACCGCGGCGACGGCGTCGGGCGAGATGAGCGGCTGGCCGTGCTTGCTGATCATGACGGGATCGACCACCAGAGGGAAACGGAACTCCGCGGCGGCTGCGGCGAGGGCCGCGACGATTTCACGGTTGCCGAGGGCACCGGTCTTGGCGGCCTGTGGCGGAATGTCGTCCAGAATCGCGCCCAACTGCGCCAGCACCAGTTCGGCTGGCACGCATTCAACGCGCTCCATGCGCACGGTGTTCTGGACCGTGAGGAGGGTGATGACGGCTTCGCCATACACGCCGAACTGATGGAACGTTTTCAGATCCGCCTGTATGCCGGCGCCTCCGCTGGGGTCGGAGCCGCCGATGGTGAGCGCGATGGGGAGCATCGTGATTAGTCTAGCAAGGTTGCGGGGAAAGACAACTTAGCCACCGATGCACGCGGATGTACGCGGATGAAGCAGGCCCGATCGCGGAGCGGGTCGAGGGCTGCGGGCGGGCTCGCCTTGCCATTTTGAACAATCAAAGCCCGAAGGGAATGGCCGACCAGATCAGCTCGATCGCCCCCGGCCTTGCAGGCGGACATCATCGCGCTCGATGGCGATCCGTTGAAGGACATCGCGGCCGTACGGCGCGTCGTGTTTCTGATGAAGGGCGGCGTGGTTTGCAAGAATGTGTCTGCCGGCCACACACGGAGGCGGTAAGGCGGTCTTAGCGACAAATCGACAAATCGACAGATCGGTGTCGAAAGTGTCGAATTCTGTCGAGTGGACCGCGGTGCGGCCGGTGGAGTCGTTGATCGACCGATATCACACCGAAATTTTCAAAGAGCGTTCGGGTAGCAGGCTGTGGCGTCTGCGACCGGCCGCAATTTGCCTTCCCGTAGACCACGCTAGCACACGGGCTGCTCTGCCCCGATGCAGTATTCATGATGGGTCGTTCATTTTCAGTGGATTACGGAGATTGAATCGCTGTGAATGGCGCCCCACTTTGCACTTCATTTCGTGAGATTGAGCAGCACCCAGACTTCGCTGCCGTCTGGAGATATGAGATCCGGCAGGCCAGCCGTGGGCGACTGACCATGCTGGTTTGCAAGAAGGATTTGACCTTCCCCTCCACCAGCGCCTACGACAAACGGCGTTACGAATGTGCCATTGCCCTTGCCGAAAGCGATCCCGATGCTGCCATCCGCCGGCAGTAGGATGTCGGGTATGCCATCACCGTTCACGTCACCTACCTGTGGCGGCAGCGGGTCCGGTCCTGGGTAAAAGAGTGTTTCTTCCAGCAACTTGAACTGTCCCAGGCCATTGCCCAGAAAGATGTTGGCGACGGAGTCGCCGCCGACTACAGCGTCCAGATTGCCATCCAAGTTCAAATCGGTAAGCATGACCCATGCTGGCGAGCCGAGGCTGGACTTTTGGACCTTGGTGAGAGTGAACCCGCCCTGCTGATTGTTGAGCAGAACGTACAGGGCGGCGCAGCAAAATTCGGGCTGGGCCGCCATCAGGTCGGTCCACCCATCATTATTTACATCACCGGCCGCTATCCAGTTGAAACCACCATTCGGTGGATCGGCGATAATCGGTATGGGCGTTTGGAACGTGCCGTCGCCATTTCCCAGTGCGAATTGGTTTGAGGAGGTCGCCACATCGGGGATGCCATCGTGATTGAAATCCCCCAACACGATATTGTTGGCCACGCCAACGGGGATGACGCTGGCCAACGTAAATGTGCCATCGCCTTTGCCCAGATAAACCCCCACCCCGCCCAAGCTACCGGCCGGCTGTAGAAGGTCCACAATGCCGTCGTTGTTCAGATCTCCAGTAATAGGACAGCCAGGGCTCGATAGGGGAATGGTCGCGCCGGTGGTATACGGCGGATTGGCCTTGCCTGTGCCGAGCAGGATGACGGTTCCTGTGGTGGTCGGCACCGCCAGATCGGGTATGCCGTCGCCGTTAAAATCGGCGCTTGCTGCGCAATTGCCGCTGTTGGGGACGGGGGTTGTAATACCGTCTTCGAATTTGCCCTTGCCTTCGTTGAGCAGAACGGAAAGCGCGAAGGCTCCTCCGGTGACAATATCTAGGCGGCCGTTCTTGCGGAGGTCGGCGACGACCACGCTGTGCGGGACGCCGGCAGACTCCACAGGATAGGTTTTGGGCGGAGCGAACTGGCCGTTGCCGAGCCCGAGCGCCACTTGACCTAGGGAGCCTACCAAGTCCGGAATATGGTCGCCGTTGACGTCACCGATGGCGAACTGCGGGCCGACAGGGTTGGCTGAGACGGGCGCGAACGTTCCATTGCCGTTATTCAAATAGACCTCGTTTCCTACCACGAGGTCAACACTGCCGTTCCCGGTCAGGTCGTCCGCGGCAAGCCAGTGTGGAGATCCTGAGGTGCTGTACATTACCGGCGTCTGGAAAGTGCCGTTGCCGTTGCCGAAGGCTACCGCAAAACCGTTCGAGTAAAGGCCGAAAGCGAGATCCAGCTTGCCGTCGCCATTGAAATCGGCGGAGATTAAGCTGGTAAGGTTGCTGGAGGGAACGGCAAGGACGCCCGGATTGAAGACGCCACCTCCCTTACCAATGAAAATCCAGACGCCCAGTTCGGAGGCGAGCGCGGCATCTGGGATGCCGTCTCCGTTGAAATCGCCGATCACCACGAAGCCGCTATTGTCGCCCACGGCATATGTAACTGGTGGCTGAAACGTGCCGTCACCGTTACCGAAGCATACGCCGATTCCACCACTGTTACCAAGGGTGGGGCTGCCGGCAATCACTAGATCGATTTTGCCGTCCCCGTTCAGGTCTACAGGTACCAAGTTGGTTAGGCCCGCGAAGCCAGAATCCAACGTGGAACCGGTCCTAAAGGTGCCGTTTCCGTTTCCCAGCAATGTGTATACAGTGGACCCGGCCACGTACGCTGATACGATGTCGGGGATCTTGTCTCCGTTCACATCGGCGACGACTGCGTAGCCTGCGGGGCAGGGGCCACTGCAGCCGTAATCGCGTCGGGCGAAGAACTGTGGCTGCTGGATAGTGGCGGCAGAGACTACGGTGCAGATCAGAATTGCGAACAATACGGCACTCTTCATGTGAGCACCCTCGTCGAGCTGCGGCTGGTTGGCAGGCGAAAGCGCCTGCCCCACCTACAGCTCATCTTGTTTCACCAACACCACTACATGCACCTACACTGCTACATGCACCTACAGTGCTTCATGTCAGTATAGCTCTTCGGGTATGTGGAGGCTCTGATTTTCGCACAGGGTTACGTTTAGAGTTGCCTATTTGACTGCGATGGTGACTCCTGCAGGGCTTTGATATGTTCCTACTGTCAGGACCACCGGCAGATCGCCGGTTGGGACGAAGCCGCTGGGGATTACTGCATTGATCTGCATGAGGCCGACGAAGCCGGGTGCGGGTCCGGCGTAGAGCAGATTGGCTGGGATGTCGGCCATGGTCAGCGACACCTGGAGGGCCGGCGTGGGGAGCGGCTCTTCGACGGCCTGGCCGGTGACGCCGGATGGCAGGGTCTGGCCTGCGCCGGTTGCGTACAGCACCACGATAGAGCCGCGCGCGGCGGGATTCTGATCGGAGTTGATTGAGCCATCCTGGTTCACCGCTACGACCTCGCTGGCGCCGGCGTTCAGCAGGAACAGCGCGGGATTGGCGGCTGCCAGGGGGACTAATGTGCTCACCACAATGTTGCTCTGGTAGACGATTTGCAGTTGCGCGGTACTCTGGCCGGCTAGCTCATAAGGCACCTGCGCATTGATCTGTTGCGATTGCACGTAGAACAGCGGCGCAGGCGTGCCGTTGAGGAGCACTTGCGTGCCACCCAACAGGGTAGGCAGCATGCCCGAGGAGTCGAATGCGCCGGTGACTGCGGTGTCGGGACCTATGCCTTGGCCGAAGATGGAAAAGATCTCGCCTGGAGCGAGCGGCCCCGGTTGCAGGCTGGCGGAATTGGCGAGCGCCACGGTGATCAACGGCGGCGGTGTCACAGCCTGGCCGGGCGTCAGCTCGCGCACGCGATTGTTGCCGGTGTCCGAGACCCACACATTGCCCAGACCGTCGAGCGTTAGCCCGGTGGGATTATAGAGCGCGATCTGCAGGGCCGCGCCGCCATCGCCGTTGTAGGAAGCGTCGCCGGTGCCGGCGATGGTCGAGATGTTGCCGTCTACGGTCACAATGCGGATGCGGTTGTTCCCGCTATCGGCGATGTAGATATTGCCGTTCGAATCGACGGCCACTGCCGATGGAAAGCTCAGCAACGCGGCGGGCGCGGCGGCGCCATCGCCGCTGAAGCCGGCCGTGCCGCTGCCAGCGACGGTGGAGATGACGCCTGCGGGAGTGAGCATGCGAATGCGGTGGTTGAGCGTGTCGGCGATGTAGAGGTTGCCGCCGCTATCCAGCGCGAGTCCGGTTGGGCCATTCAACTCCAGCAGAAGCGAAGTGCTTCCGTCGCCGTTGTATCCGGCGGTGCCGGTGCCGGCGATGCTGGTGACGTTGCCCGCCGGATCCACTTGAAGGACGCGCTGGTGGTTGGTGTCGGCGATATAGAGATTGCCGGAGGGATCGGCGGCCACGCCCTGCGGGTGGAACAGCGGAGTTTGGGCGGCCGGATCGCCATTGCCTCCGAAGCCGTTGGTGAGGCCGTCGCCCGCGGCGGTAACGATCACGCCGGAGGTTGCCACTTCGCGCGCGCGGTTGTTGTAGCTGTCGGCGATGTACAGGTCGCCGGACGTATCGAAAGCCAGACCTGCTGGAGCGTACAAGCTGGCGGCGGGGGCCTGCAGGCCGTCGCCTGCATACGTCGCCTGGCCGTTGCCGGCCACCGTGGAAATGATGCCGCCGCTGGACATCACCTCGCGCACGCGTTGGTTGCCCTGGTCGGCGATGTAGAGATTGCCTGCGCTATCGAGCGCGACGCCCACAGGGCCGTTGAGAGCCGCGGAGAGTGCGCTACCGCCATCGCCGCTGAAGCCGAAAATGCCGTCGCCAGCGATAGTATTGATGATGCCCGTGGCGGCGGCGACCACGCGCACGCGGTGCACTTCCGATATATAAAGGTCGCCGGCAGAGTCCAGCGTCACATCCACCGGAGTCAGCAGGGCTGTCAGGATGGCCGATCCGCCGTCGCCGGAGGATACGTTGCTTCCGGGCGCGCCTGCGACGCGCGTGAGCGTCCCGCTGGGGCTCAACTGCCAGACGAAGGAATTGATGCTTTCGGGAATGTAGAGATTGCCGGACGAGTCGGCGGCGAGACCGGAGAGTTGGATATAGGGCATCGCGAATTTTTGCTGGTTGCAAACGGTGCTGATCGTGCCGGCGAGCACCTTGCGGATGCACAGATTGACGGTATCGACGATGTATAGAGCGCCCGAGGGATCGAGAGCCAGGCCGGCGGGGAAGGCCAGTTGCGCGGATGCCGCGGGTCCGCCATCGCCGCTGTATCCGGCGACGCCCGTCCCGGCGATGGTGGTGATGGTCCCGTCGGGCGCGACGCGGCGCACGCAATTCCCGTTGAACTCGGAGATGTAGAGGTTGCCGGCGGGGTCCACTGCCAGGTTGCGGGGGCCCGACATGGGGGCGGATGTAGCGGCTCCGCCGTCTCCGCCGCTGCCGCTGATTCCGGTGCCGGCCACGGTGGTGATGGTACCGTCGGCGGCAATGCGGCGCACGCGCTGGTTGCCGAAGTCGGCGATGTAGAGATTGCCGGCTGTATCGACGGCCAGTCCATAGGGCTGGTTCAATTGTGCGGCTGCGGCGGGTCCGTTATCGCCGCTATAGCCGGGATGGCCGTTGCCGGTGATGGTGCTGATGACGCCCGCGGGGGTGACTTTGCGGACGCGATTATTGGCTGCGTCGGCGATATAGAGGTTGCCGCTGGAATCGACGGCGAGACCTTCGGGCTGGGCTAATTGGGCGGTCACAGCCGTGCCGCCATCGCCTACCAAATCGCTGCCTGCCACGGTAGTGAGCTGATAGACGGGGGCGGAGGCGGGCAGGGCAGGGGGGCAGGATAGCCCGCACATAAATAGGACTAGGGGGATATCCCGAGTTTGCATGTTTTGTTTAAGGGGTGGCGTTGGGCCGGGGATTTTCTCAATAGGGGGCGCGTCCGCCTGCTAATCCACGGCAACGACGGTGCAACGTGCTGACCGCAAACAGGCGGGCCTATCGTTGTTGGGCGGAGCAATGCACGTGGGCGGGCAGCCAACCCAGTGTGGATCGCCCGCGGTTATCGAGAGTCAGACGCCCCCCGCGGAGCTAGTGTGCCGTCCCACGTAAGAGTTTACAATGAGCGCAAGAGCGCGACCGGGGGTCGCGCGCGGACGAGGGCGTCCACCCCACTTTGGCTTAGTCGGACGTTGTAAAGAGTTAGGAGGGACAGGACACTAGCTGTCCCAGCCCATATTTTTCAAACGGATTTCCACAAGCTTCTACCGAGACCATTTTTGCTAGCTGTAATCCTGTATGACATGTATGACATGCCCATTTCCGGAGACCACCCGCGTCATTGTTGCAACGGAAAACAGCGCAGTGGGATCTCGCGGATCGCTACGACACCGGCCAGCCTCGTGATATGCTACGGAGAACCAGGAAGCCAAAATGGAAATTCCTGGGTAACAACCGACGGTGGGGATGCCCGAATCCAACCACTGAAGGAAGCCAAGGAGGGCTGTTCCGAATGCTGCATCGTATCCAACTGAAAACGAGTCTCCCTACGGTAACTGAGGATTTTTCAATACGCGCGAAAACTCACATCGCGCCGTTGACGGTTGCAGTCTTAAGCCTGCGCCTCGCGTTCCTTGTGTCGACTATGGCATACGCTCAGGCACCGGCAGGACCGAACCGCCCGGCGGGAGTACCAGACGGGTATGTGATCACTCCGTTCGGTTACTTCCATCCATCCTGTGTCCGACAGGTAACGGAAGGAGAGAATCTGGTGGCGGATGGGCTGGTCATCCAACATGCGGATGGAAGCATAGAGAAGGTCCCTGCTTGCGAATATCCGCGTTACACGGCAAGCGGAGAGATTGTAACCGCGGGGGCACACCCACCGGCGATCAGCCATAGCTGGATCGAATCTGCGGATGCCACCACGAGTACCTCGTACGGTGGGCTTACGGCGACCTGGACCGTGCCGCCAGCGCCCACTTCCAATGACGGTCAGACCGTGTATTTCTTTCCGGGCCTGGAGGACATCAATGACGTTGTGAGCATTCTGCAGCCTGTGCTGGGGTGGAATGCCGATTTTGGCGGAGCGTGGGGTATTGCCAGTTGGAACTGCTGCCCCAGCGGCATTACGGTAGAGAGCACGCCAGTGCGTGTCAAATCGGGCAATGAAATCAAAGGCACCATTAAAGACGGCTGCAGCGCGGGAACGCTTTCCTGCTCCAAGTGGAAAGTAACAAGCGAGGATGTGTCCACGGGGCACAGCACAACGCTGAACAATACGCCGAGTGAAGGGCAGACGTTCAATTGGGCGTTCGCCGGCGCGTTGGAGGTCTATAACGTTGCCCAATGCAGCGATTACCCCTCGAATGGCTCGCTCACTTTCTCAGATGTAATACTGGATGACTACAACTTCGCGCGGATCTCTAATCCGGGTTGGGCGATAATGCTTTGGGCCACTGGCCTGACGCCGCAATGCGGCTATGGCGGACCAGTCGCGGCGACACAAGTGACACTCGACTACTAACAGGCGTAATCGGCCGGCGGCCAAACCGCCCCGTGGCCGCCGCTCGGCCATCTGCCCACAGTAGGCTCGCCGAAGCATGCTTAGTGTAGGAGCTTGTTGAAAAACGTTTGATTAATCTGCAAACGCAGGTGGAACCGCCTGCGCCACCACGGCAGATCAGCAAGTTGCAGGCTAGGTGGGGCAGGCGGTTTCGCCAGCCAGACATTTTTTCAACAAATTCTTAGACGGCTGAAAGTAGTTGGGTTGCGCGGCAACCTGGCGGCTCGATTTGCGACACTTCGCTTCGGAGTGCGGGGAAGTCGCGCAGGCGGTGTGCAACGCGAAGGTTGTTAGTCGTCCACGCCATGGAATGCCGGTCCGTGAGGGCCTCCTTCGATTTCCTTGTAAGTATAAATGTGTCCGTATGAGAACTTCAGTTTCTCATACTGACCCCAAGGCGCAGTGAACGCGTACCAGTCCGGCGGAGTCAGCCCCCAGCTTGTAATGTTAGTGGAGATAATCCGGTAGTGGCCGGGCTGGGACGTATCGAACACCGGGCCGGTGTCTGTCCAGTCCTCCAGGTCGACAGCGCCGCTTCCAATGCCGAAGTTCCGATACCAGACTCGCCGGTAGTATTGAACACCAGCGGACGGATAGTGGGCGTGAGAATCGCGCGCGACATAGACGATGGGATGTTGGCCTGAGAAGCGAAGCGCGGAAACACCGCCCAGCCACTTGCTGATTGAGTGCCGCGAGAGATATACATCCTGCAGCCGCCAAGCGAAACCGGATAGCCCGGCAGCGCGGACGAGCCGTAGCGTAACGTGCTCCCAGTCGCCGTAATGCCTGCCGCAGGTATTCATGCGGACGTGATCGTCGACGACCCGGCCAATGGTCACATGAAATTTGCCCGGCCCATTGTACGGATAAAAGAACCAAAATTGAAGATCGACGTAAGTGCGGTCGGCCGCTTCGAGCACGGAGACAAATGCCTTGGCGCGCGACTGGTTTCCCGAAATCAAACTGTCGTCGATATGCAGCCAGGAACGGAAATCCGACCGCGATGCTCGCGGATCGTGCTGCGATTGCTGGCACACGCCGGGGAGCGCGGCTCCCGAAACAACGGCGGCGGTGCGCACGCCTTCAATCGAGAATGTGTCGTAAACCTCGGGATGATGGACAATCCCCCACTGGAGAGCAGTCTTACCCGAGTTGAGAATATATTCCGGATCATCCATCAAGTAGCGCTCAGTCGAATGCAGTTTCATTACAGGCCCGAAATCCTGAATTAGTTGCTCGACCTCCGCCTGTGAAAGCGTGCTGGACGCAAAGCAGGGCAGCGGAAGCTGGGCGGCGACCAATAGAAGCAAGCAAGGCATTATTGCGCAGTTCAACCGAAGGAAAATAGTCAGAAAGGCGACGGACACATCGAGGAGATCCGCGATAGAGGCACCGGAGTCGAACCTGCGGACTGCGGGATTATGGAGCATCCAGGTTGTGGCATACACCAGAATGCAGACGCCCAGGATCCCAACAACATTCGAAAATAAAGTGAACAGCACAACGGCGACGATTGACGAAGATTCTTTCTTATACGTACCAGGCGATACATTATCACAGTTTTCAGCAGGCAGTCTGATCGGCCGATGCTGTGGTGGCCGGTGCCAAGAAGCTCATCGCCATTAGCTGCGGACCCAAGGGAAGTTGGCCGGCACGAAGGCGATTGGATAGGAACCCGATGGCCAGTAGCGTCATCTTGTGTTGTTTGCCGCCGTGCGCATAGTCACGAGCGCCAATGGCCGGTGGATGGCGCGCGCGCTACCCCAAGGACAGCGGCACGGAATTGGGTTCTTCGGTCCGGCGGCCATATTAACTGGAGTTCCTCCGCTGGGTCACTGCCAAACCGGTCAGATCTGCGCCCTCAAAAGTGACTAATCGACTGTGTAGATTGCCGAGGCGCTAGCAGCGGGATAGGTTTCCGTAGCCGTTACCGTATATGTGCCCGGCGCCGCGTTTGAGGGAATCGTGAGTGTAAATGCCGAAGTCCCCTTAAAGGTGCCATAGCGATCCGCTGTTACAGTGCCCAGCGCAGTGGATCCGTTATCCCAGAAAATACTGACTGTCTCGAACGGGCCGAAACCATAGCCTATCACCGAGGCGGTGCTGCCGGGTGTACCGTAATACGGATCGAGGTACAGCCGCGCCGTGACGGAGAAACTCGCGGCTCCCAATTTTCCACTGGTCTGGCCGGCGCCCAGGAGAAATCGGGGGCCAACCGCGGATTCAGGCACGCCACCAACTGCTGTGAACCTTCCCGTAGAATCGGTAGTGCTGCTGGCCACCACCGCCGAGCCCACACCGCTGCTGTAGACCTGGACAGTCTCGTTGGGGGCATAACCTGTTCCCACAAACGTAAGCTCCGAGCGATAGTCCCCACTATTTGGAGTGACGCTCAGAGTTGCGGTCACGAATAGAGCATCGCCCACTTGGCCAGCGCCGTTGGTAGTGAACCACAATCCGCCGTCGGGCCCGGTGGTAATCGCATTACCGCCGCCTTTGGTGCCCTCCACCGGATAGTAGGAGAATGCGCCTGCCGTGGTGATGCGGGCGATGGTCTGACAGCATAATGGCATGAACCACAACGCGCCGTCCGGGCCCGCGGTGATTCCTTCAGGTGCTTCATAGGGATAGACGCCGTTGGGCAGCGGGTATTCCGTCAGTACTCCGGCAGTGGTGATGCGTCCTATCTTGTTGGCATACTCTTCGGTAAACCACAGAGCGCCGTCCGGCCCCGCCGTAATTCCCCAAGGGTCACTTTGTGGGGTTGGCAGCGAATACTCGGTGGCCACGCCCGCGGTGGTGATGCGGCCGATTGCGTTGTTATCAAGTTCGGTAAACCACAACGCCCCATCCGGCCCAGAGGTGATCTCGAGGCCGTCACTGCCGGGGCTGGGCAATGGAAACATGGTGATCACCCCGGCCGTAGTAATACGCCCGATCTCATTGCCGTAGAATTGGGTAAACCACATTGCGCCATCCGGCCCCGCGGTGATGTACCAAGGCATGTTATTACGGCCAGGCACCCGGTATTGGGTGACGGCGCCGGCCGTGGTGATTCGCCCGATTTTGTTGGGCGACATGGTGAACCAAAGCGCGCCGTCCGGACCTGCCGCGATTCCGTTTGGCTCACCGGTGCCGGCGTCTGGAATCAAGTACGAGGTGATTACTCCGGCCGTGGTGATCCGGCCGATCTTGTTCGGCGGCTCAGGGAACCACACAGCGCCATCGGGTCCCGCAGTAATCTCCCCATAGGACCCGTTCGCTTGGATGCTATACACAGTGTTGGCCACCTGCTGTGCCAGCGAAATCGCCGGCGCGCTCAGCAGGGGCAAGGTCAACAGCAATGCTGCGATTCTCATGACGTCAGTCTCCGTAAAGGACTGCAAGAGTTACTGCGTGACGGCGGGGATTAGAGCTACCGCCGCGGAATTCAGGGCACTATCCTGTAGACCATGCCCGCTCCAGTGGGTCCCGGGCCGCCCGTAGTGGCGCCATAGATCGCGCCGTTCTTATCCATGACGAAGCTTCCGGAAGGTCCGGCCGCGCCTGCGAAGTCGTGAAGAACCGTCTCGGTCCAGTCGCCGCCGGCCGTTTTCCGCAACTCGAAGACGGAGCCGCCGGCGTTCTGCGCGCCCGTGCCGGTAGCGGTTGTCCCGTAGATCGCATTACTTCGCAGAATGAGCGGCGAATCCGGGATCTTTCCATCGCCGCTGTTCGCGAAATCGTACAGCACGGTCTTGGTCCAGATCCCGCCCTGGCCCGGTGTTAGCGCGAAAACGGTACCCGCATCGGTGCTCCCACCTCCGCTAGTCGTCCCGTAGAGAGTTCCGTTGTTGGCGATCACCGGAGGTCGCAGGGGCGCCACTCCATCGGCGCCGCCGGCGAAGGTGTAAAGCAGGATGGCGCTCCAGGCTCCTCCAGAAGTCGATGGCGGCATTAATTCGAACACGGTGCCGGCGCCCGAGCCTCCGCCGTAGGCGGTCGCACCATAAAGCGCGCCATTGGCGTCCATGGTCAGGCCTACCGGCTCGCGCCCGTCACCGGTGAAACTGTAGATTATATACTCCGTCCATGTCCCACCCGGCGCGGCTGGCGGCGTCAGTTCGAATACCGCTCCGAAGTAATAGATTCCGCCGCCGGAGGTCGTACCGTAGAGTTCGCCGTTGTTGCCGATCACCACCCTTCCTAAAGGATTAAAACCGCTTCCGCCGTCATCGGCATCCACGAAGCTGAACAGCACCGTCTCGGTCCATGCCCCGCCCGGTTCTGAGGGCGGCTGTAACTCGTATGCCGCGCCGCTCCCATAGTACCCTCCATACGTGGTCGTGCCGTAGAGCACACCATTGGCGCCCAAGGTCGGGGCGGCGAATGGATTTCTTCCGTCGTTGTTCTGACCGGTGAAGTTGTAAATCACGGTCTCGGTCCACGTTCCGCCAGGAGCCGCCGGCGGTTGCAGTTCGAATACGGTGCCAAAGCCAAAGGTCCCGCCATACGCCGTCGTGCCATAGAGCACGCCGTTTGGCCCAGCGACTAAGCCCTCGGGTGTCTGGCCCGCCGAAGATCCCACGAACTTGTACAGTGTAGTAAAGCCGCTCTGACTAGTGGTGCCGCCGAATAAGGGGGAACCTATCGCCGCCGCAAATGCCATCAGGTATAGCGTTCTCATTGGAAGCCTCCGTTTCTGCGCTTGAGGGATCTATTCTGAAAAGAAAGCCGTCGAAACTGCTTCCCGGACCGCCCAGGGTCGTGCCCAACAGCGCCCCGTTGTGATCCATCACAAAAGATCCGTAAGGTTCGGAGTTGGTGTAAAACTGGTGGAGAATGGTTTTCGTCCAGGGGCCGCCGGTCGCCCCGGAGGGTTTCTGTAGTTCGAAGGCTGAGCCTCCGGTGCCATAGCAGATGCCCCCTAAAAGAGACGACAAACCATAGATCGCGCCATCCCGCATGATGATCGGTGATTGCGGGCCGCCGTTCTCCTCATTCCAGAAGCTGTATATCATGGTTTCAGTCCACGATCCCCCACGTAAGCTTGGCGGTGTCAACTGAAACACCGAGTTCACAGTTGCACCATAAAGCGTGCCGTCACTGCCGATTACCGGGGGCACGAAGGGATTGGCGCCGGCTTCGCCACCCATGAAGCTATAAAGTACGGTCTCCGTCCAGGGTGCACCGGCGGGCGCCCCCTTCACTGGATTTAATTGGAATACCGCGCCTTCTCCAAAATCTCCGCCACTCTCCACGACCCCATAAAGTACTCCTCCTGGACCGGCGACCAAGCCCAAGGGGCCCGCGCCATCCATGCCTCCCGTGAAGCTGTACAACTCTCGCTCAGTCCAGGGTCCCGTGCTTCCCTGGGCCGGCGGCACTAACGCGAAGACCATTCCCTGGCCATAAGCTCCGGCGCCCGACGTGTAACCGTATAGGATTCCGTTCGGCCCCATGATTACATTGCTATCGGTGCCATATCCGGCATAGGGGAAACTATAGATGACGGTCTCGGTCCATGGTCCGCCGGACCCGGAGGCGGCCGGCTGCAATTCGAAGACGGTGCCGCCACCGTAAGCTCCTCCCCCCGTAGTAGTGCCATAGATGTTGCCATTGGAGGCGACTACCGGGATTGCTTCTGACCAGGAAATTGCTCCATCGCCGTTCTGACCCGTAAAGCTGTAAAGCACCGTCTGGGTCCACTTACCGCCCGATGGTTGTAACTCGAACACGGAGCCATAGCCTTCATAGAGTCCAGCGGTCATACCATAAAGCACGCCGTTCGGACCGGGGATGACTCCTACGGTTTCCTGTCCGCCCGAATTACCAGTGAATACGTAGAGCATCTGGAACGCGGTTTGGCCGGCGCCGCTGGACGTAAAGACTGCCAAACCGAGCGCAGCTGTGAAAGCCAGAAGTCGCAACGTTCTCATTGGATGCCCCCTTGAATACTTTTGGTGCTGTACACCGTGCCGTGGCCGCTGGGTTCGACACCGTTATCGATGCCAGCATTGGTCGTACCGTAGAGCACGCCTTTCTGGTCGAGGACCAGGCTGCCGAAGGGCTTAGGCTGACCTGTGAATTCGTAAAGAATACTCTCGGTCCAGGGATTCCCCGGGGTGGCTGGCGGCTGCAATTCGAAGACGTATCCTCCTCCGGTGGTGCTCGAGTAAGTAGCGGCCGTCGTGCCGTAGATCGTTCCGTTGCGCACGATCAGCGGTGAAGACGGCTCTTGATCGCTGGCCGCAAAACTGTAGAGGACGCTTTCAGTCCAGAACTTTTGGATATCAGAGGGCGTGCCCGCCGGCGGCTGCAACTCCCACACTGTTCCCAGCCCCGTGACACCGCCCAGACTGGTTGTGCCATAGAGATTTCCTTCACTGTCCAGCGACGGCGGCTCTGTAGGCGTAGCTCCGTCGGTAAATCCGCTGTTAGTCCCGAGAAAACTATAAAGCACCTTCTCAGTCCACGGTGCGCCGGGCGCAACCGGTGGTTTCAGTTCGAATACCGCGCCCAACCCCAAACTGCCGCCAGAGCTGGTCGTTCCATAGAGCACTCCCTTGGGGCTGATGATCAAGCCTACGGGCGTTTCGGCATCGGGCCGGTCACCGAAACTGTAAAGCACGCTTTCGGTCCACTCGCCGCCGGGAACCGCTGGCGGCGTTAACTCGTATACCGCGCCTTGGTAATTACTTCCCCCCGACCCTGCAACGCCGTAGACTTCCCCGTGGCTGCCGGCTACCACGCCGTTCAGATACAGTACGCTGCCGGATTCCGATCGGAAAATCGTCGTTCCAGTCCAGGTCCCCCCCGGCTCGGCTGGCGGCTGCACTTCGTACACGGTGCCGTAGCTATCGATCGCCGCAGTGGTGCCGAATATCGTGCCGTTCGGACCCATGACCGGACTCGGCAGAGGTTCCACTCCGTCGCCGTTTTGGAGCGCGAAGCTGTAGAGTACTGTTTCGGTCCAGGCTCCGCCGGGCGCGGAGGGCGGCTGCAATTCGAACACCGCGCCATAACCGTAAATACCGCCATTCGCGCTGGCGCCATAAAGAACGCCATTAGGTCCCAGGCATAGTCCTTCGGGTGTTTGTGCGTCTGGATACGCTCCGAATTTATATAGGATTTCGAAAGGGTTTTGACCGGCACAGCGGGATGGCAGGAATGATGCACCAAGCGCAGCGATAAGGGCCAGCAGTCGCAGCGTTTTCATGGATAAGTCCCTCCGGTACTGTACTCGAATATATTCTGTACCGTAAGGCCAATCAACCGATTTACAAAATACCAGTACTGGCCTAGTACCTCATGCTCGGATCGTCCGAGGGCGCTTGCAGAAAAAGGGTTTTGTGCTGACGCGAGCCAGAACTCGCCTCGCCGCACGCACTCGATTTACGCCGGCGGAAGTTCTGCGAGCGCTTCGATTGGTACGTCCACGAGGCGGTGCGCGGCTTGTGTCTGGGCTCCGGCGCGGGGGAATTCTGCGTAGACCATTTAGCCCAGATTTGCGGCAGCGAATCTCCATCGCACGTCCGGGCGGCGATTAGTGGGAAACGCGTGAGCTACGGCAGCCGGAACAGGCCACATGCAGGCGCTCGGTCCGCGCTGGCGGAGTTGTGCGCCCGCTCCGGGGGGCTCGCTCGGCGGCATGCTGCTTGGGTAAGCTCTCGGCGGCGGCCGGTCTTCGCAAGCTGAAGACAAGGCGCTTTGGATTGACCAGGGCTTGCATGACGCCGCAATCCGCTGGCATTGCGGACTCGATCGCTCTGTCGATTGTCCTGTGGGGCACGGTGGTGCCCTCGGCGGGCGTGAATTCCGCACGAGGGCACAATAAGGGTTACAGCCGACGCTTACTGCGCTACATGGAAGCTCTGGTCGACGGGTGTAGCCGCGGCCCACACGGCGCTGCCGCGTTGCGTCGCCTGGATCGTGCAGACGCCCACGGCCGCCAGCGTTACGGTGGTTCCCGAGACGGTGCACACATGCGGCGTTTGCGAATTGAAGCTCACGGTCAGGCCGGAGCTGGCGGTTGCACCGACCGTAAATGGCGGAGAGCCGAGCGTCCGATTCGCGAGTGACCCGAAGGCGATGGTTTGGCTCTCCTTCACGAGGAAGCTCTGGTTAACGGGTGTGGCCGCGGCGTAATCGGCGTTGCCCGGCTGCGTCGCTGTGATCGTGCAAGTGCCCACGGCGACCAGCGTCACGGTGGTTCCCGAAACGGTGCATACCGGGGGCGTTCGCGAAGTGAAGTGAACCGTCAGGCCGGAACTGGCGGTCGCACTGACCGTGAATGGGGCGGCGCCCAACAACTGGCTCGGGAGTGACCCGAAAGAGATGGTCTGGCTGCCTTGCGTCACCTGGAAGCTCTGGTTGACGGGTGCGGCTGCGGCGTAGTTCGTGTTGCCCGGCTGGGTCGCCCGGATCGTGCAGGCGCCCACGGCGACTAGCGTCACAGTGGCGCCCGATACCCTGCAAATGCCGGGTGTAATCGAAGCGAAGTTCACGGCAAGGCCCGACGAGGCGGTCGCGCTGACCATGAATGGCGCGGCGCCGAATGCCTGGTTCGAGAGTGGCCCGAAAGAGATGGTCTGGCTCCCTTGCGTCACCTGGAAGCTCTGGTTAACGGCTGCGGCCGGGGCCCAATTGGTGTTGCCTGCCTGCGTGGCTTGGATCGTGCAAGTGCCGACCGCGACCAGCGTCACAGTGGCGCCCGATACCGAGCAGACGCCAGTTGTAGTCGGAGCGAAGCTCACGGCAAGGCCCGACGTCGCGGTCGCGCTAACCGGGAACGGCGCGGTGCCGAACGCCTGATTGCTCAGCGCTCCGAAGGTGATGGTCTGGCTGCCTTGCGTGATCAGGAAGCTCTGGTTCACTGGCGTTGCCGCCGCGTACGTGGCGTTGCCCCCTTGCGTCGCCTGGATCGTGCAGGTGCCCACGGATCCCAGGGTCACCGTGGCGCCCGATACCGAGCAGATACCCGGCGTAGTCGGAGCGAAGCTCACGGCAAGGCCCGATGTTGCAGTGGCGCTGACCGTGAACGGCGCGGCGCCGAACACCTCATTGGCGAGCGGACCGAAGTTGATGGTCTGTGGCAGCCGTGTCGGCGCTTTGGCGAGCAGGATGCTCACGTTGTTGCCGCCGGAGTTGGCAATGGCCAGGTCGGCTCTCCCGTCTCCGTTGAAGTCTGCCGTGACGACGCCGTAGGAATTGTCTCCGACCGAGTAACTGACGGGATTCTGGAGCGTTCCGCCGCCATTGCCGAGCAGCACGCTCGCAATGGAGTCTGGAGCGGTGGCCGTATTCCAGGAATCCACCGCGATGTCGGGCGTTCCGTCGCCGTTGAAATCCGCGGTCACCAGCATCCTTGGCAGCAGGAAACTACCGTAGCTGGACGCCGCCTGAAATGTTCCGTTGCCGTTTCCAAGAAGCACGCTCACCCCGGTGGCGGTGCTAAATGCCAGATCGGTGTAGCCGTCGCCATTCAGATCCGCCACGACGAAAGGATAGGCGGCGGAGGTAATACTCGATGAAAGCCCGGTCTTGAAGGTCCCGTCGCCGTTGCCGATGAAGATTTCCAGCGTGCTGTATCCGAGCAGGGCGAGATCCGGTATCCCATCGCCATTGAGGTCTCCCACGCCCAGAGAGTAAGCGGACCCGGCGGGAAAGCTGGTGTTCGTGTTCTTCGGGCTTTGGAACGTTCCATCGCCATTCCCGAGGTACACGGTAGCCAGCACGTTTCCGACTTCACTGGTCAACTGGCTCAGCGCTACAAGGTCGGCAATACCGTCGCCGTTGAAGTCCGCGACCGCAACCGTCAGAGGCATGTAGCTGGGCGGGGCGAAGTAAGTCGTGGGCGTTTGGAACGTGCCGTCGCCGTTGCCGATCAGCACCGCTAAGCCCCAATATTCGGCCGTCAGGCTGGATCCGGCGATCACCAGGTCCGGAATTCCATCGCCATTGAAATCGCCTACTGCCACCCAATAAACGTTTTCGCCGGTGGCGTAGCTCACGGGAGCCTGGAAAGTGCCGTCGCCGTTCCCCAACAGTATGCTGATGTCGCTACTGTTCAGATCGGTCGCCACGGCCAGGTCGACCTTGCCGTCGCCGTTGAAGTCGCCCGCCGCCATATACAACGGAAAACTGCCCGCAGGATAGTTCACAGCGGGATTGAACCCGTTCCCGGCAACCGCATCCACGGTCTGTTGAAAAGGCGCGGAAATGCTGGGGAGGTCGATCCCGTCGCCGTTGTAGCGAGCCAGGATAGAGAGCGTTCCGGAAGGCAGCATGACGGTCTTCAAGGCCGCTTGGCCACTCGATATCGGTTCTGTCTCCAGCACCGTCACACCGTTATAGAAGGTTACCGTGCCGGTGGCGGTGGAAGGCGACACGGCTGCCGTCAGCGTCACGCTTTGGCCGTAAGTGGACGGGTTCGCCGAACTCGTGAGCGCGACAGACGAGGAAAAGGCGTTGAGAGCGCCGAGGCAGAGCAGGAAGCCTGCCGCGAAAACAGAGCGGGCGGCGCCAAGCGGCAGTATCGTTCCGCGCCAATCCGGTCCTAACGTCCAGCTCGCCGCAGCGCCCAGGACCTGTTTCCCACCACCGGCCACGCGCGTGGCCCTGAATGCAAAAAAGTGCGTTTTGAGTTTCATTTGGTAAGCTCTCTTTCAGGTTGGATGATGCCAGTTGAGATCCCCGTCTCCGCCCCCAAACACGCGGCCCCACTTGGAACAAAGCTGCGCCTAAGCGGTTGACGCCAAACAAGTAAACGTGGCAGGCGCTTCCGTCGACCCGTTGGGAATGGCTAAGAACTTCGTGATCGCCAGATCGGGCCCACCCCCGAAGATGATTTCGAACGCCAGGATATCGCTCCAGTCAACCGGCCCCCCGCCGTTCGCACTGAAGGCGCTAAGAGGAAAGTCCACCGTGAACGCGACCGGAACAGCGTTAGATCCGCCGTTTGCACCCAGGTTGACGGCACATTGGGCCGCTATACCACTGCCCTGCTCCGCCTCGAGGTTTAGGCTGAGAGCACTGCTCAACCCGCCAAAATTGAGCCGGAGCCGGTCGTAACCGGTAAGGTTGAGGTTCAGCGGAGTGGTTTGGCCATAGACCACGTATATTTCGGCACTGGCCGCAAAGCCGACCGAAGAGAGCAATGAAGACGGATCGCTCGCGTTCCCGCTGGGCCGGACCTGCACCTGAACGGGCTGCATGTAAGGGTTGAGAAAGGTGTTGAGTATAATGTACCGGCTCTCGCCTATGATTCCCGTGCCGGTCTGTGTGACAGTCTGTTCGCCGGTAAGGGAGGCGACCTTGCCAGCGCCGGTCGCAAAGTTGTCGAGTATCCAATTCTGCGGCGGCGGCGGTGGTGTTTGCTGTGCCCGCATCGTCTGCGGCATCAAAGCCATGGCCACCGCGGCCAGCAAGCCGGCCCCAGGTGCTAAATGGGCCACGCGCCTGGCCCTGAGCGCGAAAGCATTCGTCTTGAGTTTCATTTGGTTAACTCCTTTTTCAAATTTCAAATTTGAATCCCGTGTCCACCGGGAGACCGTCGTTTCAGCGCTCCGGGGACTGCGGGCAAACCGGGATCGCGCCGCTGGGCCGTTCCAGAAAGTGGACCTTTCCCGCCTCCATCCCCTGGTAAAACAAACACTTCGGCGCCCCAGCAATCGGCCGAGACTCGGTCGCCTTGGCCGGAGCCATCGTCGCCTGTCCAAAACGCACTGGAACGTCTGCATGTCTACATAGCGCGGCACCGGACGATTCGGGCTCAGCGAACGTGATATAGTGGCTATCGAGTTGAATTGTCAGGGATTTGGGGCGAATGATCCCCAATCCGGACCGGAATCCTTCACCACACACCTTGCACGGGGCATCATGCCGGCGGGCCATGAGATCACCGAACTGCTCGAACGATGGGGGGCCGGAGACAAGCAGGCGTTCGATCAGCTCATGCCATGCATCTATGACGAGCTGAAGCGCGTCGCCAGCGGGTATCTCCGCGGCGAGCGGCCAGGACACACGCTGCAGACCACCGCGCTCGTCCATGAAGCTTACTTGCGCATGGTCCATCTCCATTCGCCGAAGATCGACAATCGGAAACACTTCCTGGTTCTGGCGGCGCAGGCCATGCGGCGCGTTCTTGTGGATCATGCCCGGCGCCACAATGCCGGCAAACGCGATGCGCAGCTCCTCGATTCCGGGCTGGTGATTCAGCCCAATCTGGACTTCGACCTGGTGGCGCTCGATGGCGCACTCAATAGCCTGTCTCAATTCGACCCGGAAAAGGAGCGGATTGTCGAACTGCGCTATTTTGCAGGCTTGTCGGTGGCTGAAACGGCCGAGGTGGTGGGCCGGTCCCCGGCGACCGTCAAGCGCGAATGGGCAGTGGCCAAAGCCTGGCTCTACCGGCAGTTGAATGGCGAGGCGCCGAATGACTCCCCGGCAATGGAGTGAAGTAGACGGCATTCTACAGAGCGCCCTGGAGCTGCCGGAATCCGAGCAGGATGCCTGGATCGCGCGCGAGTGTGAGGGCCGGCCGGAGGTGAGGAGCGAGGTCGCATCGCTGCTGCACGCGCACCGCGCCGCGGATACCTTTCTGGAACCCCATACCCCCGCGCATGAGGGGCGGCGAATCGGGCCCTATCTGCTGGTGGAAGAAATTGGAGCGGGCGGCATGGGCACGGTTTACCGGGCCCGGCGCGAGGACGGAAGCTTCCAGCAGGAAGTAGCCGTCAAATTGATGCGCGCCAGCCTGGAGCTCCGTCCCGAAGCGGTCCGCCGCTTCCTGGAGGAGCGGCAGATTCTCGCGGCGTTGGCGCACCCCAATATCGCCCGTCTTCTGGACGGCGGCTATACTTCCGAAGGTACGCCTTACATCGTGATGGAGTATGTCGCGGGCACTCCCATCACGGATTACTGCGACAGCAATGGGCTGGACTTGAAGGCCAGGCTGCGCTTGTTCCTGCAACTCGCCGATGGCGTGCAGTTCGCGCATCAGCACCTGGTGATTCATCGCGACATCAAGCCGGCCAACGTTTTGGTGACCGGCGAAGGGACGCCCAAGCTGCTCGATTTCGGGATTGCCAAGCTGCTCGACCCGGAGGCCGCGGGCGCCGAGACCACCCTACGGGTGTTGACGCCGGACTATGCGAGTCCCGAACAGGTGCGCGGCAGGCCCATGAGCACAGCTTCGGATGTGTACTCGCTGGGCGTGCTGCTCTACGAGCTGGTGGCCGGCCGCCGCCCGTACAAACTGGCGGACACGCCGCTGGACCAGGCCATCGAGACGATCTGTGTAAAGGATCCGGCGCCGCCCAGTGCTGTTTCACAAGGTGTGCCCGACGATCTCGACGCGATCGTCATGAAGGCACTGCGCAAAGAGCCCGAGAGCCGGTACGCGTCGGTGCGCGAATTCGCCGAGGACATCGATCGCTACCTGGGCTTTCGGCCGGTCCTTGCCCGTCAGGGGACCTATCGCTACGTGGCGCGGAAATTCGTCCGGCGGCACCGGGCCGGCGTGGCCACCGCGGCCGCAGCCTGCATTCTCCTGGCGGCATCGGCGGCGGTGGTGATCCGCGAATCGCAGGTGGCGCGTTTCGAGCGCGACCGCGCCCAGCGGCGGTTCAACGAAGTCCGCCGCCTGGCCCACTCCGTGATCTTCGACTTGCAGGACAAGATCGCCGCGCTGCCAGGGTCCACGCCCGTGCGGAAGGAGTTGATCGCCAATTTCATCGGATACGTCGATGGCCTGGCGAAGGAAGCCGCGGGCGACCCGGGATTGCAGCAGGAACTTGCCGAGGCTTACATACAGATCGGCAATGTGCAAGGCGGAGGCAACGAGAATCTGGGCGACCCGAAGGGGGCCCTGGCGAGTTTTCAAAGGGCGGAGCAGATCGCGCGAGCCTTAGTGGCAGCGCAGCCCTCCTTCGCCGCGCGCAAATTGCTGGTCGAGTCGCTGCGAAATGTTGGCCGAATCTACTACCAGACCAATGAGCGTGCTAGGGCGGAAGCCTACCGCAAAGAAACTCTCGCCATGGCCCGGGACCTTCGGAAACAATACCCCGGCAATGAGGACGCGGAAATCCTGATGGCCAACTCGCTATTCGACATGGCCACCCTCACCAGGGACTCCCAATCCCTACAGTACCGGCTCGAGGCTTTGCCCATCTTTGAGGAGTTGTTGAGAGCCAAGCCCTCCGATCCCAAACGCCAGCGGAATGCAGCTCTCATCCACAAATTCATAGCCGGCTATTGGCTGGATGTCGATCATGATCGAGCCCTCCCCCACCTCCAGCGCGCCATGGCGCTCGATGAGGCGCGGCTGGCGAACGATCCTGGGCACCAGGGCGCCAAACTGGATTTGTCCATCGACTACAACCAGTTCGGAGAGTATTATCAAGCGAAGCATGACTTGTCGGCCGCCATCGAGTACGGGCGGAAGACGCTCGCGATCCGCAGAGATCTGGTGGCTGCGGACCCCAAGGACGTGTGGAAGCAGGAGCGCCTCGCGTTTGCGCTGACCAGCACCGCCAACCTCCTGATAAAGACCCATGATTATCGAGCCGCCTTGGCAAGCCTGGATGAGTCGAGAAGAATCAGCGAGCGCCTGGGGATGTCCGACCGCGAAAGAATGAACGATTACACCTGGACACTGATAGTGACAGGAGAGGCTGATCGCGCTGTCGGGAATGAGCAGGCTGCCTGCGAACAATTTTCGAAAGCAAGGGACCTTTATCGCAAACTTGGCTATTCTCCATCCGAACAGGGCGCGCGCATGCTGGCAAAGTTGGAAAAGGAACTGGCCCCCTGCGCGAAGCGATGAATTCCGCGGGCGCTCGGGGCTGTCCGGTGGAAATACCAGGTTGAGGAGAGTGGGTAGCGTCCGTCGCCGTTGCCGATAAACACCGCCAGGCCCCAATTCTCGACCGTCAGAATGCCACGCGCGCGAGGCGGAGCGCTTCTTGCGTAAGACGTCAATGTGGTGGCAGCCTTCGCACGCACGCCCTCCGGCACGAAAGCTGAATCTCGCTAGCCGCGGTTTGCGCCGCTGACCGGCCCCATGACAAAGATGGTGTTGCCGGATGGGTCGAGCAGATCGAATGTACGCGCGCCCCACTCCTCATCTTTCGGGGCTCGCAGGACGTCCACCTTCGCGCTCCACTCACGGTAGTAGGCATCGGCGTCGTCCACCTGGAGCGCTACGCAGGCGTTTCTGCCGTGACCTTTCATCGGACTGTCGAGCGTCATCTGAATGGTTCCACGCGCGACGCCGAGCAGTCCCGACCGGCCGTCTTCGGACGCCTCGAAAGTCACGCGAAAGCCCAGCCCATTGACGTAAAATGCCTTCGCAGTCGCCAAGTCTTCGGCTGGAAGAATTGGTATGGCTCGCTCCATGGCTCAGAGTACCTCCAACTGCCGAATTAAAGCAAAGTGTCGACAGGCCAATAGCGCGAGGGTGCTGGGACGTGCCGTACAACTTGGAAGATCCACACGAAAACGCCGCAGTAATGCGTCGCCCCGTTTCGCGCGCGTTTCGACTCAGGCTGGGGTGTTGTCCTTGCCAATCTCGTCGACGAACATCTGGGCGAACTCCGAAATGGTGGAATTCTCGTGCGTCACGAAAACAGCGATCCGTGGCAAGGCTATTCGTAGTGACCTGCGCAACTCCTCAACCCATCCCGGTGGAGGCAAAGGCGCCTTTCCTACTGCACTCGCGAATCGGCCCATACGTACGCGGTTGGTGGTGATCGCAAAGCCCACCAATATTTCAAGGATACCGACCGTGACGTTCTCGTTGGAACAAGGCAGCATCTCCATAATGAAGGGGAGTGCTGGAAGAGCGGCAGAAGCGATTTGCACATGCTGGCGGCATAGCCCGGCCCGAAGATCGTCCGTGGCCGAAACGGCAATTGTTTCATCCGGGGAATGCAGGCGCTCAATCTGCTCAGGGACGGTGGTAGCCACGCCGTAGATGGTGAGAAAGCGCGACCAGTCCACGGCATTCAAACGCACTCGCCAATCTGTCTCGGGCATCTTCTGCAAGCATAACCTAATAAGGGGCTCCTGCCGTGGACGCAAACCCGCGCCCGGAGGGTGCGCGGAGTACAACGCTCATATCTGCGGTGTTTGAAACTCCCGGAGGGGGCATAAGGTGTGACTGGAATGCTGAAGTGGCTCGTGTGTGGCGGATGCAAGGATCGCGCCGGACGCTGCTCCGGCCATTCATCGTGCAAGTGTCAACCATCCGATTTCCAGGAGTGCCCTGACCTGGACGTGGTTTCCTCCTGGCTGCCCCCCCGTGGGTGTGACCACCGTCACCGGTCCCGGCAAGAGCGGGGCGCCATAATACTGAAGGTCACGGCGGGCTCGGTCTCGGCCACTTTCACGCCTTGCAGACTAGTAGTGGCAGAAGTTACCATGAGTCGCGGCTGGCAGGCGAAAGCGCCTGCCTCACCACGTGATACGGTTAACAAACGAGATCGTTGTGCGATAAGCGGCTTCGGTAGGACACTACGGAAGATAGTGGCCGTTGGTTCATCAGTTCCGGCGCAAGCATCAGTTCGATCTGGAGCACGACCGATAGAGAGTTCAGCACGACCGCGAGCTCTGCGGGCCATCATGGCGGTCGACTAGGAAGAACATCATGAAACTGTTTTTTGCTCTCCCGCTTCTGGCGACCACCGCCGTCTGGGCCGCCGACCCCACGCCCTTGGATCTCAAAACCGGCGAATGGGAATACACGGTAACCATGCAGATGAGCGGTAAGCCCCAAACGAGCGCCGCGAAGATGCCGCAGATCCCGGCAGACCAACTTGCCAAGCTCCCGCCCGAGCAGCGCGCCAAAATCGAGGCCGCCTTGAAGCAGGCCGGCAATCTGGCCAGCGGCAAGCCCACCACCAGCACCAATAAGAACTGCGTCAAGAAGGAAGATCTGGTCAAGCTGAATCCCCTCGCCAATGCGGACAAGAGCTGCAAAATGACGGTGATCAATTCCTCACGCAGCAAGTTGGAGGCTAAAATGGACTGCGATTCCGCTGGCAACAAGTCCACCAGCACCGTGACCATCGAAGCGTCGAGCCCGGAATCCAGCAAGTTCAGCGTGGTATCCACTGGAGTCGCTGACGGGCACCCGATGAACATGACCATCAATGGCACTGGCAAATGGCTCAGCGCCGCCTGCACAGACACGAAGTAAACTGAGCCGCGACCGGGACACATCGCCTGGAAAAAGCGGAAGCGCATCCCGAGTTGGGTGTGGGGGAACGAAGGGCCGGGCGCGGGAAGGTACGCACTCGGAAAACGGCACGCCAGCCTGCGGTCGCGATTACCCGTTCGGAAATTTCATGGACTCCCGAGAGTGGCGGCATGCCGCGGCTCCCGGCGCTCCACGATAGCACCCGCAAACTCGATTGCACCGCGCTAGGCGTTGGCCCCTGACCGACCGCCGTGCATTGCCTTGTGCATGGAAAGAAGCCGATCGCAATTTCCATCGGATTACAGCAGCAGGCGGAGCGCCGTGAATATGGAACCAAAAATGCGTTGTAGACAAACAGGATAAAAAGAGTCTATTTTATCTATTTAAGACTTCATGCAGTTGACCCGCGCTGCCGATTACGCCGTCCGCGTCATGATCCACCTAGCCACTCTACCTCCCGGGACGCGCATCAACCGGGATGGTCTGGCGGCGGCTTCTGAGATCCCAACCCACTTTCTTTCCAAGGTATTGCAGGTATTGGTGCGGGCCCGCCTGATCGTGGCGCATCGGGGCACCAGCGGCGGATTCGCGCTGGCGCTGCCGGCCGAGCACATCTCCATTCTGATGGTGGTGGAGGCGGTTGAGGGCCCTATCGCACTCAACTTTTGCGCTCCCAATGGACCCGGCTGCAGCCGCCAGGGCTGGTGTCCTGCGCATTTTGTATGGCAGGAGGCACAGGCCGCGCTCACGCAGGTACTGCAAAATGCCTCGATCGCCAGGCTGGCAGGCGAGGCGGCGGCGCCCCGGCCGGACAAGGTGGTTTACCCATGGAACTGACGTGGCTGGCCATCGCCGCCAGCCTGATGATGGGCTTGGGCGCCGCCGCCGCCTTCGTTTTTGCCGTGAAAAAGGATTACTTTCGCGACCTGGAAGACACTAAATACCAGGTCTTTTGGTCCGATTTGGAAGAGTTGGTGGATTCACCGAAGGAGAACCCTGATGCCAGTGGCTCCAGGAAGCCATAAAGAATCCGGGCAGGCCGCGCGCCCGCCCCTGGCGGAAACCATGAACCGGCGCCGCATGCTGGGCTGGTTCACCGGCTTCGGCTTATGCGGCTCGGCGGTGCTGAGCGCATTTTCGAACCTCGTGTTCATCAAGCCGCGGGCGACCTACGGGCAGCCTGCACGCTTCGGCATCGGCCGCCCGGAGGATTTCCCGCCGGGCACGCGCATCTCGATGGACGCCCGCCGCGTGTGCATCGTGCGCGATGGCAACCGGCTGGCCGCCATCTCCACCACCTGTACGCATCTGGGCTGCATCGTGGGCGTTGCCGATACGGGTTTCGCCTGTCCCTGTCACGGTTCGCGCTTCGATCAGGACGGCAACGTGACCGGCGGACCGGCGCCCAAGCCGCTGCCGTGGTTCAAGATCAGCCTGGCGCCCAATGGCGAACTGGAAGTCGATAAAGGGGCGGAGATAGCACCCGGTACTTACTTAGACGTATGAACGATACCAACAAAGAAGCCGGACTCCTTACCGCCGTGCGGGAGTTTCCCGCGAATGTCTGGAGTTCCATTTTCCGCAATCCGCTGCCATCTAACGACCTGGAGCGGGCCTACACCAGTTTCACCAACTTCTTTCTGCATGTGCATCCGGTCAAGGTGCATCGCAACACCCTGCGGCCCCTTTACACGCTGGGGCTGGGGCTGATGTCGTTCTTCCTGTTTTTGATTCTGGTGGTCACCGGCGTGTTGCTGATGTTCTACTACGTGCCCTCCACCACACAGGCTTACGACCGCATGCTGGACCTGCGCGGCTCTGTGGCATTCGGAATCTTCCTGCGGAATATGCACCGCTGGTCGGCACACGGCATGGTGGCGATCGTGTTCCTGCACATGTGCCGCGTGTTCTTCACGGGCGCTTACAAGAAGCCGCGGGAATTCAACTGGGTGCTGGGCGTGGGATTGCTGCTGGTGACCTTGTTCCTGAGTTTCACCGGCTATCTGCTGCCCTGGGACCAACTGGCATTCTGGGCGATCACAGTAGGGACATCCATCGCCGGGTATGCGCCGCTGGTCGGCAAGCAGATCCAGTTTCTGCTGCTCGGCGATACCACGGTCGGGCAGGAAGCCTTGCTGCGTTTCTACGTGTTGCACGTGGCGGTGCTGCCGCTGGTGTTGACTTTGCTGATCGCCATACATTTTTGGCGGATCCGCAAGGATGGGGGACTGTCGCGGCCGGAGGAGCCTGCGCGCACGCAGGCTGTGACGATGACGGTCACCGCCGTGGCAGCCCCCGCCAAAGCCGCCACAGCCGAGAAAAAGAAGGTCTACGGGTTGCAAGGCTTCGTGCGCGGACCGTTCACCAAAGTGGGCAACGTTCCCGATAACTCAGTCTTCAGCTGGCCCAATCTGCTGATCGCCGAACTGTTCGTCTTCGTGCTGGTGGTGGCGGCGATTCTGGTGCTGTCACTGCTGTTCAACGCGCCACTGGAGGAGCCGGTCAATATCATGCATCCGCCGAATCCCGCCAAAGCGCCCTGGTATTTCCTGGGCTTGCAGGAGATGGTCAGCTATTCGGCATTTTGGGGCGGTGTGGGCATTCCCACCGTCTTCGTCTTGCTGCTGCTGCTGGTTCCTTATATGGACCGCAAACCGGGCGGAGTGGGAGTGTGGTTCGCCCGCCAGAGGCTGCTGGCAAACACGATTTTTCTGACGCTGGTGCTGGTCAACGTCATGTTCATCATTATCGGCACGTTTTTCCGCGGGCCGAACTGGCAAATGGTTTCACCCTGGTAACCGGCTATGCGACTGTCACTGGCGATAGCGAGTTTCGTGGCCCTGATCGTACACGGAATCGTCTTTTACGATCAATTCTTTCACCGCTGGGAGCGGTATCAAACTGCCTACTTCGACCAGGCGCGCACGCTGTCGAAGAACGAGCTCGAGCGTGTGGCTCTCGACGAGCGCCGGCCACGCATCGAGCAGTACATTGTCACGCAATTCGGCGACACGCGCGTGGACCGCTGCGGCACGTGCCACATCGCCGCCGACGATCCCCGGTTCGAGAAGTACGCCGAGCCGCTGCGCGCGCATCCGTATTCGGCCGCGTTGGGCGACTATCAACGCAACGGCCGCTGGGAGCGCCGCCACAAGTTCGCCGACTTTGGCTGCACCGTCTGTCATGACGGACAGGGCCGCGGTCTCAAGACGTTCTACAGTCACGGCGAAGATCCCTATTGGCCCGAGCCGATGTTGGGCTTCGTGGTGCAGTCTTCCTGGCGGACGGGCTTGGCGCCGAAGTTGGTGGGCAAGGAATACATGGAGGCCAATTGCGCGCAGTGCCACACGGAGAAAGACTTCGCCGGCACCCCCAATGTGAATCGCGGGCGCAAGCTGTTCTATGCGATGAACTGCTACGGCTGCCACCGTATCGAGGGAATGTCGGAAGGCACCCTGGGGCCGGACCTATCGGAAGCCGGAAAGAAATATCGTCTCGACTACTTGTGGCAGCACATCATCGATCCCCGCGTGATTTCGGCGACATCGTTCATGCCGAAATTCAACATGAGCGAGCCGGATGTGAAGGCCCTGGTGATTTTCCTGAAGAGCCGGCACGGCATGAATTTCGCCGAGACTTCGCTGGAACAATACCGGTTGCGGCTGAACGTAGTGCGGTTGGATATCACGCCGGAGGGTAAGCCGGAAGTGAAGGGCGCCACCGCGGGGGCGCGCGGCAAACAGTTGATCGAAGACCGCGCCTGCGCGGCCTGTCACAAACTGGGCTCTGTCGACGGTGGGATTGCTCCAGACCTCAGTTACGAAGGATTGATCAAAGAAGAGGCCTGGCTGGTCGATCATTTTCGAAATCCGCGGTCGCGGGTGCCCGATTCGATCATGCCGGCGTTCCGCTTCGCGGACGGGGACTTCGAGGACATGAGCGCCTATCTTGCCGGTTTGAAAACGCCGCCGCCGGCCATGCCACCCGTCGAGACGTTCAAGACGCTCTGCGCGCGCTGCCATGGCGAACAGGGCGATGGCAACGGCAAGGTCGCCTGGTATCTGGACCCGGCGCCGCGCGACCTGACCAAGGTTGGCTTCATGAATTCCAAGCCGCGGGAGCGCTTCCTGCACTCGATTGGCGAAGGCGTTCCCGGAACGTCGATGCCGGCTTGGGGGCACGCGTTGAAGGATGAACAAATTGCCGGCGTGCTGGATTATGTCTGGACGGCATTCGTGAAGGAACCCGCCAAGCCCATCAAGCCGCACAAGGTTCCGGTGGACAACCCCATGGTAATGACGCCGGAATCCGCCGCGGCCGGCGAGCAGATTTTCGTGTCGCGGTGCGCGGGCTGTCATGGCCGCAAAGCCGACGGCAAAGGCCCGAATTCGGTGGATATCACACCGCGGCCGCGCAATCTGCGCAATTCCGCTTTCGTGAATAGCGTCGCCGACCAGCGCCTGTTCGATTCGATTCTGTATGGCGTACAAGGCACGGCCATGCCCGCCTGGATCGATTATGGCCTGTCGCAGAACGATGTGGGCAACATCGTCAATTTCATTCGCAGTCTGAACCAGAAAAACAAGAGTCAATATGCCAGAAGATAAATCGACGCAAGCTGTCGCGGCCACTCCGCTACGAACCGGCGTGGTGCATAGCGATGCCACGGCCAAATGGTTCGTGGTCAGTTCCATCGCGTACTTCTTCATCGTGGGGATCATTGCCCTGACCATCGCGGCCAAGTTCGTGTGGCCGGAATTGCTGGGGACGGTCTCTTATCTCACTTACGGCCGCCTCCGCCCGCTACATGTGAACGGCATGCTGTTCGGGTGGTTGCTGGCGTGCGACATGGGCCTCACTTACTACCTGGTGCCGCGGCTGTGCGGCGTCAAGCTATACAGCGAGAAGCTGGGTGTGGCGACCGCGATTTTGTGGAACATCATCATCCTTAGCGCGGTGGTTTCGCTGCTGGCCGGATGGAACAAGGGTTGGGAGTACGCCGAGTTGCCCATCTTTGTGGGCGTGATGGTGGTGATCGCATGGGTGATGTTCGGCATCAACATATTCGCCACCATCGGCGCGCGCAAGTACCAGCAGATGTATGTCTCGCTGTGGTACGTGATGGGCAGCATCCTGTGGACGGCTTTCGTTTACATCACCGGTAACTTCGCGGTGGAATTCACGACCGGCGTCAACCAGGCCAACCTGAACTGGATGTACATCCACAACGCCGTGGGGTTGATCTTCACGCCGATCGGCCTGGCTGCCGCATATTACTTCATCCCGAAAGCCTCGAACACGCCGTTGTACAGTCACAAGCTATCGATGATCGGGTTCTGGTCACTGGCCTTCGTGTATGTGTGGACGGGCGCGCATCATATGCTTCACGGGCCCATCTCTCAGTGGCTGCAGACCATCGCCATCACGTTTTCGCTGATGCTGCTGATCCCGGTCTGGGCGGTGGTTTATAACTTCTTCGCCACTATGAAGGGCCAGTGGCAGCAGTTGCGCGAAAACGTGCCGCTGAAGTTCCTGATGTCCGGCGTCGTATTTTACCTGCTCACCTGCTTCCAGGGGCCCATGCACAGCCTGCGCTCGGTCAATGCCATCGTTTCCAAAACCGACTGGATTCCGGGCCACGCGCACATGGCGCTGTTGGGCTGCTTCTCATTCTTCGCCATCGCCGGCAGTTACTACATCGTGCCGCGCATGTTCCGCACGAAAATCTATTCCGACGCGCTGGCGAACTGGAATTTCTGGCTGATGATGATCGGCGGGCTGGGCTTCTTCGTGACGCTCTGGTTGGGCGGATTCTGGCAGGGCTGGCAATGGAACAATCCGGCGATTCCGTTCATCGACACGGTGAAAGCCCTGAAGCCCATCTGGACGGTACGCTTCTTCTCGGGGATTCTGATCTTTTGCGGCATTGTGACGTTCGCATATAACATCATGGCGACGGCGGTGAATGCGAAGGACCGCGTAGTGGCGACGCAGTAGCGAGGTGACTTATGTTAAGCAAAGCCGATAATAGTGCAACATTCGCGGTAGTCGCCGCGCTGGTTCTGTTTTTCATTGGCGGCATCCTCACCACGGTGGTCCCTCCGCTGGTGGACAAAAGCTGGGCGCGGCCCTTCGAAAACAACGATCCCACTAAAGGTCCCACCGGAAAGCTGCTACCCCTAAACGAGCAGCAACTGCATGGGCGCGCCATTTATGTGCGGGAAGGCTGCTGGTATTGCCACACGCAGCAGACCCGCACGCTGCTCGCCGACACCAAGCGTAGCGGCTGGAAGGGCGTGGATTCACCGATTTCCACTCCAGACGAATTCGTCTACGACACGCCCCACATGTTCGGCACCAAACGCACCGGTCCGGACCTTTCGCGTGTGGGCGGCAAGTACGACACGCAATGGCATCGCACGCACTTGCGCAATCCACGAGACCTGGTGCCCGGCTCGGTGATGCCGCCCTTCCCGTGGATTGCAGCCGACGAGCGCGAGTTTCAATCGCTGGTGGCCTATCTGCAAACGCTGGGACGCGCCAAGAATTGGCGGCCCGACAACGATTACGAGAGGTGAAGCCATGCACGATTATGTTTACCCGAGCATCTTCTTTTCGTATTTCCTGTTCTTCATCCTGCTGGGCGGCGCAATCTTTTTCTGCGTGCGCTCCATCAAGGACGGCTATTGGGGACGCGACGGCGAAGAGGTCAAATACCGCATGCTGAAGGACGACGCGGACGATCAGGAGGTAAATCGATGACACCGACCAAGAGTGTAAACGACCCGGCCAAGGAAGAGATCCACGGATACGCGGATGGCTGGATCACCGAGCGCAGCGGCACCGAAGTGCCCACCTTCCTGAAATTCGCTTTCATCGCGATTGCGGGCGGCTGTCTCGCCTACTTCTTCATTTATATGTATGGCGAAGTGAATCACCCGGACCGCGGTCCGCTGGTGAAGGCGCTGAACGCCGCGACGGAAGCCTCCGCCGCGCTGATGTATGCCGTCGCCGCCATGATCATCGTGTTCGGCGTGATCGTGGTGGCCTTCTCATTCCGTAAGTCCCATAAGGATTAAGGGACATGGACAACGGCTTCTTCCAGGTGCAAGTGCCGGATGCATCCGAGTATTGGATGCAGATGGTGAAGTGCCGCCACGCCTGCCCGGTGCACACCGACGCGTGTGGTTACGTGACGGCTATCGCCGAAGGGCGCTACGAAACCGCTTACCGGATCGCGCGCGCTACCAATCCGTTCGTCTCCATTTGCGGGCGGGTATGCGGCGCGCCTTGCGAGGCCAACTGTCGGCGCGGCTCGCTGGATGCGCCGGTCGCCATACGCGCGTTGAAGCGCTTCGTCACTGAAAGCTACGGCGCCGAGACGGCCGATTATAAGCTGCATCGGGAGGCCTGCAACCGCGCCATGCTGCCGCCGAATCCGGGCGATTACGAACGCATTGCCGTGGTGGGCGCGGGTGTGGCCGGGTTGACTGTGGCGCACGATTTGGCGCAGGTCGGCTACAAAGTAACTGTGTTCGAATCCGATGCGGAGCCCGGCGGCATGCTCACCGCGGGCGTGCCCGTTTTTCGGTTGCCGCGCGAGCTGGTGCGGCACGAGATCGGCGCCATCCTTTCGCTGGGGATCGAGCTGAAATGCAAGATGCGCCTGGGCCGCGACTTTACGCTCGCCGATCTGCGTCAAGCCGGCTACAAGGCGATCTTCATCGGCATCGGGCTGCCGAAGGGCCGTAAGCTACCGCTGCCCGGCGCGGATAGCCCCAACGTGCTGGATGGCATGGATTTTCTGCGCGCCTTCAACGCCGGGCAACCGCTCTCGTTGGGCCGGCGCATCGTGGTGATCGGCGGCGGCAACGTGGCGTACGATGTGGCGCGCTCGGCGGTGCGTCCCGGCGAATCGGCCAACCGCCGCGAAGCCGTAGCCGAGATGGAGCGCGGCGAGCAGGTGGCGTACGATGTGGCGCGCTCGGCGTTGCGCATCAGCGGCGATAAAGAAGTCCACGTGGTTTGCCTGGAAAGCCGCGAGGAAATGCCCGCCGACGAAACAGAAATCGCGGAAGGCGCGGAAGAAGGCATCCGTCTGCACAACCGGCGCGGCCCCAAGGCGATCGTCATTGAAGACGGGCAGCTTGCGCTGCGCACGGTGAAGTGTACCGCGGTGTTCGACGCGACCGGGCGTTTCAATCCGTCCTTCGACGATTCTGTAGTCGAGGACATTCCGGCCGATAGCATTATCTTTGCCATTGGCCAGACGTCCGATCTTTCCTTCCTGCGTCCGGAAGATGGCATTGAGACCGAACGCGGCCTGATCAAGGTGGATCGCGCAACCTACCAGACCAGCACGCCGGATGTGTTTGCCTGCGGCGATATCGCGCACGGGCCACGTCTGTTCATCGACGCCATCGCTTCGGCACAAGTCGCGGCGCGCTCGATGCACGATTATTTGCGCGGGACGCGCACCGAAGTGGCCGTGCGGCGCAAGTGGGCGCCCGCCGCTTACACCATGGCCGAGGGCTGGAATGCGATCGCACGCGAGAATCCGCCGGTGCTCGAAAGCGACCGGCGGGCTGCCTCGCTCGAGAACATCGAAGAGCGCTTTCCGGAGGCCCAGGCGCGCCGGCAAGCGTCGCGCTGCCTGCGCTGCAACGTCAACACGGTTTTCGATACCGCGATCTGCGTGGCGTGCAATGGTTGCGTGGATGTCTGCCCGGAGAACCTGATCCGCCTGATGGGGCTCAGCCAGCTTCTCCACACCGATCATTGGATGGCGCCGGCCGCGGCCGAGTTTGGCATGACGGAGCAGGAGTTCCAAAGCATGACTGCCGAGGAGATGGATCGGCTCGGCGCGGTAATGCTGAAGGACGAAAGCACCTGCATCCGCTGCTCGCTGTGCGCCTCGCGCTGCCCCACGCATGCCATCACCATGAAGGAGTTTGTGCACTACACGGAGTGCGTCTCGGTGCCCCGATGAGCTTAGCGCAATTCTGGCTGATATTCGTTTTGGGGTTGGTGAGCAGCATTCACTGCGTGCAGATGTGCGGGCCCATCGTGCTGTCGTACAGCTTGGCGCTCACAGAGCCGCAACCGTCAGGGAGCGGTTTCCGCCGCGCAATGGCCTTGGCGCATCTCTGGTACAACCTGGGCCGCGTAACAACCTACGCCGCGTTGGGAGCGCTAGCAGGCGCGGCGGGAGGCGCCATCGGAATGGCTGCGCGTCTTGCCGGAATCGCGCACGGCAGTCGCATCGCCGCGGGCGTCGCCATGATCGCCGCGGGCGTCTACCTCTCGCGCTTTGTAGCCAGCGACGTGGCGCACGCACTCGTGCGCGCCGTGTCGGCGCACCTGCCGGCACAGAGGAGTGAAGCTCGCCTCATCCGCATCGATACCCCCGGAATCGCCACGCGTCTCGCCCGCCGTGGCAAGCGATTCATGCTCTCCGTGCATCCTACCAGCAAATTCCGTCTCGGCCTGCTCCTTGGTTTGCTGCCGTGCGGTCTGGTCTACGCGGCGCTGCTCAAAGCCGTGGATGCAGGTAGCGCGCTGGGCGGCGCTCTAACTATGCTGGCCTTCGGCCTGGGCACCAGCCTGGCCCTGGGCGCTACCGGCCTGGCATCCACCACTTTTGGCTGGCGCCTGGGACGCTGGAGTAACGCCCTGGCCGGGGTGAGCATCATGGCTGCCGGCGCGCTGCTGATCTGGATGGGTGTCGTTCCAGGCGCCCATGTGCATTACCATGCCCATTTCTGAAGTAGCGAAAAAACGAGCGCCCGCGCTGCCGCCGCCGCGCGTCACTTACCACCGGTTGCGGAAGTCCATCCACTTCGCCTGTTTTCTCGCATTCCTGGCGCTGCCCTTCTTCGATCTGATGCGCTTCGACATTCCGCGGCAGCGATTCTATTTCGCGGGTTACGAACTGTGGATCAACGAATTCGCCATCATCTTCTTCGCCCTGATGTTCCTGATGTTCCTGATCATCGGTTCGTCGATCGCTTATGGCCGCGTGTACTGCGGCTATATGTGCCCGCAGATGATTTTCAGCGAAGCTTCCATCTCGTTCGAGAACCGATTGCGGCGCTGGATGAACAAGCGCTTCTTCGACTGGCCCTCGAAACGGCGCAACCTGGCCGTCCGCGCATTGTTCCTGGCCGCGCTCGCGCCAGTCTCGGTTTTCCTGGCGTTCGCGTTTATTTCTTATTTCGTCGCGCCACGGGACTTGCTCGCGCGGTTGCTGGCGCTCGATGTGCATACAGCGGGCGGCATCGCCGGCGCGGCCGTTACTCTGATCGCCTTTCTCGATTTCACGCTCGTGCGCCAGCGATTCTGCACCACTGTTTGCCCCTACGGCTATCTGCAAGGCATTCTGGGAGACAACAATACGCTGCTGGTGCATTATCGCGACGAGAGCCACCAGTGCATCGAATGCAAGAAATGTGTGCGCGTTTGCCATATGGGCATCGACATCCGTAATTCGCCGTTCCAGATCGAATGCGTGCATTGCGGCGAGTGCATCGATGCCTGCGGGGATGTGCTGGGCCGCATGGGCAAAAAGGGTCTTATCCACTACACCTGGGGCGAACATGGCGGCGAAGCCGGCGGACGCGAGCCCTGGCTCCGCCGGCTGGGCCTGCGCGATGCCAAGCGAGCGATCGTCTTGCTACTGCTGCTGTGCTACGGCTGCGGCCTTTTCGTGGCGCTGGGGATGCGCCACGCGGTACTGGTCGAGATCAGTCCCGAGCGCGCCAGCCTCTATCGCATCGATGGCGGGCATGTATACAATAAGTTCCGTTTCAACATTGCCAATCGCGGGCGCACGCGATCGGCGGTGATTTTCTCGCTCGAGCAACTGCCCTCCGCCACGCTGTCGATACCGGAAAACCCGGTTCCGGTCGAAGCCGGCAAGTCCGTGCAAGGCGAGTTCGAAATTTCACGGCCGCTAGCTTCCGGCACACAGGAAGTCGAACACTTCACGATCGCCGCCAGCCCGGCCGGGGGCGGCTCGCCGGATGAATTTCCCATGACCTTTCTCAGTCCCCCGCAAAGGAGCCCGCGATGACCAAACGCAGTCCGTTCCTGGTCTTTTTTTTGGCTTTTGTCAGCGCCATTTTCATCGGCATTCTGATCTTCGTCTACTTCGTGACGAAGCAGGCGAATCCGGTGATGCTGGACGATAAGGGCCGCCCACAGCCGACCGCCGCGCTGTGGCTCCCGTCGGCATGACCGCCGCGGTCCAACTGAAGTGCGATCTCTGCGGCCTGGATTGCGGCCGTCATCCGCTTATCCGCCGCTTCGAGTCCGACGACCGCTCCTTCTGCTGCGCCGGATGTCTGAACGTGTACGCCATTCTCCTCGAAAGTGGTGTCATTGCCGCAGGGCAGGATTTTCGCGAAACGGAAGTTTACCGGCAGGGCCTCAGACTTGGTCTGATCTCGAATCGTCAGGAAGAAGCGCCGGAAGCGCCGGAAGCGCCGGATGTCTCGCCGCCGGCCGATGCCGAAGTGCGCGAGGCTCTCTTCCAAGTCTCCGGCATGTGGTGTTCTTCCTGCGCCTGGCTGATCGAGCACGCCCTGCGTAAACAGTACGGCGTGGTGTCCGCGGACGTCTTCTTCGCCTCCGATCTGGTGAAGGTGCGCTACTGCCCGCGCCTGCTTCCCCGCGAGCGTATTCCCGCTACCATCGCGGGCTTCGGATACCGCGCCTCGGAATATAGCGGGCGCGACGAACGCGATAGCGCCGAAACCCGCGACCTGCTGTTGCGCATCGGCGTGGCGGCTTTCCTGTGGCTGAACGTGATGTCGCTCAGCCTGGTGCTCTACGCCGGCTATTTCGAGCGCATATCCGACAGTGTTTCGCGCCTGCTGCCGTTCGTCCTGCTGGCGCTGGCCTCGGCTTCAGTGTTCTATGCCGCGCAGCCTATTCTGCGCGTCGCCTGGTTCGCCGTGCGGAACCGCACCGTGCGCATGGAAAGCCTGCTGGCGTTGGGCATCCTGGCAGCTTACGGTTATAGCGCAGCCGCGGCGTTCGCGCATGGCAAGCACTTCTATTTCGACACGGCCTGCGCGATCATTGCCCTGGTGCTGGCAGGCAAACTTGCCGAGCGCAGCGCCAAAGAGAAGACCGCGCGCGCGATCACGCTCCTCTACCGAATGATGCCCAACAAGGCCCGCCTGCTGATGGACGGACGCGAGCGCTTCGTGGCGATCGAGGCGTTGCAGCCCGGCGCGCTCTTCGTGGTCAAGGCCGGCGAGCGCATCCCCGCCGACGGCCTGGTGGAGGAAGGGGCCTCGCACGTGGATGAATCCGTGGTCACGGGCGAATCGGTCCCACTTCGGAAAGCGGCTGGCGACCCGGTGGTCTGCGGCAGCTTGAATACCGATAGCGTGCTGCAGATTCGCGCCACGCGCACTGGCGCGGATAGCACCTTGGCGCGCATCATCCGGCTGGTGGAGACGGCCATGGCCAATCGCTCGCCCCTGGAGCAAGCCGTGGATCGCGCCGCGCGCATCTTCGTTCCGTGCATCGTCGTCCTGGCCGCGTTGACGTTCGCTGGCTGGCTCGCGGCCACCGGCAGCCCGGCCACCGCGCTCATGCGCGCGATCACTGTGCTGGTGATCGCCTGCCCTTGCGCGCTGGGCATGGCCACGCCTCTGGCGATCACCACCGCTATCGGGGCCGCTTCGCGCAAAGGGATCCTGATCGGCAGCAGCCGCGTGCTCGAAATTCTGCCCAAAGTGAACGTGGTCGTGATGGATAAAACCGGCACCATGACGGAAGGGAACTTCCGCCTGCTGGAGACGATCGGCGATACCTCGCACCTCGCGCTCGCCGCGACGCTCGAGACGCGCTCCGAGCATCCGCTGGCGCGCGCCTTGGTCCGTTGGGCGGAACAGGAGCGCTGGCAGCTTGATGCGCCGCGCAACGTGGAAATCCTCAAGGGTATGGGAATCCGCGGTGAGGTTGCCGGACACACGGTGTGGGTGGGCAACCGGCATCTCATCGACAGCGTTCCCGAGGCGCTGGAGCAACAGGCACGCGCCTGGGAGCAACAGGGCCACACGGTGGCGTTCTATGGTTGCGATGCCGAGGTCAGCGGCGCGCTGGCGTTCGGCGACCGGATCAAAGCGGGCGCGCCCGATCTAATCGCCAGTCTGAAGAAGCGCGGCATCCGCACGCTGCTGCTTTCAGGCGATGCGCCCGCTACCACCGCTTGGGTCGCCACACGGATCGGCGCCGATGGTTTCATAGCTGGCGCGCTGCCCGAACAGAAGATCGCCACCATCCGCGAGTTGCAGGAGCGGGGTTCCGTGGTGGCCATGCTCGGCGACGGCGTAAACGATGCGCCCAGCCTGGCGCAAGCCGACGCCGGTATCGCGCTCGGCACGGGCGCAGATATCGCCATGCAGGCCGCGCCCATCATATTGATGGGGTCCGATCTGGACGCCGTGCTGGTGGCCCTGGATCTCGCGCGGCAAACCATCCGCGCCATCCGGCAGAATCTGTTCTGGGCGTTTTTCTATAACACCGCGGGTATCAGCTTGGCGGTAGCTGGAGTGCTGAATCCCATTGTGGCGGCGGGAGCTATGGTGGTGTCCAGCCTTTCTGTGATTGGGAATTCGCTTCTCCTGAATCGCCGGCTGGGAGCCTAGCGGTGTAACCGCCGGCGTCCGCTGACAGCCGGCACTGGCGACGGAAGTTACCCTGCCTTGTGAACTGGCGCCGCTGGCACTACAGATCCTTCGGGTGGCTCACGAAATTCTGTTTCGCGCCGTGGGCGCAATCGGAGCCAAGAAGATGCTGTCTCTAAAACGCGAAAGCATCCAGCGACGCGACCAGGCATTGCCACCGCGTTGTAGGGAAGAAAATCGATACTGAGGCTGTTATCAGGTCTTCCAGGTCCAGTCCGCCTCCACAGCAGTGCACGCATTGGAAAGTCCGCACTGAGTGTGGACGCTGACGCTCCCAGAAGTTAAACTAGGCTTCTACAATCGTATGGCTGACTTGTCCGCCACAGTGAAATCGTGGTAGTCAGGATGGATCGGGCGCCAGTGCCGGCCGCGAAACGTGAAACGGTATTGAAACGCAACCGCGTCGTGCGCATCGGCGTAAACTCGGTAGTAATGGAGGGTACGCAATTCAAGCACGAGCAGACCCTGCCCGTTCAGGAAGAGGCCGCCGGATGACCAGTTTCTTAGCGGGCCGCGACGATTCTTTGGACACGGGTTTTAGCGCGCGAGCGGCTTCAGACCAGCCCACGAAGGCCGCCAGCGAATCCGGCTACGCCATGCTGTTGGTCTTTCTCCTGGCCGCCATCATTGCCCTGGCGCTTTACAGGGAACTGCCCCGCGTAGCCTTCGAAGCGCAACGCGCCAAGGAGCAGTTGCTCATCGAACGAGGCGAACAGTACAAGCGCGCCATCCAGCTCTTCGTACGCAAGGTGGGCCGCTATCCCGCCACTATAGAAGAGCTGGAAAGCCTCAACAATATCCGGTTCCTCCGCAAGCGCTACCTCGATCCCATGACCGGCAAGGAGAAGTGGCGCCTCATTCACATCAATGGCGGTGTGCTGACCGACTCGATCATTCAGAAAAACAAGCCGGGCCAGGACCAGCAGCAGCAAGCAAACACTAATACATTCATCGGCGAGGGCCCCGTGATGGGCGCTCCAAACGATCCGAACCACCAGCAAATCAATCCGGCTATGCACCGGCGTGCCAGTGACGACCGTCCTGTGGTCACCCAGGACGTGCCCGACCAGCCAGCGCCGGTGGACGCGGACCAGGAAAACCCCACTACAGATAATAGCGACAACAGCAACACCAACGATACGACTGCCGCGCCGAGCGTCCCCGGAACGGCCGCCAATACGCCGGGAATGCCGAATCAGCAGACGCCAGGCATGCCTTCCGGGAGTTTGCAGCAGCCCGGCAATTCCGGCCTGGGAGGCAACGGAGGCTTGCCCAATAATGCCGGTCAGAACGGCGACCAGCCGTCCAGCAGCAGTGTGTATGTGGCGCCCTCTTTGGGCCAATCCTACAGCCCGAACACGGTACAAATGGAACGCATGCTGCACGGCGATTATCAACCTCCGGGCTCTCCGCGCGGGCAACCCGGCATGGTTCCCAGCCAGAATTCAGGCGCGCAGCAATCGGCCTTGCAAGGTCAATCGGCGGGGGGATTGGGACAGTCCGGCGTCGGCGGCGCTTCGACCGGCTCCACGGGCCAGAATCCGAACGGTGGGTTCGGTGGAAGCAATTTTGGTCTCACCGGCTCATCTAACATGCAACCGGCAGGGGGATTGCCTGGCATCGGAGGCACGCAGGTCGGAGGCGGCATCGCCGGCGTCGCCAGCGAATCCACCGGACCCGCGATTAAGGTTTACAACGAGCGCAAGAAGTATAACGAGTGGGAATTCGTCTACGACCAAAGCAAGGACCGCGGCCTCGCGGGCGTGCAGCGTAATGGCGGTACACCCGGCACGCCGGCCCAGTCGATGGGTAGCTTACCCGGCCAGCAACCCGGCATAGGCGGGCCGGCCGGGTCCTCCGGTTTCGGACAGCCAACTCCGCAGCAACCCCAACCGCAGTCCCAACAGCCGCCGAACTGACATAGCCACCTCCGATCAGACGCGCTGGGGATAATGATCCAAATACGTCTTAAAAAGCACACGTTCTGAATAGCGCCAACTACAGGCCGGAAACGTGTGCGAAAGACTCGCGGGTGTTGTCTTGACCAATAGATTTGTGCGGCACCGATGCGGCGTTTCCCCGGCCGTGCGAAGGCCTGCGTTGCCAGGTCGTCTATGCCAAGGGAACGGTCGGAAGTGCCCCAAAATGTGGGTGCTCGTCAACCGTGTGCCGAGAGTCATGAGCGCCGATCATTCCATCCGAGTGTCAGATTATTCACCTCAGTGAATATTCAGTCAGTCGTTCCGACGAGGGCGGGCAACTGCCCCTCTAGGGGACTTATTGGGTCCTGACCAACCAATCGGCGAATTCCAACCGCGTAAGAAGTTTGTAATACAGAATCCTGCGCCTTCCCCGCACGTTTTTACCCAAGAGAAAAATCCCTTGACAACTCTAGGGGGTATTCTGCTACGTTACCTGCTGGTGTCGCTTCGGCGGCATCGCGTGGCTATTTTTTGGACCCGAGGTGTCAAGCGTGGAGAACCAGCACAGCCGTTCTATGATCCGAAATTCCCGGAGACGTTTTCTGCAGCAACTCGGCGCCGGTTTAGCGGCCCCTTTGCTCGCGCAGCGCCCCAAAACCAACCTTGTTAAACGCGCAGCGGGCATTCCACAAATCAGCCACATAATCTGTTTGTGCCAGGAGAACCACTCGTTCGATCACTACTTTGGGAGCTACTCCGGCCTGCCGAGCGGCTATGGTATACCTGCCAACTACACCAGTGGCGGGCAAGCACCCTTCCATTTCACGACCCTTACCGACAACAACAGCGACCCCAATCACGACTGGAGCGCCATCCACACCGGATATGCCAACGGAGCGATGAACGGGTGGTATGCGGCGGGCGGAATCGACACGATGGGTTACTACGATTCCTCGGACCTTGCCTACTACTACTCGCTGCTTCCCGAGTATACCCTCTGCGCCAATTACTGCGGCGGAATGCTCAGCGACACCCAGCCCAACCGGATGATCTATTATTCGGGGACCAGCGGCGGGAATTGCTGCGATTGCATTGAGACCAATGGAACCCTGGACTCGTCGACCTATCCTTGTATCCTGGATTTACTGACGACGTACGGCATCACTTTTAAGAACTATAATTTCGGCGTCCCGGACAATTACTGTTACCTGGCGCTGTGGTCGAATTGGGCAACCGGCGGCCCCAACAACGTGCTCAACCAATCGCAAACCCAGTTTTTCACGGATTGCACTAATAACACGCTCCCGCAAGTGGTATTCATCACCAACGAGTCGCCGAACGACGAGCATCCGCCGGAGGACATTCAGACCGGCGAGGCCCAGATGCAACAAATCATCCAGGCGGTGCAGGCATCCGCGGCTTGGGCCAGTAGCGCAATTCTGCTGACTTGGGACGAGGGCGGCGGCTTTTTCGAACACATCGCGCCGCAACAATTGGATGCCTATGGTCCCGGTGTGCGCGTACCCATGCTCGTGATATCGCCATTTGCCAAGAAAGGCTACGTGGACACTGTTTTCCAGGACCACGGTTCGTTCCTGAAGTTTATTGAGGCGGTGTACGGCCTGCCGACGCTGGCTTCCATCAACCACACGTTCGACACCAGCACTCCGCTGACAAACAACTCCACTAACGGCGCGCCATTCCCGCCGCGGGACGGCAATTCCGCCACCGGCAATCTGACGCAGTGTTTCACCTTTACATCCAGCCCGACGTTCTCGCTCTCGGCGAATCCCACATCCGTCACAGTTCAGCAGGGATCTAATGGGACAACTACCATCACGGCGTCCATCTCCGGGGGATTCAGCAGTGCCATCGCTCTGGCGGCCAGCGGTCTGCCCTCCGGGGTGACTGCCAGCTTCAACCCGTCCAGCATTGCCGCGCCGGGATCGGGCACTTCGACGCTGACGCTGACGGCCAGCAGCAGCGCGGCTGTGGGCGCCTACACCATCACCATAACCGGCACCGGCGGCGGGCTCACGGAAACGACGACGGTCACGCTCACGGTTTCTTCCGGCGCTACGCCAAGTTTCACGCTGTCGGCCAGCCCAGGCTCGGTCACCGTGCAGCAAGGGTCTAACGGGACATCCACCATCACGGCAGCCATCTCCGGCGGATTCAGCAGCGCCATCGCTCTGTCCGCCAGCGGCATGCCTTCGGGCGTGACTGCTGGCTTTAGCCCGTCCAGCATTGCCGCACCGGGATCGGGCACTTCGACGTTGACGCTGACCGCCAGCAGCAGCGCGGCTATTGGGACCTACACCATCACCGTTACCGGCACCGGCGGCGGGCTCACGGAAACGACGACGGTTTCGCTTACGGTTTCCTCCAGCGGCACGCCGAGTTTCACCCTGGCGGCCAACCCCACTTCGGTCACAGTGCAGCAAGGGAGCAGCGGGACATCCACCATCACGGCGGCCATCTCCGGCGGATTCAACAGCGCCATCTCTCTGTCGTCCAGCGGCCAGCCTTCCGGCGTGACTGTCAGCTCTAACCCGTCGAGCATTCCCGCGCCGGGATCGGGCAGTTCGACAATGACGCTTACCGTCAGCAGCAGCGCGGCCGCGGGGACCTACACCATCAACGTCATCGGCACCGGCTTCGGCGGTGTCGTGGAAAACACTACGGTAAGTCTTACGGTCACCGGCGCCTCGACGAATTTGATTAAGAACGGCGGCTTCGAAACCGGCAGCTTCACAGACTGGAAAACAGCGGGTGCGGTGCTGCCAACGGTGAGCTCGGCAGAGGCGCACTCCGGCAGCTATAGCGCTCTGCTGGGTAAGACGACCACGCCGGAGGTCGATGGGAACAGCAGCATCTCGCAAGCCATTGCGATTCCGAGCACGGCGAACAAGGTCACGCTCACGTTCTGGTACTGGCCAGGGACTGACGATACGATTACCTACGCGTACCAGGAATGCTTGATCCAGAACACCTCGGGTACAACTCTGGCGACGGCGCTAAAGGTGGCGAGTAACACTAAGACGTGGACGCAGGTCACCTACGATCTAACCAGCTACAAGGGAAAGACCATTCGCGTGTATTTCGCGGTCCACGGCAATGGTTACGCCTCCGATTATATTTACATGTATGTCGATGATGTAAGCGTGACGGTGCAATAGAGATCGACAACCTAGCGGTACGCCAAGGATTTGAGTAAAGCGGCAACTCTTGTCCAGGAGCGGGGTAAATTTCGCCCCTGCCCATTTGTAGGGCAGACCTCCAGGACCCGCCCTTCGTGCAACGGAATGATACCTTGAAACTGTGGGAGATCTTGCCGGCCGCCGCTGCCGTGGCTATGCTTGGCATTGCCGCGTGGGCTGCCGGCGCCGGCGACAGCGTGCATTTCCTGGTCACGAACGACGACACGGGGACCGTGTTTCCACCTAGCACCGTCAGTTTCTACACGATCGGCGCGGACGGCAGCCTAGCCAGCCCCACGCCCGTTTCCACCGGCGGAAACGGCATCGCGGGCGGCTACTTTGGCGCCGACAGAGTGTTGGTGGCGCCCAGCGGTCCGGACACGTGTGTATATGCTTCCAATGCGCAATCCGAGAGCATCGCGGGCATCGATGCGCGCACACGCAAGCTGGCCGGCCCCTTCCGCGGTTCCGTCCCAGATCACAAACTCGCACGCAACGGCATTGGCTTGGCGGTGAGTAGCAGGCATCTATACGCCTCCTTCTCCGGCTCGGGCAATATCGGCGCGTTTCAGATCCAGCCCGGCTGTACGCTCCAGTTCATGGGCGACGTTCACGTGCAAGGTTTGAACGGCGGCTTGGCAGAAAGCATGGCGATCCGTGGCAACATGATGGTGGTGGCTTACGGAGACGGTTCCATAGAATCTTTCGACATCTCCGGGGGGATGCCCGTTTCGAATGGCGACGCGCAGCACTCCACAGGCTCCCAGAATGACTACTTCCCGGATGCGGTGGACATCACCCGCGACGGCCGCTACGCAATCTTCGGCAGTGGTTCTACGGCGGCTGCCGTCGAAGTTTCCGATATCTCATCCGGAAAGCTGACCCCGACGGCTGTATACACCTTGGGCACTGCTTGGAACTCCGGCAGCGTGCGGCTGAGCCCGGATGAACGTGTGCTCTACGTATCCAACAATTCGGGGGGCCGCGTAACGGCAGCGTTTTTCGATCAGACGACAGGCCAAGTGCGGCAGGGTTGCACTTCCAGCCCGCTTAGAGGCTTCTATACCGAATTTACATACGTCGGAGCCGTAGCCACGGAACTGGCCACGGGCACTGGCGGTCTTCTGTACGTCCCCGAGTTTAGCACCGAAAAAAGGTCCTATATCGGGGTGTTGCGGTTCAGCTCTACGGGAACCGGATGCACGCTTACGGAAACCACCCATTCGCCATTCGCCGGCAGTCCCGCTTCGGCGTTGCTCTCTATCGGAGTGTACCCGCCGCGGCCGTTCTAGCGGCCGTTGGCGCGAGAAAGCAAACCATGATGCACACGCTTGGCCGGTATTTTTTGGCGGCTTGGACATGCGGTATTGGCCTTGGCGGCGCCCTGGCGCAACCCAGCGGTTGCCCGGCGCGCCCGTCTTCCAACAGCGTGGTGAAAAATCCGCTGGATCTGACCGCTAGGAACGGCGTGCTTAAAGTCGACCTCACTCTCCGCAGCCGGGAAATGCTGGAACAAGCGCTCAAGGTGTGTTACGTCTATGAAGCCAGTTCCGGACCGGTGGAGGCTCCCACCCTGCGGCTCGATCCCGGCGACCAGGTCGAGTTGGCGTTGAAGGACGGGTTCACGTATTTCCGTCACCACACACAACCCCCGGCCCCCAGCCCAGTCCCGCACGATCCTTGCGGCGGCGGAAACATGGCAACCACGTCCACCAACATCGACTTTCATGGCCTGAGTATCCCGCCCGATTGTCATCAGGGCGAGGTCTCGGTTACCACCATCGAGAACACTGATCCGGCCTTTGAATACAAATTTCAGATTCCCAAGGACCATCCTCCGGGCATGTATTGGTATCATCCGTTCCGGGAGGGTTCGGCGACCTTGCAGCTCAACGGCGGAGCTTCAGGGGTCCTGATTGTCAGCGGCATGGAAAAGGCGAAGCCGGAGGTGGCCGGCCTTCCGGAGCGGATATTGATTGTCCGCCAGCAGTTCGACGACGACGATCCCGAAGCCTGGCCGCCGGGCGAATCCCGGTTGAGCCTCAATTTCCAGCCGGCATTCTATCCTCATCTGCCGTCGCCAGTGATCCAAATGAAGCCCGGCGCGAGGGAGTTCTGGCGCGTGGCCAACGCCACAGCGCAAGCGTTTCTGGCTTTGCGGATGGAGTTTGGAAAAACGGCGCAACCGGTGAGGCTGGTTGCTCTGGACGGGGTCCCCGTACGGAAAAGAGTGGACCTGCGGACGATCGAGCTGCCTCCGGGGGGCCGTGCAGAGTTTATCGTGACCGGCCCTGCGGCCGGCCAAGCTGCTCGTTTGATGCAAAGCGAAGTCGAAACGGGGCGCACCGGCTCCGAGAATCCGCCGCAAGAAGTGGCCAAGATTGTGGCAAAGGCCGATGCCCAAGAACCACCCGCGCTGGGCGCGGGGCCATCTAGCCCGGCGGAACATCAGTGGGCCGGGAGCGCGGACGCGGCGCTCACAGAAGGCCGCGCTACCGCGGTGAGGAAGCTGTATTTCGCCGAGGCCACCAATGGCACCAACGGCCCCACCAGGTTCTTTCTGACGGTGGAAGGACAAACTCCTAGGTTGTTCAACCCGTCCGGCGTGCCCGCCGTGATCACGAAGGTAGGGGCAGTGGAGGACTGGATTGTCGCGAACCACTCCGGCGAGGTCCATACGTTTCACATGCACCGCATCCACTTCCTGTTTCTTGAGGTGAATGGCAAGAAACTCGCCAATCCGGAACTGCGGGATACGGTGACTGTACCGGCCTGGAACGGCACCGGCCCCTACCCCACGGTGAAACTGCGCATGGATTTCCGCGACGCGCGGACCGCTGGCACATTCGTGTTCCACTGCCACATTCTGCATCACGCGGAGGCGGGCATGATGGCCAAGATCCAGGTAAACCCGTAATGGGGCCGCACAGGCCGGCGTGAACCCAACCGCAGGGTAGGGCCGACGATGGGCGCGGGCACTGACGCCAAAGTGCCACCGCGTCCCCCCTGTCCGTAGCCAAAAATCAGATCCGGTACGGAAAGCGGCGGCGTTACTAACGGCGAGAAGTCCTTTGGATGCGGGGTGGGCGTGAGCAGAAAGAAAACTGGTTGCGGACATAGTTATGCCGCTTTGTGCCAGGCGTAGCGATGGTGCAGGAGACCCAGGCGCGGCGGTGACATCACGACGCCGCTTGCGGCTGGCTTTTGCTCGACGCGCCGTCGGTTAGGCGTGCCCTTTTCCAGCGAATCATGAATGTGATCGTGACAGTAGTTCACAAAATCGCGCACAGCCCGCGGAGGGATTCGAACAGGAGCGGCGTAATGGAACTGCGTGTCAGTGCAACTGCCAGGGTTGCGACCGCAATCCATACTTCCATAGGATCGAGCCCGCACATCCCACTGGTTAATCGCACCCAGTCGGGGCAGGAACCGGTTCTGACTCCGGACACTAGTGCGTCAGATCGTAAATGAAATAGTTCATCGCGATCCGGTAAGCGAGCGAGGCCCACTTCTCCTCATATTTCGGGTCATCCGACCACTCCCAGGCATCGCCCAAATCCATGTTGTGGCAGATGGCGACCACGATCCTGCCCTTGTCGTCGCGAATGCAACGCCAATGCGGCACTTTCCCGGTGGGACCTTTTTCGTAAGTAATGCCTGTCTCAAAGATTTGCGCGCCGGGAACCTGAAAGCGGTCCTGCAAGTCATAGATCGTGTGAAAAATCGGGTCGTCGTTGGGGATCTCCTCGATGGGCCGGTCGGGAAAGACCAGCCGCATGCTATGGACGAAAGTTTCCCACTCGTTCAACGGCTCGCGGGTCGCGTAATCGGGCCACAACTCCGATCCGTGAAAATCGTCGACCATCAGGAAACCGCCACGCAGCAGATATTCCCTTAATTGGTTGGCCTGCTCCTGAGGAAGCAGCCAATGGCCGACTTCGACCGCGTACATGACCGGCCAGTTGTAAACGTCGCCGGTGCCATCCAGATCCACAATCTGTTCGACCGAACGCGTATCGATTCGCGTGAGCCGGCGGACACCTGCGAGGAGGTGCCGGTCGGATCGCGGGTAATCCATGGTCCACTGACCGGGCCACGGGCGGTTAGCTCTCAGGCGAAGGCGCGAATGGTCCGGATAACCATAGATATCGGGATAGCGAAGACGCGCCCGGACCCATTCGTGCTGCTGATCCTGCCAATCGGGCGGAAGCGCGAAATCCTCGTATTCGATTGCCGGGTATTCTTTAAAGGGTCTTTGCGCGCGTAGCAAGCCCAGGAAGATCATGAATGCGATAGATCCCGCTGCCAGCGCGGTCCGGAAGGACATTAACGTACACCTTCACCTGTCAGAATAACACTCGGTAGCCTCGGGGTAATTCTGCTGCTCGCACCGCGGCCTCGCCCGGTCGGCTGGTTGCGGGGACTCCAATTTCGGACGCCTCGGCTTGAGGCTGGCGATCCTCCGGTGTCGGGCCTTCCACTGCCCAATGAAATCCGCCCCCACCGGGTCCACCTACAAACCGCCAGGCATCCGCGGCAGGCAATTTGTATTGGCGTTACAGTGGGGCATGCATCTCTTTCAACTGGACGAAGTCGAGCGCCGCCGAGCCGGGCTCGAATGGTCCTATCTGGAGTTCCTGCGGGTTCCTTCCCTTAGCGTCGCGGTCTACTCGTTACGTGCGGGAGAGGAAGATAGACAGCAGCCGCACATGGAAGACGAAGTCTATTACGTCGCGTCCGGGCGTGCCTCGATCCAGGTAGGGGACGAAGACCAGGTTGTTCGCACAGGCAGCATTGTTTTTGTGCCTGCAAGGGTGGAACACCGCTTCCACGACATTGCCGAAGACCTGTCCTTGATTGTATTCTTCGCTCCCGCCGAAGGGACGGCCTCGGCCTAATCCGGCGCCAGGCCACAAGCATTGCCAGTCCATTAACCCGACAGCTGCGCGACCAAAGCTCAAACGAGGCCGTGCTTTTTTCGACCAACGCACCGTCCATCCGGCGCGTCAATCATGTGGGGTGGTCGACATGTTGCGCTTTGGCTGGCGACGTGCCCTAAATAGAATTGTGAAGCCTAAAGGGAGGCGGATCATGAAGAGCGTCGGAATTCGACGGGTTGTTCGGCAGGCCCTGTGCTTGATTTCGGTTCCGCTTCTGGCCGGCGGCCTCCTGGTGGCGCAACAACCGGGACCTCGTCCGCCAGCCGCCGCGCCGGCGCCCGAGCAACTCCTTTCTCCGCAACAGTTGGATACCCTGGTCGCGCCGGTTGCGCTGTATCCGGATCACTTGCTTGGCCAGATCCTTGCGGCGGCCACTTATCCGCTGGAGATCGCCGAGGCGGCCCAGTGGCTGCAGCAAAATCCCACTCTGCAGGGCCCCCAATTGGTGGATGCCGCACGCCAGCAGAATTGGGACCCCAGTATTCAGGCCCTGGTGGTCTTCCCGGACGTGGTCAGCCGGTTGAGCTCCGACATTCGCTGGACCACCGATCTGGGCAACGCCTTCCTCGCTCAACAGGCGGACGTAATGAGTGCGGTGCAGCGCATGCGGGCCCAAGCCCAGGCGTCTGGCAAACTGCGCTCCAACCGGCAGCAGACGGTCACGACCGAGATGCAGGGAGATCAGTCGGCCATCGATATTGAACCGGCCAATCCGGAAGAGGTCTATGTGCCTTACTACAATCCCGAGTACATCTGGGGACCACCCGCGGACGGCTATTACCCGCCGTGGGATTACCTGGACATCGGCTATGGACTGGCGTACGGATTCGGCCCTGGCATTTACATTGGAGGTTTTTTTCCCGGCCTCTGGTGGGGTCATTGGGGCTGGGGATGCAACTGGTTCGGCCGCTCGATCTTTGGGAACCGTTTCTTCTTCAATCATTACGGTTTCGGCTGGCGCGGTTTTGGTGAAGGCGGGATATGGGCGCACGATGCCGGCCATCGGCTGGGGGTCGCCTATCCGAATAGTGCGCTGAGTCGTCGCTACGGCCCAATCTCGGCTGCCAGCGCCAGATCCTCATATGCGGCACATGCGGCGTCGCGGTACAATTCGGCGCCGCGCGCCAATACAGCGCCGCGCGCCAATGCAGCGCAAGCCAGCGGCTGGAATCGTTTTGGCCAGGCTGGGTCGTACCGCGCTCCAGCCACTGGCGGAAGCAGCGCATACCGCGCAGGTCCATCGTATGGCGGTAATTACGGCGGAAGCCACAGCATGCCTGGCTATCGCTCCGGACCGTCATATCGCGGTGGCAGCGGCTACCGTGCGGGCCCGTCGTACAGCGGCCGCAGCTACGGCGGGAGCCGCGCAGCGCCCAGCTATCGGTCCAGCCCGTCTTATAGCGGCGGTGGATCGAGCCGTTCGAGTGGCAGCTTCCACAGTAGTGGTGGCGGCGGCTTCCACGGCGGTGGTGGCGGCCACGGTGGTGGCGGTCACCGCTAAAGCTACTTAGTCAAGCGTGGCCGGGTAGCCAGGGTGCGGGCGTTGTCCACACCGCCGGCCCGGACTCGTACCAGGCGCTTGAGTTGGCCTTCGAGTTCGCCGCGACGGCTGCGATTCGCTTTCCATACCGCGACGGTATGGCGCGTCTCAGGTCCACCTACATCTCCGGATTGCGCGGTTACCCGACCATGCGGTGCGGATGACTCTACGTCACCTCGATGTGATCGCCTGCCAGATATGAGAGCGCTGTCGCGACAGCTAGGAACGGTCTCGCACGGCGGTTACTTCGAACCCAAAATAGATGGGTCGCAAGCGCGTTCAAAGTCGCGGTTGGCAGGCGAAAGCGCCTGCCCCACCCCGGCGAACCGACAGACTTGAGCTTCGTTAATTTCGTTTCGGAGAGCCGATTACGGCTACTGCGATTGTTTCTTCATCTGCTCCAGCGTCCACGGAGGAACGATCCCGTTCATGCGCGCGTAAGCGATTGCCTGACCCAAGTGTTCGTGCGCGTGCGAGACAACCAGGAAGGCGACATCGCCTTCGCTGGCATCCGGTCCGAACTGTTTTACGATCGTCTGCAATTCTTTGTTCGATCTCTTTTCCAGCGCCGCACGCACGTACTCAAACGACTCATTCAGTTGAGAGATGATCTTTGCTTTGTCAGTGGTTGATTTCTCATAGCCTTTCTGAGTGAAACCCGGAGCCGGTGCGGCGCCGAACGTGGGCGCGAGCGAGAAGTTGAGCGATGCCACATGCAGAAATACTTCGCTGAACGAGCGTACGCCGTCCCCCGGACGCCAAGCGAATTTCTCGGACGGGATGGCTTCCGCAAGATCCGCGAATTGCTTCTGCATGGCCTGCAAATCTTGAAGTGCCTGGGGCTTCAGGTCGTAACTCGGCGGGGTATTGTCGGCGGATGCCTCGGTTTGAGCCAGACCAACCAGAGAGCTTATGGCGAACAAAGCGAGGCTCGTGAGACGCACGTTTTTCATTGAGATTCTCCTTTCTGAGACTGCAATGCCAAGTTAGACGCGCTTCCGCGGAAAGTGTCCCGATGCACTCGAAGTCTTGGGTGACGCGTCTTGCCGCCAGATTGCGTGAGCGACCGAACCCAGCGTCCGCACTGCCGGCTCGACTTGGAGTATCATGAGTCAATTCACGATCCCAAGGAGCGTGCCATGGCTATCAGCACCCGCGGCGTCTCGATCTTCCTGTTCTCGCTTTTCTTCCTCGCGGCGCAGGAGCCTCCCCCGTCTCCTAGCGAATTACCAGCGGCAGCGGAGGCCGGCGCTTCAGGCCGGTCTCCTACCGGCGCCTCTTCGCAGGAGCCCCAGGCCTACGACAAGGTCATCACCAAGGATGCCAAATCGCGAACCGGCGTCTTCACCGTCCACGAGGTGAAGGACAAGTATTACTACGAGATTCCGAAAACCGAGCTTGACAAGGAATTCCTGTTCGTCACCCAGGTGGCGCGCACCACCCTCGGCGTCGGATACGGCGGTCAGTTTGTCTCCGAGCGGGTCGTGCGGTGGGAGCGCCACGCGAACAAGATCAATCTCCGCGAACTGAATTACGAAGTTGTGGCAGATCCCAAGACGCCCATCTCCCTGGCCGTCAAGGCCGCCAACAACGACACCATCGTCATGAGTTTCCCCATCGCCGCCTTCGGCAAAGAGAAAGACGCCCACGAAAAGGACGGCAAAGCGAAGCCAGGCGAAGCTGCCGAGAACGGCGAGCCCGAAGCCAAGGACGAAGAAGCTGCCGCCAAAGACCGAAAAGACGCCAAGGCAGACGAAGCCCCAGCCGCTCCTGAAAAGGATGCCGCCAAGAACAAGGAATCCACCAGCAAGGCCGCTGCCGAAAAGACGGCCAAGGATTCCAGCGCCAAAGAACCTGCCAAACAGGCGGGCGCCAAGGAAGCCGCCACGCGGCCCGCGAGCCGCCCTTATAAAGAGACCGGCCGGGAACCCTCCATCGTCATCGAGGTCACCCGCTTGTTCACCAGCGATGTGTTCGAGTTGAGCGCTCGCCAGCGTCTGAACGCCAACAGCATGGACGCCGGCCGCTCCTATATCGAGCGCGTATCGCCCTATCCGGAAAACATCGAAGTGGAAGCCACACACACTTACACCCGCATGGCTCCGACTCCCGGCAGCACGGCACCCGCCAATCCATTCGCCGCGGCCGGCATGCGGCCCGGCAGCGCCACCGTGGTGCTCCATCACAGCATGGTGAAGCTTCCCGAGCATCCCATGACCCCGCGCCTCTTTGACGAGCGCGTCGGCTACTTCTCGGTGCGCAAGATGGACTACGGCCGCGATGAACAGCGCGCGCCAAAGCGCATCTATATCACCCGCTGGCGCCTCGAAAAGAAGGACCCCGGCGCCGCGCTTTCCGAGCCGGTCAAGCCAATCGTGTACTACATCGATGCCGCCACGCCCTCGAAATGGGTGCCCTACATGCAACGCGGTGTCGAGAGCTGGCAGAAAGCCTTCGAAGCCGCCGGCTTCAAAAACGCTATCATTGCCAAACCTGCCCCCACGGCCACTGAGGACCCCAACTTCAGCCCCGAAGATGTGCGCTACTCGGTCATCCGCTGGCTGCCTTCCACCATTGAAAACGCGGTTGGGCCGCACATTTCCGACCCTCGCACGGGCGAGATCCTGAACGCGGACATCCAGTTCTATCACAACGTGATGAACCTGCAGCGCGATTGGTATTTCCTCCAGGTGGGGCCGCTTGATCCACGCGCAGCCAGGCTGCCGCTTCCCGACGATCTCATGGGCCGCCTGATCGAGTTCGTCTGCGCGCACGAAGTCGGCCACACCCTAGGCTTCCAGCACAACATGAAGGCCAGCTCGCTGTACCCGCAAGAGAAGGTTCGCGACAAAGATTGGGTCAGGAAGATGGGCCACACGCCATCCATCATGGATTACTCGCGCTTCAACTATGTGGCGCAGCCCGAAGACGGCATTGACGTAGCCGATCTGGTGCCCACCGTGGGGCCCTACGATGTGTGGGCCACGCACTGGGGCTACCAAATCATCGACCGCGCCAAAACTGCCGACGACGAGAAGAGCACGCTGGATGGCTGGGCCCGCGAACAGGATCGAACGCCCTGGTATCGCTTCTCCACTCCGGGTGCGGCGGGCTCAGATCCGGGCGATCTCACTGAAGCGGTGGGCGACGCCGATTCCCTGAGATCCACCGCATTGGGCGTGAAGAACCTGCAGCGCGTGGCCCATATGATGCTGGCTGCAACTACTATCGAGACCGGCACTCCATACGAAGATTTGGCTGAGCTTTACGGCCGCATGCTCGGCCAATGGACCCTCGAGATGAATCATGTCGCCGCGCTGGTCGGCGGGTTCGAGTCGCAGCAGAAGAACATCGGGCAGGCCGGTGTGATCTATACGCCGGTCTCCAAGCAGCGTCAGGCGGCCGCGGTCGCCTTCCTTAACGACAACGCCTTTGTGACACCGCAATGGGCCCTCGACAAGGAAATCCTGCGGCGTATTGAGCCCCTGGGCGCCATCAGCCGGGTGGGCAATGCGCAACGTTCCGTCCTCAGCAACCTGCTAAACAGCGCGCGCTTCGCCCGCCTGATCGAGCAGGAAGCGCTCGACGGTCCCGAGGCCTATCCCGCGGCGGGTTTCGTGGCCGCCGTGAGGCGCGGCGTGTGGCGCGGGTTGGAAAGCCCCCAGGTGGTCATCGATGCTTACCGCCGCCAGTTGCAGCACAACTATCTCGACTTGGTGAATGTCAAGCTCAACGGCCCAGCCGTCACGGTGCCCGCGAACTTGCCGCCTGGTTTTCCCACCGCCATGTTCGCCACGAGCGCGGACGAAAAACCGTTGTATCGCGCCGAGTTGCGCGCCTTGACCAGTTCCATTGGCGCCGCGCTCGCCAAAACCACCGA
>Ga0181518_10000145_pt1 | contig 79285 bp, 65 predicted proteins | sample PEATcosm2014_Bin_28_FD_119751 | JGI IMG/M metagenome (GOLD analysis project Ga0181518, IMG submission 119751) | Peatland microbial communities from MTU Mesocosm Facility, Houghton, MI, USA - PEATcosm2014_Bin01_60_metaG | ecosystem: Environmental > Terrestrial > Soil > Wetlands > Peat | place...
ACTCAAGCGCAGCTCGACCAGGTCGAGCTGCGCTTGAATCAACGTCCAAGAAAAACTCTAGGATTTCAAACTCCAGCGAGTAAACTCCAAGCAAGTGTTGCGTCGACCGTCTGAGCCGGCAGCCGTTACCGGAAAAGTGGGTCCCGGTACCATTCATAGCCACATGCCATTCCGCATTGCACCACAATAGTGCACTGGAAGGGTCGGTTGCACGCTCTCCTACCCCTATCCCTTCGTCCAGTTGACGCCCTGGGCCGAATTGAGTAGCCTCGCCTCATGTTGGCAGTTGCGCCCCTTGTGGGTGCCGCAGGGATAGACCAGAGGTATTGAGAATGAACAAGAGCAAACAGCAGATCATCAACAGGCGAGATTTTGCGCGGCGAGCGGCACTGCTCTCCGCGGCAATGGTTCCCACGGGGCTGGCTTTCGAGGCGCCCGCAGCCGCCGCGACCAACGAGCAACTTCCGGAGGGCGCGGAGAAGCTCAGCGCCGAGGCCCGTGCGGAAGCCGAAGCGCGATTTCAGCAGATCATGAGCCAGTATGGAAGCCGGTTCGATGGTGAAGAACAGAAGCGGGTGCGCGAGGGCTGCTACAAGCTGCAGGATTCGCTGGAGCGGCTGCGCGCTTTTCACCTGGAGAATGGCGATGCGCCTGCCGTTTACCTGAAGCCGCTCCTGGAACGAGAGAAGAAGCCGCAGAGCGCTCCCGCGGCCGGTGCTGCGCCCGCAGCAGCCAAGAAACCCTGACGGGAGTCCGCGCATGCTGAAAGAATCCATCCTCTACGAATCCGTCGGCGAACTGGCGAAACGCATTGAAACGAAGCAACTCTCCCCCGTCGAATTGACCGAAGCGTACCTGGAACGCAGCGAAAAACTGGGGCCGCGGCTCAATGCCTATGCTCGCTTGATGCCGGTGGAGGCGCTGGACCAGGCGCGTGCCGCGGAAAAAGACCTTCACCGGGGACATTACCGCGGGCCGCTGCATGGGATTCCGTATGCCGCAAAGGATCTGCTAGCGGTGAAGGGCGTGCAAACCACGTGGGGAGCGAAGCCGTTTGCCGAGCAGGTTTTCGATTACAACGCGACGGTGATTGAGCACCTGAGAAACGTGGGCGCGGTGCTGCTGGGCAAGGCCGCGATGATCGAATTGGCGGGCGGGCTGGGGTATATGTACGCGTCGGCCTCACTGCAGGGCGAGACCAAGAATCCCTGGGACACCGGTTGCTGGACGTGCGGCTCGTCCTCGGGATCGGGCGCGATCGTGGCAGCGGGACTGGCGGGATTTGCAATTGGGACGGAAACGTGGGGCTCGATTGTGTGCCCGTCGGCATTTTGCGGCGTGAGCGGCTTCCGGCCTACTTACGGGCGCGTGAGCCGGCACGGGGCCATGGCGCTTTCCTATTCGCTGGACAAAATCGGGCCGATGGCGCGGAGCGCGGAGGATTGCGCGCGGATTTTCGCGGCCATCGCGGGACATGATCCGCTGGACCGCAGCACGCTGGCGGTGGACAAGGCGGCCTTCACGTATTCACCAGCGGGAGATTTGAAGAAGCACGGGTTGCGCGTGGGCTGGCTGTCCAACGCCTGGAAAGACTACGAGCCGGGCATAGGCAAAGCGATTCAGGCGGCGCACAAGGTTTTACCGCGCCATTTTGCGTCGGTGAGGGATGCGGAGTTACCGGAAGGACCGTGGGAAGATGCGGCGGGCTTTGTACTGCAAGCAGAGGTGGCTTCCTCATTCGGGGAGCTCATCCGCTCGGGACGCGTGCAGGAGTTGCATGATCCGCTGGGGCGCGTGGGCGGCTACGTGAATCTGACGGTGACGGGCGGCGACTACACGACGGCGCAGCGCGTGCGGGAAATCCTGCAGAAGAAGATGGACGCGCTGTTCGAGTCCTACGACGTGCTGGCCACGGCTTCCTTGCCCGCCCCGGCAACACCGTTGACCATGAATCTGGACACAGGGCTTGCCTTTCCCGACCCGCTCGGAGCAATCGGAAACCTCTGTGGATTGCCGGCGCTTTCCGTGCCCTGCGGTTTTACGGAGAAGAATCTGCCCGTGGGACTGCAATTCATCGGGCGCGCTGGGGATGACGCGGCTGTTTTGGAAGCGGGACAGATCTTTCAACGAGCAACGCAGTGGCACCGGAAGCATCCCCGGTTGTCCTGAAATTCATTTCTCGACAACGGCCGGAAGTCAGTTGTGTTTGCTGCTCTGGAGGATTTCGCGGACCATGCGCAGTAGCGCGCCACGGCTGAAGGGCTTGGAGAGGAAGCGCACCGTGGGATCGGCGTTGGCCATTTCCGTGGCCGCGTGTTCGCTGTAGCCAGACATGAATACGATGCAAAGCCCCGGATATTCCCTTTGCAGTTGAACGGCAAGCTCCTGGCCCGTCATGCCGGGCATGACCATGTCCGTGACAAGAAGATCGATGGCGCCGCTGTGCTGGCGGGCCAGTTGGACGGCTTCGGCGGCGTCGTTGGCTTCGACGACTTTGTAGCCACCAGACTCGAGAAATTCCTTGGCAATTTCGCGGACGTCTTGCTCATCTTCGGTGAGGAGAACCGTTTCCGTGCCCGTGGGAACTTCCGTCATGGGCTTGGATACCCCGGAGCGTTCTTCGGCTTGATCGACGCGGGGAACATAGAGTTTGAAGGAAGTACCCTTACCAAGTTCGCTGTAGACCCAGATGAAGCCGCCACTCTGCTTGACGATGCCGTAGACCGTGGCGAGACCCAGGCCAGTGCCCTTCCCTTTTTCCTTTGTGGTGAAGAAGGGCTCGAAGATGTGCGACTGTGTTTCCGCATCCATGCCGCAGCCGGTGTCGCTGACGGTAAGCTGGATGTATGCGCCGGGCTTCATTAAAGGATGGCTGGCGGTATAGGTTTGATCGAGGTCGGCGTTTCGCGTTTCGATGATGAGTTTGCCGCCGTTGGGCATGGCGTCGCGCGAGTTCACCGCAAGATTCATGATGATTTGTTCCATCTGGCTGGCGTCGGCGCGGATGGCACCCAGTTCTTGGTCGGCGCGAATCACGAGTTCGATGTCTTCGCCAATCAGGCGCGGAAGCAGCTTGCCCATTTCCTCGACGATGGAGTTCAGATTGATCACTTGCGGCTGCAGCACCTGCATGCGGCTGAAGGCCAGCAACTGACGGGTCAGCGCGGCCGCACGGTCGGCCGAGCGATCGATCTGCTCGATCTTGTGCGCGACGTGATCCGAAGGCGGCAACACATTCAACAGCAGCTCCGTGTGCCCCTTGATTACCATGAGCAGGTTGTTGAAGTCGTGGGCGACACCGCCGGCCAGGCGCCCGATGGCTTCCATTTTCTGCGCCTGGCGCAGTTGCAGTTCGAGGTTGCGGCGCTCGCTGATGTCCTGGGCAACAACAAGGCGCACGCGTTTGCCGGCATAAACCAAGGCGTGGGAGATGATTTCGACCTCGAATGTCTTGCCGTTTTTGGCCTGGTGCAGCCAAAAACCATGGTCTTCGCCGTTTTCTTCTATCTGACGGAGATGGGCCACGGTCTTTTCGCGCTCGGCGGCAGGGCGAATACCGAGGATGGTCATGTCCTCGAACTCTTCGTGCGAATAACCGTAGAGATGGACGGCGGCATCGTTGACGCGGAGGAACTTGAGCGTGTCGGCCTCATGAAGCCACGTCGGCATGGGGTTGCGCTCAAAGAGAAGGCGCAGGATGGATTCGCTCTTGCGAAGTTCCTCCTCGGCGCGGCGGCGCTCAATGGCCAGGGCGATGTGGCCGCCGACGGAATCTAGGAATTCGAGGTCGCGGACATCATAAGCGTTTTCGTTCTGGTAATGCTGAACGACGAGGACGCCAATCGTGGCCGTGGGAGTTTTAAGCGGGACGCCGAGCCAGGCGGGCGAGGGCGAGCCCACTAGCTCGACCTCTCCGAGCGCGGCGAGGCGATCGAAATCCGATTGCGGGATAAGCATGGCGCGGCCGGTACGGAAAACGTAAGCCGTGCAGCTTCGCCCAACTCTCTGGGCCGGCGGAACTGTGTCGAACTCGTCCGCGAAGAACGGAAACTCGAAGGTGTCGTGCTCCGGATCGTGGAGCGCCACAAAACAGTTTTCCGCGGAGACAATGCGCTTCAAGGCATCGTGGATGCCGCTGAGCAGTTGATCGAGGTTGGACGTCTGATTGAGGGCGTGAACGACGTCGGAGATAACCTGGCGCTCGGACTCCATGCGCTGGAGTGCGGTAACGTCCTGCGCGTTGAGCAGGATTCCTTTGATCCCGGGATCCTCCAGGCGATTGCGGCAGACGAGTTCAAACCAGCGCCAGGAGCAATCCTGCGTGCGCAAGCGGCAACGCTCACGCACGCTGGAATCCGGCAGGGCGGCGACTTCCTGGAGGCGCTCGCGGATGTGCTCGACGTCAGCCGCGTGAACGATCGCATGGATCCTGCGGCCTACTAGTTCATCTGGGTTGTAGCCCAGGGAATTCCGGAAAGCTTCATTGGCGAATAGAACTGTGCCGTCCAAACCAAGAATGGCGATGAGTTCCTGGGTGGAATCGAGCAGCGTCGCCAGTTGGTGCGCTCCGAGCCGGGTGCCGGGCTCCGTAACCGTTTTATGTGTCATGAAGTAGCCGCTTCACGAGCCGGTCGGAGCGAGCCATCCCGTCCCGGCGGGAGTTCCAGAAGCCTCCGTAGGCCTAGGTACAACGAGCGATAATCCGCAAGAAAGGCAGTCTGCCTTTTTACAAGATTAAGCAAGTTTCACTCAGCCGTAAACGTTCACGATGAAGTAGGTTGCCAAAACATGACTGTCCGAAAGGACAGGCTGGGCACACGCCTTGCCGAGATGGGGTCGAGCGGTGCTGCAACTCGCCCCTTCAGGGGTGAGGCCTTTCCGAACAGTGGCAACCAACGTGCCGCGAACGGAGTTGCGATGCGGACACATTGTACCAGCAATAGCGAAAACCCCCAGGCCTGAGCCACAGGGTCGTATCCCAAAAAAGCAAACAGAGGCCTTTGTGCGATGGGTGCTAATGGAGCAGGAAACCGCTGAGGGCCACGGCAAGGCCGACGCCGCCGAGAAACGAGCCGGCAAACCAGAAGAACCTTTTCTTTGTGATCAAAGTGAATGAAGTAAGAATGAGCGCGATTTCAAGGAGGACTTCGCTGAATTCGTAGCGGTCGCCCCTCCGCGCGATCACCGCTCTCTCTTTCTTTAGCTCCTCGGCTGTCTCCTTGGCCTCTGCCTTCTCCTTGGTGTAGCGCTCCGCTTCCTTCAGATACTTCTCGCGCAATTGTTCGGCCTTCTCTTTGTCCACGGTGGTGAAGGTGCCGAGCATGTCCGCGCCGGTCTGCATGCCGTGCAGGCCGCTATTCTTCGCCTGGAAGAAGGCCCACTGATCGGCTTCCTGAGTCTGCAGAAGAAGCTCTTCCTTTGCGGCGCGATGGCCGAAGAGTGTGGCGATCGCGACCAGTACGGCCAGGATCGACAGCGTGACCGACACCGGGATGGTAAACGGGCTATCCTCGTGCCCGCCGTGTCCCTCGTGACCTTCCAGAACTTCATGCATTGCTTCCTTCTCCTCTTGCTGGATTTATGCGGACGGCTGAGCGGCAATCCCTTTCAACGCATCCGCGGCTGCGGAGATCGTCCGGTCGATGTCCTCGGACGAGTGCGATGCCGAGACGAAAGCCGCTTCAAATTGCGAAGGCGCCAGAAAAATGCCGCGCTGCAGCATATCACGGAAGAAGCGCGCGTAGAGTTTGGTGTCGGAGCGCTTGGCGCCGGTGTAATCGGTCACGGGTTGCGAAGCGAAGAAAATCGTGGAGAGGGAGCCGATGTTGTTCACTTGCGCGGCAATGTCTGCGTCTTTCAGGGCCTTTTGTAACCCAGCGGCGAGGTTCTTGGCGAGGCCATTGAGGCCTTCGTAGAGGCCAGGCCTGCTCAGCTCTTTCAGAGTGGCGATACCCGCGCGCATGGCCAAAGGATTGCCAGCCAGCGTCCCCGCCTGGTAGACCGGGCCGAGCGGAGCGACATGATCCATGAGTTCCGCGCGGCCAGCATACGCTGCTACCGGAACGCCGCCACCTATGATTTTGCCCATGGTCGTGAGGTCGCCCTGCACGTCAAAGATCTGCTGGGCAGAACCGTTGTGGAGGCGGAAACCGGTGATGACTTCATCCATGATTAGAAGCGCGCCATGCTTGCGCGTAATTTCGCGGAGCCCCTTGAGGAAGCCATCCTTGGGAAGGACCACGCCCATGTTGGCGGCGACGGGTTCCACAATGACCGCAGCGATTCTATCCTTGTGCTGGGCGAAGAGGTGTTCCACGGTGTCGAGATCGTTGTAGGGAGCGTTGAGGGTGAGCGCGGCCAGGGCTTGCGGAACTCCCGGGCATTCGGCAATGCCGAGCGTGGCCAAGCCGGAGCCGGCCTGGGAGAGGAAGCTATCGGCGTGGCCGTGATAACAGCCCTCGAATTTGATGATGAAATCGCGTTTGGTGACACCGCGGGCCAGGCGCACGGCGCTCATCGTGGCTTCGGTGCCGCTGGAAACGAAACGGATTTTCTCAAGAAACGGAATGGCTTTGCAGATGAGTGTGGCGAGTTCAATCTCCAGCTCCGTGGTCACGCCGAAGCTGGTGCCACGCTGCGCCTGATCGGCAATCGCCGCGCTGACGGCCGGATGCGCGTGGCCGAGAAGGATGGCGCCCCAGGAGCAGACGTAATCGAGCAAAGCATTGCCGTCGGCATCATAAAGGTACTGGCCGCTTCCCTTTTCGATGATGAGCGGCTCGCCGCCAACTGAGCCGAAGGCGCGGACGGGGCTGTTGACGCCGCCAACGAGGACCTTCTCGGCTTTCTCAAAGATCTCTCGCGAGCGGTGCCGGTCGGGAATAGAGCGGCGTTGCGTTGCACTCATGTGCGCACCTTGGCGTTCAGGATTTCAACCAGCGAGCCACGTCCTTGGCGTGGTAGGTGAGGATGATGTCCGCACCGGCCCGCTGAATGCCCGTAAGAATTTCCAGGGCAACGCGCTTTTCGTCAATCCAGCCATTGCGCGCCGCCGCCTTGACCATGGCGTATTCGCCGCTGACGTTGTACGCGCCCACGGGCACATCGAAGCGATCCCGCACTCTGCGCACGATGTCGAGATAAGGGAGCGCCGGCTTAACCATGACCATGTCCGCGCCTTCCTCGATGTCCAGTGCGACTTCTTTCAGCGCTTCGCGCGCGTTGGCGGGGTCCATCTGATAGCTGCGGCGATCGCCGAACTGCGGCGCGGATTGCGCGGCTTCGCGGAAAGGGCCGTAGAAGCCGGAGCAGTATTTCGCGGCATAAGACAGGATGGAAATGTTTTCAAAATTGTGCTGGTCGAGCTTTTTGCGGATGGCGGCGACGCGGCCGTCCATCATGTCCGAAGGGGCCACGATGTCGGCGCCGGCGCGCGCGTGAGAGAGCGCCTGCTGCGCCAGAATATCGAGCGTGGGATCATTGGCGATTTCGCCATGCTCGATCACGCCGCAGTGGCCATGATCCGTGTATTCACAAAGGCAGACGTCCGTGACAACCAGGAGTTGCAAACTGGCTTTGCGGATGGCTGCGATGGCCTTTTGAACGACGCCCTCGGAAGAATACGAAATGGCGCCGCGCGGGTCTTTCGATTCCGGCAAGCCAAAGAGAATGATGGCAGGGATGCCTAGCGACTCGACCTCGCGGCATTCCTCGACGATCTGATCCGCCGATTGCTGGTGCACGCCCGGCATCGAGCTGACCTCCTGGCGCACCCTTGTGCCGGGGCAGACGAACATGGGATAGATAAAGCCGGCGGTGGTGAGGCGTGTTTCGCGCACCAGGCCGCGCAGGGCTTCGGTGCGGCGAAGACGCCGTGGGCGATGTGTGGGGAAGCTCATTGATGTTTCGCTCCTGCGGGCAAGCTGTGCCCGGAATTCACGAAGAAATTTGCGAGGGACTCGAGGACGGCGGAAGCGGAGGTGTCGGAAGAAACGATCAGGCGCTGCACACCCGCATCGCGAAGAGCGCGCTCCGTGACAGGGCCGATCGCAGCGAAGGCGCTCTTCGCCGCCAGGTTCAGAAATGCCTGCGGGCCGAGGAGTTCGCGAAGATGGTGCACGGCGGAAGGACTGAAGAACAAGACGGCATCGGGAACATCCTGAAGGATGTTTTCCAGATCATGCATGCCGTCGGAAGCGGGCCGGAGGGTTTTGTAGGCGACGATTTCCGTGACCTGCGCGCCGAGGCGTTGCAGGGTTTCGACCAGGTCGTGATTGGCACGGTCGCTGCGCGGAAGGAGCACGCGCTTGCCCTGAACTTCGGCCTGCAATTCCTGCGCGAGGGCGACGCCGTTGTGCTCCTTGGCGACGTAGGCGATAGCGAGGCCAGCGGCCCGCGCTGCTTCTGCGGTAGCTGGGCCGACAGCGGCGATTTGCGCGGTCGCAACGGCATCGCGCAGGGACACTTTGAGCTGCTCGGAGCGCTCCTGAAGCGCGCGCACGGCGTTCTGGCTGGTGAAGAAAACCCAGTGATATTCGCGCATGCGGCGGAGGGAGTCGTCCAGCGACTGCAAATCGTCAGGCAAAGCGAAAGCAACCATGGGCAGCGGAATCGGCTGTGCGCCCTGTTCACGCAGAGCAGCGAGCAGAGCCTGGCTCTGTTCCGCGGCGCGGGTGATCGCGACGCGCTTGCCTGAAAGAGCGTTGGCGGAGGATTTACCCACGGGAGCGTTGCACCTCTTCAAGAATGCCGCGAGCCCCGCCTTCTACGAGGAGCTTGGCCATGTGCTCGCCGAGTTGCGCGGCCTGATCCGGCGGAGCCGTAGCACGCTGGCGAACATACTGCACGCCATCCACGGAGCAGACCACGGCGTCCATCACAAGCTCGCCGCGTTCGATGCGCGCCCACGCGCCAAGGGGCACCTGGCAACCGCCATGCAGCGCGGCCAGCAGCGCGCGTTCGGCGATCACGGCGGTGCGCGTTTCGGCGTCATCCAGTTTGCCGAGAATGTCCGCGGCTTCCGTGTCTTTCACGCGGGATTCGATGGCGATGGCACCCTGCCCCACCGCGGGCAAGGAAATTTCGGGAGAAAGGGCTTCGGTGATTTTCTGGCTCCAGCCGAGGCGATCGAGACCCGCTTTGGAAAGGACGATGGCGTCGTATTCACCGCTTTCGACTTTGCGGAGGCGCGTGTCCACGTTGCCGCGGAGTTCGCGAATATCCAGGTCTGGGCGATGATGGCGCAGTTGGGCTTGACGGCGGAGGCTGCTGGTGCCGACACGCGCGCCCTGCTTGAGGTTGGCGAGCGTGGCGCTTTCGCTGGAAACGAGGCAATCGCGCACGTCATCGCGGCGGCAGACTGCGGGAAAGAAGAGGCGCCCGGGCGTTTCGGTGGGAACGTCCTTGACGCTATGGACGGCGAGGTCCACGGTCTCCTCGAGCAATGCTTCTTCAAGCTCCTTGATGAAGATGCCCTTGCCGCCAATTTGCGTCATTGGCGCCTGCTGCATTTTATCGCCGGAGGTTTTGATGATAATGATCTCGGCTTCGACGCCGGCAACTTGAAAGAGCTGCTTGCGTACAAACTCCGCCTGCCAGCGCGCCAGGATGCTGCCTCTGCTGCCGATGCGGAGCGGCCTCACGGTTTCTCCCGGTCGGAAAGATAGAGTTCACGGATGGCTTCGACGTTCTGAATCTTTTTGCGCAGCTCTTTTTCGGCGCGCAGGCGCTCGGCGGGGGCGATCAGCAGTTTTTCCACTAGTTCATCCATGAGCGCGCCAATGTGTTCGCGATCTTCGTTGCTGAAGTGGTTCATGCCGGCAAGTTTCTCATGAAGGAAGGCGGCGCGGCGTTCTTTCAAGCTGCCGCGCAAAGTATCGAGCACGCCGATGAGCTCGACGCTGGCCTGCCAGGAGATGAACTTGGCGACATGCTCTTCCACCAGGGCTTCGGCCTTGGGAACTTCATTCTCTCGCGCGCTGCGATTTTGCTGCACGATTTCGCTGAGATTCTCCATGGTGTACAGGTAGCAGTTGTAGAGTTCGCTGACGTCAGGATCGATATTGCGGGGCATGCCCAGGTCCATGAGGAAGAGGGCGCGATTGCCGCGAGCGGCCATGGAGCGCTCGATCAGCGGTTTGGTGAGGAGAGCTTCCTGGACGCCGACGGCGGAAACGATCACGTCGGGCAGCTTGAGTGTGGCGTCCCAGTTGCCCCAATCGAGCACTTCCCCTTTGTATTGCTTGGCAAACTCCTCGGCTTTTTCGCGGGAGCGATTGGACAGGTAAAGCCGGCCGATGTTGCGGTCGCGAAGTTGCGAGACGACCTGTTCGCTGATGGTGCCCGCGCCGAGAACAAGCGCGGTGCGATCGTTGAGCCTACCGAAAATGCGCTCGGCGAGCTTCATGCCCGCGGAAGCAACGCCCATGGGACGCGAGCCGAGTTCGGTCTCCGCGCGCACGCGCTTGCCAATTTCGAGCGCGGCTTGAAACAGGCGGTTCAGGACGGGGCCAGTAGCGTGCGTGGCATGGGCGCGCAGATAGGCTTCGCGAACCTGGCCCAGGATTTCGGCTTCGCCAAGCAACATCGATTCCAGGCCGGCGGAAACGCGGAACAGATGGCGGACGGCGTCGTGATCGTAGTGGTGGTAAAGCGAAGGACTGAGCAGTTCGAGCTGGATGGAGTGAAAGTTACAAAGAAAGCTGGAGAGGGCGGCGGCCGAACTGCGTTTCGCGGTGGGATGGACGCCATACACTTCGCTGCGGTTGCACGTGGAAAGGACCAGCGCTTCTTCCAGGATGCCCTGCGCACGGAGTTCTTCGGCGGCGCGTTGCGCCTGTTCGGCGGAGAAAGACACCTTTTCCCGCACCTCCACAGGCGCCGTACGGAAGTTCAGGCCGACGAGGACAATCTCCATGCCGCGTTCCGCGCGCTCCTAAAAATAGCGGTGGTGCTGGGAAAAGAAGAGATTCACCACCCAGAAGTTCACAACTACCAGAACAAAGTTGAACACGCACAATTTGGAGGCCCGAGCCCCACGCCAGGCTGCCGTGCGCGCCAGGCGAAAATAGACGACGTACAGCAAAAGCACGAACAGCGTAAAGATGTATTTCGGGTCGAAATAGGAGTAATGCTCCGCGACACTGCGATCCACGGCGATAAAGCCGAGCGAGGTGCCGACAAGGATAGTGACGAGCCCAACCATGACGCTGGTGTGGCTCATGCGCTCCAGTAGTTCGAGGGGCGGCAAGCGCCAAACCACTTCACCGAGTCGTCGGATGCGCAGCAAGCGTTCCTCGCCCAGATAGATAAGGCTGAGGACGCAGGATAGAGCGAAGGCGGCGTACGCAAGAATGCTCAGCGTGACATGGAGGGCAAAGAGGACGCCATGGACGGGCGCCGTAGCGTGCGGCCGGGCAGGCATAAGGTTGGCGATGAGGAAAAAAATAAGAATGACGGGCATGACGAAGGCGCCGACGGTGCGCTGGCGGTGGTAAATCTCGAGGCAGAGGTAGGTGACGGCAAGAAGCCAGCCGAAGAGCGACATGGCTCCCTGGAGGTCATGATAAGGGACCGTATGGCTGGCGCGGGCGCTCATTAGCAGGGCCAGGTAATGCGTGCCTAAACCCAGGAACAACAGCGAGGTAGCCAGGCGCCCGGTGAGCTCCTTGCCGGTATAAAGAAATTGGACGTACAAGCCCCAACTGAGCAGGTACGCCAGAACAGTCAAGATAACGAACGTATGATTCATCGGCCTTGCCCACGCCGGTCTGGAACGATTCGGGAGCGCGAAGTTCCTTGCATGGCGCGTTTCACGAGATATTTCGAGTATAGCGCACTCGCAGAAGGGCCGCATGACGAGGGGTGTCTGGAGGTATCGTTTACCAGCCACTGAGCCGAGCTAACTGGTGATGAGCCCTGTCATAGATTGTTTTACGGAAGCACTTCCTACCCTATGCGGCTTGTAGGTGTTGTATATTGCAGTGTTGCGACTTCGCAGGTAACCTTCTCGGCAGCACTCACCGAGCGCATTCCGGAGGATTTTATGCGACCTTTGTATCTTGGTTTGGCAGCACTTTTCTGCGCATCTTGTTTCTGCGCGCCCTCGCTTTACGCCCAAAACATGCCCTTGCACGGGATCGCTATCAACGACATCGATCGCAAGGCCAATCCGTGCCAGGACTTCTATGAATTTGCAAACGGCACTTGGCGAGCGAACAACCCCATACCGCCTTCGATGGTGATGTGGAGCAAACGCTGGGCGGCTGGCGAGTCCACTAAGGAAGTGCTGCATGGCATTCTTGAGGAGGCTGCCGCTCATTCGTCCAGCGCCCCGGCAAAGTCCACGGACCGTTTGATTGGCGATTATTACGGCGCTTGCATGGACGAGAAGCAAATTGAAGCTCAGGGCGTCAAGGCGCTCAACCGGGAGTTGGAGCTCATCCAATCCATCGGTTCGGTTGCCGATCTGCAGCGGGCTATCGCGCGTTTGCACGCGGAAGCTATTTTTGCGCCATTCGCATTCGGGTCGAATCAAGATCCCCACAACCCCCAGCAAGTCATTGCCGATGCCGGTGCCGCCGGCCTCGGCCTTCCTGAGCGCGACTACTACTTCAACGACGATGATAAGTCCAAAGAGACGCGTCAAAAGTACCTGGAGCATGTTGCGGCCATGTTTGTGCTGGCCGGGTCCGACAAGGCGGCCGCGGCGGCGGCAGCACAAGTTGTGATGCGCATGGAAACCGCCCTGGCCGGCGCATCCCTTACCAATGTGGAGTTGCGCGATCCCTACGCCACGGATCACAGGATGAAGCTGGATGAGGTACAGAAGCTCACGCCCGATTTCAACTGGCGGGAGTATTTCCAGACATTGGATGTCGATCCCCGCGTCGCGTTCAACGTGGATCAACCCAGGTTTATGCAGGAATTTCAAAGGCAACTTCAGCAAACTTCCCTTTCCGACTGGAAAACCTATTTGACGTGGCAAGTGCTGTTGACGGCCGCTCCCTCCCTTTCCACACCTTTCGTCCAGGAAGATTTCGCTTTCAACCAGCAATACCTGCAAGGCACCAAAGAAATTAAACCGCGTTGGAAGCGCTGCGTGGAATTCACCGATGCGGATTTGGGCGAGGCCTTGGGGAAGAAGTACGTCGAAAAGACATTTTCGCCGGAAGCCAAGGCGCGCATGCAAGAGATGGTCAAGAACATTCTGCTGGCGCTGCATGACGACATCTTGACGCTCACCTGGATGAGCAACGAAACCAAGCAGAAGGCCCTGGAAAAACTTTCCACATTTAACCCCAAAGTCGGTTACCCGGACAAATGGAAGGATTACAGCAGCGTGGAAATCACTCGGGATTCTTATTGGAACGACGTGGTTGAGGCGCGGCGGTTTGCCGTCCGCGATGACGCACAACTGATTGGCAAGCCGGTGGACCGCCTCAGGTGGGGCATGACCACGCCGACTTCCAACGCATATTACAATCCGCAACTGAATGAGATCGTATTCCCGGCGGGGATTCTGTTGCCACCGATGTTCGATGTGAATGCCACGGATGCAGCCAACTACGGCGGCATCGGCCCGGTGATCGGCCACGAAATATCGCACGGGTTTGACGATCAAGGCGCCAAGTATGACGCCACGGGCGAACTGAAGGATTGGTGGACTCCCGCAGACTACAAGGAATTTCAGAGCCGTGGACAGTGTGTTGTCGACCAGTTTTCCGGCTACACCGTGGCTGGCGGCTTGCACGAAAACGGCAAATTGGTGCTGGGCGAGAGCATCGGCGACCTTGGTGGCGTAAAACTCGCCTATCTCGCGTTCCAAAAATCAATGCAAGGCAAGCCTCGCCCGGCCAACCAAGATGGCTTCACGCCGGAACAACAGTTTTTCATCTCCTGGGGACAAGCGCGCGGAGACGAGATTCGTCCCGATGCGCAACGCCAGTTTGTGCTCACGAATCCGCATCCGGTCAGCAAATATCGCGTCATTGGTCCACTTTGTAACCTGCCTGAATTCCAGAAGGCGTTTGGTTGCAAGGCCGGTGATGCCATGGTGCGTCCCGCGGAACAGCGATGCGCGGTCTGGTGAACCGTTTCCGCCACAAGATTGATGGAATCCAATCATCTCCTGCGAACTTATCATTTCGGATGGTGAGTCGGCAGTAGTCTGTTACTGATGGCTGTGTTGAGTCGATTTTCTTTGCGACACCGTTATCGCCACGCTTGGGGTCGCGCAGAAAGTTAAGTGTTAAAAAGTCCTCTTATTATCAGTGATCGTCCTTGGCAGCGGCCGCTAACTCCCGATAAGTCCTAGTCGCGTAATCGGAAACTCCGCCACACGTCCTCGGAAGGCAAGATTTGCCGGGATTTGTTATTCTTGTTGGATATCATTATGACTACTCAGGCCCCCGCATTGACCCGGAAAGAACTCTTCCTGCGAGCCGCGCGTTGCGAACCTGTGCCGCGTCTTCCGGTGTGGATTATGCGGCAGGCGGGGCGTTACCTGCCGGAATACCGCGAAATTCGCGCCAAACATTCGTTTCTGGAGGTCTGCAGGACGCCGGACCTGGCCGTGGAGGTGTCCCTGCAACCCTTTCGTCGCCTCGGCGTGGACGCGATCATTATTTTTTCGGACATTCTAATCCCCGCGGAAGCGATGGGCTTGCCGCTGGAATTGGGCGATGCCGGGCCGAACCTGCCGGAGCCGGTGCGCTCGGAAACGGACGTCAAGAAGCTGCGTATCTTCGATCCAGAAGTGGAGACCGGCTTCCTGATGGAGGCGCTGCGGCGCACGGTGAAGCAGGCCGGGCCGGACGTGCCCGTGCTGGGCTTTGCGGCCTCGCCCTGGACGCTGGCCTGTTACATGGTGGAAGGGCGCACAAAGGAAGGCTTCGCGACGGTGAAGGAATTCCTTTACCGCGAGCCGAAGATTTTTCGGGAACTGCTGCGCAAGATCGCCCAGGCGACCATCCTTTACCTGAAGGGGCAGATTGCCACGGGAGTCAGCGCGGTGCAGTTGTTCGATACCTGGTGCGGCGAACTGGATTTGCAGGCCTACACGGAATTCGTGTTGCCCGCCGTACAAGAGATTATTGGCGGGCTGGGCGGAGCAATTCCGGTGATTTACTACACGAAGGCCTCGCACCATCTGCTGCCGGCGATTGTGCGCACGGGCGCGAATGTTTTGAGCGTGGATTGGCGCATTCCGCTCGAGAAAGTTCGAGAGCTGGCGGGGCCGCGCGTGGCCGTGCAAGGCAATCTCGATCCCGCGGCGCTCTTTGCGCCGCCAGAGAAAATCCGGCAGGCCACGCTGGAAATCGCCGCTGAGCTTGGCGGGCGCGGCCACATTCTGAATTTAGGGCATGGCATTCTGCCGCACACGCCCGTCGAACATGCACAACTGTTCATCCACACCGGTCAACAGGCAGCTTTTGCAGAAGCGCAGCCAGCCGGGAAGTGGCGCTCATAGTTGCGAGGGAAGGAGGCGCCGTGACACTGATGAATCCAAGCTTGCGGGAGATGCGCGATGAACTCTCCGTGGGCGAAGAGTTCGTAATCCGCTACAACAAGCCCGGGCCGCGCTACACCAGCTATCCCACAGCGCCGGTCTGGACCGACTCCTTCGGGCCAAAACAATACGAAGCAGCGCTGGCCGCTGCCGAGGAAAAGCGCAGCCCCGTTTCGCTCTACATGCATCTTCCTTTCTGCGAAAGCCTGTGCCTGTTCTGCGCCTGCAACGTCATCATCCGAAAGGACAAGAGAGTTGCGCCGCCGTATCTGGACATTTTGAAAAAAGAGACCAACCACATCAGCAATAGCGTTTCGCGTGAGCGCCAGGTGTTGCAGTTTCACTGGGGCGGCGGAACGCCCACTTATCTTTCGCCGGAGCAGATTGAGGACCTGTTCACCTACACGCGGGAGCGCTTCACCTTTGCGCCGGATGCGGAGATCGGGATCGAAGTGGATCCGCGTGTGACCACGCAAGCGCACCTGGAGACGGTGCGCAAGATGGGCTTCAACCGGCTGAGCATGGGCATTCAGGACTTCAAGCCCGATGTGCAGAAAGCGGTGCACCGGATTCAGCCGTACGAACAGACGCGGGACCTGATCGCCATCGCGCGCGAACTGGGATTCGACAGCATCAATGTGGACCTGATTTACGGTTTGCCCTACCAGACCGCCGAGAGTTTCAAGCACACCGTGGAGCAGATCGTAGGGCTTTCGCCGGATCGCATCGCGATGTTCAGCTACGCGCACGTGCCGTGGTTGAAAAAGCAGCAGGGCTCATTTGTGGCGCACCTGCCCGAGGGCATGAAGAAGTTTGAGATTTTCCGCAGCGGGTTGCTGACATTTGTGGAAGCCGGGTACCTATACATCGGCATGGACCACTTCGCGAAGGACAGCGACGAGCTGGCGGTTTCGCAGCGCAACCGCACGCTGCACCGCAATTTTCAGGGCTACACCACGAAGGCGGGCGCCGATCTTTACGGCATGGGCATCACCGCCATCAGCGGGATTCAGGATTGCTACGCGCAAAATTTCCGCGACATTCCCTCATGGGAACGGGCCGTGAACGAGCGCGGCATCGCCACCATGCGCGGCTACCGCTTGTCGCAGGACGATATTTTGCGGCGCGAGGTGATCAGCCGGTTGTTGTGCCACACGGTGATTGTGAAAGACGAGATTGCGCAAAAGTTTGGAATTGATTTTGACGATTACTTCGCTCCCGAACTGGATCGCCTGAAGCTGCCGCAGGAAGATGGTCTGGTCGTGATCAACGACAAGGAGATTCGTACCGCCTGGCTGGGGCGTATCTTCATCCGCAACCTGGCCATGGTGTTTGATCCGTACCTGGAAAAGCAACAACTAGCGTCCCGGCCGCTGTTCTCGAAAACTCTGTAAGACTTTTGTCAGACTGACGTTTGCGGCCGCTCCCCTCGCGAGGGATGGCCGCTATTTTGCCGAGGGGCAAACTCTATGTCCACGCAGGTTCAGGCCCTTGTGGTTGGCGCAGGCATCTCCGGTCTTGCTACCGCATACGCGCTGCAGAAGGCGCACGTCTCCACGCTGATTGTGGAGTCGTCCGCGCGGCCGGGGGGCTTGATCCGGTCGGTGCAGCGGGTTGGCTATTTACTTGAGTGCGGCCCGCAAAGTTTCAGCGGGAATCGCGCCATCACCGTGACTTGCAGCGACCTCGATCTTCTTGATGAACGCGTACTGGCCGATCCCAAAGCTCCGCGGTTTGTGCTCATCAATGGGGCGCTGCAAGCGGTTCCCATGAATCCCCTGGGGCTGCTGGCTTCTCCTCTGCTCGGCGGCGGCACGAAGCGGGCCATCCTGCGCGATCTTCTGGGCAAGAGCGAGTCGCCAGAGCCGGACGAATCGGTGGCAAATTTCATCCGGCGGAAATTTTCGGAGAGACTGCTCGACCAGTTGGTGGGCCCGTTTGTTTCCGGGATCTACGCAGGCGATCCGGAAAAGCTGAGCTTGCGCGCGGCGTTTCCGATTTTGCACGAGGCGGAGATGGCTTCCGGGAGCATTCTTCGCGGCATATTCCCCGCGATCAAGGCGCGCGCGGCGAAACGGCCGAAGGGACCGAAAGGCCCGCGCGAACGGCCGACGTTGCAGACGTTTACCGAAGGCAATGAAATGCTGATCAAAGCGCTGGCGTTGAATCTCGGCGAGCGCTTGCAGTGCGCCGCGGAAGTTACGGGAATAGAGCATCTCGATCCGGGCCGTGATGCCCAGGCGCCACGATTCCGCGTTGCCGTGCGGACTCCGCAAGGTGAGGAAACCGTGGTGGCAGAGCGCCTGATACTGGCCGTGCCGACGAATGTCGCGGGAAAGCTGCTGAGCGCGCTGGATGGGGAATTTGAAAAGCAGTTGGGTGGCATCGAGTATGCAGGGGTGGCAGTGGTTTCGCTGGGCTACCACAAAAAAGATGTGAGCCATTCGCTGGAGGGATTCGGTTTCCTGGTGCCGCGGTCCGCAGGTTTGAACGATCTCGGCACGGTGTGGAACTCCTCGCTGTTTCCGGGGCGCGCGCCGGAGGGTGAAGCGCTGCTGACGAGTTTTGTGGGAGGCGCGACAAATCCGGACGCGTTGCAGCAACCGGAAGCGGCTCTCGCGGAAACGATCCACAAGGAGATTACCCCGTTGCTGGGAATTCGCCAGGAGCCGGTCTTCTCCCATGTGACGATCTGGCCGCGCGCGTTGCCACAGTACAATCTGGGCCACACCGCGCGGCTCGCGGCACTGGAACAGTTACGCGGGAAATTTCCAGGACTCTATTTTGCGGGCAATTACCTGAATGGCCCGGCCATCGGTACCTGCGTCGAGCAGGCGCTGAAGATAGCCGATGAGATTCGCGTGAGCTTCGCGAACTAATGTTCTCTGAATCCTGCGCGGCGCTGCATGTTCATTGGAACGCGACACGCCGCTTTGAATAACTGGGACACGAGCCATAACAAGGTACAATTTCGTTTGGAGGAGAGTCCAGACTGGGGCGCTGTTTGAGGTTGTGATGAGCGACGATCCGAAGTTTCCCGATCCGAAGCAAACGTGGGGCAAGGTTCTCGACCGGGTGTACCACGAGGACCATATTCTCTATGCGCGCATGAACAATTTCTCGACCGTGCAAGCGTTTCTCGCCACGGCTCTCGCGTTTACAACTTCCGCCACAACGACCGCCCGCAACATCAGCCTGATTGTGTCTCTATTTGGCCTGGCGCTTTCGCTTTTCTATATATCGCTTGGCTTCCGCGGCGTCCGCGTGATTCAATTCTGGCGCGCTTACTTGCGGCTATTGGAGTCCATCCCCGGCGTGACTTCCATCGACTCGCACTTGTTCGAGTTCTACAGGCTGGGCCACCGGCGCGGCCCGGAGGAAACGGAGTTGCCCCTTGCGGAGGGGCTGGCCATAAAAATCGACACTGCCTGGTGGGCGCGCAGGTCCGTGCACGACCAGTTTCCCTGGTATCTCCCGGGTTTCTCGGGGACCATGTTCATCGCGGTCGGAATCCCGGTGCTCACGACTTCCTTTTGGGTGCTCGTGCTCTACGCCTTGTATTATCCGCACACAGATATGAGATGGTTCGTCCTCGAATTTGCCGGCGGTCTCATGGCCGTGTTTCTTCTCCATCTTCTTGCGGGACGCCTCATTCCCGCTCCGATTTACGAAGGGCAGACACACCCCACCCCCGCTGGCGATCCGCAATCGGAAAGCAATCGCGGCTAAGGCGATATTTCCCAACTCTATCCCGCGGCCTTTTTGAAAAACTCCGCCCGAGGCTGCAACAAGCCGGGCGATTAGTGTTTTTTGGCGTGGCGGTGGGCCAGGCGAATTTCGCGGCGCTTGGCGGCTCCGCGCCAGCGGTGACGTTCCGCGGCGGTGCGCAGAATGAGGGGTGGAACGCGCTTGGGCCGCCGGGTGTGCTCATCGATGGCCACGAAGGTCACGTAAGCGGTAGTGGTCTGCTTGCGTTCTCCAGTGAGAATGTCTTCGGAATAAACCTCCACACCGACTTCGAGTGAGGTGTGAAAAACGCGGTTGACGTGCGACCTCAAGATGACGATTTCGCCCAGATTCACGGGATTCTGGAAATCGATGTAGTCCACCGAAGCGGTTACCATGTAACTGTTGGCGTGGCGGCAAGCGGCCATGGCCGCAACGATATCAACAAGATGCATCACGTGGCCGCCGAGCAGTTTACCCAGCGCGTTGGTTTGCGCGGGCAGCACCACCTCCGCCATTTCGGAGGTCGAGGCGCTCACCGGCTTCCCCTGCATCTGTACACCCTCATTGACAATTATTCTCGCATCGCGTGTTCGCTTCATGATTGTCCTCGTCAGTGTCTGCCACACCTCTCCGTATCATACGGGACGCCGCCATGACGGTCCAAAGGAAAACCCGCCGACGGAAACGCAACGGTTCCCTGGCCACAAATCGCGGCAACGCATTTGTTCATACCGATACGAGGCCCGACGTCCCCGATTCAACCTAGGTCTGACGCGGCCGAACTCCATGCTAAACTTTTCGCCGAGGTTTTCGCATGACGGAAGGCACTCTTCCCGCCACCCACTTTGAGTCTTCAGAAAGCATGCGCATGGCGTGGATTCTCGGCGCATTCGCATTCCTGCTCCAAATGGCCACGAACGGCCGCTATGGCTATTTCCGCGACGAACTCTACTACCTCGCGTGCAGCAACCATCTGGCTTTCGGGTATGTCGATTTTGCGCCGCTCATCGCCTGGCTTGCTCGCGGCAGCCGCTTTATCTTTGGCGATTCGCTACATGCCATTCGATTGCTGCCTGCCCTCGCCTTCGGCGCGGAAGTCGCGCTGACGGGATTCCTCACCCGCGAATTGGGAGGCCGGAAATGGGCCATTTTCATGGCGTGCGTTTGCGTTTTACTCGCGCCCACTATTCTCGGCAATGGCACCCGGCTGGCCATGAATGCGCTGGAACCGCTATTTTGGATGGGCGGCCTCTTCGTTCTCCTAGTCGCACTGAATCGCCAACAACCGGCTCTACTTCTCTACTGTGGTGTGTTTCTTGGTTTTGGCCTCCTTAACAAACACTCCACGGTATTTTTTCTCGCCGCACTCGTTGTTGGCTTGGCGCTTACTTCGGAACGCCGCCTTTTCGCCTCGAAATGGTTTTGGGCGGCGGCCGCCATCGCCATCTTGGTCTCCCTCCCAAACGTGATCTGGCAATACGCGCACCATTTCCCGACACTCGAAGATTTGCAGAATGTCAAAGCCATTCACAAAAACATCGAGCTCCCGCCGCTTCCCTTTCTCAAGCAACAAATCATGATGCTCAATCCCATCACCGATCTCGTTTGGATTGCCGGCCTCGCCTATCTTCTCTTTCACAGAAATGCAAAACGGTATCGTTTTGCCGGCTTCACGTACCTCGCTTTTCTTGGGGTCATGATGGCGTTGAAGGGGAAAGACTACTACCTCGCACCGATATACCCCATGCTCTTCGCCGCGGGTGGCGTATTCTGGGAAACGCTGACGGCCAATCGCCCGCGATTTCATTGGCTGCGCGTGGCGTTACCCGCGGTGGTCATCGCATTCTGCCTCGTATCCGTGCCGCTCGTGCTGCCCCTTCTTCCCCCGGATAAAATCGTGCCGTACATGAGTGCGCTGGGGATTCGTTTGACGCGCACGGAAACGTCCATGCAGGGCATTCTTCCGCAGCACTTCGCGGACGAATTCGGGTGGGAGGAAATGGTCGCGGAGGTCGCCCAGGTTTACAACGCACTCCCCGCGGAGGAACGCGCCAAGACCGCAATCCTTGCCGGCAACTACGGCGGAGCAGGCGCGATCGACTTCTTCGGTGCGCGCTACGGCTTGCCCAAGTCCATCTCCGCTCATCAGAATTACTACTATTGGGGCCCACGCGATTATTCAGGCGAGCGGATCATCATGCTGGAGTGGAGCATGAAGGATGCACAGTATTGGTGCGGCAGCGTGGAAAAAGGACCGCGCGTTGCGCCCTACTACGGCATGGGTTGGGAGCACTATGACATCCTGGTCTGCCATAACTTCAAGGTCCCGCTTTCCCAAGCCTGGCCAAAACTCAAGATTTGGGATTGAAATGCACTCAGAAGCTCCAACCGAGAGGGCTCAGACCAGGCGCCCAGACAGCTGCGGAGTTTGGACCGGCCGCACCTGCACGTATAATACGGAACGCCACCATGACCGACCAAAAGAAAAGCCGCCGGCAGAAGCTGGAAGAATACGTCGCACAAAATCCCAAGGATACATTTTCGCGCTACGGGCTGGCATTGGAATTCCTGAAAGAAGGCGACAAAGCCGCGGCGGAGACGCAATTCCGCGCGCTGATTGAGAATCACGCGGATTACGTGCCCGGGTTTCAGATGTACGCGCAGATGCTGGCTCAGGATGAGCGGCGCGAGGAGGCCAAGCCCATACTAACGGCCGGCATTGCCGCGGCAACGCGAATGGGGAATGCGCACGCGCGATCGGAGATGGAAGGGCTGCTGGCAGAGCTGGAGGCGGGATGAAATTCGCGAAGATCGTATTCTTGGTAGCCGGGATTTGGGGCGTGCTGGTGCTTGCCCCTCTGTATTTCATATTTGACCTGATCGGGCAGAAAGATCCGCCGGCGATTACGCATCCGGGATTTTTCTATGGGTTTGCGGCCGTGGGGCTGGCGTGGCAAATTGCGTTTCTTTTCATTGCCCGCGATCCAATCCGTTTCCGCCCGCTGATGATCCCCTCAATGATCGAGAAATTCGGTTACGGAATCACGGTAGTGGTATTGGTGCTGCAGGCAAAAATGCACGCGTCCGACCTGGTCTTTGCAGCCACGGACTTGCTGCTCGGCGTCTTGTTTGTAGTGGCCTATTTGCGCACGCCCGCGCGTTCCACATAACCCCGCCGCGAGAGACTCGCCCTTCCGGCAGAGGGCAGCATTCCGTGGAACCTTCTGGTATCCTTTGGGCTGGGACCCATGCGGCCGGAACGCATTCCGCTCTTTCCACTCAACGTCGTCCTGTTCCCCGGCGAACAACTTCCCTTGCACATCTTCGAGCCGCGCTACCGGCGCATGACGCGCGAGTGCCTGGAGGCCAAATCGCCATTCGGGATGCTGTTGGCGCTGCCGAATGGCGTGGTGCGCGTGGGCTGCACCGCGGAAATCGTGGACATCGTCAAAAAGTACGAGGACGGGCGCATGGACATCCTGACCGTGGGCAGAGAACCCTTCCGAATTCTTGAGTTGTTTACCGACGACCCGCTGCTTCAGGGACATATCGATTACCTGGAAGACCATGATCCCCCGCTGGAGCTTCCCAGCCGCCAGCGACTCATCGAGGCTTACGAAACCTGTCACACGCTTCTTTTCTCCGAAATGCCGCGCAATTTCGAGGGGACCGCCCCCGAACAACTGGCCTATGCCGTCGCCGCGGCTCTGCCTCTCGATCTCCTTTGGAAGCAGCAGATTCTGGAGCTGCGCTCGGAGGCAGAGCGCCAGGAGCGGTTGCTGAGGTATCTTCGGGACTGGGCGCCGCATCTACAGAAAGCAGAGGCATTGCGCCAGCGCGCCGGCGGCAATGGGCACGGACTAAATTAAAAAGTGGCGGGCCATCACTTATGGCCTGGGCTGGGGGGCCCTATGACAGCAAGCACTTCGCTACATCCCGCGGCACATTCCAGGCCGCGCACCATCGGCGAATGGAAGCGCATCCCCGATTTCGATGCGCGCGCCACTTCCCTGTCCGTAAAGAACGAAATTCGGCGCAATCTGTTGCGCGCCATCGAGCGCAACGTCCCGCTCTTCCCCGGCGTGCACGGCTATGAGGACAGCGTGATTCCGCAAATCGTAAACGCGCTGCTTTCCCGCCACAATTTTATTTTGCTGGGATTGCGAGGCCAGGCGAAAAGCCGCATCCTCCGCGGGCTGATTCAATTGCTGGACGCGGAAATTCCCGTGATCGCGGGCTGCGAAATCAACGACAACCCGCTGCAGCCAATCTGCCGCTCCTGCCGCGAAAAGGTGGCCGCGGAGGGCGACAACACGCCGATTGCCTGGCTGCCGCGGGACCAGCGCTACGTCGAGAAGCTCGCCACTCCCGACGTGACCATCGCCGACATCATTGGAGACGTTGACCCCATCCGCGCCGCTCGCGGAGGCCGCGACCTTTCCGACGAGCTCACCATCCATTATGGATTGCTGCCCCGCGCCAATCGCGGCATCTTTGCCATTAACGAATTGCCGGATTTGGCCGGCAAAATCCAAGTGGGCCTCTTCAACATCATGCAAGAAGGCGACATCCAGATTAAGGGTTATCCATTGCGGCTGCCGCTGGATGTGCTGCTGGTATTCACCGCCAACCCGGAAGATTACACCGCGCGCGGCAAGATCATTACGCCGCTGAAGGACCGCATCGGAGCGGAAATTCGCACGCACTATCCCTCCACCATTGATGAGGGGATGCGCATTACCGGGCAGGAAGCGTGGGTCGAGCGCCATGACGAAATCAAGGTGGACGTGCCGGAATATTTGCGCGAACTGATCGAGGAAATTGCGTTTCAGGCGCGAGAGGACAAGCGCGTGGACCGGCGCTCGGGCGTCAGCCAGCGCCTGCCGATTACGGCGCTGGAAAGCGTGGTAAGCAACTCCGAGCAGCGCGCGGTGCGCACGGGCGAAACGCATGGGGTGGCGCGCGTGGCGGATGTGTACGCGGCACTCCCAGCAATTACCGGAAAGCTGGAACTGGAATACGAAGGCGAATTGAAAGGCGCGGAAACGATCGCGCGCGAGCTCATTCGCACCGCGATTGGCCGCTTGTTCAGCAAGCATTTCCCCAATGTGAGCTTCCAGCCGGTGATTCAGTGGTTTGAAGCGGGAGGCGAGCTGAAGATTCCCGAAATTGCCACCACCAATCAGCGCTACCAGCAACTCGCGAAAGTACCGGACCTGCTGAACCACACGGACAAGCTCGGCGTGACGAACCGCAAGGACGCCGCGGCTGTGGCTGCTGCCGCCGAGATGATTCTCGAAGGCTTGTGGGCGCACCGGCGCATCGGCCGGAGCGAAGAGCGCGGATTCTACGCGGAGAAACCCCAGCGAATGCCGGAACCGCGCGAATCGCCGAACCGTCCGCCGCGCCGGGGTTACAACTGAGCATCGAGGGCCACGGAATGAAGGTCATCAAATACGGAAAATATACTGGCGAGCCGGCCGACGCGGTGGACCTGGATGAACTCGTGCAGCGGCTGGGGGACTTCTTTCTGCAAAGCGGATTCGAGTCGCAATACTACGGCCTTTCCGAGTTTGAAAACGAGCGCTCGATGGAAGCGCTGCGCGAAGCAATCCTGCGGGCGCTGCAGGAAGGAGACCTGCTCCCCGAAGACCAGATGAGCGAAGAGTCGCGCAAGATGCTCCAGGATCCCGGCGCGATGAACAACGAGGAGATACGCAACCTGATCGAGAAACTAATGGAACGCCTTGCGGGCGAGGGCTACATCAACCCGCAACAGCCGCCGCAGGTGACGCCGCAGCAGCAAACATCGGCACTCGGGCAAGTGGGCCAGCCCCAGGAACGCAACACCGAGGCGCGTTTCGAGATCACGGACAAGACCATCGACTTCCTCGGCTTCAAGACGCTGCAGGATCTACTCGGCTCGCTCGGTCGCAGCAGTTTTGGCCGCCACGACACCCGCGATCTTTCCACGGGCGTGGAATCGGGCGGAGTGTCGAGGCCTTATGAGTTCGGGGACGTCTTGAACCTGGACATCAGCGAAACGCTCTCGAATGCCATCCGGCGCGAAGGCGCCAAGGTACCCATCGAGATGCAGTACAAGGACCTGATGGTGCACCAGTGCGAATACCAGAGTTCGTGCGCCACGGTGTTGCTGCTGGACTGCAGCCACAGCATGATTCTCTATGGCGAGGACCGCTTCACGCCGGCCAAGCGCGTGGCCATGGCGCTTGCGCACTTGATCCGCACGCAATATCCGGGCGATACCCTGAGCCTGGTGCTGTTCCACGATTCGGCGGAGGAAGTTCCGCTGAACGAACTGGCGCGCGTGCAGGTTGGCCCGTACTACACCAACACGCGCGAAGGCTTGCGCATGGCGCAGCGGATTTTGCTGCGGCAGCGCAAGGATATGCGCCAGATTGTAATGATCACGGATGGCAAGCCGTCTGCTCTTACGCTGGAGGACGGCAGAATATACAAGAACGCCTTCGGGCTCGATCCGTTTGTGGTGGGAGAGACGCTGGAGGAAGTGAACAAGTGCAAGCGCGCGGGAATCATGATCAACACCTTCATGCTGGCAACGGATTACAGCCTGGTGCACTTCGTGCAGAAGATCACCGAGATGTGTAAGGGCAAAGCGTACTTCACCACGCCCTACAACCTGGGGCAGTATCTGCTGATGGATTACATGCAGCGGAAGACCAAAACGATTCACTAAATCCTAGCTTGCCACGATGCGGTAAAATAGACCCATGGCATTTCTAAAACGGCTCTCGCGGCTGATTGGCTTGGAGGCTCCCTTGACGCACATTGATTCGGGACACACGGCGCCGGGTTTTTCCCTGAAGGCGCTGAATGGCAAGGAATACTCGCTGGAGAAATTGCTGGAGCGCGGGCCCGCGGTTGTCGCGTTTTTCAAGATTTCCTGCCCGGTATGCCAGTTCACATTTCCATTCCTGCAGCGCTTGCACGAGCGCTACGCGCAAGAAGGCGCAACGGTGATTGGCATTTCGCAAGATGATGCGCGGGACACAAGAGAGTTCAACCAGGAATACGGCGTAACGTTCCCGACGCTGCTAGACAACAATGGTTATCACGCGTCCAATGCCTACGGGCTGACCAACGTGCCGACCATTTTTCTGATCGCGCCGGACGGCAAGGTCAAGGTGAGCTGCATGGGTTTCAGCAAGAGCGATTTGGAGAAGATCGCTTCGGAGCTTGCGCAATACAAAAAGATGCCAGCGGCGCCCCTTTTCCGGACGAACGAAATCGTTCCCGCGTACAAGCCCGGTTGAGGCAGCAAAAACTAGGTCCGGTCGGACCTGAAAAAATCTGGAACCAAGCGGGCAACGAAGCCGGCATTTCTTCTTACACCTCCTCGCGAAGCAAGTCTTTCCTGTGCTTGGGCGGCTTTTTCCGCTTGTCCGCGACGACGCGCGTTGCCGCCGGAGACAACCCGGAGTTTCGCGCGCGGCGGCGAGCCTCCACGCCTTTGTCCAGTTTCTGTTTGCGTCTCCGCTTCATTCCAAACTCGCACTCACTGCGATATCGCCATCAGAACGTGAAGGTCACCTGAAGATCAAGACGGCGGTTCGATGTTGAATCACTGTAAGGTCTGCCCGTGAGGCCGTTGGATTCGCCGAACAGAGGCGAACCAAGATTGCCGATGGGCGCGAGTAGATTTACGTTGTTGAAGACGTTCCGCGCGCTCACGGAGAACGTCACCGCGTAACGGCGATTGGTCGCGCCGGCATCCGGCCCGCCACGCCCGCCGCCAGGTCCACCTGGTCCGCCTCTTGGACCGCCCCCGCCGGGACGCCCGAACGTGCCGCCGCCACCGGGACCGCCACCCGAGCCGCCGGACGCGCCTTCAAGAACGGGGCCAAATCCGAAAGTCTTGCTCAGCCGGAGATTCAGAGAAAATCTGCCTGGTCCGTCGCCGTAATTGACGGGGATCGGCGTGTACGTGGCAAGCTCCGCCGCCGTCGGGATGACGAAACAGCCGAATTTCGTTTGAATTGCGGAGGTGCAGGTGGCGAATTCGGGCCGCACATTGTATTGATCGCTCTGATAAGGATCGCTGCCGGTGGTGATATTAAACGGAATGCCGGAACTCGCGATCAGGAACGGGCTCAAACGGAAGCCGCGTGCCAGGCCGATCGTGCCGCCGACGAACAGCCGATGGCGAATGTCATAACTCGCGCGGCCGTAATCTCCCTGCAGATCCCCGGGTATCGAGGGAAAAGTACCCGCGCCGGAGGTGTCGCTGTCGGCATAGTTCAGCGTGTAGTAGCCGAAGAGCGAGAGCTTGGCACCCATGCGAATGCTGCCGTTAACGATCAGTTGGTTCTGCTTGAAGATGCCCTCGGATTGATACTGAAAAATGTTACCCGCCTCCGGAAAATTCACCCGTTGGCCCGTCGCCGGGTCGACAGGGTTCAGATTGTCAGTATAAAACTGATGCACGCCGCGCGAATTCAGATACGTGACGGCCACATTGGCGGTTTTGGTGAGCTGGCGCTCCAGCGTCACGCCGGTCTGCATCGTGTAGGGAGCGTGCAGATTCGGATTGTTATCGTAGACGTTTGTGCCGGTGGCAGCAGGAGGTAGGACTGGTGTCTGTCCGAGAAAGAATTGCGGATTGGCCACCTGATATTCGTTCTGCAGGCTGCCGTTGACGTTGTAGCGAAGCTGCTGGAGTTCCAGGTTGTACGCAAAGCGGTCGTAAAACATGCCAAAGCCCGCGCGCAGCACCGTCTTGGGAGGATTCTTGGCGTTGCCTCCGATGCCCCAAGCGAAACCCAGCCGCGGCGCAAAATCGGCATGATCGCTGAAGTGGTTTTGCGTTTCGAAGCGCAAGCCATAGCTGACGGTGACGTTCTGCCGCACTTTCCAATCATCCTGAACAAAAAGGCCCGCATCTACCAGCGTTACCGCAGCGCCGGGCATGCCTGTTGTCTGCGTATAGAAACTCGCGCCGCCTCCCAGAGCGTACAAACTGGCGCCGCCCGGGTTCTGTGGGCAGGCGCTGGACGTGCTATCAGCGAGAACGCATTCCGTAATCTGGTAAGCCTCGATCGGTGTGATGACGCAGTTGTTGTTTGCCGCGGAGGGCACGCAAGTGGTATCAGGATTCGGGCGTGAGCCGAAGATATATTGCCCAGTGAAATTACCCTGCGTGGAATTGTTGTCGGCGGTGGAACGCAACCTGCCCCCGAACTTCCAGGAGTGCTTGCGGAAATTCTTGTAAACAATATCCTGCACCTCGTAGCGGTTCTGGATATCGGAGGTATTGAGGCCGCCACTCCCGAGACCGCTAAAGGCTCCTCCAACCGTGATGTTTGTGGTGGTGTTCACTGGCGTGGTGAGAACGTTGTCGTGGACAAATTGGAACCGGACTTCGTTGATGGTGCTGGCGTTGATGGTCTGCGTGTCGGTAACTTGCAGCGTGTGTTCCGTGCTTAAGTAATTCGTTCCCACTTCCGCCAGATTGAATTGTCCCACGCTGTCGTTCGACTCCGAATCGCGATAGTACTGGTAGCGCGCTGTCAGCGTGTTGCTCGGTGTCAACTGGTAGTCGATTCGCGGGCTCAAGTTGGTTCTGGTTTGGGGATTCGCTACCGCGGCACTGTACGGGATAATGCTGAACTGGGCGTCCGAGGAAGGGCATGGAATCAAGAGCACCGGATCCCCGCAAACAACGGTCGAACTGACGATGTTCAAAGCCTGTATGTCCCGCTGTTCGATATTGAAGAAGAACGACGCCTTCTTGTTGATGGCGCCGCCGATGTTCCCGCTATATTGCTCGGAGTGATACTCCGGCGCCGCGGCATTCGCCGGCAGTATTTCAAAGGGATTGCGCGCATTGAAGGCGGAGTCGTTCCCGCTGATCATGAACTGCCCGTGGAGCGTGTCCGTCCCGGGCTTGGTGAAGATTTCGACGCGGCCGTAACCCAGCTTGTCGTACTCCGAGGAAAACGGATTCTGGTTGATGCGAATTTCGCGGATGGAAGCCTTGGGTGGCAACTGTCCGGCTGTGAAGCCGTCAATATACATCTGCCCTCCGTTGGGGCCGGCGGAGGGACCCGCGAGAGCCTGGAGCTCCGACTCTAGCTCATCGGGATCGTCCGAGAGGGCTTCGAGGTCCTTGCCTTGGATGACGATGGTGTTGGCGTTGTTGGAGGGATTGACGTCCACCTGCGTTGTGGTGTCACTCACGAGGACCTTTTCCTGCTGCGTTTCCAGGGTGAGCGGAATATTGAAGCGAAGCGATTGATCGGCAGCAAGAGCGATGCCGCTTTTCTCGAAGAGCGCAAAGTCCTTGGCCACGGCCTTGATTCCATAGTTGCCGGGCGCGAGGTCCTTGAACTCGTAGAAACCGTCCTTGTTAGTCACCGTGTCCATGGAACTGCCGGATGGCGTGGTCAAAAGCACGGCGACTCCGGCAACCGCACCCCCGGAGGGATCCGTCACCTGGCCATGGATAGAGGCGCTTGGGGATTGCGCAGCCAGCGCACCGGCGGCGCAGAAAAACAGGAGGCTCGCCAAACAGGCAAGAAATTCAGCTTTGTTCCAAAATCGAGAAATCATCCGCGGTGTCGTTCCCTTTCTAGTGAATGATGGTGCTTGCCGCGCATCACGGCGTGCCTGCTGCAGCGGCCTCGCCGCCGCCGCTATTCAAACTCCACGGCGTAAGAATCGAGGCAGCCTGCGCTTGCGGTGAAGCTTGCAGGATGGGCTCAACGCCTCCCAAAACCGTGATGGCCGTCGTTTTCGATGCATCATGATCGGCAGTCGCCACGATCATGACCGCATCGCCTTTCTGAAAATCCGCCAAGGAATTCGCGGGGAGCCGGCTGAGCATCTGCTGGAGATCGCCGCCGCCCGCGCGTCCTGCGCCGTTCATTCCGCCACCGAACCCGCCACTCCCGCCTGCGCCCATTCCCGGCTGTCCCTGCGGGGCGGGTGCGGTGGAAGGTGCTGATGGTGCGGTGCCCGGTTTCGCGGCGTCGCCGGAACCCGCAGCGTCCGCCGAGGCGCCCTTCAAGCGCATGGCGATGCGTTGCGCCATGGGTTGCGGCAATTTGCGCAACTGCGAATCCGCGAGGAGTTTCACCTCAACATTTTTCTTCGTGGCGAGATCGTTGACCGTGAACGAACCACCTGCGGCATCGATTGACACAATCATGCCGGCGATGTTCCGGAACGCGCCGGAGACGATTTCTTCGGCCGTGAATTCGGAACCATCGGCGCTGCGCGTGCCGCGGGCGCGCAATTGATCGCCGGTTTTGATTTCGGCGAGGGTGCTGGGCTTGGCATCGTCGAATTTGACGGAGCCTGGGGCATACCGGCGCAAAATCGTAGTGGAAGCAGCGTGAATGGCGATGTCCTTGTTGCCCGTGGCCGTCGTCGTGCCAATCGTGATTACACCGGAAGAGGCATCCACCGAGCGCACCAGCCCTCCAATGCCGTGGCGTTGCCATTCCTCGCGCTCGTGGGCCTGTTTTTCGGCGATGTCGGTTTTCTTCATGGCCACCACGGACGAGGCCACCATGGAATTGGGCTCGTCACCGGGCTTGCCGCGAACCAGGATGCGATCTCCCGCCTGCAGATCGGCAAATTGCAACGGAGCGGCTTCCTTCAAGTCTTTGGAGCCCGGGGGCACGCGAAGAAGTCTGGCGTCCGCGGCGACAACCACCTTTATCTCCGTGCCGGCGTCCGTGGTCAAAGTGAGGGTGTTGCCGGAAATAGTCTTGATGGTGCCCAGGGCCGGCGGTGATTTAGGCGCGGGACCTGCCGGCGCTCCCTGTCCCGCGCGAACGGAAAACGGCGAGCCGCCAAGCAGGCAAAAGCTGAGCACGACGCCACACAAACGCCAATTCTTAGGACGGACTCTGCTCACAACTACTGTTCCCATCGAACTCTCCTCAAGTTCCCCTCCGGCGGCGAGAACCCCAAGCGGAAGTGCAGGCACACTTCCACCGCCGTCCTGGAGCGAGGCTCAGTCACTTAGACGCTCCGAAGGGGAGGATGCGTTACACCCATCTTACACAACTTCACCCGGAGCGCCTGCGGTGCACACAATCCGCGGTGGCTGGGTCAAAATGGAAATCCCCGTTCAGACATAGTCTGGAACGGATAATGTATGCGCCACCCAAGGGAGGCGGCTGGGCTTATACTTGCGAGTGGCCGGGAGGCCACAATCGAGATTGCGGCTTATAGGAGACTAGATATGAAGAGGACGGCACTCTTGGGGGTCGCGCTCGCACTCCTGTTGGCATCGCCGGGCAAAAGTTCGTGCCAGAACGCGGCCTCAGAGCCGCCTCAGTCCGGCGCGAAGGCTGCTGACATGCACTACGCTTGCTCGGAGTCCGACATCGCGCACTACACCGCACGCCGCGCCACCGGCCCCATCCGGGTGGATGGTTTGCTCGATGAGTCCGACTGGCAAAAAGCGGAAAAGTCGCCGCGCTTCGTGGATATGGCCACGGGCGAGCCCGCCATTTACGGCACGCGGGCCGCAGTGCTCTGGGACGACCAGAATCTCTATATCGCTTTCTGGATCGAGGAGCCCTTTGTTCAGGCCAAGCTCACCGGAAAAAACCCGCTGATCTTCAACGAGAATGACGCGGAAGTGTTCATCGACGGCGGCGATACTTATTACGAATTCGAGACCAACGCGCGCGGCACGACGTATCAGATGTTTTACATCTGGCGCGACGCTTACAAGAAAGGCGGACGCTTCGACGTGCCGGAGTTCGACCCGGTGAAGAACAACGCCATGACGTTCGGCGGCGACTACGACCGCCAGGCGCCCACCTTTTGGAAAGGCACGAATCCCCGCGGGCTGCGCTGGGCGTACTTCGGCTGGGGTTTCCCCGGGCTGCAGAGCGCCGTGCACGTGGATGGCACGCTCAACGATAACTCCGACATCGACAAGGGTTGGACCGTCGAGTTGGCCTTTCCGTGGAAGGGCGCCAAGTGGCTGGCGGGAGACCGGCCCTTGCCTCCCAAGGAAGGCGACACCTGGAAGATTTTCTTCGGGCGTTTCGAGTTGCTGCGCGTCGCGGGCGCCGAAGTCCAGCCCCACCCAGGGTGGTCGTGGAACCGCCACGGCGTCTACGACACCCACCTCCCGCAGTGCTGGACGGCCGTGCATTTTTCCACCCGCCCGGTGCAATAACCTTAGCCCGGATTTCTCACAAGCTGCAATTCATATCTTGACGTGGTCTAGAAGGACCTTGTCACCCTGAGGCGATCCGATGAGGATCGCCGAAGGGCCTCAATCGTCGATTGCGCTTTGGATTCTCACCCGCAATCACAACGCTGGCCTCCGGACGAACTTGAACTTGTGATGAGACTTGCGGTCTTTTCTTCGGACGATGGCTGCAATGAAATTGACTCCAAACCCGCACCCCTGAAAAACCAAAATCTTAGGGTGCGGCACTCAAAATCGCGGGAGCTCCCTTTTTCCTCTTGGCCATCCGCCAGGATGCATCAGATCTAAAAATGGATGTAGTTCAAGAGGAAGTAGTTCAAGACGGGGTCCCAGGGCGTGGACCAGTAGGTGAAATACGGGTAGTAGAGGACGAACCAAAGGACGGAAACCGAAACACAGGCTGCGGGAAACCACTTCACCCTGCTGCGGGCTTCTCCCAACATGAGCGCGGCTGCGATGCTTAAAAAGACGATGGAATCGAGGAAGTAGTAGTAATACTGGAAGGTCCTTCCCGTAACCTCCCATTGCAACCAAAAAACGATGGGCACAAAAGCCAAAAGGCGGTGTCTTGACCTAGCAAGCAGGAAGATAATAGCAATAACTCCGAGCAATATTGTGACCCGGTTGCCGAGTAAACAATTGAGACAGAATTCGGGCTCGTTTCTAATTGGCCACGAATACCATCTTTGGGCAATTTCAGCATTGCCTACAAAGTGCCTATGGTAATGAAATATGAATGCCTGTGCGCGGACAAAATCCGGGACGCTAAATTTCACAGCCGGGAGAAAGGCGATGGTGTAAGAAGCGAACGAGGATAACCCGATCTGTACTGCTTTCTTGAGTTGCGGATTTTTGCGGAGGGTAAGCCAAGCAACGATAAGAGCAATCGCAAAGACCGCATTCCATCGGCAAGCCGAGGCCAGCCCAAGGAATAGACCAGACCACACGGGTTTGTCCTTGCTCAGAAAATAGAATCCGGTCACACAAAAGCAAAGTTCGAAAATGGAGAGCATGGCCACTCTGGACATGACAAACCAGAACCCGTTGGTTAAGACGAGAACCACGGCGACCCAGGCGGTAAATGGATCTGCAATATTGGATATCCAGATAAAAATCACCATCAAGGTGAGGGATCCGAATAGAACAGACGCGACGCGCCATCCGACAGAATTGTCGCCAAGGAATTCAATGCCAAGCCCGATCAGGTACTTGCCCAGAGGAGGGTGCTCCAGATTGGTATCGGGAACGCCGTGCCACAGCCCGGGGCTTTTGTGATAGAGAGCTTTTGCTCCTGAGACATAGTGAGATTCATCGAGCACGCTCCCCCTGGGCACACCCAGCCGAGGAGAGAGCAAGGCAATACTCATTGCGAACACAAATAGAGCGTACTTGTTCAATGAGCTCAGTGAGTTCAGCCAACGTGCTGAATGTCCAGTAGTTTGCATTCTCGGCCCTTGCCAGTATCACCTGAAGGGGAAGGGTGAACGATAGTACTATGCGAAAGAGTTAATGAAAGTGAGGGGATTCTCCCTCGTGGGTGAATGGATGGTTGGCGGGTGGCGCATCCCTAGGCTTGCATTCGGGTTGTACAGGTGCAGGATACCACTTTAGAACTCAACCTTGAGGTTATAAGAAGCAGAGGAGCGGGCGGCCTACCCTTTGCGGTTTTGGCAAAGGATGGGTCCGCTCTTCCTTTTTGTCTTTTCTTCCGCTCTGATCTGGCGGAGGCGTGTGGAAGTCGAATCCACCATTCGGCCCGCGAAGGGCCGGATCGCCGGCTTTGAAGGCCGGGAAGGTCACCGGACCCCTTTCGCCCCCGTCGCAGCAAGGTCATCAGACTACAGAGTTTACTCAACGTATTCAACTTGTGCGTCATCCGCACCTAGCTGCGTAGGGCGTGAACAGTTCCTTGCCGAGCGCCCGCCGGCCCTTTGTCAGCCCCGCGAATCCGAAGCTTGTCTATCAGGACTATTCTGGTCGGGATTCTGCCTGTGCAGCTCATTTTTGTGACGAACCGCACAGCCCCGCGCCGCGCCGCACCTTGTATACTGTGATTGGACAAAGTAACTCGCTTTAGTCCGCTGTTCCCATCCTCGGCGCTTCGCTCCCGCCGATGCCGGGTGAGGGAATGTTGCAATGAAGTTTTGGGCCCCAAGTACTAGCTGGCTGATCTGTGGCTTGCTGGCAGCAGGATTCTTCCCGCCACAGGGTTCGGCATCTGGCGACGGCGCTCCCCGCACGCAATCCTCCGATATTGCCCAAAAGCATTTGCTGACTTTTGTCGCCGGCCCGCTTCCCGGGAATCCCACCGCGCAAGCCCCTCCCTCGTTTTACGGCCCGGATAACCTCTATCAATACATGGACGGCGGCGCCGATGTTTATCTTCTCTACGACTTCCAGGTTCTGCTGCACCAGGACTTCAAGAGCGGACAAGCCGAGCTGACCGTGGACATCTTTGACATGGGCAACGCCGAAGACGCCTTCGGGATGTATGCGGCGGAGCGCGCGCCGGGCTACAACTTTCTGGACATTGGCATTGAGGCTTACCGCAACGAAGACATTTTGAATTTTCTGCAGGACCGCTACTACATCAAACTGGCGGGCTTTGGCCCCGGCTCGGACGGCCTCTTGGAGAAAATTGCGCGCGTCCTCTCGGAGAGGATTACCGGGACACGATCGTTCCCTCCCCTGTTGGAAAAGATTCCGCAGGATCATCGCGTGAAGCACTCGGAGCAGTTCACACGCAAGGACCCGCTGGGTCACCCCTTTCTGAGCCCGGCGTACGTGGTGAGCTATAAACAAGGCGAGTTGGAGAGCAAGCTGCTCATTTCCGTGGCCAAGGATCCGGCGGAAGCAAAAACCAAACTGGAATCGCTGGCGAAATATTTCCGCGAGAGCGGCAAGTGCGAAGCTGCCCCCGATTTAGGCGATGACGCAATTCGCGCCAGCAACACATTCGAGGGACACGTGATTGCCGTTGCGCAGGGCCGTTACCTGATTGTGATCATGAACCCGGCGAACGATGCGGCGGTGTTACTGAAGAAAACGATACAGGATTTGAAGTGAGAGGAAGTGGCTCGCTCATCGTCGAATCGCAGACTGAGGAGAACCCATGAAAGACTGTCCCCGCAGAACATTCTTGAAGACGATGGCGCTGGGAGGCGCGGCGCTGAAACTTGGCCCGTTTGCGTGGGATGCGCTCGCGGCCACGTCCGGCCCGGCGCTGAGCATCGCGCACTACCGCACGTCTCCGAAGGAGCCCGACGGCATTTCCGAAGAATCGCAGCGCCTGACGCGGGAAGCGATCGCCGGACTCGGCGGCATGCAGCGCTTCGTGAATCGCGGAGACACGGTGTGGGTGAAACCGAACATCGGCTGGAACCGCAAGCCGGAACAAGCGGCCACCACCAATCCAGACGTTGTCTCAACCGTAGTTGCACTGTGTTACCAGGCCGGCGCGAAGCATGTGATCGTGAGCGACAACTCGTGTAACCCCGCCGTGACTTCTTTTGCACGCAGTGGAATCCAGGAAGCGGCGCAGAAGGCGGGCGCGGACTGCTTCGTGATGGACGATCGCAAATTCAAGAGCACCAAGCTGAGCGGCAAGGTCCTGCCCGCTTGGGATGTGTATGCCGATGTGCTGGGCGTAAATAAATTCATCAATATTCCTATCGCCAAGCACCATGGGCTTTGCAAAGCGACGCTAGGAATCAAGAACCTGATGGGTGTGGTGGGTGGCGAGCGCAACCGCTTCCATCAGGACTTGGGCAATACGCTGGTGGACCTGGCGGCGTTTTTCCGCCCGAACCTCGTCGTGCTGGATGGAGTGCGCGTGCTGACGGCCAACGGCCCAACCGGCGGCAACCTGGCGGACGTGCAGCGCCGCGACACCGTGGTTGCGGGTGTGGATCAGGTGGCGGTGGATTCGTTCGGCGCAACCCTGCTGGGCCTGAAGCCTCAGGACATTGGTTACATCGTGGAGGCCAGCAATCGCAAACTCGGTACGATGGATTTCGAATCCCTGAAACCACGGCGAGCGGAATTGTAATCGCAGACTCGGGAACCGGGCCAATCCTAATGGAGAAAAAACACATTTCGTGGCCAGTGTGGCTCCGCCGGGCGAGCCAAACCGGGTTCATGCTGCTGTTCCTCTATTTGTTTATTGAGGCGGCCTACCATCCCATCAACCGGCTCGGCGGCCGCGTCACCTTGTTCTTTGATCTCGACCCGCTGGCGTTTCTATCCGCTTGGATCGCTTCGCATCAGATTGCCTCATCCATGCTGCTTGCCCTGATCACCCTCGGGGCGACGATCATCTTCGGGCGTTGGTTCTGCGGCTGGGTGTGCCCCGTTGGCACGCTGCACAACATGATGACCGCCTGGCGGAGATCGTCTGCCAAAGCGCGTTTGACCGTCGGCGGCTACACGAAATGGCAAAAATCAAAATACTATCTGCTTGACAGCTTGCTGGTATCCGCGCTGCTGGGGCTGAATCTGGTGGGGTGGTTCGACCCGTTTTCGTTCTTTTACCGGAGCATGGCCATCGTGCTCTATCCCACGGCGAATGACGGCATAAAATCTCTTTTCACCTGGATTTATCAGGCCGATCCGGGCGTCGGCAAAGTCCGGCTCACCGTGGTGACCGAGCCCATCTATGAAGTGCTGCGCCGGCACGTCCTGGCTGCCTCTCAGCCGCACTTCTACGGGACGTTCCTCATCGCGCTGATCTTTTTCGCCATTCTTCTGCTCAACCTCTATCGCGCGCGGTTTTGGTGCCGGTACATTTGTCCCCTGGGCGCGCTGCTTGGCATCGCGGCCAAGAATCCCATCGTCCGGCTGCAACGCAACGACGAGATCTGCAACAAATGCCGCCTTTGCGTTACGGATTGTCAGGGCGGTGCTGATCCGGATATAGCCGAAGGGTGGAAATCCTCGGAATGTTTCTACTGCTGGAATTGCCACGATTCCTGCCCGCTCCATGCCGTAACGTTTCGCGTGGACATCCCCGGCGCGAAGGGATTCACGGCGCCATTCCAGTGGCTGCGCAATTTCCTTCGCTCGCCGCGCCCGATGCAGTTGGATTTGAAACGCCGGTCACTTTTGGTTTCGGGAGCCGCGGGCATAGGGGCCGTGCTCCTGGTGCGCAGCAGCGCGATGGGCGAAGCGAGCGAATTCAATCCCGCGTTGATTCGGCCACCCGGTGCCGTGGGCGAAGATGAATTCCTCTCCAAGTGCATTCGCTGCGGCGAGTGCATGAAAGTTTGCCCGACGAACGCGATCCATCCGGCCATGAGCGAAGGCGGAATGGCCGGCCTGTGGACTCCCGTGCTGAAAATGCGCATCGGCTACTGCGATTACGAATGCACCTTGTGTTCGCAGGCCTGCCCCACGCATGCGATTCAGAAGTTGGTCCTGGAAGACAAACAGAAGCTGTGCATTGGGACGGCGTTCTTCGATCGCAACCGCTGCTTGCCCTACGCTTCCGCGCGTTCCTGCATCGTGTGCGAAGAACACTGCCCGACGCCCAAGAAAGCGATTTGGTTCCAGGAAGTGCCGGTGATGACGCCGGACGGAAGTTATGCCACATTGAAACAGCCACGCTTGAATCCCGACCTTTGCATCGGTTGCGGAATCTGCGAATACAAATGCCCCATCAGCGACGAGCGCGGCGTGCGCATCACCAGCGTGGGCGAAACGCGCAATCCCAAAAATCAGATTTTCTTGCCGGACGCCTATTCCGGGTATGGCAGCGGCAAAAACTGAAGGTGATATTTCGAGGAGCCAACCATGAAAAACCAGAACGAGTGGAATCGCAGGGAGTTCATCGTCAAGCCGCTGGCTTTGGCCGGCGCCGCGGGAATCCTGGGGCGGACTGATCTGCTCTTCGCCAATCCGCCGATGAGGACTACCGCCTCCGGTCCGGTCTTGCAGCGCACCCTCGGCAAGACGGGCTTGACGCTTCCGATTGTCAGCATGGGAGTGATGAACGCAGACATCCCTGGACTTCTGCGGCGCGCCTACGAATTAGGCATACGCCACTATGACACCGCCGCCGCGTATCAACAGGGGCGCAATGAGGAAATGGTCGGCCAGGTCATCAAGGATATGGGCGTTCGCGAAAAGGTGACGATTGCCACCAAGGAGGCTGTCCGGGATCATGATCGCGAGCTCAATACCGCGGACGGCAAGGCGCGCTTCATCGAACAGGCGGAGAAAAGCCTGAAGCGGCTGCAGATGGATCACGTGGATATTTTGTTTTACCACGCGGTGGATTCCGTGGAATATGCGCGCGCGGAGGGCCCGTTGGAAGCTCTGCGCACCCTGAAAAAAGAGGGCAAGACGCGCTACATCGGGATTTCCACGCACAAGACCGTGGACGTTATCAGCGAGGCCATCCGGCTGAATATGTTCGATGTGGTGCTGGTCACATTCAATTACACGATGGCGCACGACAACGCCATTTTGGGCACGATCGAGCGCGCGGCAAAGAACGGCATCGGCGTCATTGCCATGAAAACGCAAGCCGGCGGCAGTGTTCGTCCGGATTCTCACTTGCCGAAACCGCTCCCCCCGGTAAGCCAGACCGCACTGCTGAAGTGGGTGCTCAATCATGACTTTGTGACTACGGCGATTCCCGGCTTCAGTACCTACGAGCATCTGGAACAGGACTTCTCCGTTGCCAACAATCTGGCTTACACCGAAGAGGAGAAAACATTTCTGGCTGACAAGAGCTTCGCAGCGCAAGCGGAATTTTGCCAGCAGTGCGGCGAGTGCCGCGAAGCTTGCCCCAAACAGGTGGAAGTCCCCGCATTGATGCGTTCGCACATGTACGCCCTGCAATACGGCAATACAGACATGGCGCGGACCATGCTTGCCGGAATTCCCGCGGGCAAAGGATTGGAAGCTTGCAGAAGTTGCAGTGACTGCAGCGTGGCGTGCCGAAACTCCGTGCAAGTCGCCCGGAAAATCGGCGAACTCAAGGCATTGACACGCGGAGCTGCCTTTTCCGCCTGAGCTGACGTGTTGATGGCCGAATCTTACGGCTGCTGAAATATCCTCATTTCACCACTGGAGCGCAGACTCTTGCTCGTCTCGCGCATTTTGAAATAGCGCAAATCGGGCTTCTGTCCCATAATCTCCCGGGACAGCCGATGCGGCCGACAAGATGGCCGGCACGGCAAACAATCGATCAGATGGGACAATGCTTTTTGCGACTGAAACCATTTCGGCCTCCCGGGCGTCAAACTGAAATCGGTCACCATTCGTGAGCTGGAATCATCATCTTTTGTCAGGAGGCTCTATGCTTGCGACTGCCATTGATCGGCGTACCTTCCTGCGCGTTTCCGCGGTCAGTGGCGGCGGCTTTTTGCTCGCCTGCCGCGTGCCCATTTTCCCGGACGTACTTGCGGGACAAGTAGCAGGGCTCCAGCCGCCCGCCCCGGCCTATATTCCCACCGCATTTGTTCGGGTGGCGGCAAATGGCGTTGTCACCATAATTGCGAAAAACCCCGAGGTCGGCCAGGGCGTTAAAACGCATCTTCCCATGCTCATCGCCGAGGAGTTCGATGTAGATTGGAAGGACGTCCGGATTGAGCAAGCCGACCTGGACGAAACGAAATATGGGCGGCAGGTCGCGGGGGGAAGCACGTCCACGCCCACGAACTGGGACCCGCTGCGCCGCGTCGGAGCCGCGTGCCGGCAGATGTTTGTGGCGGCCGCCGCGCAAACTTGGTCCGTGCCGGAATCGGAATGCGAAACTTGTTGCGGACGGGTAATTCATACAGCTTCAAAACGCACTCTGACCTACGGCGCGCTGGCACAAAAAGCCGCGACCTTGGCGCCACCGGATCTGAACTCCGTCACGCTGAAAGACCCGAAGAATTACAAAATCATTGGCAAACCAATCACCGGCGTGGATGTCCCCTCCATCGTAACGGGCAAGCCGATTTACAGTATCGACTTCCGTGTTCCCGGAATGTTGTGGGCCGTTTACGAGAAGTGTCCCGTGTTCGCGGGAAAAGTGGTGACGGCCAACGTCGAGGAAGTGAAGTCTTTGCCCGGAGTGCGGCAGGCGTTTGTGGTGGAAGGCACGACGGAGCTTCTTGGTCTGCACAGTGGCGTGGCCATCCTCGCGGACACCTGGTGGCAGGCCAACTCCGCGCGTCAAAAGCTGCAGATCAAGTGGGACGAGGGCGCCACCGCACAGCAGAGCAGCGAAGGATTCGCGCGCCGCGCGGTGGAGCTTTCCAAGCAGGACCCGGCCATCACGCTGCGCAAGGATGGCGACGCGGACGCCGCGTTGCGTTCCGCCGCGAAGATCGTCGAAGCCGCTTATGACTACCCGTTCCTGGCCCATGCGCCGATGGAACCCGAAAACTGCCTGGCGCATTTCCATGACGGAAAACTGGAATTCTGGTCGCCGAGCCAGACGCCCGAATCCGGCCGCATGCAAGTGGCCAAGGTGCTGGGAATTCCGCACGACGACATCATCGTGCACATGATGCGCGCAGGCGGCGGATTTGGGCGCCGTCTGACGAACGATTACATGCTCGAAGCGGCCGCCATCGCCAAGCGCGCGGGCGTGCCCGTGAAGCTGTTGTGGACACGCGAGGACGATTTCCACCACGATCACTATCGTCCCGCGGGATTTCATTTCCTGAAAGGCGGATTGGACGCTTCCGGAAAAGTCCTCGCCTGGCGAAATCATTTCGTAACTTTCGGCCAGGGCGATCAGTTTGCTCCCTCGGCGAACATTCCCGGCAACGAATTCCCAGGAACCTTCTTGCCAAATTTTTATTTTGGCGCCTCCCTGATGCCCCTGGGCGTGCCGACGTATGCGTTGCGCGCACCGCGCAGCAATGCGTTTTCCTGGGTCTTCCAGTCCTTTACGGATGAACTCGCGCACGCCGCGGGCAAGGATCCTGTGGAGTTCCGGTTGGAGTTGCTGAGCCTGGCGCGCGTGGCCACGCCCGACGCAAAGCCCGACCCCTTCTCCAGCAATATGGACGCAACGCGAATCCAAGGCGTGGTTCGCCTGGTCGCGGAGAAATCCGGCTGGGGCAAGCGAACCTTGCCCAAGGGCACCGGGATGGGCGTGGCGTTCCAGTTTTCGCATCGCGGCTATTTTGCGGAAGTGGTGGAACTCAGCGTCGACGCACAAAACGCGGTGAAAGTGAACAACGTGTGGGTGGCCGGGGACATCGGCAGCCAGATTGTCAACCCCAGCAACGCGGACAATCAGGTGCGCGGCGCGGTCCTGGAAGGATTAAGCTCGGTGATGAGTTACGAAATCACTATCGACCGTGGGCGGGCGGTGCAGAGCAATTTTCACGAATATACGCCCATGCGCATAAACCAGTTGCCCGCCGAAATTGAGGTGCATTTCCTGCGCACGGATAATCCCCCGACAGGATTGGGTGAGCCGGCGCTGCCCCCTGTTCTTCCGGCAGTGTGCAACGCGATTTTTGCGGCCACGGGCAAGCGCATTCGTTCCCTGCCCCTGGCGAAATACGGCTATAGCTGGGCCTGAGCGACTTCCGCCCGCAGTAGTTGAAGTGCGGCTTTTCGCCGTCGGCGGGACTTCCAGCTTTTGCACCAACCACTTGCTCGACAACTCGGCTTCTCGACTGCTTGGCTGGGCAACGATCATAACTCGTTCATGCAGAGGTCAGGCGAATGCCTTCGCTGGACAGTGATCAAACCGACCTCAAGGTGATCCACACGTACCGGCATGAACGGCAGAGAGAATGTCTTGGGACCACTGGGGCAGAGTTGGCTTCCCGGCGGCGTTTTGCTCCGCGGCGGCGCGGTTGTAGAGCACCAGCAGGCAGCGCGGATCCAGCATGGTGTCGATCAGGGCCTGCCGGCCAAAGCGCTTCTCCACCATCACCGACATTTTGTAACCGACGGTGTACCAGGGGCCCTGAATGCCGAAGAACGACCCGCCCTTCTCTTCCATGGCCTCGGGGCTTGCGAACTTCGCGTTCAGAATGTCGAGGAAGAACTGGTTCACGGTGCGGAGATCATCGTTGAATTGGCCCATGTCATGTTCCCAGCGGGCGTGCTCCTTGGCGGAACTGGCTGCGTGCGGGTCGGCCTCGGGCCCTCCGGCGGCAGCGAGCATGGCAAAGCCCTCACCGAAACTGCCCATCCAGTCGGCCGCCGTGTGAGCAGGTTCGGGCAAGGCGGCGATCTTGCGGTCGTAAATGGGACCCACACTCCCGAGACCAATGTGGTGCAGCTCATGGGCCACGGTGTTCTCGAACTTCTCGCGGCTCACCTCCGGGTCTAGATACAGGAAGACTGTGGGATCGGAGGATAGCTCCCACACAAAGCTATTGGTCCCCGGCTTGATGACGGGATACACCTTTGCGCGGAGGGTCGCCTCGGCAGGCAGATAGGCGAGGACCCGGCCGGCGTCCTGCCGGAGATCGGCTTTCTTCCAACGATCCAACGTGCTCGAGAGCGCGGCGGCGCGCAGAAGAAGGTCGTCGGAGAGGACAAAGCGTTTGAAATCGTCGTCGGTGAACGCAACGGTGGGGTCGTGGAACCTTTCTCCAATCGCTTTCTCGCGCTGCTTGAGGCGCTGATAGGGAGCGGTGGCAAATAGTTTCTGCCACTCGGAATCAGGAACGGGTTTGCCCTGACTGCGAAGTGCGAGGATGGCCAGCACTTGGTCGGCTTCGCTGGCGTCGAGCGCGAGTTGGATGCGGTCGTTTGTGGCTGTTTGGGGGAATGCTGCCGGGGCGATCCCGATAAGACAGCATAGGACGCCCAGCACGAACCTGGAAGGGTGCATAGAATCTCCTTACTGGTTAGACGAAGAAGGGCCGAAATAGTTCGTCTGAGCGAGGGGGCAATTTCAAGCGCGTACGCTCCATAACCATTCGCGTCGTGGGAAAACACGAGGCGTCGAGGAGGATAGCGCGCGCATAGTCTCTTCACTCGCGCAGTCCCAGAACGGAACCGTACCTTGAGGAGTCGTCAAATACTCGGAAACCATCCTGAACAGTGGAGTACTTGTGTCCCAGATGACCAGTATTCAGCTTTCTCGGGACTTGATCGTCCAAAGATGAGCAGCCGCGCCAGCCGAAACCCTTCTCTCACATCTTCGGTTGAAGTAGCGCCTGATAGACGGTGGCTTGGCTCAACGCCTCCACATCCGGCCACCCTGGGCCGAGCATTCGCTGCGTCATGCCAACAAAAATTACATCGTTCGCGGGATCGGCCCAGAACCACGTGTCCGCAGCTCCCAGCCAGAAGAAAGTGCCCTTGCCAACCACTACGTCGGCTTGCGGCGGGTCCGTGAAGACCGCGCAATCATAGCCCCACCCCATGCCGGGCCGCGGGTTCAACGGAACCTCGCTCGTCATAAGGCTGGGCACAAGATGATTTGCTGTCATGAACTGCACAGTGGCCGGCGCCAGGATGCGCACGCTGTCCAGTTCGCCGTCATTCAACAACATCTGAGCGAAGCGCAGGTAGTCCTCCGCCGTAGAAACCATGCCGCCGCCGCCCGAGGGCATGGTTGGCTGCGTTGCATAGTCGGTGGGGACTCCCCCCTCCGTCGCTCCTGCGGTCAGTTCGCCTTTTTCGTCTTCTCGATAGAGCGTGGCAAACCGGTTGCGCTTTTCTTTGGGAACAAAGAAGCCCGTGTCTTTCATCCCCAGCGGCGCGAAAATGTGCTGCTGTTCGAAATCGGGCAGCGACTGGCCCGACAGTTTTTCCACGATATAGCCTTGGATATCCATCGAAACGCTGTAAACCCAGCGGCTTCCCGGCTGATAGAGCAACGGAATCTTCGCCAGCTTCGCGACCATGTCCTGCAGGGACTTGGATTGCAGCACCTGCTGGTCCTTGTACATCTTGTCGATCAAACTATTGCCGAAAAATCCATAAGTGAACCCCGCCGTGTGAGTCATCAGCTCGCGCATGGTTGGGGGATGCACAGGGTCTTCCAGGATCATGTTGCCGCCCTGATCCACGCCTTTGAACACTTTCAGGTGAGCAAACTCGGGGATGTACTTCGAAATCGGCTCCGCGGGATGCCATTTGCCCTCCTCATAGAGGATCATCATGGCCACCCCGGTGACCGGCTTGCTCATCGAGTAGATGCGAAAGATGGTGTCCTTGGTCATCGGCGCGCCGCTCGCGATGTCCTTCTTGCCGTAGGTCCGCTCCTCGACCACTTTGCCGTGGCGCGCCAGAATGGTTACGATCCCGGCAAGCCGCTTCTGGTCCACTTCCTGCTGCATCGCCGTATGGAGCCGCTCGAGCCGCTCCGGCGAGAAACCAAGCGACTCGGGCTTATTCTGCGCGGCATCAGCGGTCTTCTTGTTCGCTTGCTGGGCCAGGGTCTGACGCGCGCCAGCGGCAATCCACAGTCCAGCGAACAGCAATAGGGCGAAACGCGAGCATCGTGTGTTCTTCATTTCTCATGCTCCTGTGTGATTTCCGGAACTGCCGTGGAGGCCGGACACCCCGTTTAAGCAGCGCGGTCGAGGTGGGACCGAAATTTACGATCTTGAACTCTTACGCGCGGATGATACTCTTCTCCCGCCCCCCGCACAACGAACTTGCCGTCACAGCCAGCCCCATTGACACGACGCGAATAGGCCAACTCTTCATATACGCTCACCGGAGAACTGGAATACTGTCTGGTAATCCAATTCACCGGAGACTACTCCCGCCTGCCGGGAAGACCTCCATAAGGCTGTACAAAAGAGAACAGATATAGGCTTTGGCAAAGACTAGGGTTAGAATGCAGTCAAAGAACTAAAGGAACGCTGGTGTAGCATGCCGGCTGCCTGGAGGAAATCCAGGCTCAGGAGACACTCAGATGCGACGACTTGGATACCTATTAACCCTTGTGGTGGCCGTGATGTTCTGCGCCACCGCGGGCTTCGCGCAAGACGGAAAGTTGAAAATCAAGGTGATCCCAAAGCATGCCTATGTGTTTGTGGATGATAAAGCCATCCGCGACGGCAGCGAAACAATCTCTCTCAGCCCGGGGAAGCACACGGTCGCTGTCAAGAACTACGGTTACAAGACCTCGACGCAGGACGTCAACATCGATTCGGGTAAAACGACCGACCTGAAAGTCACGCTCGAGGCGAGTGGCGCCGCCGTGAGTGCTCCTTACGGCCAGATCGAGTTCAAGGGAGGCGATAGCCATGCAGCGGTCTTGCTGAACGGCAAGACTCCCTCCTATTTTGTCGGGCACGTAGGTGCGACGAACCACGATTGGTGGTGGCACAGAAACCTGCTCGTGCCGCCAGGAACCTACCACGTGGATGTGACCAAGAATGGGAGCGACGTCTGGATGGGCGATGTCACTGTCGCTGCGAACCAGAAGGTTTCCATCGACCTGGCCAAGAGCGGCGCTCAGACGACCAAGGACAAGAAGGACCTCGGCAAGTTGACGAGCGAGCCGCGCTATACGGGCGGGTGGATCAGCGACAGGATCGCTGTCGCGGGTGTGACCGGCAATTTCAGCCTTGCACCCGCCAGCATCAACTGCAGCCAATCCTCGACTCTCACCTGGCAGACGACCGAAACGGTGGAGGCGACCATCAGCGGGATTGGCACCGTGCCAACTAGCGGCAGCCAGTCCGTCACACCGCACGCGACCACGACGTACGACTTCAATGCGTCGGGTCCGGGCGGAATGGTCAAGGGTAGTGGGACGGTCAACGTCAATACGAAGGTGGATGCTAGCCTCTCCGCCAATCCGGCGGAACTCCATTACCGGAAGATTGGCGACAGAGTGATTCGGCAGGAATCCTCGACGCTGAGCTGGTCTACATCGAATGCTGATTCGATTAGCCTCGACCCCGTTGGCAAGGTCGATCCTAGTGGCAGTCAGACCGTCAAGGGTGAGCCAAAGAAGACTGACCTTGGCCCGGTGGACGAATTAACGACGTACACGCTGTCCGCAACGAACGTCTGCGGCGGCTCGGCTACGCAAACAGCGGCGATTCACATATCCGGTTCGATCGAACCGATTCCGGAAGTCGTGCTGCAGAGCGTCTTTTATCCTACGGACTATCCAGACGAGAAGCACCCGCAGGACGGGCTGGTCAAGAGCCAGCAACTGGACCTGGCAACGCTTGCCGCTGGGTTCAAGAAGTATCTCGAGTACGATCCGGACGCAAAATTGGCAGTGGAAGCGCACGCGGATGCACGCGGCTCGGTGCCATTTAACCAGGAGTTGAGCGAGCGGCGCGTCGAGCGCGTCAAGCAGTATCTCGTCGAGCAAGGTATAGCGGCTGGCAAAGTTCAGACCGCAGCTTACGGGAAAGAGCGTCCGATCGACAAGAAAGACGTGAAAGAACTCGAAGCCACGAACCCGAACCAACCGCCCAAGGCGCGTCTCAAGAACGTCGAGGGCGATTGGCTGGCATACAACCGCCGCGTAGATATCGTGCTTCTGCCCTCGGGGAAGAAGTCGCCGCAGTTCTACCCGCACAATGCCGACGACTCCCAGATCATCTGGCAGGTGCCGAAACCCCCAGTGAAGAAGGTCGAAGCCGACCAGTAATCAATACGGAAACACGGGCGTGCCGGAGAGCCGGTCTCTCCGGCGCGTTCTTGTTTGGATACAGTTCCCTTCCGAGTTTGTTTCTTCCACAGGGCAGGCGCTGGGTCATATGACGGATAAACGCCGTAACCGTCGAACTGGGTACTACGAACAAGATGTCCGGTTAGCCGACAAATCAGGAGTTGAGCAGCAATTTGCGCACAAAACCTCCCCCCCTCCATCCGAGAAGGAGTTAGATTGTAATGCACAGGCCACCCAACCTTACAACCTTATGAGGCTGTTGAGGAATGCTCAATGAGAAAGTCTCTGTTCTTTGTCGTGGTTGCGGCAATGATGCTGGCCGTGTTCGCTCAGCGTGCGGATGCGCAATGTTCTGAGTCCAACCCTGCGGAGAAGCAATGTGGGTTTTCCGAGATGTATCGACCGGAGGGTTGGAAAATTCCAGGGCGCTCGGACGCAGTGCCAAAGAGCGAACGAATGTCACTCAAGACTTCTCCTGGTGGGGTTGTGGAAGGTGTGTTTGTTACGGAGATGAAAGCCAAGTCCATCTCGAATTTACTTTTACCAGAATGCTCACATGAATCTCCCGGGAGACTCAGCCTGTCGTCCGTAACAGTGCGGGTGCTCAAGATGTGGAAGGTTGATTTCAACGGAAAGGTATTTGCGTACGTCGTCGATTACGAGCCGCAATTTATTCAGAGTGGCCACCCTCATCCAACGTTGTGCTTTGTATCAGTGGTATTCATCGATGTCGACGGGTCTGGCTTCTTCAAGGTTTTGAGATACAACTTGCCTTTACAGAAGTCGTTTCTTTTTTCACCTGACATTCCACAGTGGGCGAGGCAGGCATCTTGACGGCACCAAGCCGTCCCGGCTACTGCTACACAGACAGTCTTGGTTAACGCGGTTACCGGAGAAGTGGATTTTAGCTCGGATACTCAGCAAGTTGGCCGGAGAATCACCCTCGCTCCAGTCAGCGGAAGTCATTTCATGAACTCACCTGGAGCTGAGATACGCGGTCAGCCACATCTACCGCGCTCACACTTGCAAGAAGCAGTTCTTTGGTGGAAACTCAACGAAAAGGTGAAGCCGGAGCCCAATGTCGTCTGCACCTAATCCGTTGGTCGCCGAAATAATCGAAACTCTGCGACTGCGCTACGAGTCTCTGAATCACTATTATGAGGCAGGTTGGACTGAGAGTTGGAGTCATCGTCGCTGTTTACACAAACATCAGACGCTAATAGAAGCGGCTAGGTGCGCCATGCCGCAAGGGGCTGGGTGGTACGTCTTCGCCGTCGAAAATGGCAAACCACGGGAATTGAACGAGACAGAAGAAAGCCTCGTGAACAAGTTTCGGTTCGGCCCACAGTGGACCGCCAAGAGAGAAGAGCGCCCATGATTCGATTGCATCAAGGAGGCAATCGGTAACCGCGAATCGCAGAGCAACTCCTGATTAACGCGGTAACCGGAGAAGTGGGTAATGGTACGGTGGTTGTCCGGCGAGCCGACAGAGCTCAGGCGCGGGTGGTTTCCATCTCCACGTTTTGCGTGCGTTTGAGGGCCGCCACGAGGTCGTACAGCGCCTGGCTGGTGCACACCTCGTAGTAATTGTGGTCCGAGGGCTTGCCGATCTTCCCGTCGGGCAGCAACTCCCGCGCGCGGCCTTTGCGCAACACCAGCAACTCGACGGACTCGCCCATAGGCACTTCGCCATAGTAGAGGCAAACCTCTCCTTTGCCCCACGGCAGATCGAGCTTGGTCGTAAGCGTTTCCAGCGAAATCTCCTCGGCAAGCTTCTGGAAGCCTTCCTCGTTCAATTCGATCCCATTCATGTTGTAGCGCACCAAAAATTCGTCCAACTCTTCGGCGGAGGCGCCTTCCATCGCTGTGAGGAAGTGATAGACCGCGAACTGGCTCTTCTGCTTGGATAGCATGCGTTTGGCAAGCTTGGCGCAAGCCGAGAGGCGATCGGAAAGATTCAGCGCCTTGGAAATCATGATGCGCGATTCACCATCGGTCCAATACGTTGGCGCGGAGCCCTGAAATGCCACGCCAATGCCGATTTCCAGCGCCGGAAGCTGCGACGATGCAGCCGTATCGTTGTAGGAATTGCACACCGCCAGGATTTGCCGCGAAAGCACGCAGGCTTTGGCCACGGCGCGGGCATAGGCGACGGTGCTCTCGGTCTCAAAAATCGCCAGCACGATCGCATCGCCCTCGATGAAAACTTTCTTGGCACAGAAACGGTCCAGCAGCCGCTTCACCGGCTCGTGAAGATTCAGGCTGAAGTGGGAAGCGGGGCTGAGGCCGCGCGCCAGCAGGTCTTGCGTCATTTTGGTCGAGCCGCGCACGTCCGCCTTGATGATGACGTGCGATACCACCTCATCTTGCTCCGGCCGGGCTTCTTCCTGCAGCAGGCACTCGTACAAGCGGTTGTTCATGCGCGAGAGTTCGCGGACCTTCTCCGCGGTCACCAGGTTGACGCGTTCCATGCAGGCGGAAAGGTGTTCGGCGTCGCGCAAATCATGGCGCATGCGGAAAAAGTCAATGGCGAAACGCAGCACGACCACCTGTAATTCGTCCCGCGAATACCGGCGCATGCGCCGCGTCAATTCCTCAAGCGGCTTCATGGTCAGGCGTTTCGCCGGAACCTGCTTGAGCATCTCCTCCACGCGCTTCGCTTCTTCCCGCGACACCAGCGCCTTGCGCAGTTGCTGCAAGTGCACGGGCGGGCAGTAGTCGCTGGCGATGGGCCGAATCTCATAGCTGGCCAGGATGTGCACGATCAGCTCGCGCTCCTCCAGGCGGCTGACCAACTGCGTCAGCAGATGCGCGCGCGCCGTGCGATCTCCTTCTTCCCCGAAAGAGGCATCGAAGAGCCGCCGCGCGTTTTCCGGTTCGTTCAGGTAATCGTCGATCTTTGCCTGATAGTCCTTGGTCACGAAATCCACTTGCTGCTTGGCGCGGTCGAGTTGCGGCGCCAATTCTTCCAGCCGCGTGTGATGCACCCTGAGCCGCGTCTCGATTTCGCTGACGGAGGCGCGCATTTCCGAGGGATCCGTGGAGCTGAGGAATTTGCTCAGCAGGCCGTCGCCGCGTTCGAGCTTTTTCCGCAGTCCTTCGCGCTGCTCCTCCAATGCAACAACTTCGGCGCGGCGATGCTCGGCTTCCGCGAACAGGGCCTTGTAGCTGTCTGCGGCAGGCGCGGTGGGTTGCTCGTGCGGAATGTTCGCCCCGGCCTCCTTCAGGAATTCGTGGAAGAGGACGTCCATGGCCTCCTGGCGGTCTGGATCGCGCGCATAATTGCCGAGCAGAACGTAATGCTCCAGGAAAAAGAAATCGTCCTTGCCGCCATCCAGGAAGACCAGGCGGTTTTTCAGGATTTCGTAGTACGGCGCGAACTCCTCGCCAAACAGGGCCCGGCGCGTCTTGCCGATGACGTTTTCCTCGATATCAATGAGTATCTGCGCCACCAGTTGCCCGATCAGCCGCAGCACGTCGCGCCGCGCCGACTGCATCTCCGTCAGCCGCGCCTTGATGACGTGCGCCGACTGGCTGCGCTCGAAGAACTCGCCGCGCTTGCGCACGTATTCCTTGCAATCCAGGATCACGTTGGCGAACTGGTTCTGCAGTTCGCCGGTGATGAACTTCAGGATGGCCAGCCGGAAAAGCAGGTCAATTTCGATGTTTTTCTGGTGCTTGGCACTGGTCAGCGAGCTTTGCAGCAACTCCGTGAGGAGCTTGCGGAAGGTCGTCGAGTCCACCGGCTTGGTGTGCCGGAACTCGATGCCGGAAAGGTAAGTGCTGCTGGTGTTCTGGCGTATGAGGTCGAACAGGTAGTCGCGTGTCACTTGAACGAATTTGGGGCTGAGGAAGACGTCGTGGTGGATGTTGTCCACGCCGATCGACAGCGTCCCCATCGGCAGGGTCACGCGGTAGCTCTTAAGCTCGCCGCGCTCTCTATCCGTCACATTATTCAAGAGTTCCGTTGGCATCAGGCCCGCCTGGGCACGCTACCCTCCAACGTAGCAGTGGCCCAAGCAAGGGGCAAGCAAACCAAGGTACAGGGGTAGCGAGAAAGCAACGGGTGCCTGGGCTTTCAGAGTCTGTCCGGCGAGTCCTAATTCTTGGGAGGGCACGACCGCACAGCTTGCGGAAAAAGCCCTTTCTTTAGGAGGCCGGGGCTTCAACCCCAGCGCAAAGCCTCAATTCAAGCGGGCTTTAGCCCGTGAAGAAAGGTCTTTGGCATTCTCCCGCAGTCTGTAAATTGGGCTGCGGGTGTGGAAATTGTGGTTTGGTGGCGGGGCAGACGCCGCAAAAGCGGCGGTGAGCCGCCGCACTCCAAGGTGGCCACTAAAGAGGCGTGCCAGGCTCAAACTCGACAATACGCCGACAGTCCCCGCCGCGATGCTCCAGCCGCAGCCGTATGACCGGCCAGGGGGTCTTCAGAGGGAAATTCTCTGACCATTCCAGGATCAGTATGCCGGGCTCGGCGAACACGTCCTCCAGGCCCAGGGTCTCAAAATCGCGGAAGTTCTCGATGCGATAAAGGTCGCCATGGAAGACCCGCTTCCCGCTGCCGTATTCACGCAGAAGGGTGAAAGTAGGGCTAGTGACTTCGTCTTCGGGCGCAGCGCCCAGGCCAGCCACAATGCCCTTGGTGAGCGTGGTCTTGCCGCTGCCCAGTTCGCCGGAGAGCAGCACGAGCACCGGGGCGCGCAGGCGAGCCGCGAACTGGCGTCCCCAGGCGATGGTTTCCTCTGCCGAGCGGGTGGTGACTTCTTCAGCCACGCTCCTGCAGCTCCTGGAGAAGAGTGCGCCGGGCAAACGGGATGGCGTGGGCCACTTCGCCGGCAAGAATGCCGGAGGCGTCGCTTTGCTGCGAGAGAAGCTCCGCGGCGAGGCCGTGGAGATACACCCCCAGGGCGAGCACGCGCAAGAAATCGCCGGTGCCAAATTGCGCAACGACAGCGGCCAGTAGCCCCGTCAATACGTCGCCGGAACCCCCCTTGGCCAGCCCGGCATTTCCCGTGGTGTTGATCAAAATTTCGCCCTCTGGCGATGCCAGCACGGTGTGAAAGCCTTTGAGCACCACATGAGCGTTCCACTGCCGCGCGGCTTCCACCGCGGTTTGCACGCGGTTCTCCTGGACTTGGGCGCTGGAAATGCCAAGCAGGCGCGCCATTTCTCCGGGATGCGGCGTTAAGACGAGATGCGCGCTCTTGCGCTTCGGCAAGAGGTCCACGTAGCCCGCGAACGCGTTCAGGCCATCGGCGTCCAGCACGATGGGCAGATCGGTGTGTGCGACTGCGCTGCGCACGAACTCCTGCGTTTCCGGATGCGTGCTCACGCCCGGCCCAATCGCCAGAACGGTTTTGCCCTGCAGGGCCGCGGCGAAGCGCCCCAGGCGGATGGCTTCGGCAGCGATCGTTCCGGAGGCGGTAGAGGGCAGCGCCTCGGTCATGTATTCCGCCTGCGCTGCAGCGATGGTGGCAAGCGCCGGCTCCGGCGTCGCCAGCGTCACAAGTCCTGCGCCGCCACGCAGGGCCGCCTGCCCCGCCAGCACCGCCGCGCCGGTCTTCCCCACCGACCCCGCGACCAGCAGCACGTGGCCATAAGACCCTTTGTGAGCTTCCGCGGCACGTACCAGCGGCAAACCGGCAAACTCGTCCGCGCCGGCCCAGCGCACCCGTGACTTCCCTATTTCCTCGATCAGTCCCGCGGGCGAGCCAATCGAGCGCACTACCAATTGCCCGCAACACCCCGCATCCGGCGAAATCAGTTGGCCGATTTTTGGCGCCGTGAACGTCACCGTGAGGTGCGCGCGAACAACGGGGCCGGCGGCGGCTTCGCCATCCGAGGGCAAGCCCGAAGGCGTGTCCACCGCGACAATCCACGCGGGATGCGCTGCGGTGGCATTCTGCGAAAGCCGGTTCAGGTCCTCGATCGCCTGGGCAACCAGGCCAGTCGCCGCACCGCGAATGCCCGTGCCCAGCAGCGCGTCAAAAATAACCTCCGCTGCGGCGATCTGCGGCCAGGCCTGTTCCCACTCCGCCTCACTCTGAATCAGCGTGACTCTGCCGCCCGGATCCCGCCAGCGCTCGAAGTTCTTTGCCGCGTCTCCGCGCAGCTCTTCCGGTTGCGCGAAAAGATAGACCTCGATGTGCTCCGCTTCTTCGCGCAGATGCCGCGCCACCACGAAGCCGTCCCCGCCGTTGTTGCCCTTTCCGCAAAGCACGCAGACGCGCCCGGGCGGCTCGGTGTTCTTATGCGCATATTGTTCGAGGAAAACGTCCGCGACACTCTTTCCGGCGGTCTCCATCAGCGCCAGCCCGGATACATCAAAGCGCTCCATCGTAAGACGGTCAACCTCGCGCATTTCCGCTGCGGTCAATGCTTTCATCGAACTTCCCACGCACCGATGAGTCTATAGAGCATTTCAGAAATGATGGCAACGGGGGTCGGAGCTTTAGCTCCGATATTAGCTACTTGGCTATCATTGGGCTTTAGCCCCTGAGGAAATGGTCCCAAGCCATTTCCCCAGACCATCCTACAACATCCACCCGCCGCTGACGTTCACTACCTGCCCCGTCACATATTCGGCTTCTTCGGAAGCGAAGAACGCGACGCTGGCCGCAACGTCTTCCACCGTCGGCGGCCGTCCAATCGGGTAACGGGCATCGCGCAATTTGCGCGCTTCCTCAATGGTCAAGTCTTTCTCGTCAATGTTGGAGGGATTGACCACGTTCACGGTAATGCCGTTTTTCGCCTCTTCCAGCGCTAGTGAACGCGAAAGCGCCACCACCGCCGCCTTGGCCGCCGCATACGCCGAAATCTTGGCCTGGCCAAACGCGCGCTCCGCTCCCACCGCGCCAAGATTCACGATGCGCCCCCAGCGCCCTTTGCGCATGACGGGCAATGCGGCGCGGCACATATAGAACACGGTCATCACATTCGATTCGAAGACGGTGCGCCACTCACCCGCCGAAGATTCCACCAGCATGCCCCAGCGGAAATCGCCCACATTATTGACGAGGATATCCACGCGCCCAAAACGGTCCACCACCGTACTGATCAGTTGATCCGCGCGGCCGGACTGGCTGATGTCCGTTTCCACCGCAACGCAATCGGCGCCCACCGCTTGCAGTTGACGCAGCGCCAGTTGCGCGGCAGTTTTGTTAGAGCGATACGCGATGGCGATCCGCGCACCGTCCTGCGCCAAACGCAGCGCGATTCCCCGCCCGATTCCACGGCTACCACCTGTAACCACAGCGACCCGGTTCCGTAGCGACATTCTTCTCTCCGCAAAACGTGCCAGTATATCCGACTCCGTTGCGCTCCTCCACTCTATCTCAAGCCGGGCCCGTTGGAAAATTTCTTAGCGAGTACAGAGGTTTTGTGCAAGACTTCAGGACTGATATCGAGGGGAGAAGGAGCCAACAATGAGAGCGCTGAACATCCTGTGCGGAATTTCCGTGCTATTCACGACGCTGGGCTTCTGGCATATCATTCACCACCACATTGTTCACTCGCCTCATGAGGCGTATCGCAGTCTTCACTTTTGGGCAATGGTTGTGCCCACCGCCTGCGCGGGAATCCTCTCCTTTGTTGGCGGAATTCTACTCCTGAAGCGTCCCCGCTAGTCCGCAGGGAAATCGCTCCACTTGTGGTTGCCGCGTGTGAGCGGGCGGTTAAGTTCCCTAAGAAGCGGAACCTCATAACGGGAATTCCGGGTATATTGATGTGACAGAGGATGCCAAACATGCAATTCATGGGTGATCTCGGTCTTGCTCTCTGCTTAGCCATATTCCCGTTTGAATTCACTTCAGCTCAGGTCACGCCGCCGGCATTCGACAGCCGCACCGTCGAAAGTGCCACAATGATTTCAGATGGGGTCTGCTCGAATCCAACAATTGGAATCTCGTGGCAACTCCCGGAAGGGATGAAACCGGAAGATGCGGCGGCCATGCGGGAGGCCGCACGCGCCGGGAGCGCCCTCGGACCCGAGGCGAGGTACTTCCTCTATGGACACAGCGAGTCAAAAACAATAGCGATGCTTTGTGGCGCTGCCAACGAAGGAGGCCAAGTAATGATGATCGCCACCCCCGTTTCGGCCGTCCAATCGGAGGGCCCGCACGCTCTTGAAAAAATCGTCGAGGGTATGGGACAGGAACTCGGCACTCAGCCTTCCTCTCTGCGCCAAGAGACCATCAACGGATATAGTTACGAACGGGCTGACTCCCAAGCCGAGTTGAACTCACCGACCCAGGGAAAAGTTGAACTTAGGGCGAGCTTCTACGCGGCGAAGGCGAACAAATACGTTGTGATGTGGAGCCTCGTGGGTTATTCGGAGGCCGAATGGAAGCACCTTGTCGCGGGGATGGATACCGTGAAAATTTTCACGCCTCGGCCTGTCGCCCTTTCTGCGCCGCCTGGCCCAGCCGCCCCTAGCAGCCCGCCGAATCCAATCGCTACGGACTTTCAAGCGCGCATCGCTGAGTTCCTTGCGGCCTGGCTCGCCGATCGAGACCAGATTAAGACGCTTGCGTTTCTTGATCCTGCAGCCTATGCTGCCCCGCCACTCATAGGAACCTACTGCGACGGCTGGTATCAAAAGGGCGAGTCTCCTCAGCGAGCGGCGCAGACTGTCGCGCAGAATTTGATGGGAGTCCCTTCCGCCTTCCCGAAGAATACTCCGCCGTCGGCTGTTTTCAAGGCCTGGGACCACCTGCCTCCGTTGTGGGTCAGTGCAGCGGCAAACGACGTCGCTGCGGATCATTTCCTCATCGCTAGGCTGGACTCAGACTCTCTCGCTCGCATCTTCAGCGGCGTCTTTGCCCGTTCGGATTATCACGTATTTCTTCAAAGCGAAATCCAGAAGGGCGGCAGCGCCTACTGGGCAGTGTTCCCCGAACTGAGCCCGGACGGCGATATCTTTGTGATCTTTACCCTTTGGCAGAAGAGCGGCAAGACTTGGAACATTACTCACATTGATGTGGTTTGCCAGTAGCAAAACATGACCATCATTGAATCTACAAAAGTGGCCGCTTCTTGAAACTCTGTCCCAATAAGCCGAGCAACTGGCAGGCTCGTCAAGCAGACACCGAGCCGCTACCCTAACCGCGCCACGATCACCGTCATATCGTCGGCCTGTTCGGGACTTCCGGACCACTCTTCCGCGGCGGTCATCAGCGCTTCGGCGATATGTCGCGGCCGGGCATGGCGCACGCGTTGCGCCGCAGCTTCCAATCGCGAAACGCCGAACTCCTCGCCATAGGCATTCTCCGGCTCGACCAACCCGTCACTGTAGCCAATCACGACGCTGTCCGGCGGCACATGGATGATGCCTTCGTCGTAGTGGTAATCCTCCATGACGCCGAGCACGATTCCACCTTTATCCAGATGGATAGCCTTGCCGTCGGAGAGGCAGAAGCCTGGCAGGTGTCCCGCATTGGTGTAGCGCAGCGTGCGCGTCGCGGTATCGAACACGGCGACGAGAAACGTGGCGAAGCGGTCGTCCCCGGTGTTGCGCACCAGATGTGTGTTGAGGCGCGCCACGAGTTCCGCGGTGCTCAGAGTTTCGCTGCCCGGCACCAGCAACTGGCTGCGCAGCGCCGCCTGCAGGCTGGCCATCAAAAGCGCCGCGGAAATTCCCTTCCCCGAAATATCCGCGATGGCGATGGCCACGTGCGTGGGGCTCAGTTGGATGAAATCGTAATAGTCGCCGCTGACGCTGCGCGCGGCGCGGCAGATGGCTTCGATTTCCACGCCCGCGACGTGCGGCAAGTTGCGCGGGAATAGCTGGTCCTGCACTTCCCGCGCGATGGAAATTTCGTTTTCCAGGCGCTGCAGTTGCTTCTGCTCGTTGATCAGATTGGTGATGGAGCTCGTCATCGAGTTAAAGGAATCGCCCAAGGCACCGAGCTGGTCCTTGCGCTCGACGCTGACGCGATAAGTGAAATTACCTTCCTGGACGAACTGCGTCGCGCGATAGAGTTCGGAAATCGTGCGCGTGATGGCCCGCGTGAGAACGATGCCGATGATCAACGCCGCGAGCTCCAGAAGGAGGAAGCCGAGGGAAATCAGGATGAGCGTGGTCACCTTGGAGAGACTGAACTCGCCGACCAGTCCGAAAATGCGCCGATTCAACTGCGAAATGCGCGCTTCGTAGGAAGCGAACACCGGATGAGCACGCACCACCACGCCGTCGGCGGAGATATGGCTGACCTCCAGGATGGACAGGTCGTCCACCACGGGATCCGTCCAGGAAGTGGCGGGCGGGATAGAGCGCTTATGCGTCGTGACGCGGCCGATGACGCGGTACCTCTCCGTGCCGATGGTGACGTCACTCTCGGTGCTGCCATCGTTCACGCGGTGCAGCAATAGCATGTTGAAAGGGCCAAGGTCGGTGGCCACGCTCTCCAGAAATTCGGCAGTCACCGGTACACTCAGCTCCAGAATCTCCTTGCCGCGCGGTGATTCCACTTCCCTCATGCTCGCCAGCCGCAATTGATTCTCGGTTTGTACCAGGCCCGCGAACGAGTTCGCCTTCGGCCCGGCGAATTTTCGGAAATAGTCCTCGGGCACATGAAAGCTCACAACCAACCCCGGCAGAGCTTTGCCTTCCGCGACTTCGAGCTGCGCGGCAAGGGATTGTTCCAGCGTCTTCTGGTCGATGGAAGCAGGCAGCGTTTCTTCGGCGGCGGCGATGTGCGCGGCGGAATCGGCCAGCAAGTCCACGCGCCGGTGGATTTCCTCGTGAAGGATATAGGAGCCAAGCTGGGCGTAGATAATCTGCCGCGCGCGGCCGGCCAGGATAACGAGAAGAAGTATGGGCACAAGGGCGATGAAAACGTAAGCGACCATTAAGCGATTGCGCAGACTCCACAGGAGTTCCTGGCGCCAGCGGGTCCAAGCGCGGTAGGCCAGATAGAACAACGCCAGCATCGAAAGTAAGCGGAAGAAAAAGATTCCCGGGTGTCCCTGCACAGGATTGCCGGACCACCATGCCCAAATCCCCAGAAAGACCACAGCCACAGCGGTCCAATCGAGCTTCGAGAGGCTCTTCCAGAAGGATTTTTGATGATTAAGCCGTCCGCTCATGTGCGCAGCAGCAGAAAGTACACTTTACCTGATTCGTGGCGGATGGACGAGCGCTCTCTTGGAACTTCTCACGCAAAGAGAAGAACCACGATTAGCGGAGTTCCGTGCCCGCTCAATTGAACTTATTGCCGGAGCGCGTTCCGCACCTTGCTGTGCTTCACGCTGTAGGTGAAGTAAATAATTAAGCCAATAATCAGCCACACAATCAGACGAATCCATGTGACACCGTTCAGCCCGGCCATCAGGCCCAGCGAAATCAAAATTCCCATAATTGGAACAAATGGTACCCATGGTGTACGGAAGGGCCGCTGCAATTCAGGCCGCCGGACTCGCAGAATCCAGACCGCCGCGCTCACGATTACAAAAGCGAGGAGCGTGCCGATGCTCACCATCTGGCCGAGGCTGCCGATGGGAACCAGCGAGCCCACGATGGCCACTGCCAGCCCGACAACTGCCGTGGATTTCCACGGAGTGCGGAACCGCGGGTGAATATCGCCGGCCCACTTCCAGAGCAGACCGTCGTGCGCCATCGAATAGAACACGCGCGACTGGCCCAGCAGCATCACCAGCATCACTGTGCTCAGGCCCGCCAGCGCACCGGCGTTCACCACGTAACTGCCCCACTTCACTCCCGTTTCGCGAATGGCCAGCGATACCGGCGCGCCAATGTTCAGCCGCGAGTAGTGCACCGTTGCGGTCAACAGCCCGGAAACCACGATATAGAGAACGGTGCAAACGATCAGCGAACCAAGAATGCCGATGGGCATATCTTTTTGCGGCTTCCGGGCCTCCTGGGCCGCCGTCGAAACGGCATCGAACCCGATATATGCGAAGAAGACGACGCCGGCGCCTCGCAACACTCCCGACCATCCATAAAAACCAAAAGCTCCAGAGTTCGGCGGCAGGAATACCTTCCAATTGGCATGGGCGATCGCCGGATGTTTGAGCACGAAGGGCAGGGCCACCGCAATAAAAGTCAAAACCGCGGCGAGCTTCACAAAGACAATGCCGGTATTGAAATTTGCGGACTCCTTGATGCCAATGATCAGGATGGTGGTCACCCCTAGGATGGCAAGGAACGCAAGCAGGTTGAAACTCGCGGTGGCGTGCGGCAGCGTCGCCAACTGGTCAGGCGGCAGATTGAACGTCGTTTCGGGCGCCCAGCGGCCATCCACCATCACCCATTTTGCACCTGGCACATCACAGATTTGAGGAGGGAGGTTGATCCCATAATCCTGCAAGAAAGCCACCAGCGTACTGCTCCAGCCGCTGGCGACTGTGGCGGCGCCAAACGCATATTCCAAAATCAGGTCCCACCCAATAATCCAGGCGATGATTTCGCCGAGCGTGGCGTAGCCGTAGGTATACGCGGAACCCGCGATCGGGATCATCGAGGCAAATTCCGCATAGCAAAGCCCCGCAAAGACGCAGCCCACTCCTGCAAGGATGTACGACAACATGATCGCGGGTCCCGCATAGAGCGAGGCCGCCGATCCCGTCAGCACGAAAATGCCCGCGCCGATGATTGCCCCAATCCCCAGCGTTATCAGGTTGACGGGGCCCAGGGCGCGCTTCAGGCTGTGTTCACCCGTTTCACCAGCCTCCTTCATCAGCGTGTCCATCGACTTCGTCGCGAATAGGGGGTTGCCCATGCAACTCCTCCTTCTTTTTGAGCTTACGAAATTTCCGTCTGACTACGCTTTCCGCCGCGACCACAGCCAGTACACCGGCACGCCCAGCAGTACTATCGCCATGCCCATCCCCGCGGTTTGCGTCTGGTACAGCAGCAGAACCACCATGATCCCTGTGGCCGCCACAATATACAACAGCGGCAGCACGGGATACCCAAATGCTTTGTAAGGGCGTTCCGCCTCCGGGCGCTTCCAGCGCAGCAGGAAAATCCCGCCAATGGTGAGAACGTAGAAGAGCAGCACGGCAAAAACAACGTAATCGAGCAGATTGCCATAAAGATTGCCGTAGCTGCCGTCCGGTTTGCGCGTGCGCAGCAGGATCAGGACCACTATCCAGATTCCCTGCAACACCAACGCCGTTCCCGGAACGCCCTTAGCGTTGAGCTTTCCCGTGGCGCGAAAAAACAGCCCATCCTTGGCCATGGCGTAGGCCACGCGCGAGCCCGCCAGGATCAGCCCATTGTTGCAGCCAAAGGTGGAAACGATAATCGCAATGGCCATGATCCAGGCGCCTTTCACTCCAAAAATAGCGGCGAGCGCGGCCGTGGCCACGCGATCGTCGCGCGCCGTCTGAATCTGCTGCAGTGGCAGAGCGCAGAGATACGCGAGATTCGAGAGGAGATACAGCGTCGTTACGATGACCGTGCCGATGGCCATGGAGAGGGCCACATCGCGCTTGGGGTTTTTCACCTCGGCGGCCGTAAACCCGATGTTGTTCCAGGCGTCCGCGGAGAAAAGCGAGCCCACTTGGGCCACGGCGAGGGCAAGAAGCAGTCCGTACCAGCCGCTGGCAGCGGTGACCGTCGGCAGCAGCGAGCGCAGGAAGTTAGCGCCCGGCTCGATGGATTGCGCCCCGCGAATCGCCCAGAGATGCGAGAAGTTGTCGGCGATGGCCCCAGCGTTCCGCGCCACGAATACGCACAAGACAATCAACCCCAGCAGCGACAACATCTTCGCCGAAGTGAACAGATTCTGAATCCACTTGCCCAGTTTCACCCCACGCGTATTCAGAAACGTCAGGAAGATAATCATCAGCGCGGCCACCAATTGCTGCACGGACAGGCTGACGGCGAACGACGAACCCAGATTAATCGGCCGAATCACCCACGTCTGCGGAGAAATGGCGGGAAGGATTACGCCGAGATAGCGCGCAAAGGCGATGGCCACAGCGGCGATCGTGCCCGTCTGAATCACCAGAAAGAGCGTCCAGCCATACAGGAACCCCCACAGGGGCGAGTAGGCCTCGCGCAAGTAAACGTATTGCCCGCCCGCGTGTGGAAACAGCGCGGCCAATTCCCCATAGGAGAGCGCGGCGGCAACGGTCAGCAGCCCGGTGAGGATCCAGGTGAGCAACAATCCGCCGGCGGAACCGGTCATACGGGAGATTTCCGCGGCCACGATAAAGATGCCGGAGCCGATCATGGAGCCAGCCACGATCATCGTTCCATCGAACAGGCCGATGGCGCGCACGAATCCGTGCTCTGATTTGCCGGTTTGCCGGGGAGAAGCGGTGGTGGAATCGGCCATGCCTTGTATTCCTCAGCGGGACGCCGCCGCCGTCTTCCTTTTGCGGCAAGGCGTCGGATGCACACCTGAATCGCTCAATTTTTGTGCCGTCTCCCCGGCGGATTCCGCCATGATTGCGGCGTCTACTATCATATCGAGCCGGGGCATCACAAGGCGCATAGCGTACTATTTTCCGTTGGAATTCAGATATCTCTCGATGAAATGGGTGTCGAACTTGCCCGCGGCAAAGTCCGGGTCGCCAAGGATGCGCAGGTGCATCGGAATGGAGGTCTTGATCCCCTCGATGACGAACATCTCCAGGGCGCGCTTCATGCGCGCCAGCGCTTCGCCACGGTCGCGGCCCTTGACGATGAGTTTGGCCACCAGCGAATCGTAATAGGGCGGAATCACCGCGTCCGAATACGCCGCGGAGTCCACGCGCACTCCGGTTCCTCCGGGCGCTTGAAACGTCGTGATGCGCCCCGCGGACGGCACAAACGTGTCCGGATCTTCCGCATTGATGCGGCACTCGATCGCATGTCCGGTAAACTGCATTTCACCGGCGGCTTCCTCCATCTTTTCGCCCGCCGCCAGGCGAATCTGCGCCTTCACCAGGTCCACTCCGGTAACAAATTCCGTGACCGGATGTTCTACCTGGATGCGCGTGTTCATTTCGATGAAGTAGATGGCGCCATCATCGTCCATCAAAAACTCGATTGTGCCCGCATTGGTGTAGCCGATGAGCTCGAGCGCCTTCACCACTTTGCCGCCGATTTCCTTCCTGCGCTTCGCGTCCATCGCCGGCGAGGGCGTTTCTTCGATCAGCTTCTGGTGACGCCGCTGGATGGTGCATTCCCGCTCGCCCAGATGGATCACCCTGCCGTGCTGGTCCCCGAGCACCTGGAATTCGATATGTCGCGCATGCTCTAGATACTTTTCCATGTATACGTCGGGAGTGCCGAAGGCTTGTTGCGCTTCGCTCCGGGCCGTCTGGTAAGCCGCCAGCAACTCCTCCTTCGCGCGCACCATGCGCATGCCGCGCCCGCCGCCCCCCGCCGCCGCTTTCAGGATCAGCGGGAAGCCGATGCGCTGCGCTTCCTTGCCAAGTTGCTCTTCGCCCTCGACGACGCCATCGCTGCCCGGAATGGTAGCCAGCCCCGCGGCCTTCATTTCGCGCCGCGCGCGGTCCTTCTCTCCCATCATCTCGATGACTTCGGGTTTCGGGCCGATGAAGGTAATTTCCGAAGCCTCGCACACCTTGGCAAAATTGGCGTTTTCCGAGAGAAAACCGTAGCCCGGATGAATGGCGTCCACGTTGGTGATTTCGGCGGCGCTGATGACCTGCGGGATGTTCAGGTAGCTTTCGCTGCTGCGCGCCGGGCCGATGCACACGGCTTCGTCCGCGAATCGCACGTGCAGCGCGTTGCGGTCGGCCTCCGAATACACGCCCACCGTCGCAATCCCCAGTTCCTTGCAGGCGCAGATGACCCGCAGGGCGATTTCCCCGCGGTTGGCGACAAGAATTTTCTGGAACATAGGCGCGTGGGCCGGCTACCGCTTCCGGCTGGGTCGAATCCCAAACAGCGGCTGTCCGTATTCCACGGGCTGCCCGTTTTCCGCAAAGATACGCAGCACTTCCCCGCTCACTTCAGACTCGATCTCGTTCATCAGCTTCATGGCTTCAACGATGCAAAGAGTCTGCCCGGAATCCACGTGGTTGCCGACTTTCACGAACGGCTCAGCCCCGGGGCTTGGCGATCCATAAAACGTGCCCACGATCGGCGACCTCACCAGGTGCAATTCCTCCCCGCCTTGTGCTACCGCTTCGATTCCGCCGGTTGCTCCGGCTTCTTCGGCTGGGGCCAAGGCGGAAGGCACAATGATCTCCGCGGCGGGCCTCGGCCGAGCAGGGACCAGGTTGGCGCTAGGTTTCCTCAGCCGGATCTTCAGGTCGCCCCGTGAGTACTCGAATTCCTCGAGGTTGTGCTCGTTCATGAACCGGAGCAATTCTTCAATCTGCCCGATTTCAGGATTTCCAAGCGACGGACTACCACTCGCTTTCGACGGCTTTTTCCGTTTCATGCTTTTTTCAGATTTCGATGAGATCCCGCTTTACGCGGGTTAGTACTTCGTTCCCTGTCGCGCGTACCGCAACGTCGTCTTCGATGCGTATGCCCCCGACTCCTTCGACATACACTCCCGGCTCTATGGTAATCACATTTCCGGATTGGAGTCGAACCTGCTGGCCCCGGGCGACGCGCGGTTCCTCGTGCACTTCCAAGCCCAGGCCGTGGCCCGTGCTGTGCACAAAACGCTCTTGCAGCCCGGCCGTTTTCAGTACTTCCCGCGCGGCGGAATCCACTTCACCGCAGGTAATTCCCGCTTCCACTGCAGCTACGCCGGCCGCTTGCGCTTCGCGCACCGCCTCGTACCATTCGCGGATGCGTCTGGGCGCCCGGCCAAGGAACACCGTACGCGTCATATCGCTGCAATAGTGGCCGAGTATAACACCCAGGTCGAGCACCACCAACTCATTTTTCCTCAGTTTCTTGGCGGTTGGCCGCGCATGCGGGAGGGCGGAGCGCTTCCCGGACGCCACAATCGTCTCGAACGACGGCCCGCTCGCCCCGCGCCCGCGCATCTGATACTCCAGTTCCGCCGCGAGTTCGCTTTCACGCACCCCCGGTCGCACCAGTCCGAGCACGCTTTCAAAGACTTCGCCCACTAGAACGGCCGCCTTTCTCATTTGCGCAAGTTCCTGCGCGTCTTTGCGCATGCGCAGGCCTTCGGGGATGCCTCCAGCCTCTATCGTGCGGCATTTCGCTCCCGCAGCCCTCCGCACCGCTTTCCACTGCCCCAGCGACAATTGGAAAGGGTCAAAGCCGACGCGTCGCAGCCCGCGCTGCCGCAGCCACTCTCCCAGCGCCGGGTACAACCCGCCCTTGTGTAACACGACCCGGATTCCCCGGGCTTCTTCCTTGGCCTGCACCGTGAAGCGGCCGTCGGTCACGAGCGTCGCCGTGCCCCGCTCAACGACCAGGGCCCCGGATTCACCCGTAAATCCCGTCAAGTAAAACCAGTTGGCAGGGTGCGTCACGACCAGGCCATCCAAACCGCGCTGGCGCAGCGCGCTGGCCACCTGACGGCGTCTTTCGGTATGATTTGCGCTCATAAAAAAGAATCGAGGAGACTCGCGCCTCCTCGATCCCCGTGTACTCGAATTTTTGACTGCCAACCCGCTTTCGCCGGTGGCTCTTTCCGGAAATTACCCAGGGATGATTCGCGGTGTCAGGAAGAACAGCAGTTCCGACGACTGGATGCTCACACTGTTTTCCCTGAAAAGGTGCCCAATCAAAGGCAAGCTGCCCAGGATCGGCACTTGATTGATGTTCGTCTGCTGCTGTGTGATGATGATGCCGCCAATGACCACCGTGCCGCCGTCTGCCACAAGCACCTTGGTCTCCGCGGACTGCGTATCGAGAGCCGGGATCCCCTGAATGCGTGGGATACCGTTGTCGACCTGCGTGTTTTCCACCAACACGTCCATGTACACCGTGCCTTCGGCGGTAATCTGCGGCGTGACTTCGAGCATTAGCACCGCGTCGATGTACTGCACCGAAATGGTGTTGTTGATGGTCGTTTGAATTGGAATCTTGGTACCTTGCTTCACCGTCGCCTTGGCGTTGTTCTGCGTGATTACCTTCGGCTTGGAGAGCAATTTGCCCACGCCCTTGGCTTCCGCCGCCGTGATGAACAAGTCCACGGCGAAATTCGGGGACCGGTGGCCAAAGTAAAAGCCGCTGGTCGGAACGCCCGCGGGGAGGTTTACGTTATAAGGAAGACCCGCAGTAGTGCTGCCGCTGCTGGTGGTCGGTGTGCCGATCAGTGGTGGCGCTGGTATGCCCGTACTGGTTGTTATCGGGCTGACACCCACGCTAGCCGGTCCGCCGAAGATGGTGCGCCCGCTGGTGGTCGTTCCGGCCATGCCCCACTGCACCCCGATATCCTGCGAGAAGGACCGTGAAGCCTGAACAACGCGCGCTTCGATCTCTACCTGTTGGGATTTGCGGTCCAACTGGCGGATCAGGTTGTCAATTGTCGGGATTACGGATGGTATGTCGCGGATGATCAGTTGGTTGGAGCGCTCATCGGAGAAAATGTCGCCGCGGGACGACAGGAATTTCTTAAGCGTGGCCATCATCGTCGTCGCCTTGGCGTAGCTGAGCACACGCGTGACGGTCACGGGCGCGACGGCTTCCGCCTGCGCTTTTTCCAGGTCGCGTTGCGTTTCGGCTTCGTTCTTCAATGTTGCCCGGGTAGCCACGCGCAGAACGTTTCCGTTGAGTTGCTTGTCCAGACCGTTGTTCTGCAACACCAGGTCCAGCGCCTGGTCCCACGGCACTTCGTCCAGCACGATCGTCAGTGTGCCCTTAACGTTGGGATCCAGCACCACGTTCAAACCGCTGATTTCGTGGATCAACCGGAAGAAGTCCTTCAGGTCCACGTCCTTCAGGTTCACCGAAATCGGTTCACCCGTGTAACGGGCCGCCGGTGCCGCGCTGGGCGACGCTGTCGCCTGCGAAGACGCCACCGTGGTGGCTGCGTTGCTCGCCTGCTGCACCGCCTGCTGGGCCGCCTGTTGCGTGTTTCCTGCCGGGGGCGCCGGCTCGGACTTCTCCTTCAGCGATGCCAGCACGATAGAGGGCTGGGTCAGTTCGTTTGGCAAGCCGAAGCGAGGAGCCGGTTCGTTCAAAGCCTTGCTGTTGTGCGCGTTCGCACGCGGCGCGCTCGGCACATACGATATCTTTTGCGGCGTCTTCTCCGCCGGCGTGGACGTCACCGGCGAAACCAGATTCCCTTCCGCGGGCGCATTCTGTGCCTGGAAGTAAATCACGATCGCCGCGCCCTCATGCGCGATCTGATAGGGCGCTGAGGCCGTCAGGTCAATCACGATGCGCGCCACGTCCGGACGGAATTGCCCCATCCGCACGTCTCGCACCGGCGCCGCCACCCCAGGGATGGAACTCTTCTGCACCCCCATGCGCGCCCCGGCGAAGTCCAACACCAATCGCTCCGGGTTCTGCATCCGCGCCGCATGGACATCGAGGCGTCCCGCCCCCTCCACGCGAACGGCCGCGCGCTGCGTGTCCTGCGTAATGGCCACGCTTGAAATCACTGCGGCGCTTGAGGGCGCAGCAGCGGCATCCTGTCCGCGAAGGGTAGCCGGGCTTGCGCCCAGCGCCACGGTCGCGAGTATCAGGCAGCCACACCGAAAGGCCGGCCAGTTCGTCTTCATTGCTGTTCTCCTGCACTGGAGTAAATTCTCTTATTCACTTGCCGCTCCACGGGCTTTCCAAATGCATCTTTGCCCATCTCGTGGAACGAGACACCGTCCATGGCGATCTTTTCCACCCGTCCGTCGTACAACTGGTCGCCCTCCCGCAAGAAGTATGTGCGTGCCTGCGGATTGGTGACCACTGCGATCATCCCGTTTGGCGCACGTACGATTCCATCGAGCCGCAGCGAGGAAACCTGCAATCCCGCTTTGCCCGGAGGCAGATTCTTCGCCGCGTCGGCGGCCGCCTTATCGCGGCCCACCAGGGATTCGAAAGGATCGCGGCGCGCCACTTTCTCCTCCGCCGGTGCCGCGCCCTCGCCGGGAGCCGCCGCTTCCTTCTTGACGCTTGTCCTCTGCGCCTTAGGAGCAGGCTTCTCGGCAGGCTTGGCGCCAGGTTTGGCAGCAGCGGGCTTGCTGGCTGGTTTGGCCGTCGCTTTTGCCGCTGGTGCCGGTTGTTTGGTCTGGGCGAACAGGCCGTTTCCGGCCGCCGCCATCAGCATCCCGATAACTAGTATGATCGCTCGACGCATGGCTCGCTCATTCCTGCTCACGGTTTTTTCACAGGCGGAGTTGAACCCTTCGCTCCACCCGCTCCCGGAGCCGTTTCAGCCGGCTTCGTGAAATACGTTGTTACGGTGAATGTTCCTGTGACCGTCGTGCCCGGCCGAATCGGGTACCTGGCGCCATGCGACGTCCCGTTGGCATCGTCAAATTGCAGGTCGCCCACATTGATGATGCGCGACAACCGGCTCAGACGCCCGAAGAAATCCAGTATGTTAAAGTACGGCCCATCCACCTGCACATCAAACGGCATTTCGTAGTGGATTTCCCGCGCCACGATCGCTTGCGACGTCAGCCGCCGCAAGGCCACGTTCGACGCGCTCGCCGCGCCTTGCAGCAGGCGGATGAATTCGTCCACTTCCTTCTCTTCCGGCACGATCGTCTTCAGCGTGTCCAGTTGCTTGTTCAGCGCGTCCATCTGCTGTTTCAGCTCGCCGTAACGCTGCTTGTAAACCTGGAGTTGCGTGACTTCCTGGTTCAGCTTTTGCCGCGCCTGCACCGCTTGGTCGTAATCGGCGCGCTCCTGCGCCACCGGAGAAACCGGCGCATACAAACCCGCCAGAACAAGAATCACCGCGATGGCCAGGGCCACCAGCCCCTGCATGATCACCGACATGTCTCGGAAAGGATTTGCCATGATCTTCCCTTATCCTTTCTTCGCCGGTGCGCTCTTTGGCGCACTCTGCGCAGGCGCGCTCGCCGGCTTGGCCAGCGGCGTGGCGCCCACGGGCACGTTGGGCGCGATCTCTGCGCTAATCGAGAAAGTGAAGGTCTGTACAGCGGTGTTCTTGTCGTCCTGCTTCGATTCCTTAATCTCGACCTTCTGGAAGTAACCGGAACGCTTCAGCGCGGTGATAAAGTTCGCCACGGAATTGATCGAAGCCGCCGCCCCTTCCAGGTTCACCGCGTTGCCTTTCTTCGTCATGGACACGAGCCACAGATTCTCTGCGCGCGAAACCGTATTGGCTACCTGGTCCAGCAATTCCTGCCCGCCGGTGCGGTCGCGCTGCAATTGCTCGATGGTGGCGACCCGTTGCTGCAGCACCGTCTTCTGCTTTTCGAATGCCTCCACTTGCATCTTGATCTGTTCCAACTCCGTCTTCTGGGCCCGCAACTGCTTGATGCGGTTGTTCTCATCATTCAACTGCGTCTGCCAGGAGTGGTAAAAGTAAAACAGGAAGAGGCCGCCCAGCAGCACGCCTGCGCCGATGAACACCAGCGGCAGTGCCGCCCCCGTGTCTACCGGCCGCCGTGCGGCTCTCGGCCGCGTTTGTCCCAATAAGTTTATGCGGATCATGGCTAGTCGAAGCTCCTCAATGCCAGTCCCACCGCGACAACCAACTTTGGCGCCAAGTCCCGGATCTGATCCTCGCTGTGCTTCCCTGGATTGATCAGCACTTTCCGGAATGGATTCAACTCCTCCACCGGCATGGCGAATTCTTCTCTCAACAGGTCCACCAGCCCCGGCACACGCGCCGTCCCGCCCGCCACCATTATGCGCTGAATATTCTCGCCGCTGGCCGTGGCCCGGAAGAAGTCAAAGGTCTTCTGAATCTCCAGCGTCAGAATGTCGGAGACGCTGCGCAGGATCTGGCTCTTCTGCTCGTCGGTCACGCTGGGCAGTGTGTCGCCCTTCTTCAAGCGTTCCGCGTCGTCGAAGCTCAGGTCCAGTTCCTTCTGCAGCGCGTCGGTGTACTGGTTGCCGCCCACGCTGACATCGCGCGTAAACAGCGGCACTCCGCCCCGCACGATATTGATGTTCATGACGCTGGCCCCGATGTTCAGTAACGCTACCGTCTGCCCCGCATCGGGCTCGTAGTTTACTTCAAAGCAGTTTTGCAGGCCGAACGCGTCAATATCCACAACCACCGGCGTCTTGCCTGCCTGCGCCAGCACGTTGGTGTGGTTCAGAATCTTGTCCTTCTTTACGGCCACCAGCAGCACGTCCATCTGGGAGTCCATCGCTTCCAGCAACTGATAGCTCAAATTCACATCGGCGATGTCGAAAGGAATGTGCTGGCTGGCTTCGGAGGGGATGCGGTCGTACAACTCTTCTTCGGTCATCAGCGGCAGGGGAACCCTCTTCACGATCACCGAATGTCCGGAAACCGAAGTGGCCACGTTCTTGGTCTTGATGTGTTCGGTGTCGAAGATTTTTGTGATCGCGTTGGCCACCTGCGGCGCATCCATAATCGCTCCGTCCACCACGGTGTCCTGCGCCAGCGCCTCCACCCCGAAACTGACCAGCTCGTAGCCGGCCTTGGTTGTTTTCAACTCCACGGCCTTGATCGAACTGGAGCCGATATCCAGCCCCACGAGCTGCTTTGCTTTTTTGCCCCCGAGTAACCACATATCGCGGCCTCTTTCCCTCACGCCTGAGCGAGCCTAGCGGCGCCTTGCCACCACTTGGCTCATCTTGCGTTCCATCCAGCGGTCCAGGATCGTCTTCCTTAGTTTCCAACGATTGCCTAGCTTAAACGCAGGTATTTCACCCTCTGTGATGTACCGGTACAGAGTATCAGGACTAATCCCCAAATACTGGGAAGCCTGCCGTACGTTCATCACTTCGCGCGATTCGCTCACGAGGAACGTCCACCCTATTTCTATCACGCCCCAAGACCTGGCGCGCGCCGCACCCTGCACTTCGAACAATAATAATCCTACGGGTGCGGCCCGTGTGAACTTTATGTCACTGAGACCCACCGAGCGTCAAGCCTTTCTCGCCTGCAGTTGTCCTAACAATGTCGGCTATTCTAGGCAAATCGCCTGGTATTGTAGGCAGGTCCTCCAAAATATAGGGTTGCATGGCTATCGGTACCACAACAGATTGTAGTTCTCCACGCTTTTCACCCTGTCCTGCGGGACGGTTATCCTTTGTATGCAATCAACCGGCATATGCCCTGTTTTGTAGGCGTTTCGCGGGCTGGGCGCACCCGTTTCCGCTTTTCCAAAGAAAAGAACGCACATGCTCGGCTCGCCTGCGCTACAATCTGCGGGCTTCTATCTCGCAGTGCAAGCGTCCACGCGTCGAGGTGCCCATGAAACTCAATCATGCGCTGGCCACTGCTCTACTCGCCTTCGCGACCCTCTTGGCTTCGACTATATTTCTCCAGGCGCATGGCGACCCCTCACAGCCGGCATTGACCACCTCAGGTTTTCTGGTCATCGCCAATCAGGGCGAGCACACCACCTTGCTGGTGGACCTTGCCACGCGCGAAACGCTGGCGCGCGTCGTGGTCGGCATCAATGGACATGAAGTCGCCGTCTCCCCCGACGGCCATTTTGCCTACGTTCCCATCTACGGCAATTCCGGCGTCGGCAAGCCCGGCACTGACGGCGATTCCATCGACGTCATCGATCTGAGGGAGCGCAAGCTCGCCGGGCACATTGCGCTCGGCAAACCCGTGCGGCCGCATTGCGCCAAGTTTGGCCCGGACGGTTTGCTCTACGTTTCCGCGGAACTCGCCAACGCGATTTTCGTCGTTGATACGGCGGTTCGCAAAGTGCTCGCTGAGATTCCCACGGGCCAGATCGAATCCCACATGTTGGTGATTACGCCGGACGGCCGGCGCGCGTACACCTCGAACGTCGGGGCCGGCAGCGTAAGCGTCCTCGACCTGCGGAAGCGGACTCTTGTCGCCACCATCCCTGTCGCCAGGAAAATCCAGCGTATTTCGATTTCGCCGGATGGGCGGCGCGTTTATACGCATGATCAAGACTCGCCGCGCATTGCGGTCATAGACACCGCCGCCAACTCCATCGCCAATTGGATCGCCTTGCCCGCTACGGTGTACTCTTCCGCGCCCACTCCCGATGGGCGCTGGCTGGTAGCCAATGCCCCGTCAGGCAAATTGTTCGTTGTGGATGCCGCGACATTCCAGGTCGCGCATTCCTTCGATATCCCGCAGGCCACGGGAGAGGTTCTCGTTACGCCGGACGGTTCCCGCGCCTACATCAGTTGCCCTCAAGCAGGCACGGTGGAAATTCTCGACCTGCAAAGTTGGAAGCTTGAGGCACCCCTGAAGCTGACACCATGGGTGGACGGCTTGGCCTTCCTCGACTCCACAAACTGAACAACATTTCTCGCTCGCGGAGGGGCGAGACCCTGCCTGAATACCCATGCTTTTCGTCAGGGCATGGCTTCAGCCATGCCGTAACTGCGGCAGATTCAAGCTGGCTTTAGCCGCTGAGGGCCGCTTTATCTAGTTCTCGCGGCGACCCTAAATCCCAAGGTTCTTCCAAAGCCCCTCAACCCGCGCCTTCGTTTTCTCGTCCATCAAAATTTCGTCCGGCCAGGGGCGCGCAAAACCCTCGCTGGCCCACTTGCGCGTCGCATCAATGCCCATCTTCGACCCGAAATCCTGCATCCGCGCGGCATGGTCCAGCGTGTCCATGGGCCCCAGCATGAACTGCACATCGCGCTCCGGATCAATCGCGCACAACGCCTTCCACACCACCTCGCGATAATCGTGCACATTCACGTCGTGATCCACCACCACGAGCACCTTGGTGAACATCGCCTGCCCCAGCGACCAGATCGCATTCATCACTTTGCGCGCGTGCCCCGGGAACGATTTGCGGATGGCTACGATCATCAGGTTGTGCACGATTCCTTCCGCAGGCAAAGAGACGTCCACAATTTCCGGGTGCGTCATTTTCATGAGCGGCAGGAAAACTCGCTCGATGGCATAGCCTATGAAGAAGTCTTCCTGCGGCGGCGGCCCCACCACGGTCGTCAGATAAATCGGGTCTTTGCGGTGCGTCACGCACTCCACGTGGAACACCGGGTATTCCCCTTCCAACGAATAGAATCCCGTGTGATCGCCGAATGGTCCTTCCGTGCGCATCTCGCTCAGGTTGACATAGCCCTCCAGAACAATCTCCGCGTTGGCCGGCACTTCCAATTCATTTGTCTCGCACGTCACCAGTTCTACCGGTTCCCTTTTCAGGAAGCCGCTGAACATCATCTCGTCCAGGTCCGGCGGAATCGGCAGAATCCCGCCCAGCGTGGTGGCGGGATCGGCGCCAATCGCGACGCTCACGGGTATGCGCCCCTCCGGATTTTTCGCGCGTGCGCGCCGGAAATGTTCCGCGCCGTGTTTTTGCGTCTGCCAGTGCATTCCGGTGGTGCGCTCGTCGTACACCTGCATACGGTACATCCCCACGTTGCGCTTCCCAGTTTCCGGATTCTTCGTAAACACCAGCGGAAACGTAATGAAGCGCCCGCCATCCTGCGGCCAGCACTTCAGGATCGGAAAATCCAGCAAGTTCACGTCAGTGCCCTTGCGCACCACTTCTTTGCACGCGCTGTCCTTCACGGTCCTTGGGAGAAATGAGCCCAACTCCATCAGTTTCGGCAGCATTTTCATTTTGTCGAAAAGCCCCTGCGGCGTCTGCATGTCCAGGAAACCGCGAATGCGCGCGGCCACGTCCTGCAGATTTTCCACTTCAAGCGCCAGCTCCATCCGGCGGACGCTGCCGAAAGCGTTGATCAGTAGCGGGTACCGCGAACCTTTCGGCTTCTCAAACAGGAGCGCGGGCCCGAGGCCCGCAGGAGTCGGCCCGGCGTGCGCGGCTCCGGTTCCTGCGTCGTCCTTGGGCTTTTTCTCAGGAGCATTCTCTCCGCGCAGCGCCTCTCGGCGCAGCCGCTGCACCACTTCCGCAATCTCCAGCACCGGATCAACTTCCGCCTTCACCCGGCGCAGTTCCCCTTCGCTCTCCAGTTTCCGTACAAACTCCCGCAAATCGCGATACGCCACCGATTCCTCCGCTTGCTCAACCGCCTCAAATCCCCCACAACCGCCCACACTACCACGCCTCCCTCCGGGCCGCAAAAGCTCCCGCCTCTTGCCTTGTGTAGTGGCCAGTCTTTAGACTGGCGATTTTGACTTCCAAGGAGCGGTCCACACCGCCGCGGATGTTGCGTGCCTCATCCATTCAATGGTCTGGGAACCAGAAAACGCGAAATCCTGCGGAGCGGCGCATAGCTTCTTGCGCACCGGATTCTGCCAAATGTAGCAGGCAACATCTTCGATGGCGTCCGCCCGGCGCAGCGTGTGATCGTAGTAGCTCTTTTCCCACAATCGTGCGCCGTGTGATTTCTTGAACTCAAGGCCGTGCGGAGCTTGAAGACGCGCACAAATTCCAGAAGATCGCATGCGGCATGCGTGCCCTGTGCGAGAATGTGGACATGATCGGGCATGAGGCAAAACGCGTGAAGCTGGAAGGAATGCTTTGCCGCGCATTCTTCAAGGATCGCGAGAACGGATTGCGCGGCGGCTCTTTCGTCTAGATGCGGTTCGCGTTGATCGCAGCAGATGGTAACAAAATGGACGCCCTGGCCGCGATAGGATTCCGTCGCGAGGCGCGTGATTTTGCGGTTGATCGCCATACCGAAAGGTAAGATGTAGCACAAGGTAACGGGCCGGCGGGAGGGAAATGCAGGAGAGGTCGCAGAGAAAAAGCGCCAATCTAAAGATTGGCCACTACACTGGGCCGGGCCCAGCAAGACGCCCCGCCATTTTGGCGAGTGTTCATTTGCGCGGCAGCCGAAGCAATGGGACAATACCTCCATGCGAAAATCACATTTCTCTGTCCTGGCTCTCCTCGCGGCCGGAATTCTCATTACCGGCCACGCCGCGGCGCAGCAGACCCCGGCGTCCACTACACAACCATCTCCCGCCGCGTCGCCAACTCCCGCGGCAAAGACGCAAACGCCTCCCGCGGCGAAGAAGCCGGCAACAACTCCCCCCGCCAAGACGCCCGCGACGCTCACCCTGACCACGCCGAAAGACAAAGCCAGCTACGCCGTCGGCATGAACGTCGGCAAGAAAATGGGCAAGGATTTGCAAGACCATTCCGTGGACATTGATCAGGCGATTCTCCTGCGCGGCATGAAAGACGGTCTCGCCGGTGGCAAGACACTCATGACCGACGAAGAAGCGACCGCCGCGATTGTTGAACTTCAGAAGGAGATCGCCAAGGCCGTGGCCGACGCGAACAAAAAGAAAGGTGACGCGTTCCTTGCGGAAAACAAAACCAAGGAGGGCGTCGTGACCCTGCCCAGCGGCTTGCAGTACAAGATCCTCCAGCAGGGCACCGGCCCCAAGCCCACCGCGAAAGACATCGTGGTGTGCAACTACCGCGGCACCTTGCTCGACGGAAAAGAGTTCGACAGTTCCTACAAACGCGGCCAGCCGGCTACCTTTCCCTTGGGGCAAGTAATCAAGGGCTGGACGGAAGCGCTGCAGCTCATGCCCGTCGGCTCCAAGTGGCAGCTCTTTGTGCCTGCCGAGCTGGCCTATGGCGACCAAAGCAGGGGTCCCGACATTACTCCCTACTCTACCCTCATCTTTGAGGTCGAGTTGGTCTCCATCAAGACTCCGGAAAAGCCCGCCGATAAGCCCGCGGATAAACCAGCGGCGGCCAATCCGGCAGCTAAGTCAGCCGATAAGCCCAGCACGCCAGAGCCGACCCTCGAAAAACCCAAGCCGTAGCGCCTGCGCACTTGTACCGGCCGACCCCGCTTTGCGGGACCGGTTTGCGGGATGACCTTTGTACTGCCCGACTTTCAGGTTTACCCTGAGCCTCGAAGGGTCGGTTCCTGGGTTTGCCTGCGCAGGGCCCGATCGCTGGTGCCGATCACGGAAGCCACCTTATGCAATGTCTTAACTTCCCTCTTGACCCGTCTACCGCTTCAGGGTTCAGCCTAAGAAGGCAGGGATGATCACCGTTACCCAACTCGCGCGACGTTGCGGTCTCAGCCGAAGCACAGTGCTTCACTACGAATCGGTGCGGGTGCTGAAGCCCCCGTTGCGGACTTCGTCGAACTACCGTGCCTATGGCGAGAAAGACGTGGCGCGCCTCGAGCAGGTTTGCGTTTACCGCAACGCCGGTCTGGGCCTCGCTGACATCCGTGCGATTCTGGACCGCCCCGAAAGTGACGCGTCCGGCATCTTAAAGCGCCGTTTGGTGGAATTGCACGCGGAGATTCAAGCCCTTCGCGGTCACCAGCGCGCCATCCTGAAGCTGTTGCAGCACAAATCTTCTTTCGGGAGGAAGAAAGTGATCACCAAGGAAAAGTGGGTTGCCATCATGAAGGCGTCCGGATTCAGCGAGGCCGATATGCGCAAATGGCACGCGGAATTCGAGCGTTCCGCACCGGAAGAGCACCAGGAATTCCTGGCGTTCCTCCACATCCCTAAGGACGAAATCCGCTCGATTCGCGAGTGGAGCCGGAAAGAACACCGCGCCTGAACTGGATACCGCGTACGGAGCGCGATTGGTGCGCTCCGTACCTTTCGCCCGCGAGCAAACGCTCGCAACTCTCGATCCTAATGTAGGCTGGCCCACACTTGGTAAAAGACCACCACAATCATGAACAGCAGATAGATTCGCAGAGACCAGATCACGAATCTCTCTGGCCCTTTCAGGTGACGCCTGGGAATCAGGTGCTTTTTCAGCCCCGCGAGCTGTTCCGGTTCGAGCGAGGACAAAACCAGTTCCTGATCGGTGGAGGTGATTGAACTGTGTCCTTTGTCTTTTGAGGGCATCCCTCGGTCCTCCTACTTCCCGCCTAGAAACGCGAAGAGATTCGGCGCAATCACGCTGACGCCGAACAGCACGCCGGCAAGCGTCAGGAAAACGACGACGCAGGTAGCGAGGAAGTTCGCCCACAAAGGACTCACAAGATCGCCCATGACTTCCCGGTCGTTCGCAAGCATGAACAGAAACACCAGTGCGGGCGGCATCGCCAGCACCGCGACCACGTTCACCAGCAGAACCACATAGACGAGCGGAAGTCCGGGAATTAACACAATCGCTCCGGCGGTTGCCGCGAGTAGAAACAACACCGAGTAGAAAGCCTTTCCTTGCGCCACCGGCAGGTTCAAGCTGTGCGGCCTGTGGACCACCTCTCCGAACGCATAGGCGGAGGAAATGGAAATCGTCACGGACGCAACCATTCCAGCCTCCACGATACCAAGTGCGAATAATGCCGCGCCGAATCGCCCGATCAACGGCTGCAGGGCTTGCGCGAATTCGGCGCCCTGAAAGTTCTCGGCCGTCATGTGGTGAACGAATAACGGCGCTGTCGCGATAATGGTAGCGACCGCAGCCGTCGCGGCCAAAGCAGCCCCCAACACCGTATCGATGCGGCCAAGATGGATGTCTTTTGTGGTGAGTCCCTTGTCAACCGTGGCGCTCTGCTGAAAGAACAGCATCCACGGCGTCACCGTTGCGCCAATGTCAGCCAGAATGATGATCAGAGTGTCTTGGCTCAAACCAGGCAGCGGCTTCCAGGTAATGAACGCATGACCGACAGAGTGCCAATTCGGGTGCGTCAGCAGGGCAACGGGAACAAAAATGAGATTGAATACGGCGATAGCGAGCAGCGTTCGTTCCCAGGTCCAATAACGGTGCATCGCTACGGCCAAGCACAAGAACACCAGTGCACTGCCGACCGCAGCCCACGGCGGCACGCCAAAAAATCCCAGCCCGGCGCGGATGGCAATGAACTCGGTGATCAGCGTCAGGAAGTTGCCGATGCCCAGGTCGATCATGGAGAACCAGCCCCAAAACGGCCCAAAGCGGTCAAAGATCAATTCCGCGTGGCCGCGATGCGTGGCGGAACCCAGACGCATGGTCATCTCTTGTACGACGATGGCCATGCAAAACGTCAGCACGACAAAGGGAAGGAAGAATCCAATTCCAAACCGCGCGCCCGTTGCGGCGTAGGAAATCATGCTGGGGCCGTCGTTTTCTCCCAGCATCACGAGGATTCCGGGTCCGACAAGCAGCCACAGCAAGCGGAACTTGGAGAAGGGACCTCGCTGGGCGCGCGCCGCGGACACGCGCACGCGGTCGTGCGCACGATCGACGTCCTCGTGGGTGATGACGACGTCTTGTTGGTTCACGCCTCGCTGCGTCAACCTGGACAGAGGTCCTAAGTTCACAAGCCGTTCCCTCGCCGCGCGCGGAACGTACTAATGCATCTCCGCGAAATAAAGCGCAGTATATCAGATTTTATTAACTGCGATTAACAATCGTATGTTTAGAATCCATCTAGCAAATGGCTCTCGGGAGGGCACGGCTTCAGCCGTGCCGATAAACTCTGCAGTTTAGGGGGTCGGAGCTTCAGCTCCGACATCAGATTGCCGGTCAGACCGGGCTTCAGCCCCTGAGGAAACTCTTTCCTTCCCGCTGAATCCATTTGTGAGACAAGTTCTAATGGGATCGGTCCTAGCGTTCCCGTGCCACCCAGATCTTCTCGGCCGCCGGAGAACCCAGCGCGAGGCGTTTGCTTGACACCTTCAGAATGGCCGTCCCGTCGTAGTTCCGGGATTCCACTTTCACCTGCGTGCCCGGGCGGATTCCTCGTTCTTCCAGGAATTCCAGCAGCTTGCGGTCCCGTTCGTACACGCTGAACACCCGGTAGGTTGCGCCCGCCTCGGCTTCGCTGAGCAGGCGCTGGCCCTTCTTTCGCCGCTGCTTGGGGCTCATGACGGCCAGACCGTTGCCGTGCGGACAGGTTTCTTTATGTCCCAGCAACGCGACGAGTTTCTTCTCGAATGCCGGAGAGACGGCATGCTCCAGGCGCTCGGCTTCTTCGTGAACTTCAAACCATCCCATGCCGAATATCTCGAAGAGCATGCGCTCGATCAGGTGATGGCGAAGAATGGTTTTCTCCGCGACTTTCCGTCCTTCGGAAGTCAGTTGAATGCCGCCTTTTTCCAAGGTGACCAGACCGTCTTTTTTCAGCCGCTTCAGGGCTGCGGTCACCGCGGGCGGCGTCACGCAAAGCCAATGCGCCAGCAGCGCGGGGATCACCGTCTTGCCTTCCGCCTCCGCCTCGGCAATGGCCTTGAGATAGTTCTCCTTGGAAATAGTAATCATCATGTCTTCGTCGCGTCGCTGTCTCTATATATACTTTAGCACCAAATTCTTCGCGGCTGGCGTGTGGCACAGGCACTCCTGCCTGTGCTCTTGGGTTCCTTTTGTTCGTTGCGTAGAAGAACGAGAATGTCGGCGCGCCTACATATTTTAAGCACGTTACCATATAGGTACCTACCCCCACCCCCCTGTTTTTCGTAAGTGCGGGAATAGTTGGACTTACGGGCAACCGGCGCGTATGTGCGGGAATGATTGGACTTAGCGAAGAGTGAAGAGTGGCGGGTGGCGAGCACAGAGAAGAGGGGGAGAAGTCGGAGAGATCCTTCGGCTCGCGCTGCTCGCTCAGGATGGGCATCATTCGCCGGATGCCCAGTTGAAAGTTCAAAAGTAAGGCCCCACCCCCCTGTTTTTGCGTATGTACGGGAATAATTGGACTTACGGGCAAATTTCTTGGATGTACGGGAATGATTGAAATTAGCGGATATTTCCGAGCGGGTGAGCGTGTGGGGCACGCCTTTTGTGTCCCGGGTGGTGTGCCGGGGCGATCCGAAATGGCACAACTGCATCGTCCCCTCAGCATAACAAAACAAGCATAGCACATTATTTACCGTGTGTCTACTATTATTTAGTGGGTACTAGTCTCGAAACTGGTACGACGGGCCAACGTCGAGAGAAGGAAAAGTCAAAAACCGCACCCTTGGAAACCACAAGGATGCGGCACCCAGATTCCAACCTCTTGGCCACCCGCCGATTTCCCAGTCATGATTGTCTTCGTTCGTCGCGCTCGGCTCAAACCACTCATATAACCACCCATCAGGATGGTCAGCGTTTACTGTAAATGTCATGCTGCCCCGCCCGTAATCCCAAAACTCCGAGTCCTCGATTACGCTAATTTTCTCGGCCTCCCCGAAAAGTTGACGGACTTCTGATTTGGTCATTCCCACTCGCAGGTATCCTCGCCAGTTATGTTTGTCATGCCAATCAACGCGCCCAACCATTAACGGTTTGCGCGACTTTGGGGGCATTGGGGCAGGTGTTTTGATAGTCGATTGCTCTTGTTGCTGATGCTCAGGCGTTTTCTGATTTCGATACTCTGAATTGGCCCCATTCGATACTTTGATTTGGCCCCACCCTACTGAAAACCATATACGCTGGACTCTGCTTCGGGCCTAACCGCCCCAAGGGAGGACCGGGTGGATAG
>Ga0181518_10000147_pt1 | contig 78922 bp, 73 predicted proteins | sample PEATcosm2014_Bin_28_FD_119751 | JGI IMG/M metagenome (GOLD analysis project Ga0181518, IMG submission 119751) | Peatland microbial communities from MTU Mesocosm Facility, Houghton, MI, USA - PEATcosm2014_Bin01_60_metaG | ecosystem: Environmental > Terrestrial > Soil > Wetlands > Peat | place...
CCCAGGGTCGAGGTTTCAAGCACGCCCGAGCTACCGGACGCACCGTTGGAGTCCGTGCACGATTCGATCCCCGGCCCGCCTTCGCCTTCCGCGCACGAGAATTTCGTCGCGACGACCGCGCCCCGCGCGTACATCCCGCCGCTTGCCGGAGATTCGACGACCGCTTTCGGCGGAGGGCTGGAACTCGTCGGAATCTCACTGACCGTGTTTTCGTCGAAGTTGCCGATCCAGACGTGGGTTCCATCCGAAGACACGCCCCTGGGGGCGAGGCCGACGGGGACCGTGCGGATGACGGTGCCGCTCGACGCTTCGATCTCACTGGCCGTATCTTCACCCGTGTTCGCGACCCAGACGTGGGTTCCATCCGAAGACACGCCTTGGGGGTCGCGACCCACAGGGATCGTGCGTATCACGGTGCCGCTCGACGCTTCGATCTCGCTGACCGTATCTGATCCTTCGTTCGTGACCCAGACGTGGGCTCCATCCGAAGACACGCCAGTGGGGCCACGGCCGACGACGATCGTGCGGATGACGGCACCGCTCGACGCTTCGATCTCTTTGATCGTAACACCGGCTTGATTCGTGACCCAGACGTGGGTTCCATCCGAGGACACGGCATTGGGATGGTCGCCAACGCCGATCGTGCGGATGACGGCACCGCTCGACGCTTCGATCTCACTGACCGTTTCTTCGAAGGCGTTCGAGACCCAGACGTGGGCCCCATCCGAAGACACGCCTGTGGGACGACGCCCGACTGGGATCGCGCGGATGACGGTGCCGCTCGACGCTTCGATCTCACTGACCGTATCTTCGAAGGCGTTCGAGACCCAGACGTCGCTGCCATACGAGGACACGCCTTCGTGGCCACCGCCGACGGGGATCGTGCGGATGACGGTGCCGCTCGACGCTTCGATCTCACTGATCGTGTTTTCGCTGACGCTCGCGACCCAGACGTGGGTTCCATCCGAAGACACGGCAATGGGGTCACTGACGACCGGGATCGTGCGGATGACTTCTTGGGCAGCCGCAGAGGACACCCCAATGCAGCATGCCGCCATGGCTATCGCGACCAACGCCACGGTCAATCGGCCCGATAAGGAACCCATACACACGACCGTACATGACGCGACACCCGTCGCGCAACCGTACTCCCCCGCAACGCCGCACGTGGAAGCGCTCGATTCCAGTTCCTTGGCTCACTCCGCCAGATGGCAGATTTCCTGCGAGGCCTGCAGCACGAACAGCTGCAGCTTGCGCAGAACCGCCGGCTGACCCGCGGAGTTGTCGCTGAAGCTGACGTTCCCGCTTTCGTCGCGCACGTGGTAGCTCAGCACCGAGCCTGGCCTGGGCGCCAGCGACAGATGGCTGGAGGAGGGCTTCAGCAGTTCTTCCTGGATTTCCCTTGCCTTGACGATCTGCTGGTCGCTCAGCTTCTGTGCGGCGGCGCGGCCGTTGCACGTGACCCCCCCTTCTTCGTCGACCAGCAGCGTCAGGCGCGCCTGCGGGGTCGAGCCGGTGCGATCGACGACGAACAGGTCGGGCGCCGCCACACCGCCGCAGCCGGCCATCGGGATCACCACGACGAGCGTCAACGCCACCAGCGCGGGCCTCGCTCTCAAGACCTTCCACAGCCGGGCCCTCACACGCCCACCGCCACGCCGCCGCGCCTTGGGTCGCCCGCGCCGGTCAACCGCGGCCCCCGCCTCAGCGCCGCCTGCACGCCGCCGAAGAACAGGTTGAGCGCACCGAAGCGGACGACGCGCACGTTGCCCGGCAGCCCGTCCAGGTCGATGCCCGGCTCGGCGAACACGACGCCGTCCTCGAAGTGCACGCGCGGCGCGTCGACCGCCTCGCCGACGGACATGCCGCGGTCGACGACGCCGACGATCGTCTGCAGCAGCGCCGAGCGGATGCGATTGGAGCCGGCGCTGCCGAGGACCAGCTCGACCTCGCCCTCGCGCATCACCACCGTCGGGGCCATCATGCTCGGCATCCGCCGGCCCGCGGGGTGCAGATGGAAGCCCATCGGGTTTAGGTCCTCCTCCCCCATCACGTTGTTGATGTGCATGCCCGTGCGCGGGACCACGACCCCCGAGCCCTCGCCGTTCGTGCACGTCGCGCTGCACGCGCAGCCAGCCGCGTCGATCACCGAGATGTGCGTCGTCGAGCCGAGGCGCGAGGACAGGAAGCGCTCGAGGAAGCCAGCCTGGTCGAGCCCGTCGACGAACTCCGGCGTGCGCTCTGACTGCGCGGCCGCCATCGCGTCGACGACCGCCCGCAGCGTCGGCGGCGCCGGGCCGCGATCGAGCAGCGCCAGCGCGTACGCGAGCAGCGTCCCGCCCGCCGACGGCGGCGGGTTGGTCAGGATCTCCCGGTCGCGGTACGCGATCCTCACCGGCTGCCGCTCGATCGCCTCGTACGCCGCGAGCTCGCCCGCTCCCAGCGAGCCGCCGCGGTCGCTCAGCCAGTCGCACACCGCCGCCGCGATGTCGCCGCTGTAGAACGGCTCCGCGCCATCGCGCGCGAGGCGCTCCAGCGCGTCGCCCAGCTCCGGGTTGCGCATCAGCCCGCCCTCGCGCAGCAGCTGGCCCTCGGGCGCCCACAGCGCCGCGCACTCCGGCGTGGAGGTCAGCAGGTCGACGAGGATCTCCGCCACGTACGCCTGGCCCGCGTTCAGCACCACCCCCTCCCGCGCCAGCCGCGCTGCCGGCGCCGCGAGGTCCTCCAGCGCCATCGTGCCCCAGCGGCGCATCGCCTCGCACACGCCAGCCGGCGTGCCGTAGATGCCGCACGACGCCGGGCCCACGTAGAAGACCTGCTCCGCGTCGCCGAACGACACGTCGATTCCCAGCAGCTCCGCCTCCGAGCCGTCGCCGATGCGCGTCGGCGCCTGCACGAAGAAGTCCAGCAGCGTCGGCTCGACGCCCGCGCCCGCCACCAGCATGTAGCCCCCAGCCCCCAGCCCCGTCAGCAGCGACTCCGTCGCGAACGACGTCAGCATCGCGCCGACCGTCGCGTCGACCGCGTTGCCGCCTTCGCGCAGCACCCGCGCCCCCGCCTGCGCCGTCAGCGGATGCCCCGCCGCGACCACCCCCTTCTCAGATTCGCTCATTGCAGAGCAGTACCACAGAGGCCGGTGGCGAAGCGCTGACGCGCGTCAGCCTAGAAATTCGGTAGGAACTCAGGCACTTCTAGTTCGTCGACCGCCAGGCCGCGGCGCGGCTGGGTCGGACGCGCGGGCGCGGTGCGCTGGGCTCGCACCTCGCCGGTGGTGGCGGGCTCTTTGAAGCGGCTGACGCTCTTGCGCCTGCCCTCGTCGCCGTAGCCGGTGGCGACGACGGTCACCCACACCTGGTCGTCGAGCTTCTCGTCGACCATCGCGCCGAAGATGATGTTCGCGTCGGGGTGCGCCGCCTCCGAGACGGACTTGGCGGCCTCGTTGACCTCCCACAGCGACAGGTTGGTGCCGCCGGTGATCGACAGCAGGATCGAGCGCGCGCCGTCCATCGAGGTTTCCAGCAGCGGCGAGGACACGGCCTGCAGCGCGGCCTCCGTGGCGCGGTCCTCGCCTACGCCCATGCCGATGCCCAGGAGCGCGTTGCCGGCCTCGCTCATGATCGTGCGCACGTCAGCGAAGTCGAGGTTGATCAGGCCGGGGAGCGTGACGAGGTCGGAGATGCCCTGCACGCCCTGGCGCAGCACGTCGTCGGCCACGCGAAACGCCTCGACCATCGCCGTCTGCTTGTCGAGCACGCCCAGCAGGCGGTCGTTGGGCACGACGATCAGCGTGTCGACCTCCTCCGCCAGCGCGCTCACGCCGCGCTCGGCCTGCTCGCCGCGGCGGGTGCCCTCGAAGCCGAACGGCTTGGTCACGATCGCGACCGTCAGCGCGCCGATTTCGCGCGAGATGCGCGCGACGATCGGCGCCGCGCCGGTGCCCGTGCCGCCGCCAGCGCCGGCCGCGATGAAGATCATGTCCGAGCCCTTCAGCAGCGCCTTCATGCGGTCGTAGTCCTCCATCGCCGCCTGGCGCCCGACGTTCGCGTCCGAGCCTGAGCCCAGGCCGCGCGTCAGCTCGGCGCCGATGTGCAGCGTGATGTCGGCGGTCGACTGCTGCAGCGACTGCACGTCGGTGTTGACGGCGACGAACTCGATGCCCTCGACCTCCGCCTCGACCATGCGGTTGACCGCGTTGACGCCCGCGCCGCCGACGCCGACGACGCGGATCACCGGCTGCCCCACGCTCGCCGGTGGGCTCGCCGGAAGCGGGTGCGCGCGGGCGTAGTCGTCCATCAGCGGACGCGCAGGCGCCGAGCGCTCGCTCTCTGGCTCTGCGCGCTCCATGAAGTTCTCCGGTATCTCTGAGGAGAACGCGTGGCGCAGGCGCTCCTGCGGCGAGGGGACGTGCGCCTCCTCGCGCGGCTGCTCGAGCGTCGAGGCCAGCGCCGGATGGGGCAGCCCGCTCTCGCGCGGATGGATCGCGGGCGCGGACCCAGCGGTCTCGCCGGTCGGGCGCGGCGCACCAGGCTGCGGCGTCGGGGCTTGGCCCGGCTGGTCGGCCGGCGCGCCGTCGAGGTCTTCGGTCTTGCGGAACAGGGCCGCGAGCGGCCCTTCTCGCATGCTCGCGCGTTTAGCGTTGGCCATTTGTGAGTACCTCCTGCGCGAGTTGGCGATAGGACTGCGCGGCGACGCCGTCGGGCTCGTACTTGAGCACCGACATGCCCTTCACCGGAGCCTCGGCGAAACGGACGGTCTTGCGGATGCGCGAGGCGAACACGCGGTCGCCGAAGTTTTCCTCGAGGATCTCGATGGCCTCCTTGGCGTGGATCGTGCGCGAGTCCACCAACGTCGGGAGGATACCCTCGATGTCGACGCCGGGATTGAGGTTCTCGCGGATCATCGCGAGCGTGTTCTGCAGCTGGATGAGGCCACGCATCGACAGATACTCGCACTGTACGGGGACGATCACCTTGTCGGACGCGGTGAGCGCGTTGATCGTCAGCAGCCCGAGGCTCGGCGGGGTGTCGATGCAGATGAAGTCGTAGTCCTCGAGGATCGGTTCGAAGGCCTTCTGCAGCGAGCGCTCGCGGCCGATCATCGTCGACATCGCGATCTCCGCGCCGGCGAGGTCGATCGACGCGCACGCCACGTCGATCTCGCGCTTGCGGATGACCTCGCGGATCGACACTTTGTGGACGAGCACGTCGTACATCGATTTCTCGAGCGTGTCCGGGTCGATCCCCTGGGACATCGTCAGGTTGCCCTGGGGGTCCATGTCCACGCACAGCACGCGGTGGCCCTCCTCCGCGAACGCGGCGGCAAGGTTGAGCGTCGTCGTCGTCTTGGCCACGCCGCCCTTCTGGTTGGCGAACGCGATGACCTTGGCCTTGCCTTGCACGGTGGCTCCGATTTTCGATACGGGATTGCTGGAAAGCCGTCCGGTGGGTATTCGCATAACGAAGGGGGATTCCTGCATGACAACTACGATCGGGGCATGGCCAAGCCGGGCAGCCCCGCCGCCTCCAAGCGCGATGCGACCACGCGCAGCCGCGACGGGTTGAGCGCGCGCCTGCGCGACAAGAGGGTGATCGTGTGCGTGGGCGCGGGCGGAGTCGGCAAGACGACGACCTCCGCGGCGCTGGCGCTCGGCCTGGCGCAGCGCGGGCAGAAGGTCGCGGTCGTCACGATCGACCCCGCCCGGCGCCTGGCCTCGGCCCTCGGCCTCGCGGAGCTGCCGTCGGCGCCACAGCGGATCGAGCCGGCGCTGTTCGAGGCGCAGGGGGTCGCGGTCGAGGGCGAGCTGTGGGCGATGATGCTCGACGCCAAGCGCACGTTCGACGAGCTGATCGGACACCTCGCGCCCGACGATCGGGCGCGCGAGGAGATCTTGCGCAACCCCGTCTACGGCGAGCTGTCGACCGCGGTCGCCGGCTCGCATGAGCTGAGCGCGATCGCCAAGCTGTACGAGCTCCACGAGGAGCACGACTTCGACGTGATCGTGCTCGACACGCCGCCGTCGCGCAACGCGCTGGACTTCCTGGACGCGCCCGGGCGCATGCTGGGCTTCCTGGAAGGCCGGGCGCTGCAGGTGTTCCTCGGCTCCAGCGGGCTGACCGCGCGCGTGTTCGGACGCGGCACCGCGCTGGTGTTCTCGATCTTCGCGCGCGTCACCGGCGTGGACATGCTCGCCGAGCTGTCGCGCTTCTTCCGCTCGCTCACGGGCGTGACCGAGGGCTTCGGCCAGCGCACGCGCGAGGTGGCGGCGCTGCTGCGCTCACCGCACACGATGTTCGCGATCGTCACCTCGCCCGAGCTCGAGCCGGCGCGAGAGGCGGAGTTCCTGCTGGCGCGCCTCGCGGCGACGGACATGCCGGTTGGCGAGATGATCGTCAACCGCGTGCACACGCACGGCCTGCACGGCATGTCGGCGGCGGCGGTCGCCGAGCTGCTGGCGCCCGCGCTGGGCGAGTCGCTGGCCGGGCGCGTGGCGGGCAACCTCGCCGACTTCGACGTGCTCGCGGCGCGTGACCGCGAGACGATCGCGCGCCTGTCATGCGCGTGGGGCGCGCGGCGCCCGATCGTCGTGCCGCACCTAGATGAAGACGTCCAGGATCTCCTGGGACTGGCTCGGATCGCCGAGCATCTGTTCGACTGAGCTCAGCTCCGCGAACGTCGCGTCCGGCTCGAGCGCGAGCGCCGGGGGCTCGGGAGCGGGTGCCGCCGCGAGCGCGCGCGCGGCCTCCGCCGCGGCCAGCTCCCGCGCGCTCTCGAGCAGCAGCTGGTCGGCGACGCCGACGAGGTTCACGTCGAGATGGCCGCAGACGACGTCCCTGAGCAGCGCGCGCAGATGGTCGGCCATGTCGCGGGCGAGTCCCTGAAGCCCGCTGTGCGCGGCAGCCGTGCCGGCGATCGCCTCGCGCTCGAGCGCCAGCGCGGCGACGGCCCGCTCGGTCAGCTCGACGCGGTGCTCCGGCGTGGCGCACAGCGCCGCCAGGCGCCCCGGCAGCAGCCCGCTCGCGGGGCCCTCGGGCTCGAGCAGCGCGCGCAGCGCCAGCAGATGATCGGTCAGCGCCTCGAACGAGCTCTCGCGCTCGCAGCCGAGCTCGAAGCGCCGCAGCGCCCATGCCAGCTCGTTGCCATGCGGCGCGCGCCGCGAGACGAGGTTGCAGAACGCGCGCAGCTCGTCCTCCTGCTCGCTGGTCACGACCAGCATCCCGTGCGGACGGCCTCCTGCGCCGAGCGCGAGCGCCGTCCAGCGCCCGCCGCCCACGCGAGCCCATGCGAGCGCGCCAAGCGTCACGCGTCCGTCGCCGAACAGCCGCAGCGCGCGCAGCAGGTCCTTGAGGATCTCGCGACCGTGGGCGATCGCCTCGCGCGGGCCGTCTTCGCCGGCTGCGAGCGCGACGATCAGGTGCTCGTGCCTGCCGGCCTCATCCGGGGCGAGCGCGCCCTCGGGGAGGCCTTCGAGCACGTGTGGCTGGGCGATCGTCAGGCCGGTCGTCAGCGCCAGCTCGCTCGAGCTGATCGTGAGCCCGTGCAGCGTGGCGATCAGCGTGGTCTGGCCGGCGCCGGCCAGCGTCGCGCGCTCCAGGCGCTCGAGCGCCGCGTCGAGTCGCTCGGGACGCGGCTCGAAGTCGGTCTGTTCCTCGAACACCTCCGACAGCAGCGCGAGGATCGCCGCACGGGCACGCGTGCGGACGTCGCCTCGCGCCGGCTCGGCGCCCACGTTCGCCAGGTACCGGTCGAGACCGTCGAAGCCCTCGAGCAGCCTCGCCGCCTCGGAGTGGCTCGGCAGCCTCTCCAGCTCCGAGCGCCGGGCGGCGATGAACTCGCCGGTCAACGCCCGGTAGCAGTACAGCGGCGGCGCGCCCGAGCCTCTGCGCGTCCGCTGCGGCTCGAGCTCGAACGGGACTTCCGCGCCGGCGGCGAGCGCCGCGCTCAGCTGGCCCGCGGCGGCGTCGACGAGCTCGCTGAGCGCTGCCTGGAGCGGGAGTGAGCGCATGGTGCGCTGACTTCGCGCTCGCGGCACGCCCTCCTGCCCGGCGCACCCCGTCTTGCAGCGTTCGCGGCCTCAGCAGGTCAGCCCCTCGGGCCAGCGGCGGTGACTACGCGACGGCGAGGGCGGGGCTTGCGCCCGGCGAGCGGTCGGCGCACTCGGCGCCCAGCCAGTCTTCGCCGTACGCGCGCATGTCGTCGATGATCGGCAGCAGCGCGCGGCCCTTCTCCGTCAGCGCGTACTCCACGCGCGGAGGCACCTCGGGGAACGTGTGGCGTTCGACGATCCCCTCCTCCTCCAGCGCGCGCAGCCGCAGCGACAGCGTGCGCGGGCTGATCCCTGCGAGCGAACGTTCCAGCTCGCAGAAGCGCGAGCGCCCCTCCGCGAGATCGCGCACCAGCAGCAGCGTCCACTTCCCGCACACGATTTCGGCGGTCATGCACACGGGACAGGTCTCATCGACGGCCATCTACAGCCTTACTTTACCAACTGAAGTGTTGGTGGCCGCTCGGTTGGAAGAACGCTTTCCATGCTACGTGAGCAAAGAAAGAAGATCCCGATTTTCTTTTCAAGCCGTCCGGAGTTGCAAAGCGTCCTTTCTAAACCCCTCAAACCGACCCGCTCCCGGCCCGGCGGCGGCGAGGATCAGGCGGTGGTCAGCGACGGACTGGCCGGTTTGACTTCGCTTGCGCGGTTGGCCTCGGCGGCGGCCACGTCCTCCATCGTCGTTCCCCTGCGCCCGTCGGCCTGCATCAGCAGCTTGAAGTCGTGCGGGCTGGAGGCGACGTGCATGGCGTCCTCGAACGTCACGCGCCCGGCCTTGACGTGGCCGAACAGGGCCTGGTCGAAGGTCTGCATCCCGTAGTAGCCGCCGGAGGTGATGACCTCGACGAGCTTGCCCGTCTGCTCGGGGTCGACGATCATGTCGCGCACGCGTCCGGTCATGCGCAGGATCTCGCAGACGGCCACGCGACCGCCGTCGGCGCCCGGCACGAGCCGCTGGGAGATGACGCCCTTGACGGTGCCCGCGATCATGCTGCGCGCCTGGCCGTGCTGGTGGGGCGGGAAGAAGTCGAGCATGCGGTTGATCGACTCGGTCGCGTCGACCGTGTGGATCGTGGAGAGCACCAGGTGCCCGGTCTCCGCCGCCGACAGGGCCGTCTGGACGGTCTCCTCGTCGCGCATCTCACCGACGAGGATCACGTCGGGGTCCTGGCGCAGCACGCGCCTGAGCGCGCGCTTGAAGGAGGCGGTGTCCATGCCGACCTCGCGCTGGTTGATCGCCGAGCGCTTGTCGGAGTGCACGAACTCGATCGGGTCCTCGATCGTGACGATGTGCTTGCTCATGGTCTCGTTCATGTGGTCGATCATCGCCGCGAGCGTGGTCGACTTGCCGGAGCCGGTGGTGCCGGTGAGCAGCACGATCCCGCGCTCCTCCTCGGCCAGTTCGCGCACGACGTCCGGCAGCGAGAGTTCCTCGATCGTGCTGATGTGATGCGGGATCGCGCGACATGCCATCGAGATCACGCCACGCTGCTGGAAGGCGTTGATCCTGTAGCGCGCGACGTCCGCGATTTCGAAGGAGAAGTCGACCTCGTGCTCCTGCGCGAACTCGGCCAGCTTGACCTCGTCGCTCAAAAGCGCCCTGAGCGCGCCCTCGGTGTCCTGTGCGCTCAGCGGCTCGACGCCGTGATCGAGCAGCAGCTCGCCGTGTACGCGGTACAGCGGCGAGGAGCCCACCTTCAGATGCAGGTCGGAGCCCTCTTTCTCGACGAGCTCACGCAGGGCAGGCATGACGTCGAACATGTCTCCCTGATCGGCAGCCCCCGCACAGGGCTTGAGCGCCGGTCGGCGCGGTGGACGGTCTATGCCACGTCGCGGAGCTTTTGTGCCTCAGCCAGCGACTGAAGCTTCTTCAGCGACTGGTTCTCGATCTGGCGGATGCGCTCACGCGTGACGTTGAACGTGCGTCCGACCTCGTCGAGCGTGCGCGGGTGCTCGCCGCCAAGCCCGTAGCGCAGCTCGAGCACGCGGCGTTCGCGGTAGGAGAGGTTCTCCAGCGCCTCGCGCAGCGCCTCCTTGGTGAGGATCTCGGCGGCGCGCTCGTACGGCGACTCGGCGCGCTCGTCGGCGATGAACTGGCCGAACTCCGACTCCTCCTCGTCGCCCACCGGCTTCTCCAGCGAGACGGGCGCCTGCGCTGAGCGCTTGATCGAGTCGACCTCCTCGGGGTCGATGCCGGTGACGTCGGCGATCTCCTGCGCGGTCGGCTCGCGGCCGAGCTCGGTCACGAGCTTGCGCTCGGCGCGCCCGATCTTGTTGAGCTTCTCGACGACGTGCACGGGGATGCGGATCGTGCGCGCCTTGTCCGCCAGCGCTCGCGCGATCGCCTGACGGATCCACCAGGTCGCGTACGTGGAGAACTTGAAGCCCTTGCGATAGTCGAACTTCTCGGCCGCCCTAACGAGCCCGAGCGTGCCCTCCTGGATCAGATCGAGGAACGGAAGCCCCTGGTTGCGGTAGTTCTTGGCGATCGAGACCACGAGGCGCAGGTTCGACTCGACCATCTTCTGCTTGGCGTCGAGGTCGCCGCGCTCGATGCGCTTGGCCAGGTCGACCTCCTCCTGGGCGGTCAGCAGCCGCACCTTGCCGATGTCCTTCAGGAACAGCTGCAGCGAGTCGGTGGTCATGTCCGGCTTGAGGTCGAGCGCCGTTTTCGCTTTGCGCCGGCCGCGCTTGTCGGGCGCGCGCTCGAGCTGCGCGGAGGCGGCGATCGCGGGGTCGATGTCCTCGACGAGCTCGATCTCCGAGCGCTCGAGGAAGCCGTGCAGCTCTTCGACGTCCGCCTCGTCCAGGTCGAGCTCGGACATCGCCCTGGTTATCTCCGCGTAGGAGAGGACGCCCACCTGCTGTCCCTTGGCCAGCAGGCCCTTGACCTCATCCAGCTCCTGCAGCTCGACTACTGACATTCTCGTGTTTCCATTTCTTCCGCGATCGACAACCGAAGGCGAGAGCGGCCCGTTCGGATTATGGCTGAGAACAGCTACTCCGTCAGACATACGGTCGCAACCGTGCCGACGTTACAGATCCACTCGGCTCTCCAGGCGCCCATGCTAACGCGTTATGACGACGGTTGGACCGCCTGCCGATCTGTCTGCAGCTCGCGTTAAGCAATGATGTGCCGATGAGCCCCCCGAAAGACAGCGATCGGCCGGCAGACGCGGCGCCGGGCCGTCGGGCCGAGCCGGCGACGGAGGGCGAGGGGGTCCTCTCCAAGCTGCCGCGGACCCGCCCGCAGCGCACGAGCCCGCGTCGTGCCGCGGCGCGCGCGGCCAGCGCCGCCGCGGAGACCGCCGAGGTGGCCAGGGTGGCCGCGGAGGCAGCGGTTGCGAGCGCGGAGCCGGTGGCCACAGCTCGCTCCAACGGCCGCCCACCGGCCCGCCCCAGGCGCGCGACCGCCTCGCGTCCCGCGAAGAAGCAGCCGCCCGCGGGCGGCTCGAACGGTGCGCGGAGAGCACCGGGGGCAGGCGCTCGCGCGGCGAAGAGCGCCGCGAGCAGGCCCGTCGTCGAGCCGGCGCCCAGGCAGGGCTTCGAGTGCGAGACAGAGCGCGCAAACGGGACCGTGCACCCGCCCGGCGGCGCCGATCTCGTCGCGTCGGCCGCGGAGATCGTCGGCGAGCTCGCCAAGGCCGGCGTCTCCACGGGGGAGCGCCTGCTCAAGGACTTCCTCTCGCGCCTGCCGCTCTCCTGAGCGCCTTCCCGGACGCGCTCCGCTCCCACACGCGCTCATCGCCGCAGCCCACGTGCTCGCGCCGGACGGCTGTATACTGCCGCGCAACGCCGAACCGCCGCGACTCAGCTCGGGGCGGACGGGGGACCCAATGCGGATCCAGGTCGATCCGCCGGGGCGAATCGGCCCGGAAGGGCCGTAGCGCCGCACCCAGGTGTCGCGCGAGCCCGTCAGCTCACCCCGTAGGCGTCGAAGAGAATGCGAATCGCCGCCAAGACATATACGTTCGTGCTCGGCCTGCTCGTGCTGCTTGCAGCCACGGCGTGCGCCGCACTGGGCCTGCAGGCGAGCGCACTCGCCTCCACCGGCGCCAGCGCGGGCGGCGCTGCCGCGCCCAGCTCGACACCCGCGGGCTCGACGCCCGCGACGAGCATCCGCAGCACCGGGATCGCCACGTGGTTCGGTCCCGGCTTCTACGGCAAGCAGACCGCCTGCGGCCAGACGCTGACCCCGGGCGTCGTGGGAGTCGCCAACCGCACGCTCGCATGCGGCACGCTCGTGAAGGTCACTTACAAGGGCCACAGCCTGACGGTGCCGGTGCTCGACCGCGGCCCGTACGCGCACGGCGCCGACTGGGACCTGACGGCCGGCGCAGCGCAGGCGCTCGGCATCTCCGAGACGGTCCGGATCGGCACGCACGTCGTCGGCAAGACCGCCAACACCCCCACGCTCGGGCTGCCGCCCGAATCTCCGAGCGTCGCCGCCACCGGCGGCGCGCCCGCCGCCCCCGAACCGTAGGCCGCGCGGGCGGACTCGCCCCGGTCGCAGACCACGCCGGTTCGGCCGTCGACCGGCTGGCTAAGAACCTCTTTGAGCCGACTCGTCGACCGGCGCGGCGCGTCCCGCGGCAGGCGCGCGAACCGCCGAGCGGGCGGCGTACAGCCCCACGTCGGCGTGCGCGGCGAGCGCAGCGGCCTCGGTTCCGTCCTCGGGACATACGGCCGTGCCGACCGCAACCGCGAGCGGCGTTCCGAGATGGCTCGCGCCGGCTGCGACCGCCCGCACGATGCGCTCGGCCAGGCGTTCCGCGCCCGTGCGGTCGGTCCCCGGCGCCAGCAGCCAGCATCGGCCCGGCCGCTCGCGCGTGAGCGACCCCGGCGAGGCGCCGATCTCCGCCGCCAGCGCGTGCTCCATCTGCCCCGCCAGCCGCAGCAGTTCCTCCGGGGACTCCCGCCCGCGCAGCCGCTCGATGTCCACGAGCTCGACCAGCAGCACCGCGAACGGCAGCGCGTCGCGCCCGAAGCGCTCCAGCTGGGCCCCGATCGACCCGATCCACGCCGCCGGCCCTTCCTCGCCGCGTTCGTCGCGAATCTCGATCTCCGCCTGAGGCGCCCCGGGCACCGTCGACGGCGGCTCGTCCCAGGACAGCGACCCCAGGCGCGCGCGCGAGGCGCGAGGCGGGATCGGCGGGGACTCGTCCCACGACAGAGGACGCTCGCGGGGAGTGGCTGCGGCGGCGCTCTCGCCAGGAGCGCCTGCGGCGGCGCTCTCGCGGGGGCGCTCGTCGACGATCACGGCCCCGCCGGCGGGTGCGGGGGCGCGCGCGTGCTCCCGTCTCGCCGGGGCGGCGACGTCGACCACGGCCGGCTCGGCGGGCGCGGTGGGCGCGTCCCCCCCGCGCGCGGCGGCGGGCGGCGGCGTGACCGTCTCCAGGGCGCTCACGAGCGCGACCGCGCAGACGTACGCGAGCCGATCGGCGATGTCTCCCACCTGACGTGCCGAGGGCTCTGTCAGCTGGTCGATCAGCGCCTCCCACAGCACGCCGCGCAGCGCCTCCACGGCGTCCACGAGAGCGGCCGGGTCAGGCGCGCCGGTGATCGCCGCCAGCCGCCTTGCCGCGGCGGATTGCTCGCGGCCGCTCGGCGCGCCGCGCCCGCTCAGGCGCTCGAGCTCGACGTCCGACTGCACGGCGCGCAGCACCTGCGCGCACAGCACGGGGGCGTCGCGAGCGAGCTCCTGCAGCGGCAGCTGGCCGATCGCCGCGAGCGGACGGCCGAGGATCAGGGCGCTCGCCCAGCGCCGCGCGAGACCCTCGGCGCGTGCGAGCAACGCGTCGCACGGCAGATCGGCGACCGCCCGCGCGCGGGGAGAGGGAGGTGTGCTCGTGCGCTCGGCCACAGATGTTGGATATCAGCCGCGGGGGATGCCATCTCCTCGCCCCTCGTCAACGCGCGCGGATAGCCTGCAAAGTGCGTGCGAAGCCTGAAGCCGACCGGAGCCCGACGCGAGCGGGCGGTGATCGCCGAGCTCGGCGACTCGACCTCGCTGGACTCGGACACGGGCGCGGTGCGCTCGGTGCAGAAGGCCGATCTGGTGATCGAGGAGCCGGCGCTCGAGGAGATGTGGACGCCGGCGCACCTGGAGCGGCTGGCGCGCACCTACTGGCGCTTCCTCTCGCGCGTGACGCTTGGCCTGATCCACGTCTGCTACTCCGAGCAGGAGCGCTCGGTGGTGCTGCTCGCGCGGCCGCTGAAGCTGCTCACCTTCCAGGCGCCGGAATACGAGATGGACGCCGCGCGCGGGCTCGTGCGCTGGCGCATTGCGCGCGGCCTGCTCGTCTCACGGCGCGGGCATGGCGGCCGCGGGCATCTGCAGATCGAAGTCCGCAGGAGCCCCGGCGAGGACCCCGGGCGCGCGCGCCTGCACGTGGAGGTCGAGGTCGCGAACTTCTATCCGTCGATCGCCTCGCGGCTCAGCCGTCGCGTGTACAACGCGACCCAGTCGCGCATCCACGTGATCGTGACCCACGCGTTCCTGCGTTCGCTCGCGCGCCTGGACCTCGCCGAGTCGAAGGTCGGGCGCTTCGATCCCTGAGCGCTATTTCGCTTCGCTCTGTTCGAGTTTCTTGAACGCTTTGGCTTCGGCGGCTTCTTCCTGCGCGAACTTCTTGCGCGCCGCTTCTTCGGCGGCGCCGCCGCCCGAGGAGCCGCTCGATTTCTTCGATTTCCTCCCCGATTTCTTGCCGGAGCCCGAGCTGCCCTTCTTGCCCGAGCCGCCCTTCTTGCCAGAGCCCCCTTTCCTGGCGCCCCTGCCACCGCCGCCCTTCTTCGCTTCGCTCGGTTCGCTTTCCGCTGCCAGGGCTGCCTTCCTGGCTTCTTCGCGGCGCTTCCTGGCTTCGGCTTCCGACGCCGCTTCCGCGGCCGCTTCCCGTTTCCTGGCTTCGGCTTCGGCGGCGCCTTCTGCGCTGGTCGTCGTTTCCGCTTCGGCGCTCTGTTCCGAGCCCTTGGATTCCTTTTCCGAGCCGCCGGACGAGCTGCCGCCGCAGCCCGCGATCGAGCCTGCGATCACCAACAGCAGCAGGCCGAGCAGCACCGCGCGCAGCACTCCGCGGCGGGCCGTGATGCCGTCCGCGCGCCGCTCACGCCGGCTCATTCGTGCGCCTGCCCCGTGCTCGGAGCCTGCGCTTGCGACGTCGCCACCGCCCTGCCTTCCGTTGTGCTCGTTGTGCTCGTAGCCGTGTGTTCCACTGCGCTGGAGTGCTTCTTTCCCTTCCTGGCCGCCTGCTGCTTCTTCTTCGCTTCCGCCTGGAGCGCCTGTTCGCGCTTCCTGGCGTTGGCTTCGGCTTCTTCTTCCTCCTGCTTGACCTTCTTCGCGGCCGCTTCTTCCTTCTTCTTCGCCCGCGCCGCCGCCACCGCTTCTTTGTGCTTGGCGTTGCGTTCGGCGGCTTCTTCGCGCTTCTTGCCTTCGAGCCCCGAGAGCACTTCGCGATCCTGAGCGATTTCCGCGGCTTCCTGTCGCTTCTGGGCGGCTTCTTCGTTGCGTTCGACCTGCGCAGCGCTCTGTTCGGCGCTGTTCGAGCCCGTGCTCGTCGCACCCGCTCCGCACCCGGAGATCGCCGCCGCGCCGGCGAGCGCGACGATACAGGGAACCATCATCCGCAGCGCCGTCTGAGCCTTCACCAGATCAAGCTAGCAGCCGTTGCGCGCCCGCTCGCCGGCGGCCGTTCACGCTCAGCTCGGCGCATTCCCGGTGGAGTAGCGCTCGCCCCCGACCGCCCGCAGCTTGGCGCGGTCGTGTGTCGCCGTGATGCGCCGGATCGTCCCCGTGCGCGCGCGCGTGACGAGCGATTCGGTGGTGGCGCCGCCGGCGCTCGGATAGCGCACGCCCTGCAGCACGTCGCCGTCGGTGATGCCGGTGGCCGAGAAGAACACGTCCTCGCCGGCGATGAGGTCGTCGCGGTCGAGCACCCGCTCCAGCTCGTAGCCGGCCTCGATCGCCGCCGCGCGCTCGACCTCGTCGCGCGGCCACAGCCGCCCGAGCAGCTGCCCGCCGAGGCACTTCACGGCGGCGGCCGAGATCACGCCCTCGGGCGTGCCGCCGATCCCCCACAGCAGGTCGACGGGCGAGCGCTCGGTGACGGCGAGCAGCGCCGCCGAGACGTCGCCGTGGGCGATCAGCCGCACGCGCGCGCCCGCCGCGCGGATCGCCGCGATGCCCTCCTCGTGGCGCGGGCGGTCGAGCACGACCACCATCACGTCGCCGACCGGGCAGCCCCTGCGCGCCGCGACCAGCTTGACGGTCTCGCCCAGCGGGCGGTCGAGGTCGAGCAGGTCGGCGATGTCGGGGGCGCCGGCCATCTTCTCCATGTACACGCACGGCCCCGGGTCGAACATCGTGCCGCGCGCCGACAGCGCGATCACCGCCAGCGCGCTCGGCATCCCGTGCGCCGCCAGCGTCGTGCCCTCCAGCGGGTCGACGGCGATGTCGACCTGCGGCGGCGAGCCGTCGCCGATCTGCTCGCCGTTGTAGAGCATCGGCGCCTCGTCCTTCTCGCCCTCGCCGATCACGACGACGCCGTCCATCTGAACGGAGTGGAGCATGAAGCGCATGCCGTCGACCGCCGCCTGGTCGGCGGCCTCCTTGTCGCCCCTGCCGACGAGCGGCGCGGCGGCCAGCGCCGCGGCCTCGGTGACGCGCACGAGCTCCAGCGCGAGGTTGCGATCGGGCAGCTGATGGGAGGTGTCTGAACTCACCGGACCGCCGGAAACCTATACCAGGGCCGCGGTCACTACGATCGTGGCGTGAACTAGCCGAGATCGGGGTGAGCGACAGTGACGCAGATCGGGTTCGTCGGGCTGGGCAAGATGGGCGGCAACATGGTGCACCGCATCCGCCGCGACTCCGACCACGAGGTCGTCGCGTTCGACTTCGATCCGAAGGCGGTCAAGCAGGCGGTCAGGAACGGCGCCGCCGGCGCCGACTCGCTGAAGAGCCTCGTCAAGCAGCTGCGCGCGCCGCGGATGGTGTGGATCATGGTGCCCGCCGGCGATCCCACCCAGGAGACCGTCGACAAGCTCGCCAAGCTCCTGGAGCGCGGCGACATGATCGTCGACGGCGGCAACTCCAAGTGGACCGACGACAAGCGTCGCGCCAAGGCGCTGAAAGCCGCGGGCATCGACTACGTCGACGTCGGCACCTCCGGCGGCGTGTGGGGCCTGGAAGTCGGCTACTGCATGATGGTCGGCGGCCCTCCCGGCGCGGTCAAGCGGCTGGCGCCGATCCTCGACGTGCTCGCGCCGCCCACCAACGAGCAGAGCGTCGCCGCGATCGGTCCGCGCGGCTGGCTGCGCTTCGGCCCCTCTGGCGCCGGCCACTACGTGAAGATGGTCCACAACGGCGTCGAGTACGGCCTGATGCAGGCCTACGCGGAGGGCTTCGACGTGTTCGACAAGTGCGAGTACGAGCTCGACAACGCGAAGATCGCGCACCTGTGGGGACAGGGGTCGGTCGTGCGCTCGTGGCTGTGCGAACTGGCGGCGCGCGCGTTCGAGGCCGACGGCAACGAGCTGGAGGCGATCGAGGGCTACACCGAGGACTCCGGCGAGGGCCGCTGGACGATCGCCGACGCGACCGCCCACGACGTGCCGACGCCGGTGATCACCGCGTCGCTGTACGCGCGGCTGCGCTCGCGCGGCAACGGCGACTTCGCCGACCGCGTGCTCGCGGCGCTGCGCAACCAGTTCGGCGGCCACGCCGTGAAGCCGGCGCCCAAGAAGTGATGGCGGCCCCCACGACCGAGCAGGACAACCCGCTGACGGCCGGCCTCGAGCGCCAGCCGGTGGCGCCGACGACGCTCGTGATCTTCGGCGCGACCGGGGATCTCGCCAGGCGCAAACTGCTGCCGGCGCTGTACAACCTCGCCCACGACGGGGCGCTGCCCGAGCGCTTCCACATGGTGGGCGTCTCGCGCAAACACAAAGAGGACGCGGAGTTCCGCACCGAATGCGAGGATGCGATCCGACGCTTCTCGCGGCGCAAGCCCGACGAGGACGTGCTCGCGGGCCTCTTGGCCAACGTCAAGTACGTCGGCGGCACGTTCGACGACGACGCCGTGTACTCGAAGCTGTCGACGCTGCTCGACGGCTGCGACGAGCAGGCCGGCGAGCCGCTCAACCGCGCCTTCTACCTGTCGACGGCGCCCAGCTTCTTCCCGGTGATCGTCGGGGAGCTGGGCAACTCCAAGCTCGCGCGACACGAGGGCGCGGACGTGCGCGTGATCATCGAGAAGCCGTTCGGGACGACGCTGGAGGAGGCGCGCGAGCTCAACCGCTGCGTGCTCGCGATCTTCGAAGAGCCCCAGGTCTTCCGCATCGACCACTACCTGGGCAAGGAGACGGTGCAGAACATGCTGGCGTTTCGCTTCGCCAACGGCATGTTCGAGCCGCTGTGGAACCGCAACTACATCGACAGCGTCCAGATCACCGCCGCCGAGGAACTCGGCATCGGCTCGCGCGCCGACTACTACGACTCCGCGGGCGCGCTGCGCGACCTGATCCAGAACCACATGCTGCAGCTGCTGTGCCACGTCGCGATGGAGCCGCCGGTGAGCTTCACCGCCGAAGAGGTCCGCAACGAGAAGGTCAAGGTCCTGCAGTCGATCCCGCAGCCGACGCCCGCGGACATCCCCGAGATGGCGGTGCGCGCGCAGTACTCCGCCGGCCACGCCGGCGGCGAGGACGTCCCCGGCTACCTGCAGGAGGAGGGCGTGCCGGAGGGCTCGATCACCGAGACCTACGCGGCGCTGCGCCTGGAAGTCGACAACTGGCGCTGGGCGGGCGTGCCGTTCTACCTGCGCACGGGCAAGCGCCTCGCGCGCAAGATCACCGAGATCGCGGTGACGCTCAAGCCCGTCCCCCACCTCGCCTTCAGCCAGGACGGCTCGCTGGGCGTGCAGCCCAACCAGCTGGTGCTGACGCTGCAGCCCAACGAGGGCGTGTCGCTGCGCCTGGGCGCGAAGATCCCCGGCACGCGCATGATCATCCGCCCGGTGAACATGGAGTTCCTGTACGGCACGGCGTTCCTGTCGCAGTCGCCGGAGGCCTACGAGCGCCTGATCACCGACGCGATGCGCGGCGACGCGACGCTCTTCACCCGTAACGACGAGGTCGAGGCGCAGTGGCAGATCTGCGACCCGATCGTGGGGACGTGGGCCCGAACCCCTGGTCCCCTGCCGCAATACGAGGCGGGCTCGCAGGGGCCGGAGGAGGCCGGCGGCCTGCTGCGCGAGGGCGATCGCTGGCGCGCGATCTGATGGGCGGCCGGCGACTCGGGGGCGGGCGCAGACCCGGCAGCACAGGCGCGGGCACGGGCGGCGCGGGCAGGTGAGCGTCACCAGCGACGTCGTGTGGAGCGAGCAGGGCACGACGCCCGACGCGATCGAAGCGGCGCTGCGCGAGCTGCTGGTCCAGCGCCACGCCGAAAACGGCAACTTCGTGCCCGCGCGCGTGCTCAACATGATCGCGTTCGTCGATCGCGAGTGGAGCGGGGAGATCGCCAACCGCCTGCGCGGCGTCGGGCGCTACCACGCCTCGCGCCTGCTGGTGCTCTCCTACGAGCCCGGCCGCGAGCGCCTGGACGCGCGCGTGATGATCGCCTCCGAAGGCGAGCCCGAGCCGGGCGAGCTCGCGCTGCTGCGCGAGACCGTCGTCGTGGAGATCGGCGATCGCCACCTGGACGACCTGCTGACGATCGCCGACCCGCTGGTCGTCACCGACCTGCCGACGCTGCTGTGGTCGCCGCACGGCCACGAGGGGATCGTGGAGGTGCTGCTCGCGCTCTCCCAGGCGGTGCTGCTGGACTCCGTCGAGGAGCCGCTGGCGCGCGAGGCGCTCGATCGCGCGTGCACGCTGACCGAGCAGGCTTACGTCGTCGACCTCGCGTGGCTGCGCTCGACGCCCTGGCGCGAGCGCCTGGCCGCCGCGTTCGACCCGGCGTCGCTGCGCCCCGAGCTGCGCGAGATCACCGCCGTCGCCGTGCGCCACCACCAGGCCTCGACCGCCGCGGCGCTGCTGCTCGCCGGCTGGCTCGCCTCGCGACTGGACTGGCAGGTCGGGCCGCTGGCAGCCGACGGCGACGCCCTCGCCGGGAGCGTCCACGCGGGCGCGCAGGACGTGGCGCTGCGCCTGGAGGCGGCCCCGGAGCTGAGCGTCCCGGGCCTGGAGAGCGTCACGCTGGAGACCGCGTCAGGTCTGCGCGTGGGGCTGCGCCGCGGCACCGGCGGCCTGCGCGCCAACTGGCGCGACCACGAGGGCGTGGAGCGGGAATGGACGATCCCGGGCGCCTCGCGCGGCGAGGCGGGCGTGCTCGGCGAGGGCATCCGCCAGGCGCTGCTGCGCGACCCCACGTACGTGCCGGCGCTGATGGCCGCGCGGGGGATGCTGCCGTGACCCGCCTGACCACCTGCCTCGACGCAGAGACGGTCGCGCAGCGGGCCGCCGCGCAGATCGCGCTCCAGCTGCGCCGCGCATACGAGCAGCGCGGCGTCGCCCATATGGCGCTCAGCGGCGGCACCACTCCGGGGCGCACCTACGAGCTGCTCGGCGCCACGCCCGATGCGCTCACCGGTGTCGAGGTGTGGTTCGCCGACGAGCGCTGCGTGCCGCCGCAGGACGAGGAGAGCAACTACCGGCTGGTCGAGCAGACGCTGCTCGATGCAGCGGGCGTGCCGCCGGAGCGGGTGCATCGCATGCGCGGCGAGGCGGGCCCCGAGGAGGGCGCGCGCCTGTACGCGCAGGAGCTTTCGCAACACATCGCCGGCTCGCCCCCGGTGCTCGACGTGATCGTGCTGGGCATCGGCCCGGACGGCCACGTCGCGTCGCTGTTTCCCGGCGCGGCCACGCTCGACGCCGGCTCAGAGGCGGTCTGCCTGGGCGTGCACGACTCGCCCAAGCCGCCGCCCGAGCGGATCACGCTGAGCCTCGCGGTGCTGCTCGCCGCACGCGAGTGCGTGCTGCTGGCGACCGGCGCGAGCAAGGCCGACGCGGTCGCCGCGATGCTCGGCGAGCCGAGCCGCCACGTGCCCGCGAGCCTGCTCCGGCGCGAGCGCCTGACGGTGCTGCTCGACGACGCGGCCGCCGGCCACGCGGGGCGGGCGGGATCTCCATCGTGAGCGCCTCCCGCGCGGGCGAGGCGGTGCTCGTGCGCCACGCCGAGACCGAGTGGAGCCTCGACGGCCGCCACACCGGGCGCGCGGACATCCCGCTCACCGAGCACGGCCGCGAGGTGGCCGCCGGGCTGCGCGAGCGCCTGCGCGAGTGGAGCTTCGACCTGGTGCTCGTCAGCCCGTCCGTGCGCGCGCGGGAAACGTGCGAGCTGGCCGGGCTGGGCGCCGGCGCGCAGCCGCGCGCGGACCTGCTCGAGTGGGACTACGGCGACTACGAAGGATTGACGACCGCCGAGATCCGGGCCGAGCGCCCGGGCTGGCAGCTGTGGCGCGACGGCTGCCCCGGCGGCGAGAGCGCCACGGACGTGGGCGTGCGCGCCGACCGCGTGGCCGAGGAGATCGTCTCCAGCCACGCCAACGTGGCGGTGTTCTCGCACGGGCACATGCTGCGCGTGCTCGGCGCCCGCTGGGTCGGGCTCGACGCGAGCGTCGGCGGGCGGCTGGGGCTGTCGACGGCCGCCGTCTGCGTGCTCGGCCACGAGCGCGAAACGGCGGTACTTGCGCGCTGGAACGACACCGGCGTGTAACGCATCCCCTGCTTGGGGGACTTTCGTTCTAGAGTGACCCGAGCACAGCCGCCCATGGCGACCCGAGCGCTGAAGACCTCCCCCCTCTCCCCCGACGCCGCGCAGGCGCTGCTGGCGATGGGCGCCGTGCGGGAGCGCACGCTGGCGCTCGTCGCGGAGCTCGACGACGAGCAGCTGGAGGCCGTGCACTCGCCGATCATGAGCCCGCTCGTGTGGGACCTCGGCCACATCGCCGCGTACGAGGACCTGTGGCTGGCGCACCGCCACGGTGGCCTGGAGCTGCTGCGCCCGGAGCTCGCGGCGCTGTATGACGCGTTCGAGACCCCGCGCGCGGTGCGCGGCGAGATCGAGGCGCTCGGCCCGGCCGACGCGCGGGCGTACATGGCGGCGGTGAGCGCGCGCGTCGACCAGGCGCTCGCCGAGCGCGGGGTCGGCGACGGCGTGCTGTGCGAGATGGTGCTGCGCCACGAGCTCCAGCACACCGAGACGATGCGACAGACGATGGCGATCGCGGGCCTGCTGCCGGCGGCGGAGCGGGCGCGGATGGGCGCGCCGCTCGACCCGCGCGCTGCCGGCGAGGGCTGGCTGGAGCTGCCCGCGGGGAGCTTCGCGATGGGCGCCGCGGCGGAGGGCTTCGCGTATGACAACGAGCGCCCGCGCCACGACGTCGAGGTGCCGGCATTCCAGCTCGCGCGGCGTCCGGTCGGCAACGCCAGCTGGCTGCGCTTCAGCGAGGGCGGCGGCTACGAGCGCCGCGAGTGGTGGTCGCGTGAGGGCTGGGCGTGGAAGGAGGAGCACGACATCACCCATCATCCGGCGATCGCGGCCGGCCACCCGGAGGCGCCGGCGTGCCACGTCTCCTGGTTCGAGGCCGACGCCTTCGCCCGCGCGCACGACGCGCGGCTGCCCACCGAGGGGGAGTGGGAGAGGGCGGCGACCTGGACCCAGCAGGCGGGCGAGGAGCTCGCGGGCGTCGGGCGCGTGTGGGAATGGACCGGATCGCGCTTCGGCGGCTATCCCGGCTTCGTCGCGCACCCGTATCGCGAGTACTCGGAGGTGTTCTTCGGCGAGCGCTACCGCGTGCTGCGGGGCTCCTCGTGGGCGACCGACCCGCGCGTGGCAAGCGTGACGTTCCGCAACTGGGACCTGCCCCAGCGCCGGCAGATCTTCGCCGGCGTGCGCCTGGCGAGGGAGGCGTGATGGCCTCCGCCTCGCGACAGCGCCCGCGCGCGCAGTCCGCGATCCGCATCGACTCGCACCTGGACGGCACGCACGAGCGCTCGCTCGCCGACGACGTGCTCGACGGGCTCACGCGCCCGTTCAAGGAGCTGCCGCCGAAGCACTTCTACGACGCCCGCGGCGCGGAGCTGTTCGACCGCATCTGCGACCTGCCCGAGTACTACCCGACGCGCACCGAGCGCGCGATCCTCGAGCAGCAGGCGGAGGCGATCGCGCAGCTGACCGGCGCGGTCGAGCTCGTCGAGCTCGGCTCCGGCACCGCCGCCAAGACGCGCGTGCTGCTCGACGCCCTGCACGCGGCGGGCACGCTCGAGCGCTACGTCCCGGTGGACGTGACCGAGAGCATGGTGCGCGACTGCGCGCAGGCGCTCACCAGCGAGTACCCGGGGCTGCGCGTGCACGGCGTGATCGGCGACTTCGAGCGCCATCTCGACCGTGTGCCGGCGCCCGCCGGACCGCGCATCGTGGCCTTCCTCGGCGGCACGATCGGCAACTTCCCACCCGGCAGCCGCCGCCGCTTCCTGCGCCAGATCGCCCGCCTGCTGGGACCGTCCGACCACCTGCTGATGGGAACCGACCTGGTCAAGGACCCGCGCGTGCTCGAGGCCGCCTACGACGACTCGCAGGGCGTCACCGCCGAGTTCAACCGCAACGTCCTGCGCGTGCTCAACCGCGAGCTGCAGGCAGACTTCGACCCCGAGGACTTCGACCACGTGGCGCTGTTCGACGAGCAGAACGAGTGGATCGAGATGCGCCTGCGCGCGCGCCGCGAGCACACGACGCTCGTGCGCGACCTCGACCTGCCCGTGCACTTCGACGCGGGTGAGGAGCTGCGCACGGAGATCAGCGCGAAGTTCACGCCCGACCGCCTGGAGGGCGACCTGTCGGCGGCCGGCCTGGAGCTCGTGCGCTGGCTGACCGACCCGAATGAGCTGTTCGCGCTATCCCTGTCGCGCCTGAGCGCCGGCTGACAGCGCGGGGCGCTGCCTGCGGATAGGCTCCCGAGCATGGACATCGAGGGATCCGGCGCGATCGTCTCCGGCGGCGCCTCCGGGCTCGGGGAGGCGACCGTTCGCGCCTTGCACGCGCGCGGTGCGCGCGTGACGATCGCCGACGTCAACGCCGAGAAGGGCCAGGCGCTGGCCGCGGAGCTCGGCCTGGAGTTCGTCTCCTGCGACGTGCGCGAGGAGGAGCAGGTCCAGGCTGCCGTCGAGCAGGCCGCGAAGGCCGACGGCGGGCTGCGCATCGCGGTCAGCTGCGCCGGCACCGGCTGGGCGCAGAAGGTCGCCGGCTCCAAGGGCCCGCACCCGCTGATGCCGTTCGAGATCATCATCTCGATCAACCTGATCGGGACGTTCAACCTGCTGCGCTTCGCCGCCAGCGCGATGATCGCGGGCGAGCCGCTGGCGGACGGCGAACGCGGCGTGTGCGTCCACACCGCGTCGATCGCCGCGTTCGACGGCCAGGTCGGCCAGATCGCCTACTCGGCGTCGAAGGGCGGCGTCGTGGGGATGACGCTGCCGGCCGCGCGCGACCTCGCGCAGTACGGGATCCGCGTCAACACGATCGCGCCCGGCCTGTTCGACACGCCGCTGCTCGCCGCCCTGCCCGAGGAGGCGCGCCAGAAGCTCGGCGCCGGCGTGCCCTTCCCCCAGCGCCTCGGCCAGCCGGCCGAGTACGCGCAGCTGGCCTGCCACATCGTCGAGAACCACATGCTCAACGGCGAGACGATCCGCCTCGACGGCGCGCTGCGGATGCCCCCGCGCTGAGAGCGGGATCGGGATGCCGCTCAGCGGGGCGCTCCAACGACTCTTCCGAGACGGCGCCCGACCGCGCTGCTACATCGCCAGTCCGCTCGGCTTCTCCGACGCGACGCGCGGCTACTACGAGAACGAGTATGTCCCGGCGCTCGCCCGCCACGTCGTCCCAGTGGATCCGTGGGCGCTCACAAGCAAGGCAGAAGTCCTCGAGGCCGAGCGGCGGGGCACGCTGCGCACCTTCTTTCTCGAGGTCGCGCGACGCAACGCGCGGGCGATCGCCGGCTCACAGCTCCTGATCGCCCATCTGGACGGGCAGGAGGTGGACTCCGGCACCGCCGTCGAGATCGGCTACGCGGTCGGCCTCGGCAAGCCCGCGCTGGGGATCCGCAGCGACCTGCGCCAGGCGGGCGAGCCCAAGATGACCGTGAACCTCCAGGTCGAGGGCCTGATCATGCAAAGCGGCGGCTTCGTCGCCACCAGCCTCGAGGATCTGCTCGCGGCGCTGCCCTGACTCCGCCTCGACGGCGCGCTGCGGATGCCGCCACGCTAGATTAGGGTCCAACCGCTCGACCGGAGCGGGCAATCACGGGGCGGAGAGGCGCGAAGTTGGCTGACGGACGGGGATTCCCCCATGCGAGACGAGGTGCCCGCCGCGTAAAGCAGATGTACAGGCGCAGCAGGCGCAAGCTGCGCGGCGGCTTCCGCAAGGCGCTGGAAGACCCGGACGCCCCGCTCGCCGTCGACATGCAGGGCTCGTCCTCCACGCTGCTCATCGCGTTCGGCGGGATGAAGGGCGAGCTCGGAATGCCGCCGTTCGAGTTCCTTGGCGTGACGGAGGCGTTCTCCGTCAAACGGATCTTCATCCGGGATCTGCACCAGGCGTGGTATCACCGCGGGATCCCCGGGCTGGGTGAGAACGTCCACGACGCCGCCGACTCGCTGGCGCAGCTGATCGCCAGCCACGACGTCGAGAAGCTGGTCCTCGCCGGCAGCTCCGCCGGCGGTTACGCCGCGCTGGCGTTCGGCAGCCTGCTCGGCGCCGACACCGTGCTGGGATTCGCGCCGCAGACCGTGATCGATCCCGACGCGCTCGCCGAGATGGACGACCACCGCTGGGACGGAGAAGTCGAGCGTCTCATCGCCTCCGGGGCTATGGACAGGCGGCTGATGGACCTGCGCGTCGTGCTGCCCGAAGCCCGCCGCGCCGACACTCGCTATGAGATCTACTTCGCCGAGCCTGGGCCGGGAGAGCGGCCCGTGGCCCGCGCGGACATGCGACACGCCGAGCGCCTGCGCGGGCTCGCGGGTGTGCGTCTCTACCGCTTCGGCAAAGGAGAGCATCGCATCGCCCGCACGCTGCGCGATACGGGCGCCCTCGATCTAGTCCTGGGGCGCGCGCTTGCCGGAGGCTCGGCCGAACGCCCGTCGCACCCGTGAACGGCCCGCAGGCCGATCAGGACAGCCGTTCCACGAGCATCGCCATGCCCATGCCGCCGGCGGCGCACATCGACTCGATGCCGTAGGTGGCGTCGAGCGTGTCCAGGTCGTTGAGCAGCGTCGTCATGATGCGCGCGCCGGTCATGCCGAACGGGTGCCCGAGCGCGATCGCGCCGCCGAACGGGTTGAGCTTCTCGTCGGAGATCTTGAGGTCTTCCTTGCAGGGCACGATCTGCGCGGCGAACGCCTCGTTGATCTCGACCACGTCGATGTCGTCGATCGTCATGCCGGACTCCTTCAGCAGCTTCTCGATCGCGGGGATCGGCCCGAGGCCCATGATCTCGGGGCGCAGCCCGGCGACCGTCGAGTGCACGATCCGCGCCCGCGGCTGCATGCCCAGCTCCCTGGCCCTCTCGTCGGACATGATCAGCAGCGCGGCGGCGCCGTCGTTGAGCGGGCAGGCGTTGCCGGCGGTCACCGTGCCCCCCTCCCTGAACACCGGCTTCAGCGCCGCGAGCTTCTCCAGCGTCGTCCCCGGCCGCGGGCCGTCGTCCCTGCTGACGACGGTCTCGGGCACGTCGATCTCGTTGCCCTCCCTGTCCACGTCCTTGTGCGCGGGCACCGTCACGGGGACGATCTCCCTGTCGAAGTGCCCGTTCGCGACTGCCTCCACGGCGCGGGTCTGCGAGATCAGCGCCCACTCGTCCTGGGCCTCGCGGCTGACGTTGCAGCGCTCGGCGACGTTCTCGGCGGTCATGCCCATCGGGATGTACACGTCGTAGGCGGCGCCCTCGGAGCCGTCGACCGCGTGGTTGAACTCGAACGGCGCGCCGCCGCCCGCGCGCGAGACCGCCTCGACGCCGGCGGCGATGTAGGTGTCGCCCTCGCCGGCCTTGATCGCGTGGAAGGCCATCCGCGCGGTCTGCAGCGATGACGCGCAGAAGCGGTTGACGGTGCACGCCGGCACGTGATGGTCGATGCCGGCCAGCAGGCCGGCGACGCGCCCGACGTTGTAGCCCTGCTCGCCCTCGCAGAAGCCGCAGCCCATCATGATGTCGACGATCGTGCTCTGGTCGAGCTGGGGGTTGCGCTCGAGCAGCGCCCTCAGCGGGATCGCCGCCAGGTCGTCCGCGCGCACGCTCTTCAGCGACCCCTTGCCGGCACGTCCGATGGGCGTGCGGATGGCGTCGACGATCACAGCTTCAGGCATGAGGCACTCTCTCCTTGGTCGTTTGGTCCGCCCGAATGACGTCGCGCGGGCGGAGCGAGGGAGGGAATCCTACGGGATCGCTAGAGGTCGAGGCGGGACACGCCCAGCTCATCGAAGCCGACGTGGTGGGCGAGCTCGTGGCGCACGGTGCGGGTGACCTGGTCGCGCAGCATCTCGGGATCGCGTCCGAAGTCGCGGCGCAGCGTGTCGCGGAAGATCACGATGCGGTCGTGGACGTTGTCGCGGGTGGCGCCGTCGCCCTGATAGAGGCCGTACGCGCCGGCGCGGCGACCGCCGTCGGAGATCACTACGGCGACGTGCGCCAGCGCGTTGTGCAGCAGATCCGGCAGGTCGTCCAGCGCGTCGCGCACGAGCTCCTCGAAATCGGTGTCGTTGAGCGGGTCGAGCTCCATGAACTCGCTTTCTTCCGGCGCGACGACGAGCCCTTCGCGGGCGAGGCGCTCGGAGTAGCGCACGATCTCTTCGAACTCGCTCTCGGACTCGGGATTGCGCCAGCCGGCCATGCGCACCGCGACGAACGCCACGCTGCCCATCAGCGCGGCGGCGACGATCACCCCCAGCGCCACGTCCTCCAGCGCGCGCACGGCGCCGATCGAGCTGAAGCCCTGCCCGATCACGAGCGCCACCAGCCCCAGCGACATCGCCACGAGCAGCCCCAGCCCCGCGCGCCGGAGGGGGCTCTGGTCTCCGGGAGGCGTGGACGCGCGCATCGTCGAAGATCCGCCGGAGATTGCCTATTTGAGCGTGCGGGCGATCACGAGACGCTGGATCTCGTTGGTGCCCTCGTATATCTGGGTGATCTTCGCGTCCCGCATCATGCGCTCCACCGGGTACTCCTTGACATAACCGTAGCCGCCCAGGACCTGCACCGCCTCGACCGTCACGGCCATCGCCGTGTCCGAGCAGAACACCTTCGCCATCGAGGAGTACTTGGCGCGCTGCGGATGGCCCTGGTCGGCCATCGCGCATGCCTTGTACAGCAGCTCGCGCGCGGCGGCCGTCCGTGTTTCCATGTCGGCCAGCTTGAACTGGATTCCCTGGAACTCGTTGATCGCCTTGCCGAACTGCCGGCGCTCGCGGGCGTAGTCGACCGCGTAGTCGGTCGCGCCCTGGGCGATCCCCACCGCCTGCGCGGCGGCCCCCAGGCGCGTGCGCTCGAGCGTCCCCAGCGCGACCGACAGGCCCTTGCCGACCTCGCCGATCACGTTCTGGAGCGGCACCCGCACGTCCTCGAATATCGGCTGCCCGGTGGGCGAGGCGCGGATGCCGAGCTTGTGCTCGAGCTTGCCCACGCTGAACCCCGGCCGGTCGGCCTCCACCACGAACGCCGTCATGCGGCGGTTCTCGCGGTCGCTGACGGCGAAGCAGATGTAGAAGTCGGCGATCCCCAGGTTGGAGATCCAGTTCTTGGTGCCGTTGATCACCCATTCGTCGCCGTCGAGCACGGCCGTGGTCTTCATCCCCGCGGGGTCCGAGCCGGCTTCGGGCTCGGACAGGGCGAACGCGGGCGACCACTCTCCCGTGGCGCAGCGCGGCAGGAAGCGCTCCTTCAGCTCGTCTGAGCCGAACAGCTGGATCGGCAGCGTGCCGAGCTCCTGGATCATCAGGATCAGCGCGCACGCCGCGTCCACCTTCGCGATCTCCTCGACCGCCATGTTCAGCATCAGCGTGCCCGTCCCCGTGCCGCCGTACTCGGTCGGGAACGGCAGCCCGAGGATGTCCTGTTCGGCGAGCACCTTGCGCACGTCCCACGGGTATTCGGCCCGCTCGTCGATCTCGGCCGCGCGCGGCGCGATCTTCTCGCGGGCTATCTGCCCGATCGTCTCGCACAGGTCGCGATGCTCCTGCGGGATCGTGTAAACGTCGCTGACCGCCTCCATTCCGCTGATGCTAGTGATGAGAGCCCGATCCCGCGCTGTTCCCCGCCGCGCCCGCGCGCGGCGTGTCGGTACGCTCGTGGACATGCCCGGCCCACAGGACCCCGAGAGGATCGAGATCGAGCCGGCCGACGTCGCCGATTGGCTCACAGAGGACCCGACCCTGCAGGTGATCGACGTGCGCGAGCCGTACGAGCGCGAGGCGGGCCACATCGCCGGCACGCGCCACATCGAGCTCGTCGCCCTCACCTCGCAGGCCGCCAGCGTCGATCGCGAGCGCCCCGTCGTCTTCTACTGCCGCGCGGGCACGCGCTCGGACATGGCCGCCCAGGCCTTCCGCGCGTCGGGCTACGAGGCATACTCCATGAGCGGCGGCCTCGTGCGCTGGGCGCAGGAGGGCCGCCCGCTCTCACCCGAGGGCGGAGAAGTGGCCGATCACTGAACCGAGGAGGACCACGATGGAGGCGTCGAGCGAGTATCCGAAGGTGACGGTGGGCGAGGGCTATGCGGTCGGCCATCTCGAGGACCTCGGCGACGGCCCGGGCTTTCGCAAGGTCCGCAAGGGCCTCGGCGTGACGGCCTTCGGCGTCAACGCGATCGTGCTGCCGGTGGGCGTCGGAACGGGCTTTCACTACCACGACGAGCAGGAGGAGCTGTACTTCGTCCATCGCGGCTCGATCGAGATGGAGTTCGGCGACGGCTCCGTGCAGCGGCTGCACGAGGGCGGGCTCGCGCGCGTGGACGCGGCGACCGTGCGCAGGATCAGCAACGTCGGGGACGTGGACGCGATCTACCTGTGCGCGGGCGGCAAGGACGGCTACATCGGACGCGACGGGAGGGTGCCTCCCGGCGAGGAGGCGCGCGTCAGGGCGCTTCACGACCTCTCGGCGGAGCAGCCGCAGTGAGCCGCGCTCGCAGCGTGCGATGAGCGAGGCCGAGAGCCCGGAGCGCGCGCTGCGCATCGACGAGCGGCTGTCGATCCCGCTCAGCGAGATCACCCTGCGCACGAGCCGCTCCTCGGGTCCCGGCGGCCAGCACGCGAACGTCACCGCCTCGCGCGTGGAAGCGAGCTTCGACGTGCTCGCCTCCGGCGCGTTGAGCGACGCGCAGCGCGCCCGCGTGCTGGCGCGCGCGGGCGATCGCATCGTGGCGGTCGCCCAGGACGAGCGCTCGCAGTTGCGCAACCGCGAGCTCGCGCTGCGACGGCTGGCCGAGCGCCTGGCCAGGGCGCTGGCGGTGCCGCGCAGCCGGCGCGCGACCCGCCCGACGGCCGCCTCGCGCGCGCGCCGCCTGCAGGACAAGCGCAGGGCCGGCAGGCGCAAGCTCGAGCGCCGCCCGCCGGCGGCGGAGGGCGAGTGACGGCGATGGGGGCGCCGGCGACGGATGGACCCGACGGGCACGCGCACGACGCGGACGCGCAGGCGCAGGCACCCCGGATCCTGTGCTTCGCCACCCAGGGCGCCGAGCACCTGGACGCCGAGCGCCTGCGCTGCCTGCTGGAGCCGCTCGAGCCGGTGAGCTTCGCGTTCGACCGCGCCGGCAAGCTCCGCTCGGCCGTGCGCCTGATCCGCGAGGCGCGAGCGCGGCGGGCGCAGCTGATCGTGATGGAGGGCACCGGGCTCGCCGGCGGCGCCGCGGTGCTGGCGCTGAGCTTCACCTCGAGAATCCCGTTCGTCGTCAGCAGCGGCGACGCGGTCGGGCCGTATCTGGCGCTGCGCTCGTCGCTCGCCGGGGTCCTCGGCGGTATCTACGAGCGCCTGCTTTGCCGCCGCTGCGCCGGCTACATCGGCTGGACGCCGTACCTCGTCGGGCGCGCGCTGACGTTCGGCGCCCCGCACGCGATGACGGCGCCGGGCTGGCCGCGCGATCGGGCGGCCGGCGGAGCCAGAGACGCGATCCGCGGAGCGCTCGGCATCCCGGCGGACGCGCTCGTCGTGGGGCTCGTGGGGTCGCTGAACTGGCGCGCGCGCGTCGGCTACTCCTACGGCGCGGAGCTCGTGAACGCGGTCCGGCGCTCGCGGCGCACGGATCTCGTCGCGTGCATCGTCGGCGACGGCCCCGGCAGCGAGCGCCTGCGCAAGATGGCCGGGCCGGACCTGGGCTCGCGGATCCTGATGCCCGGCCGCGTCGCACCGGGCGAGGTGGCCGACTACCTCGCGGCGTTCGACGTCGCGAGCCTGCCGCAGAGCGTCGACGGCGTGGGGTCGTTTCGCTACTCGACGAAGCTCAGCGAGTACCTGGCGAGCGAGCTGCCGATCATCACCGGCCAGATCCCCGCCGCGTACGACCTCGACGCGGGCTACATCTGGCGGCTGCCCGGGCGCTACCCGTGGAGCCAGGCGTATGCCGACGCGCTGGTGGAGCTGCTGGACTCACTGACCTCGGATGAGATCCGCAGGCGCCGCGAGGCGATCCGCGCGCGCCATGGCGATCCCTTCGATCGGCTCGCCCAGCAGCGGCGCGTGCACGAGTTCCTCGGTGACATCCTGTCCCGGTCGGACGCCTGAGCTCAGCGCGGGACACGCGCGCGCTCAGTCCAGCAGCTCCTTGACGGTGCGCTGGTGCAGGCGGCCGAGCGACGTCTTTTCCGGATGGAAGTGGATCGCGTTCCACAACAGACCGGATGCCGGCGCCCATGCGACGATCAGGTAGACCCCGATCACGAGCGCGGCCGTGCGCAGGCGCCGCGAGCTCGACAGGGCCGCCAGCGGCAGCACCCACACGACATACCAGGGCAGCACCCAGCTGAGCGTCACCAGCAGCGCCACGTTGGCCCACCCGGACCCGGTGATCGCACGGGCGACGCCGCCGGAAGCCGCCGTCGCGCCGGAAGCCGAGGAGCCGCGCCCGGAGCGCCCGCCCCACGCCAGCCAGCAGCACGCGAGCACCAGCCCGATCAGCACGACGCTGAGCGCCTCGCGCAGGCCCGAGCTCTCGCCGCCGGCGCCGGCCGCGAGACCGATCAGGTTGGGGATGCTCTCGGCCGAGACGACGCTCCCCTGCGTGCTCAGGTCGGGAATGTGCAGCCCGAACGCCAGCAGGCTCGCCGCGGCGACGATCACGCCCGCGACGATCATCCCCAGCACCGCCTGCACGAGCGCCCGGGGCGCGCGCAGCAGACCCGCGAGCAGGATCGGCAGCAGGACCGCGGCCGACGCCTTCATCGCGACCGCCGTCACGAACGCCGCGCCCGCCCCCATCTCCAAAGCCGACAGCGGCAGCAGGGTCTGCGCGAAGCCACGCGCCCTCGCGCGCAGCAGCAGGTAGAAGCCGAGCATGATGAAGACGACCATCAGGAAGTCGTTGTGGTCGCCGCCGAGCCCCCAGATCAGCACGAGCGGGTTCAGGCCGACGAACGCGATCGCGGGCAGCGGCTCGCGGCCGAGCAGCCGCGCGCACTTCCAAACGAGCAGGATCGTCGCCAGGCTCGCCAGCATCAGGATGACCTTCAGCACCCAGAACGACGCGGCCACGCCGAGCGGCACGACGGCGAACGTCAGCAGCGTGAACAGCGGGCCGTACGGGCTCAGCAGCTCGTGCCAGTTGCTGAGGACGAAGCTCGGGTCGTTGTGGGGCTCGAGGATCGGGATCGTGGTGTACGGGTTGAGGTTGTGCACGACCTCCATGCGCCCGTAGTTGATGTAGTTGAAGAGATCGGTGAGCGCCAGCGGCGGGGCCAGCAGGAAGATCGCGTGCGCGGCGAGGATCGCGGCGAGCACCCAGCGCACGGGCAGCCGCCGCGCGTGCTTGAGCACGACCAGGTAGCCCACGTACATGGCCACGACCGCGCCGGTGAACAGGTACCTGAGCGTCGTGCCGTCGTTCGTGAAGCCCTGCAGCAGCCCGCCCAGCGGACCGGCCATCCAGCGCGGGAAGTAGCCGATGTGCGTGGTCGGCGTCAGGACGCTCGGCCGGTTGGCGGCCATCAGCACCACGAACAGGCTGAACGCGACGATGCTCGCGAGCGCCAGCGCCCCGGCAAGCACGCCCGTGTCGAGGCCGGCGAGGGAGCCCGCGCGCCCGCGCGAGAGCCGGCCGGCGAGACCCGCGCGCCGCTCGGCGGCGCCGGCGGCGGGAAGGAGAAGGGTGCTGGCGTCGCCGGACATGCTCAGCGTCGGGACGATATACGCCCAAGCCCCAGCTACGCAGAGGGCCCGCCGAAGCGGGCCCTCTGGCGGTGGTTCTGCGGTGCGACTCAGATCGTCTGGACGTTTACCGCCTTGGGGCCCTTCTCGCCCTGCTCCGGGTCGTAGGAGACCTTCGCCCCCTCCTGCAACGACCGGTAGCCCTCGCCGTTGATGCCGGTGTGATGGACGAACAGGTCCTTGTCACCGTCATCCGGGGTGATGAAGCCGAACCCCTTGTCGTCGCTGAACCACTTGACTGTGCCAGTTGGCATGGTGTGTCTTCCTCCACGGTATGTGCGTGCTGCACGCGGAGGATGCTTCGAAAGCTTCGACCTGCGAGCGCTTGCACTACTTTCGCCGGTCTTTTCCGCCGGCCATACAGGGACGACCGTAGCACGTCGCAATGGTCACGTGTTGTCGAGTTGTTGCGCGTCCTGGCTAGGGTGAGGCGATGGACGCGCACCCCGGCCCGGCGCCGAAGCCCGTTCCGCTGCTCGAGCGTCTGCTGCCGGCGGGCGCTCCGGCCACCGCCGCGGAGATCGTCGCGGGGCTGGGGATCGCCGGGCAGCCCGCCGCGGGGCGCCCGCGCGTGATGCTCAACATGATCAGCAGCGCCGACGGGCGCGCGACGCTCGACGGGCGCTCGGGAGCGCTCAGCGACCGCGCCGACAGGACGCTGTTCCATGCCCTGCGCAGCGTCGTCGACGCCGTACTGGTGGGGGCGGGAACGGCGCGCGCGGAGCGCTACGGGCGGATCGTGCCCGACGCTGCGCGCAGGGCGGAGCGCCTGCGCCACGGCCTCGGCGAGGAGCCGCTCGCGTGCATCGTCTCCGCGCGGCTGGAGCTGTCGCGGGAGGAGGTGCCGCTGTTCGGCGAGCCCGCCGCGCGCGTGGTGATCCTGACCGCGTCGCAGGAGAGCCTGCCCGCGAGCGCCGCCCACGTCGACTACATCCGCGCGGCGCGCGCGGGCAGCCTGGATCTGGCCGCCGCGCTGGCCGAGCTGGGCGAGCGCTTTGCCGTGCGCAGCGTGCTATGCGAGGGCGGGCCGCATCTGGCGTGGGAGCTGCTCGCCGGCGGGCTGCTCGACGAGCTGTTCCTGTCGCTGTCTCCGAAGCTGGCGGGCGGCGAGGACACGGCGGGCGGCGGGCTGCGCATCCTCGCCGGCGCGGAGCTCGAGCCGCCGGTCGAGCTGGAGCTGCTGGGCGTGCTGCGCAGCGGCTCCCACTTGTTCCTGCGCTATGGCGTGGCCGCGCGCGAGCGCGTCTCGCGGGAGACGATCGAGAGCAGTTCGCTCGCCAGCTGACGGCCCTGCGCGGCGACGCGCGGCGTGGCGGCGATCCGCACCACCACCTCCTCGCCGTCGAGTTCCTCGAGCGTTATGCGCGGGGCGTCGCGCAGCGGCGTCTGCAGCGACTTCTCCAGGATCTCCTGCAGGTCGCCGGGGGTCATGCCGGCGCGCAGGCGCGCGCGCAGGTCGACCGCCTCGGGCTCGCGCAGCGGCAGCACGGCCACGTTCAGGACGACGCTGTTGGGCACCATCACCGAGTCCTCGCCCGTCGCGAACGTCGTGTACAGCAGGCCCAGCGAGCTGACCGTGCCCTCGATCTGGCCGGCCAGCGGGCCGCCCTGCAGGCGCACGCGCTCGCCGACGCGGAACGGGCGCGCGCTCAGCAGGACGGTGCCGGCGATCAGGTTGCCGAGCGTCTGCTGCGCGGCGAGCCCGAAGATCACCGCCGTGAAGGCGCCGCCCAGCGCCAGCGTTTTGGCTTCGATCCCCGCCACCCGCAGCGCCACGAACAGCGCCGCCACCACCGTCGCCAGGCGGATCACGAACCCGACCGTGCCGGCCGTCGCCGGGTCCAGGCGCCGGAACAGCGCGGGGCCGAGGCCGCGCCCGAGGTCCCGGGCGATCGCCCAGCCGAGGATCACGAGCGCGAGCACGGTCACCACCCGCACCGGCGTTTCCAGACCTGCTTCCAGTTCCTTGGCCGCCGCGCCCGTCGTGCCGGCGGCGCCCAGCAGCCCGACGCGGTTGTCGTAGAGGATCACGATGCCCACGAACAGCGGCAGCAGCACGAGCGCCTCCAGGCGCGCGCGTTTGACCACGCGCGGGCTGATCTGGCGCAGCAGGCCGACCTCCTGCCAGGCCTGGCTGCGGGTCTCGAACATCTTCGTCGGGGTTCGCGGGACGGGCACAGCCGTCAATGATGCTGCACGTCGGGGCGCGTCAGCACGACCATCGCAAAGCTCGTCAGGCTCGGCAGCGGATGCTCCACGAGCATCGCGGCGACCGCCTTGTGGGCGTGGTGCAGGGGCCCGACCGGGCGGTAGAGGTTGTGCCCGAAGTAGCCGACGTAGCGATCGACCGAGAAGCCGGTCGACTGGAGCCTGCGGATCTGCCTCGCGGTGGGACCCCGGCACCAGGAGTAGTAGGCCACGAACTTGCCCTTGCGCGCCGGAAACACACGGTAGAGCAGCGCCGCGGACATGCCGGGGGCGAGCAGGCTGTTCAGCAGGAACGGCAGCGAGTACAGCGTCGGGAAGAAGTGCACGGCGGTGCCCCCCGGACGCAGCATCCTGAAGACCTGCTCGTGGAAGCGCCTGCCGTCGCGAATGTGCTCGGCCGTCCAGCGGCTGATGACGGCATCGAAGGCGCCCCAGCGCCGCGCGAGCTCGGGGACGGTGTCGGGAGCGAGGATGTCCGCCTGGAAACGCTGGTAGTCGCCCTCGGCGCGGGCCAGCTGCTGCTCGGAGACGTCGAGCACCACGTAGTCGAGACCTCGCTCCCCGATCTGCTTGAGACCGACGATCGGGTGCGCGCCGCCGCCCACGTCGCAGATGCGCTTGGCGCCGCCGTCGATCAGGGCGCCGACCTGCGCCCGGAACTGCCCTTCGGCGTCGTTGACGTCGCCGTAGGAGATCGCCGGCCTGCTGGGAGTGTCGGGCACCGTGGGCTCGGTCATCCTCAGCTGGCCGTGTAGATGACCATCGCCAGCCCGAACGCAAGGCAGTAGACGGCGAACGGGACGAGCGTCCTGGTCTTGAAGTATTTGACGAGGAACGCGACGGTGAAGACGGCCGTCACGGCGGCGGTCGCGCACGCGACCAGCGCCTGGCCGCGGATCCCGTCGCCGAGATGGCCGAGCAGGTCGGGCAGCTTGACCACGCCGGCCGCCAGGATGATCGGCGTCGCCAGCAGGAAGGCGAAGCGCGCGGAGTCGCTGTGATCGAGCCCGCGCGCGAGCCCGGCCCCCATCGTGACGCCGTCGCGGCTGATGCCCGCGACGAGCGCGGTCGACTGCGCGACGCCGACGACGAGCGCCTCGCGGTAGTCGAGCGTGTCGAGCTCGCGCGCGCCGTCGGGCTTGGCGCCCTCACGGGCGGCCAGTTCGCGCACCTCCGCGCGCCGGCGGAAGCGCTCGGCCGCGAACAGCACGCAGCCGTTGACCATCAGGAAGATCGCCGCGATCTCCGGCTTGGCGGTGAGCGTGCGCAGCTGGTGCTCGAGCGCCAGGCCGATGATGCCCGCGGGGATGCTGGCGGCGATGATCAGCCACGCCAGGCGCTCGGTGGAGGTCTCGATGCGCCGCGTGGAGAGCGTGTGGAAGAACGCGCGCACGATCTCCACCCAGTCGCGCCAGTAGTACGCCAGCAGCCCGAGCGCGCTGCCGACGTGCAGCGTCACCACGAACGCCAGCCAGAACGACTCCGCCTGGGACTGCGCGTCGACGAGCTTGTTCCAGCCGAACAGCGTCGGGAACAGCACCGTGTGCCCCAGGCTCGAGATCGGGAACAGCTCGGTCACGCCCTGCAGCACGCCGAGCACGATCGCCTGGAAGTAGCTGATGGCCGAGGCGAGGGGGATGGCCGCAAGGCTCGACATCGCCGCGAGAGCTTATTGCAGCGGCCCCGGCGCATAGGCTCCCGTCGATGCCGTCGCTGATGGAAATCGTCCGGCAGTGGGGCCGGATCGGCTGCATCGGCTTCGGCGGCCCGCCGGCGCACATCGCGCTGTTTCGCGAGCTGTGCGTGACGCGCCGCGGATGGCTGACGAGCGCCCAGTTCGAGCGCGCGATCGCCGCCACCAACCTGCTTCCCGGACCGGCCTCGACGCAGCTTGCGATCTACTGCGCTTGGCGGCTGCGCGGCGCCCGCGGGGCGCTGCTCGGCGGGTTCTGCTTCATCGCGCCCGGGCTGGCGGCGATCATCGCGCTCGCGGTGCTGTTCCTGTCGGGATCGCCACCCGCGTGGCTGCGCGGCGCCGGCCTGGGCGCGGGCGCGGCGGTCGCGGCGGTGGCGGTGCGCGCCGGGCTCGGCGTGGCGGGACCGATCTGGGGTCGCGCGGGAACGCAGCGCCAGCGCGGCCGCGTGCTCGCCTACGGGCTCGCCGGCGGGATCGCCGCCGCCGTGGCCGGACCGTGGCTGGTGCTCGTGCTGCTCGCGTGCGGCGCCGTCGAGCTGACGAGCGAGCGGCTCGCTCACCCCGGCGCCGAGATGCACGCGTTGCCGGCGCTCCCGCTCGTGTGGACCGCGCTGAAGGTCGGGGCGCTGGCCTTCGGCGGCGGCTTCGTGATCGTGCCGCTGATGCAGTCCGATGCGGTCAGCACCTACCACTGGATGAGCCACAGCCAGTTCCTGAACGCGGTCGCGCTCGGGCAGGTCACGCCCGGGCCGATCGTGCAGACGGTGGCGGTCGTCGGCTACGCCGCCGGCGGGCTGCCCGGCGCGCTGCTGGCCGCCGCGGTCGCGTTCGCGCCGTCCTTCTCGTTCATCCTGCTCGGCGCGGCGCGCTTCGAGCGCCTGCTTGTCAACGCGCGCGTGCGCGCGTTCCTCGCGGGCGCCGCGCCGGCCACCGCCGGTGCGATCGTCGGCGCCGCGGTGCCGCTGACGGCGGCGCTCGCCGAGAGCTGGCAGTACGCGGTGCTCGCGGCTGCGGCGCTCGCGCTGCTGGCGCTGCGCCGCGGGGTGGTGGGCACGCTGCTGCTGGCAGCATGTGTCGGCGTGGCGGCGGCCCTGCTCGGCGCGCCGATCCCGCGCTGAGGGCGCCCCTGGACGGGCCCTCGCGACCGGCTCGACAGGCCCTCGCGATCGCCGCGGTGGGAGCCCTTCGCGATCGCATAGCCGGAAACGCCGGGAAAAAACTTCACGACCGCTTCACACGATGGTTCCCGCTTGGTCACAAAAGAACGGTGTTTGCAGGGAATTCTGTCTGATATGAACGGTCGGGGAGCCAAGTCGCAAGCGGGAGCCGTCTCGACAGTTCGTACGGCGACGAGCAGGGTCGACATGCACTGTCATTCGACCGCCTCGCACGAGTCCAAGCTCGGCGTGCAGCGGGCGGTGGGGCTGCCCGAGTGCGCGACGCCGCCGCAGGAGGTCTACGAGCTGGCGAAGCGGCGCGGCATGGACTTCGTGACGATCACCGACCACGACACGATCGCCGGCGTCCTGGAGATCGCCGACCGCCCCGACGTGTTCATCTCGGAGGAGCTGACGGCGCACTTCCGCGGCGAGCCGCAGGCGGTGCACGTGCTCTGCTACGGGATCACGGGCGAGGATCACGAGTGGCTGCAGGCGCACAGCGGCGACGTCGAGCTGTGCGCTGGGTACATGCTCGAGCGGGAGATCGTGTGCGCGCTGGCGCACCCCTACTACACCGTCGCCGCGCCGCTCAGCGCCCGCCACCGCCGCCGCCTGGCGGAGCTGTTCGGCGTGTGGGAGATCCGCAACGGCGCGCGCGCCCGCGAGCTCAACCGCCCGGCGGCCACGTACGTCGCCACGCGCGACGGCATCGGCATCGGCGGCAGCGACGACCACGCCGGCGTCGACATCGGGCGCACCTACACCGAAGCGCCGCCCGCTCGCACCCCGCGGGAGTTCCTCGCCCACGTGCGCGCCGGCGACGTGCTCGCGCGCGGCGATCAGGGCAGCGCCGCCAAGTGGGCGCACGCCGCGATCGCGCTGGCCGCGCGCTCGTTCGGGCGCGGTGGATCGGGGTCCGGCGAGCAGGCCGGGCGACCGGACCCCGGGCGGGTGCTGAGGATGTCCCAGCGGCTGCTGCGCGAGGGCGATGCCCGCCACGGGGCGGTCGGCAGCGACCTGACCCCCGAGGACGCCCGCTGCCTGCTGCGGGCGTGGCTGGCCGCGGTCGAGCTCGACCACCTCGATGAGCGCCAGCTGATCGCCCACATGCAGCAGGAGGACTTCAGCCACGCCGACCTGTACCGCCGCGCTTGCCGCCTGCATGAGCGCAAGCTGCGCCGCGCGGTCGACGTCGCCGTTGCCGCCGTGACCGGTGAGGCGGATGCGCTCGTCGCGGCCGAGGGCGTGTTCGAGGCGTGCATCGCGGCGATCCCGTACGCGCCCGCGACGGCGTTCCTGGCCAGCGAGCAGGCGAAGCTCGCGGCGATCCCCTCCTCCCCGCGGCGCGGACTGGGCCAGTGGGCGGCGGCGACGCGGCGCGAGGACGGCGAGCGCCCGCGGGTGGCGATCCTCGCCGACGGCATCGGCTCCACGCACGGGGTCACGCGCACGATCGAGGAGATCCGCCAGCGCGGCGTCCCCGGCTACGAGATCGAGGTCGTGGGCACCGACCCGGAGGTCGACCGGCGCCTGTCGGCGGTGGCTGAGATCGACGTGCCCTTCTACCCGGGCCTGCGGATCGGCGTTCCCAGCCTCCCGGCCGCCGTGCGAACGCTCGCGGGCCTGGACGACGGCCGCGGCTACGACGCGATCCACGTGTGCTCGCCGGGCCCCGCGGGCGTCGCGGGCGCGCTCGTGGCGCGCGCGCTGGGCGTGCCGCTGCTCGGCAGCTACCACACCGAGCTGACCGCCTACGCCGGCCTGCGCTCGGGCGAGCGGCGCATCGCGGACGCGATGGCGATGGCCGTCGGCGTCTTCTACCGGGCATGCGACGTCGTCCTCTCCCCCAGCCGCGCCTCGGACGAGGCGCTCGCGGAGATCGGGATGCCGTCGGAGCGGGTGCTGCGCTGGGACCGCGGCGTTGACACCTCGCGCTTCGACCCGGCGCTGCGCGAGCCGAGCCTGCTGCCGGGCGCGATCACGGTCATGTACTCGGGACGGATCACGCGCGAGAAGGGCGCCGAGCTGCTGGCCGACGCGTTCCTGCGGGCGCGCGCGCGGGACCCGCGCCTGCACCTGGTGCTGGCCGGAGGCGGGCCCGAGCAGGAGCGCCTGGCCGAGCGCCTTGGCGCCGCGGCCACGTTCCTCGGCTGGCTCGAGGGCGAGGAGCTGGCGCGCGCGTACGCCAGCGCCGACATCTTCCTGTTCCCGAGCGCCACCGACACGTTCGGCCAAGTGATCCTGGAGGCGCAGGCCAGCGGCCTGCCGGCGGTCGCGCTCGCGCGCGGCGGCCCGCTGTCGCTGATCGAGGACCGCGTCAGCGGGCTGCTGTGCGAGCCGGACGCCGAGCTGCTGGCGGACGCCGTGCTCGAGCTGGCGGGCTCGCCGCTGCTGCGCGAGCGCCTCGCCGGCGCGGGGCTGCGCGCGGCGCGCCAGCGCACCTGGGAGCACGCCCTGGAGCTGCTGGCCGACGGCTACAGCCGCGCCCTGTTCGACCACGACGCGCAGCGCCCGTTCACGGGCGTCGGCGACCGAGCGGCGTGAGCGGCGATGCACGCAGGACGTTCCACGCATTCCCGGCGAACGATCGCCGTCGCGCTGCATGGAATCGAGCCGGCGACGTTCGAGCGCTGCGCGCTGATCCGCGACTGGCTCGACGACCACGGCGTCGACCGTGTCACCCTGCTCGTGATCCCCGCTCGTGACCTGCACCCGATCGGCGAGCGCTGCCCGGGGATGGTCGACTGGCTGCGCGAGCGCCGTCACGCGGGCGACTCGCTCGCGCAGCACGGCTTCCAGCACGTGCACCTGCGCCGCGGCGCGTTTCCCGGCCAGAGCCTCGTGCCCACGCGCGGCGGTCGCGCGGCCGAGTTCGTGGGGCTCGACGGCGAGGAGACGCGGCGCGCGGTCGACGCGGGCTGGCGCGTGCTCAAGCTCGCGGGCGTCGAGCCGGACGGCTTCGTCGCGCCCGCCTACGCGTACACGCCGGCGCTGCGCAGCGTGCTTCCGCGCAAGTTCCGCTGGTGGGCGAGCCTGCTGCGGCTGCACCGGACGTTCGCCGCACCCGACGGCAGTCGCACGCAGCGGCTGGCGCCGGTCTGGGACGTCGGCACCGACGGGGCCCTGCGGCGCGTCCTCTCACCCGGGTTGATCCGCGCGGGAAGCCTGCTGTGCGGTGAGAACCTGCGCCTGGACCTGCACCCGGCCGACCTCCAGCACCCGCGCCACATGCTGGCGCTGGAGTGGATCCTCGGACGCGCCGGGCACCGGCGCGAGGCGATCACCTTCGAGGAAATCGTCTCCGGCTGGCGCGCGCGGACGGCCGACCAGGCCCTGCCGGCGGGCGTGTAGAGAACCGCAGCTCGCGCTCGCCGCGCAGCCGCCGGCAGGCCGAGGGCGAAAGGCTGTCTGGACGAACGTCTCGCGACGCCAGCAAGACGTAATGCACATCTCAAGGGTCGCCGATCGACTCGGAGCAAGGCATGTTCCGCGATCGCTCCCACACCCGACCCCAACCACCGAGCGTGTTTGGCCGACTGACCCGCGGCAGCGCGCTCCTCGCCGTTCTCGCGCTGCTGCTGGGACTGGCGGCGAGCGCCAGCCAGGCCGCCGGCGCCCGCCGCAACGGCGCCGGCGGATGCGCCGCCGCGAGCAGGCAGAGGCCGGGCGCGCGCCGGGCGACGTCGAGCGAATGCGCCGGCAGGCGGGTCGTCAAGCACGCGGCCCGTGCGAGCGCTCCGCGCAACACAAAGGCCTCCGCGCCCCCACGCACCCAGATCCCCGCTGCCTCGCCGCGCGCCCCCGGCGGCGAGCCGAGGGAAACCGCCGGCAAGCCGCGGGAAGCCGCCGGCAGCCCGAGGGAAGCCGCTGGCAAGCCGGCTGAAACCGGCGGCGGCGCCGAACAGGAACCCCCCGCCGGCAGCCCCCCCGCCGAAGCGGGCGTCGGCCTCGCCGGCGAAGAAGGCGAAGGAGGCGCCGAGGGCGCGGAAGGCGCAGCGAGCGCGGCGACGGAACCCGGTCAGGGCAACCTGCCGGCGGAAACCGGAGAAGTGCTGAGCGACCCGATCGACCCCCGCTTCCTGACGGACGTGCCGTTCGGCAAGCGCTCGTTCTGGCTGCAACCGTGGCGCGCGTACCTGGACACGTGGCCCGCGTCGCGGCTGCTGGAATCGGTCGGCGTCAACTTCCCGTCGAGCTCGAAGCTCGCCGAAGGCACCGCGCAGCTCCTGCAGGAAAGCGGCTTCAAGCTGGCGCGCATGCAGATCAGCTGGAGCGCGCTCTCCTACGAATCTCCCACGACCTTCCTGCCCTCGCATCTGGCCAGCATCGGCGCGCGCCTGACGGCCATGCGCAACCACGGCCTGCGACCGTTGATCACGCTCGACGCCAACAGCGAACTGCCGACGCCGTTCAAGCTGGTCAAGCTGGAAACGACGGCCGCCGCTCCGGCGGGCGCGCAGACGGTGAGGCTGACGCCCGCGAGCGCCGCGCAGGTGGTGCCTGGCAGGACGGGCTTCAACGGGCTGACCTGGCCCGGCGCCGCGGATGTCCTGGTCACGTCGGTCGGCGCCGGCGACGTGGCGAGCCTCTCGCGGCCGCTGCGCAGCCCGCTGGCGGCGGGGACCCACGCCGGCACCACGCTGCGCTACGCGCCCTTCCAATCGCCCACGCTCGCCGGCGGAGAGCCGAACCCCGAATACGAGGCGACCCTCGCAGGCTGGCTGGCGTACGTGCGCGCGGTTTGCCAGGAGGCCGCGAGCGTCGTCGGCCCCGGAGGCTATGACATCGAGATCTGGAACGAGCTGACGTTCGGCTCGCAGTTCCTGAACTCCGAAAACTATTACTCCGCCGCAGGCGAATCCGAACCTGAGCCGGTGTCGGAAGGCGAAGAAGAAACCGATGGGACCGCGGGGGGCGAAGCTGAAGCGGGGGCAGCGGGCGAAGCAGCCGTGCAGATGCAAAGCGCGTCGACGCCGGGGGCTGCGACCGCCGCGAAGCCGGCGCTCGCGAAGAACCACAAAGCGCTCGTCAGCAAAGAAATCCGCAACGCGCTGCTGGATGAAACGGTCGCCTACATCCGCAACCCCGCCAACGGTCTCTCGCCGGCGGTGGGCATCACCAACGGCTTCGCGAGTCAGACCCCGTTCCCGTCAGGCGCGGACGCGCCGCTCGGGCTGACCGCGCTCAGCAAGCACCCGTATACGGGCGCCAAAGACTTTCCCGGCGCCTTTCGCGAAGCGGCGATCCGCCCGATCGACGCCCTGGGCGGGCGCGACACCTCCTCCAACAAGAGCTTCACGCCGCTGTTCGTCCCCGAATACCAGTCGCTGTTCCCCGAGTACTGGCTGACGGCGACATCGACGGAGACACTGATCCGCGACATCGCGCCGTTCACGACCTACGTCTACCACTTCCCGCACGGTCGGGAAGTCGGCCCCGCGGGCGGCAGCCCGGTGCAGAAGTGGATCACCGAGTTCAACGAGATCCCCGGCCGCGGCGAGGTGATGGGGCCCGACGAGACGACGCCGCTGAGCGGCGGCTCGGCGACGCTGACCGCGGCGGACAAGGAACACTTCCACGCGAAGGTGGCGCTGCGCAGCATCGTCTCGAACGTGAACAAGGGGATCGCGCGCGAGTACTTCTACAGGGCCGCTCCCGGCGCCTTCGGCCTGATCCCGCAGAGCTTCTTCTCGGCGCTGGAAGCCGACCCGGGCGTCTACCCGGGCAACCAGCTCGGCGGCGAACCCATGACCGCGATGCGCCGCATGCTCGCGCGGTTCCAGGGGCCCGGCCCGCAGGGCCCGGCGCGCCAGCTGAGCCTCGTCTCGATCCGCCAGGAAGGCGACCACGCGCAGTTCGCCGGCGACGGCACGGCGGCGCACCCGCCCCTGTACGACCGCGACGTGCTGGCGGTGCTCCCGTTCCAGTCCTCGCCCACGCGCTTCGTGATCCCCGTGTACGTGATGACGCGCGACCTGCTGACGCTGTACGAACCGCTGGCGCCCGACAGCGACGTCCACCGCTTCGACCTGCCGGCCGAGCGGTTCTGGATCACGCTGGACAACCTCCCGGAAACGGCGGACCCGCCGGCGGTCAGCGCGTACGACCCCCTGCTGAACGAATCGACGCCCGCGCGCCTGGTCTCGCGCGAAGGCACGAGCGCGGTCTTCGAAGTCGCCGCCACCGACTACCCGCGCCTGCTGAGCATCGAATACCCGGGCGCGTGAGCGACGCCGCGCACTCCCGCGCTCGTGGGTCCGCGCTCAGCTCTTGCCGGCGGTGAACATGGCGGGTTCGAACGACTTGACGGCTGACAGCCCGGCGTAGCCGAGATGCTTCAACGCGAACAGGTCCTCGATCGTCCGCAGCAGCGAGAAGTGGTTGAACGGTTCCTGGCTGGTCGTCCCGCCTTTGACGTACGGCGAGAGCAGCAGCGCTCCCACCGCGCCGCCGCCGCGCGGTGAGCCGGCGAGCGTCTTGGACGGCGCGTTCGGGAACAGCGGCTGGCCGCAGCAGGCACTCGAGTCTGCGAACGCGCCCGTCGCGGGCGCCTGATCGACGGTGATCACCAGCAGGCCGTTCTGCCTGTAGGCCTTGGAGGCGGTGACCTCGGGGACGACCTGCTTGAGGAACGCTTCCGCCGGCGCCATGCCCGCCGGGGCGCCCGCCGTGCACGGCGTCGGGTTTCCGTCGTGGCAGCGGTCGGGCACGATGTAGGAGAAGCTGGGCGTGCTCTTGGCGGTGGCGAGGTCGCCCTTCAGGCTGGCGAGACCGACGTCGTCGGCAGCGCATTGGGGGGAGTCGACGACCGGGGCGAAGTACATGAAGGGATTGCGGAACGTGGCGTAGGCGCCGGTGCTCGCGGATTCTTCGGCCGTCGGGTCGGGCTGTCCGAGCGCGGGGTGCGCGCAGGCGCCGGGCGTGCCCGCCCCTTCGTCGATCCCCTGGACGTACGCCCGCCAGGTGAGGCGCTTGGCCGACAGCTGGCCCGCGAGCGTCTGGGTGGACGTCGGGTAGACGCAGCCGCTGCCGAGCACCTGTTCGTCTTCGCCGGCGCCGGTGGCCGCGATTTCGGTGTACTTGGGGCAGTTGACGGCGGTTTCCGCGGTCGCTCCCTGACCGCTGAGCAGCGCCAGCTCGTCGGCCAGCCCATCGTGCGCGACCGCGTCGTAGTGGACCAGCAGCTCGCCCTTGTGCTCGAGCGCTCCCGATAGGTACGGAGCGGTGGAGGCCGGACCGAACACCGACGCGTACGGCTCGCCGGCGAGCATGATCACGAACACGTGCTTGATCGGCGGCAGCTTCTTCGCGGGGCTGCTCGCCGATTCCTTGGAGCCGCCCGTCGAGGATCCGCTTTCGGATGAACCGGAGGAGCTCCCTTCAGAGCTCGAGGAGCCGGTGCTGGAGCTGGCCGGCGTCTTTGCTGCGGGCGTGGTCTTGGTGGCGGTCGGAGTCTGTTCCGGTTCGCTCGCCGGCGGTTCGCTGCTGGCGGTCGAAGCGGAGGATTCCGAGGATGTCGTGGTCGGCGTCGAGGAGGCTCCCGAGGGGGACGAGACGATCCTCACCGGAGAGCGAGTCGAGGCGAGCGTGTCATCGACGCCCGAGCTCGCGACGTTGCCCAGCAGCACGCCGAAGCCGAGGAACACCAGCACCAGCAGCGCCGAGACGGGCCGCGACGGCAGCCGCAGGCCGTTCGAGGGCGGGACGGCTCCCGCCGGGGTGGCACCGGTGGCCGTGGCCATGTCCACGGCCGGTGCACCGCCGGAAGCCGCGTCCTCAGTCGGCCCCGCCTCCGCCATCGCGCCGGCCGTGCCCGTGCGGCCGCGCACGCGCCTGAGCAGCTCCTCCAGCTGCTGGGAGCGTGACCCGACGCGCGCGCCACAGGCCAGGCAGTAGTGCTGGCCCGCGGCGAGCGGCGAGCCGCAGTCCTCGCACGGCTGGTGGCGCTCGGCGCTGATGGCGGCCCCTCCTACTGCTCGGAGATCGCCGCGCTGCTCGGCAGGCGCTCCATCAGGGTCGTGCCGCACTGCCAGCAGTACAGCGCGCCGCGGCTGTGGGGCGCAGCGCAGCTCGGGCAACTGCCCGCGACGCCGTCCTGCTCCATCCGCAGCAGGCGCTCGACCTCCGCCAGCTCGGCGTCGCGCTCCTGCAGCAGCGCGGCGCGTCGCACGAGCACGTCGAGGCGGAAGTGATCGCGAATCGCCATCTCATACGCCAGGCCGCCCAGATCCCAGTGCAGCTCCGTCACCTGCTCGGCCAGCGCGTCGCGCCTGCGCTCCAGGTCCGAGCGTCCGACCGCCCCGGCAGGCGCCGGCGCTGCAGCAACCTCCGGCGCGGAGACCGCCGGCGCCGGGAACGGTGGGGCGGAGATCGGTGGCGCGGGCACGGAGAGCGTCGGCGCCGAACCGAGACCGGCGGTAGCGTCGCGCGCAGCGGGCTGGGCGAGCCCGTCGTTGTCGATCGTGTCGCGGAGGATGCCCATGCTGCCTCAGCCCGTTTCGACCACGTCGGGGAGTTCCTTGGACTTTTCCTCGTAGCTCTTGCCTTTGGCGCCTTTGAGTTTGTTGAGCACGGAGGGCGGCGCCGGCTTGTTCACGCTTTCGCCCACGCCTCCCGGGGAGGTCGCGGGGGGTTCAGAGCCGGAGGAGCTCGATCCGGCGGTGGACACCTTGATCACCGTGGCGCCCGGGAAGCTCTTCTTCAGACCGTTCAGCGCCTTTTCGGCTTCGGACTTCTTATGGTCCACGCCCGAGTAGATCACGTAGCTGCCGGCGGTAAGGCTGCTGAATTCTTCGGACTTCAGCGCGCCGACCGCCTTGGCGCCCTTGGCGCTCGCCGCCGACTTGGCCGCTTCGACGGCGCTCACGGCGGTGCCCGACTGGGGCAGCGTCTGCAGCTGCACCGTGTAGCCGCGCGTCCCCGACGGCCAGTCGCCGGTGAAGGACGCTTCGCCGGAGCCGGTGGCCGTGCCCGTGGAAGTCGGCGAGGCCACCGTGATCACCTGCGCCGGCGCCGGACTCTGCTTGGAGGCGCCCGCCCGCCCGATCAGGACACCGACGCCCATCGCCAGCAGCAGCACGCCGACGCCGGCGATCACGGTCAGAGTGTTGTTGCGCGGCGCGCCGAAAGCCGAGGGGGAGGTGGCTGTGGAAGGCGGCACCGGCGGCACGACGGGCGCGCTCGCCTGGGACTCGCCCCGCTGCTGCGGCTCGCCCAGCAGGACGCTGCTCATCGGCACGTGACGGGCGCCGCACTCCAGGCAGTAGCGCTGGTCAGATGCAAGCGGCGCGCCGCAGCTCGCGCACTGCGCGGGCGCGCCTGCGTGGGAGGGCGAGGGGCTTGCGATCGATTCGGTGGACAGGGTGGCTACCTTCGTGACTGCGACGCAGGGATGGGACGATGCGCGCCGGATCCCCGGCCGTGCCGCTCCCGATGCTGCTGAGTGTATGGTCGGGCCGCCCGCCGGTCGCGGCGTGACGATTTTGTGAAGGCTGCGCGCCGCAACGCTCGGCTCAACTGCTCCAAGCGGGCGCGACCGTGTGCTGCCTACGCCGCGACGCCGTCGCTGTGCAGCAGCGGCGCACCCTGCTCGGACGTCCGCACCGGGCGCACGCTCGCGCGCGCGGAGATCTCCAAGTGTACGAGCGGCTCCCACGTCGCGGGCTCCGCGCTCGCCCATCCGCCGGCCGCCGACGGGTGCGCAAGCTGTGCGAGGTCACCCATGCGCGCGGCCCCGCACAGCCCTGCTACCAACGAGAGGACGAGTATCCAGGCGGCGATGACGAGCAGGAGGATCATTGGGAGCTCCGGATTTCGGTTGCCAATTCCTCACCAAGCATATCAGATTTATAGCCATCAGGTGCGCGGGTTCTCCCGGTCGCCCGCAAAGTGCGGGCATCGCTCCTATTCGACGATCAGGTTGACGCCCGTCACGGTGTAGTGCGGGACGTAGTGGAGCGAGCCGCCTTTGATCGCGTTGCCTTCGATGGCGCTGAATTAGCCGGTCCTCGATGAGCCGCTGAGGATGCCGAACGTTTCGCCCGCTTTCGCCGTGAACTTTTTCTGCTTGAGCGCGAGCTTGCCTTCGATCGAGACCGCTTCGGTGGCCGAGAGCCTGCCGAACTTGGTGCTCGCCCCTTCGATCGTGATCGTCGTGGTCCCCTTGGAGGTCTGCGTGAACCTGCCGTCAACCTGCAGCGGGTTGCCTTTGCCGTTGGCCAGCGTCAGCGTCTTTCGTTGACGAGGCTGCCTTCGATCGTGCGCGTCCCGCCGTCCGGGTACAGCGCTTCGAGCTTGCCCTTGTTTTCGAGGGTCGCTCCGCCGAGCTCCAGGCGCACGTTGTTCCCCGAGGTTTCGACGTTCGTGAGGACGATCGTCCCGCTGTTGGCGAAGCCGCCCGAGGTCGTCAGCGGAACTGGCATACCAGGCACCTGGACCCCCCGTGGCTTGTGTGATGAGGCCGCGGCTCCACACCGCGGATACGAGCTCATCGCCGCGGCGCAGGCTACCGCTGTCAGCGCGTGGCGTCAACCCCGGCGCTCGACCCCTGTTGGTAGCATCGCGCGACGGCACGCGGGACGGGATCTCGTGCCCGCGCCACCGCAACGAACGAGCGCCCGCGGGGTTCATGAGGGTGGGCTCACGAGCGCATCTCGCGAGTCTGCGGCCGGGTCCGGCGAAGGACGCGCGAGAGACAGCGAGAACAGGGAAGGGACTCGAATATGAACAGCTTCAGGACCAAACGCAGGATCCTCCCGCCGGTATTGGCTGTTGCGAGCCTGGCCCTGGCCCTGGCGCTGCCGCTCGGAGCGCGCGCGGCGAGCGAAAAGGCGACACCCGGGCCTCCGATCGTGAAAACCGGGGACGTGCGTGTGACGGGGACCACGGCGGTGCTCAAAGGCACCGTCGATCCGCGCACGTTCACGACGACCTACTACTTCGAGTACGGCCCCACGCCCACAGCCACCCCGGGGAAAGTCACCGCTTCCGGGACGGTTGAAGGCGGGCCCGGGGCGATCCAGACGACGGCGGTCAAAGAGAGCGCGACCGGGTTTGAGCCCGGCGATTACTACCGCCTCGTGGCGACGAACTCCGCCGGTACCGTGGAAGGCGCCGCCGTCAAATACACGCCGAAGCCGACCACGCCAACGAGCAAGAAGAGCGAGTTCGTGCTGCCGAAGACCTTCCTGCCCACGCCGCTCGGCGGCACGTTCGTCCTCTCCGGCAGCCTCACCGGAACGGGGAGCGCCGACCGCGCGATCCAGCTGCAGGAGAGCCCCTACCCCTACACGGCGCCGTACACGGACGTCGGCGGCCCGATCCTCACCGGCCCCACCGGCGCCTTCTCCTTCCACGTCGCCAACCTCACGACGAGCACCAAGTTCCGCGTCGCCACCGTCAGCGCGCCCTCGGTGCTCAGCCCGATCGTGCCGGAGGCGGTGAGCCTGCGCGTCGTCCTCAAAGCGCGTACCGCGGGCAAGAACGGGCTCGTGCGCCTTTACGGGACGGTCACGCCCGCGGAGGTTGGAGCGCACGTGTACATCGAGCTGGAAAAACTGCCGCAACCCAAATCCGAAAAACCCGGGAGGATCGAAAAGCCCGAAAGGGAAGGCAAGCACGAAAGCTCCGAAAGGGAACCCGTCCCGACGTTCGCGACCAAGTTCGACACGGTCGTCAAGCGCGCGACCAGGAGCATCTCGCGCTTCAGCGTCATCGTGAGCATCACCCACGCGGGCCACTACCGCGCGTTCGTACAGGTCAAGCCCGGCGCGGTCGTGTCCGGCCACAGCGGGGACGTTCTGCTCAACGCGCCCAAGAAGGCGAAGCGCAAGAAGAAGAAAGCCTGAGCCTCCGGGCGCGCCCGAGCCAGGACTTTTGCGCCGGCCGACTCAGGCCTCGAGCGAGATGAGCCCTCTGGCCGCGAGTAGCTCCATCACGCGCTCGACCTCCTGCTCGACCGTTTCGTGGAGGCTGCCCAAGACCAGGTCGGGCTCCGCGGGCGCCTCATACGGCGCCCCCACCCCGGTCAGGCCGGCCAGCTCGCCCGAACGCGCCCGCGCGTACAGGCCCTTCGGGTCGCGCTGCTCGCACAGCTCCAGCGGCGCGTCGACGAAGATCTCCAGGAAGCCGAGGTCGTCGGCCGCGTGCAGCGCGGCGGCCGCGCGGCGGTCGGCGGCGTAGGGGCTGACGAGACTGACCAGCGCGATCGTGCCGGACTCCGCCAGCAGCCGCGCCACGTGCGCGGTGCGCCGCACGTTCTCGGTGCGCGCGTGCTCGTCGAAGCCGAGATCGCCGTTGAGGCCATGGCGCAGGTTGTCGCCGTCGAGCAGGAACGCCGGCTGGCCCGCCTGCAGCAGCCGCTCCTCGACGGCGGCCGCGACGGTCGACTTGCCCGCTCCGGGCAGCCCCGTGAACCACAGCGTCGCGCCGCCGTGCCCGAGGGACTGCCAGCGACGCTCGCGAGTCATGCGCGTGCCCTGCCAGCGCACGTTCGGGCTGCGCTCGGTTTTCGCCTCCGCCCCATCCGTACCGGTGGTGTCCTCGACCTCCGTGTCGAGGATGACCCCCGCGGCGACCGTGTCGTTGGTCGCCTCGTCGATCACGATCAGGCTGCCGGTGACGCGGTTGCGCCGGTATGAGTCGAACACGAGCGGCGAGCTGAGCTCCATCTGCACGCGCGCGAGATCGTTGAGCCCGAGCGTCGTCGCGCTCTCGTCGCGGCGCAGGGTCTCGACGTCGATCCGGTAGCGGACGTCGACCTTGCCGACCATTGCCGTGCGCGTCGTGTGCTTGACCAGGTAGCGCCGGCGCGGGCTCAGCGGCTCCTCGGACATCCAGCACATCAGGCACTCGAAGCGGCTGGAGACCGTCGGCTGGTTCTGCGTGCGCACGATCGTGCTACCGCGCCCGACGTCGATGTCGTCGCTCAGCCGCAGCGCCACCGACATCGGCGGGAACGCCTCCGCGACCGGCCCGTCGAAGGTGTCGATGCCCGCGACCGTCGAGCGCTGCCCACCCGGGAGCACGACCACCTCGTCGCCCTCGCGGATGATGCCGCCCGCGAGCTGTCCCGCGTAGGCGCGGTAGTCGGCCAGCTCGGTCGCCGGCGGCCTGATCACCCACTGCACCGGGAAGCGCACGTCGATCAGGTTGCGGTCGGAGGCGATGTGGACGTGCTCCAGGTGGTACAGCAGCGGCGGGCCCTGATACCACGGCATCGTCTCGGATCGCTCGACGACGTTGTCGCCGAGCAGCGCCGAGATCGGGATGAACGTCACGTCGGGCAGCTCCAGGCGGGCGGCGAACGCGTCGAACTCCTCGACGATCGCGTCGAACACCGCCTCCTCGTAGTTGACCAGGTCCATCTTGTTGACGCACACGACCACGTGCGGGATCCCCAGCAGCGAGCTGATGAACGCGTGGCGCTTGGACTGGGCGAGCACGCCCTTGCGCGCGTCGACCAGCACGATCGCCAGGTCCGCGGTCGACGCGCCGGTGACCATGTTGCGCGTGTACTGCTCGTGCCCGGGGGTGTCGGCGATGATGAAGCGCCGCTGCGCCGTGGCGAAGTAGCGGTAGGCGACGTCGATCGTGATGCCCTGCTCGCGCTCGGCGCGCAGGCCGTCGGTCAGCAGCGACAGGTCGAGGACCTGGCCCTTGCGCTCGCTCGCCTGCTCGACGTGCGCCAGCTGGTCGCTGAGCACCTGCTTGGAGTCGTACAGCAGGCGCCCGATCAGCGTGCTCTTGCCGTCGTCGACCGAGCCGGCGGTGGCGAAGCGCAGCAGGTCGGTGGGGCGCTCGGTCAGGCGCCGGAAGACATCCGCCGCGCTCTCCCCCGGGAGCGCCTCCCCGCCGGCGTGGGCCTTGCCGTTGCCGTTGACCGCCACCCCGGACGGCGAGCCGGCTCCCCCCGCGCCCGCCATCAGAAGTACCCCTGCCGCTTGCGATCCTCCATCGCCGCCTCGGTGACGCGATCGTCGGCGCGCGTCTCGCCGCGCTCGGTGATGCGCGTCGCGGCGATCTCCCCCACCACCTCAGCGAGCGTTTCCGCGTCGGACTCGACGGCGCCGGTACAGCTCATGTCGCCGACCGTGCGGTAGCGCACCCGGGCGGAGAACGGCGCCTCTCCCTCCATCAGCTCCACGAACGGGCTGACCGCATACAGCATCCCGTCGCGCTCGAACACCTCGCGCTCGTGGGCGAAGTAGATCGAAGGGACCTCCAGCTCCTCCTCGGCTATGTACTGCCACACGTCGAGCTCAGTCCAGTTGGAGATCGGGAACACACGCGCGTGCTCGCCCTTGTGAATGCGGCCATTGTAGAGGCTCCACACCTCAGGCCGCTGTTTGTGGGGCTCCCACTGGCCGAAGTCGTCGCGGAAGGAGAGGATCCGCTCCTTGGCGCGGGCGCGCTCCTCGTCGCGGCGCGCGCCGCCGAACGCCGCGTCGAAGCCGTGCTCGGCGATCGCGTCGAGCAGCGTCACCGTCTGCAGCTTGTTGCGCGATGCCCGCGGCCCGGTCTCCTCGACTGCGCGGCCGCTGTCGATCGAGTCCTGCACCCTCGCCACGATCAGCCGCTCGCCGAGCTCCGCCACGCGGCGGTCGCGGAACTCGATCGCCTCCGGGAAGTTGTGCTCGGTGTCCACGTGCATCAAGGGGAACGGGAACGGCGCGGGGCGAAACGCCTTCTCGGCCAGGCGCAGCAGCACGATCGAGTCCTTGCCGCCGCTGAACAGCAGCACCGGGCGCTCGAATTCCGCGGCCACCTCGCGCATCACGTGAACCGCCTCAGCCTCGAGCGTCCGCAGGTGAGGTAGATGATAGGTGGCTGGCATCCTTGCGGGCTGACGTGGGGCCGGTGTCCTCGGTCTCCTCTGGAGCTGCGACGCATGTTCGCGCGCATCCACTGGAGCCGTGTGAACATTACGGTGCACACCTCGACTTTTCAAGCTCAAGCCATGTCTGCAACGCCACCAACATCGCCCCCCGACGACGACGCTCAGCCCCGCCCGCGCGCGGCTGGAGATCCGCGCGTGCTGATGCTGGGAATGGGCTGGTTCCCGGCGAGCGTCGGCGGCCTGAACCGCTACTACCGCTCGCTGTTCGAGGCGCTCGGACAGGCGCGCGGCGTCGTCGTCGGCCCGGCCGACGACGCGCCCGCGTCGGTCGAGGTCGTGGGCGGGGCGGATACCGGGCTCGCACGCCGACTGCTCGGGTTCTGGCTGGCGAGCGGGCGGGCATCCGACGCGGCCGACGTGATCGACGCCCACTTCGCGCTGTATGCGGCGGCGCCGCTGCTGCTCGGACGGGCGCGCAAGCTTCCCGCCATCTTCCACTTCCAGGGACCGTGGGCGCAGGAGAACGTCGCCGCGGGCGACCCCTCGCGTGTGAAGTACGCGCTGCGCGCTGCGCTCGAGCGCAGCATCCTGCGCCGGGTGGACGCCCACGTCGTGCTGTCCTCCGCGTTTCGCAGGGTGCTCGTCGAGCGCTACCGCGTGCGCCCGTGGGACGTGCACGTGTGGGCGCCCGGCGTCGCGCTCGACACCTTCACCCCCGGCGACAGGCAGCGGGCGCGCGCGCGGCTTGGCGTCGACCCGGTGGCGTTCGTGGCGGTGTGCACGCGTCGCCTGGTGCGGCGCATGGGGATCGACGTCCTGCTCGACGCGTGGGGCGCGATCGCGCAGGAGCTGCCGGAGGGCTCGCTGCTGCTGCTCGTCGGCGACGGCGCGCTGCGCGAGTCGCTCGCCGAGCGCGCCGCGCTGGCCCCGCTCGCGGGCCGCGTGCGCGTGCTCGGCCGCCTCTCCGACGAGGATCTGATCGAGGCCTACCGCGCCGCGGACGTGGCGCTCGTGCCGACGGTCGCGCTCGAGGGCTTCGGGCTGGTGGTGCTGGAGGCGGGCGCGTGCGGCACGCCCAGCATCGTCAGCGACGTCGGCGGTCTGCCGGAGACGGTGCAGGCGCTCGACCCCTCGCTGGTGGTGCCCGCCGGCGACCCCGAGGCGCTGGGCGCGCGGATCCGCTCGGCGGCGCAGGGGGCGCTGCCGACGCGGGCGGCCACGCGCAGCTACTGCGAGGGCTTCTCCTGGCCGGCCGTCGCCGAGCGCCACCGCGCGCTGTACCGGCGACTGCTGGACGGCGAACGCGACGCGCGGCTGCGGGTGGTGTACCTCGACCACGTCGCCCGCCTGTCGGGCGGGGAGATCGCGCTGATGCGGCTGCTCTCGCGCTTTCGCGCCGTCAACCCGCACGTGATCCTCGGCGAGGATGGGCCGCTCGCCGACAGGATGCAGCGAACGGGGATCTCGGTGGAGGTGATGCCGATCGCCGCCTCCGCGCGCGACGCCCGGCGCGACACGGTCCGCCTCGGCGGCGCCTCGCCGGCGAGCGTGGCGCAGACGCTCGCCTACATCGCGAGGCTGACCGTGCGCCTGCGCGAGCTGCGCCCCGACATCGTGCACACGAACTCGCTGAAGGCCGGCGTGTACGGGAGCATCGCGGCGAAGGCCGCCGGCGTTCCGGTCGTCTGGCATGTGCGCGACCGCATCGCCGAGGACTACATCCCCAAGCCGGCCGTGCGCATGGTGCGCACCCTGATCCGCCATCTCGCCGACGGCGTGATCGCGAACTCCACGGCGACGCTCGAGACGCTCCCCCTCGCCGTTCGCGGCGCGCACAGCTGGGTGATCCCCGCCTCGGTGGAGCTCTCCACGCACCCGCGCGCCGCGCACACCAACGGCACCAGGTTCGGGATGCTCGGGCGGATCGCCCCGTGGAAGGGACAGGACCTGTTCCTGCGGGCTTTCGCCGACGCTTTCCCCGGCGGCGGCGAGCGAGCGATCCTCGTCGGCAGCACGATGTTCGGCGAGGAGGGCTACGAGCGCGAGCTGCGCGATCTCGTCTCTCAGCTCGGGCTCGAGCAGCGCGTCGAGTTCCGCGGCTTCCGCGAGGACGTCTGGCCCGAGCTCGCGCGCCTCGACGTGCTCGTCCACGCCTCCGTGATCCCCGAGCCGTTCGGCACGGTCGTGCTGGAGGGGATGGCCGCCGGGCTGGCGGTGATCGCAGCCGACGAGGGCGGCCCCGCCGACATCCTCGCCGACGGCGAGACGGGGCGCCTGTTCCGCAGCCGCGACCAGCGTGCGCTCGCCGCAACGATGCGCTCGCTGGTGGACGACCCGCGCGAGCGCGAGCGGCTGGGCGCCGCCGCGCGCGGTGCCCTCGAGCAGTACCACCCGGATGCGATCGCGGCGCGTCTGGAGGACGTCTACGCGCAGATTCTGAGTGTGCGGGGACGCTCAAGGATCGCGGCAGGGGCGCCGATGCACACGACGTGAGCTTCTACTCTTGGACCACGTTGCCTCGAAGGAAGAATGCCCGTGTGCTCGGCATCGCGGCGCTGGCGCTGGCGTCGCTGCTGCTCGCGCCGGCGACCGCCACCGCCGGGCGCCGGCGCTCAGCGGCGGGCGCCTGCGAACCCAGCCTCAGCATCGCCTCCGCACGCCTGGTCGCGGGCGAATCGGCCACGCTGATCGGAGCGCTGTCCTGCCCGGTCGCCGGTGAAGCGGCGGAACAGGCGATCACGATCGATCAGCACGTCGCCGGCACGCCCGGCTTCAGCGTCATCGGCACCGCCACCACCGAAGCCGACGGCGCCTTCCAGCTGACGACCGCAGCGCTGGAAGCCAACAGCGTCTTCTACGCCAGCTCGCAGGGCGTCCGCAGCAACCGCCTGGCGGTCAAGGTGGCGCCCGCGGTGACGATCGGCGGGCCGCCGCCCACGACACAGCTGTCCCGCGCCGCGCGACACGCGAACGCGAGCGGCGAGGAAGGCGACACGGTCACGTTCGCCGGCAACGTCGGCCCGGTGCCCGCCGGCACGCGCGTGACCCTGGAGCGCGAGAGCGCGAGCGGCGAAGACTGGCACCGGATCGGCCTCGGCGAAGTCCAGCCCGACGGCAGCTACTCGATCCCCCACGCCTTCTCCGTCGCAGGAGCGGCCACCGTCCGCGTGGTGGTGCACGCCCGCGGGCAGCTCGCGACCGCCTCCGAACCGCTGACCTATGAAGTCGCGCCGCGCCAGAACCCGCGTCTGACGATCGCGGCATCCGCCAGGCCGCTGCAGTACGGGCACGCGCTCACGATCAGCGGCGTCGCGGCCGGCGGCGCGAACGAGCCGATCACGTTGTTCGCGCGCACTCGCGGCGGCGCCTTCGCGCCGATCGCCTCGGTCTCCGCAGACGCCGAAGGCGGGTACGAGTTCCCCGCGCAGACACCGCCGGCGAGCACCTCCTACCGGGTCCGCGGCGTCCACGCGACCTCCGCGACGATCTTCGCGGGCGTCGCCCCGCAGCTCACAGCGGCCGTCTCCTCGAGCACGATCGACGCCGGCCAGACGCTGACGTTCTCCGGCACGCTCACGCCGGGACACGCGGGCCAGCCGGTTCTGCTCGAGCGTCAGAACCCCTTTGGCCTCGGGTATCACGTCCTCGCAACCACAACGCTCGACGAAGCGTCGAGCTTCTCGATCGAACGCAAGGCGTTCGGCTCGGGCAAGCAGGTCTTTCGCATCGAGATCCCGGGCGCAGCCGAAATGCAGGCCACCGCGAGCCAACCGTTCACCGTTCAGGTCGAACCTGCGCCCGCCTCCTCGCTGGAACCGGAAGCGCCCGGCGAACCGCTCTGAGAGCTCTCGGCCGGGCCGACCGCTCTAAAGCGACTCCGCGCCGGCCGCCTCCGTGGCGTCCTTGCGGAAGATGATGGTCGCGTCTTCGTAGTGTTTGCGGGTGCCCTTCCGGTCGGGACGCGGATGCAGCCTGACATGCCAGTCCGTGATCCCCTGATCGGCCAGCAGTTTGCCCAGCCGGTTGAGCGAGTAGGAGTTCATCAGCTGATACAGGTAGGTTCGCCCGAAGCCCTGGAAGCGCGGAAATAGAAGGGTCACGTGGATGACTCCGGCGCCGCCCGGACGCAGCCCCCGCACGAGCGTCGCGAAGATCCGCTCGCCGACACGCATGCGGATGTGCTGGAACACGAAGAACGAGACCACCAGGTCGTACTTGCCTTCGAGCTCGGCAAGCCGCCCGGCCTCGAGCCACTCGGTGTTGCTCAGGTTCAGGCGCTTGGCGTTGAGATCCGCCTCGTTCAGCGTCGCCGGCGAGACGTCGAGGCCGTACACGTGCTCGCAGCGTTCTGCGAGTGCCAGCGCGGTGCGCCCGGCGCCACAGCCGTAGTCGAGCACCGTACGCCCCTGCAGGGTGAATCCCGTCTGGGCCTCGAGCCGCTCGGCGACGCCGGCGATCTGCGCCTGTCCCTTTTCGAAGAACCGATCGCGCGCCGCCTCATCGAAGCGCGCGAGGTTGTTGTAATCGGCCGGCTTGCGCTGCAGCACGCGCGCGGCACGCCACAGATAGCGCTTCCACTGCTGGTCTGGCTGATACACGATTCGCCCTAACGACCGCGGCGCGCGACCATGTACTGCGTCGAGGAAAGCAGTCGGTTGTGGCCAAGGCCGGCACGCCACGCGGTCGTGAGCGCAAGGTTCTTGGCAGCGCTGTTTCTCTCCGAGCGCGCGTTTGCGACGAAGCCCGACTCCACTATTTCGGCGTTGTCCAGGTCGCTTACGAGCTCGCGCACGGTCTGCAGCGTGTACTCGCGAAAGTGAATATCCCACACGGCCAGCGGCTCACCATCGGTCGAGATCTTCGGGGTGCGCGCAAAGGCCGCATCGCCCCACACGGTCGGCCGGCCCGAGAGCAGCTTGACCGCTCTGGCGAGGTTGGCTGGATTTGGGGTGCTCAACACCAGCAGACCACCTGGGCGAAGCACCCGCCAGCACTCGGCGAGGTAGCCGGCCGGATGATGATAGATGTGCTCGAGCACCTCGGTGGAAACGACACAGTCGACGGATCCGTCGTCCAGCGCGCCCAGGAACGTGTCGGCGTTGAAATTCGCGCGCAACAACTGTGCGTCGGGGAGCTCCTCCAGGAAGGAGCGCTCGGGGCTGAGCTCGAAGAAGTCGACGCCGATGAAGTGGCGAAAACCCAGCTCCTTGCTCAGACGCAGGAAGAAAGCGTTGTGACAGCCGATGTCGGCGATCGTCTCGCGCGGCTCGTCCAGGTGGCGCGCGATCTGCTCCCACAAGAGCACGTGTCGAGGGCGGAAGGTCTGCAGGCTCGTTTGGCTCCACGGGTCATGGTCGAGCCGCGACGATTGCAATAGTGAATCGTAAAGTGAGTCGATGTCAGACGTCATGGCGTTAGGCTATCAGGAGCCGAGCAACTCGCTCAACCATTCGCGATCGCCACGACGGATCTTCTCGTAAACGAGCTTCGACTGCCGCACGTGTCGGCGGCGAACGCTGCTTTCCCAAAGCCGCCAGCGCAACCCGTTGGCGAGGCGCCTCGCGACCCGCAGCGGTGGGATGGGACTGCCCCGCAGCGGCTTCGGGGCGCTCTCGCGATGCGCGGGACTGAGCTCCCCCGCGCGAAAGCCGGCGCCGTGATGGTAGATGGCATCGCCGTAGATAGCGAAGTACAGGGGGTCCAGGTTCGTGCGGTTGGTGCGCAGCACCTGCACCCACGGTGTCTTGGACAGCTCGAGCTGGCGCAGCAGGTTGCCGCCGACGTCGCTCGTCGGTTTCCCGTGCGCCCCGATCCAGGTCCGGCCGGCCGTCCAGTCGCCGGGCAGGCTGCGCCAGGCGCCGACGGTGGTCACACAGAAGCACGGATGCGGCTGGGGCTCCTCCACGTTCTCGGCTCGCCGCACGGCCAGCAGCGGCGCCCTGCCGAGCGCCTCCTCGATCAGCGGCATGGGATCGGCGATCGGGAAGGCGTCGCCGTCGAGGAACATCAGCAGATCGTCCTCCGCGGCCACATGCGAGATCTCCATCGCCAGGTGGTTGAGCTTGGCGGCGTGGGTGCCGAGCTGCTCGATCACGGTGTCGAAATGCGTCGCATACGAAGGATCGATGCCCTCGAGCGACGTCCACGTCCGGTAGGGAACCGGCAGATTCTCGCGCAGGTAGCGCGTCTGGATCTCGATCCATTGCGGAGAGCGATAGTGAACCGTGGCGATGTGGAGCATCAGGCGCTCCAGATCTCCTCGACGCGGCCGAGACCGTCGGGCTCCAGCAGGCGCCAGCCCATCCGCATGTGCTCGAAATAGTGAAACGCCTTCAGGTGAGCGCCCTGAGAACTCCGGAGGTTCCGGTGGAAGATCACCGTGCTCACCTCGGGCTTGATGGGAGACATGTGAATCTCCGGGTGCCGCTCGAGCGTCTCAAACAGCGCGGTGCCGCCGCTGTGGTGGTGGCCGACCATGAAGAAGCCGGGAGCACTAGCTGCGCGGCGCCCGCATCAGCCAACGATTCGACCGGCGCCGTCATCGAGCGCGAGTATATCAGGGGTCCCTGTCCGGCATGCCAAACATGTACTGCCCGCGAGCCTCGATGAAAGCCTCCCCTCTCACCGGGACGGTACGGTCCCGGGCGGATGCCCCACTCGGCGGAGCATCCCTGCGGACGGATGGCCGAGGACGCCGGCGCGCTCGCCGCCGAGCTGCGGAGCGCTGAGCGCCGCCCGCCGTTCCCGCGCTCCGCTCGCCACAGCGGCCGTTAGAATCAAGCCCATGTCCGCCCCCGTCACGCGCTCGGCCGAGCCCGTTCGCGATCACAGGATGCCGGGGTTCTTCATAGTCGGCCACGCCAAGTGCGGGACCACCGCGCTCTATGAAATGCTCAGACAACATCCGCAGGTGTTCATGCCGGAGCACATCACAGGGAAGGAGCCCTGGTACTTCTCGCGTGACAACCCGCACCCGCAGGCGAACGGTGAGCGCGACATCAGTTTCACCGGAAGGACCGCGTGGACCCTGGAGGATTACCTGTCGCTGTTCGACGACGCCCGGCCCGGCCAGCGGATCGGTGAGGCCTCCACCTCGTATCTCTGGTCGCGCTCGGCCGCGGATCGGATCGCGGTCGCGCGGCCCGACGCGCGAATCGTCGCGATCATGCGCGAGCCGGCGAGCTTCCTGCGTTCACTGCATCTGCAGCTGTTGCAGCATCGCGTCGAGTCCGAGCGGGACTTCCGCACGGCCGTCGAGCTGGACGGCGCCCGGCGTGAAAACCGGCACATTCCCGAGAAATCGTACTGGCCGCAGGCGCTGATCTACTCAGACCGCGTTCGCTACGTCGAGCAGCTGCGTCGCTACCACGCCGTGTTCGACCCCGAGCAGATACTGGTGCTGATCTACGACGATTTTCGTGACGACAACGTGGCGACCGTGCGCCGCGTGCTGCGCTTCCTCGAGGTGGACGACACGCACCCCATCGAGCCGGTCGAAGCGAACCCGACGGTCGGTGTGCGCTCGGTCCGGCTCGACAACCTCAAGCACGCATTGCGCGCAGGACAGGGTCCGCTGCTGTACACGGTGAGGGAAGTCGGCAAGGCGCTCACGACCGAGAGGATGCGCAAGGCCGTCTTCTATCCGCTTCAGAAACGCGCGGTGTGGGGCAAGCCGCCGCCACCGGACGCCGAGCTCATGCACGAGCTGCGTGTGCGCTTCAAGCCGGAGGTCGTGGCGTTGAGTGAGTATCTCGACCGCGACCTGGTGAGCCTGTGGGGCTATGACGCGCTCGAGTGAGTGAGCGTGGCGAACGACGACGTCGAAGGTCCACTCGGCGCCGGCTGGCGCCGAGACGCCGAACGCGCCCAGGAGGCCGCTCTGCCCGGCGGGAGCGTGCTCGTGTCGTGCCCCGCTCCGCTCGACGCCGGCGGCCTGGGACGTCACCTGCGCGAGATCCTGGACGCGCTGGAGCGGCTCGAGCGCCCGCACACGTGCGTGTGCGCGACATCCGGCTGGGCAACATCGCAAGCCCTGCGCCCGCGGCTGCGCCGCGGCGCCATGGCCGCAGCGCTGGCGCCGCTCGCGCGTTTCTCGCGCGCCTGGCGGATGCTCGCGCAGAGCGCCGACTTCGACGCGGGCGCCGCGGCCGAGCTGCCGGCGGGCGAGCATCTGGTGGCGTTCAACGGCGCCGCCCTGGCGCAGTTCCGCTCGGCGCGCGCCGCGCAGCGCGAGTCCAACGGTCTCGTCGCCGCCAACTCGCACTTCCGTCATGTCGTGCGCCAGCACGAGCTGGCCTACAGGCAGTACCCGATCGAACGCCCGTGGGTGAGGCACCTGCTGCGGCGCAACCTCGCCGAGTACGCGCTCGCCGACCGCATCTACGTGGCCTCCCGCTACGTGCGCGAGTCGTTCCTCGATGAGGGCTTCGACGACTCGCTGCTGTCGTTCTTCCCGCTCACCCCCGATCCCCGCTACACGCCCGCGCCCTCCCCGCCGAGCGAGACCTTCGACGTCGTGTACGTCGGCAGCCTGTCGGTCCACAAGGGCGTGCCCCTGCTGATCGACGCGCTGCGTCGCCTGCCCCATGCCGATCTGCGGCTCGTGCTCGTCGGCGGCTGGGGGACGCGCGGGATGCGCCGGTTCCTGCAGCGCGCCCGCGCCGAGGACCCGCGCGTCAGCGTCGCGCCGGGCGATCCGCTGGAACGCCTGCGCGGCGCCCGCGTGTGCGTGCACATGGCCTACGAGGACGGCTTCGCCTACGCTCCCGCCGAGGCGCTGGCGTGCGGCGTGCCGGTGATCGTCAGCGAGGACACGGGCATGAAGGAGCTGATCGATCCCGGCGTCAACGGCGCGATCCTGCCGACGGGCGACCTGGACGCGCTGACCGACGCGCTCGACGCCGCGTACCGCGGAGCGATGACGCATGCGCCCTGAGCGCCGCGCGGCGGTCGTGGGCCTGTCCGAAGGCGAGATCTCCGGCATGCGCGATCACGCCGAGCTGCTCGCGCAGGCGCTGGCGCAGGAGGGCGTGTCGTGCACCGTGCACTGGCTGGCAAGGGAGCAGCGGTCGCTGGCGGGCGCCCGCGCGGAGACAGGATCGTGGGCGCGGGGCCTGCGCGAGCAGCTCGAGCGCGAGCGGCCGGACGCGATCCTCTTTCACTACTCGCCGTTCGCCTACTCCTACCGTGGCGTGCCGCTGCTGTTGAGCTCCACGCTCGCCGCGCTGCGCGGCTCGCGCGCGCCGGTCGTCACGTTCATGCACGAGTGCGCATACTCGTGGCGAACGGGAGGCTGGCGCGGCAAGCTGTGGGCGCTGACCCAGCGCGCGGCGCTGATCGACGTAATGCGCACGTCGCGCGCGGCCGTCGTCACCACCGACTTCCGCGTCCAGTGGCTCGGCACCCGGCGCTGGCTGCCGCGTATGGCGCTGCCGCTCGCCCCCGTGTTCTCGAACCTGCCGGCGCCGAGCCCCGAGCAGCGCCCCGAGCGCAGCAACCTCATCGGGCTGTTCGGCTTCGCCTTCCCGGACGCGAGCGCCGCAATGGTGCTGGACGCGCTGGTCCTGCTCCGCGGGCGCGGCATCGAGGCGCGGCTGCTCCTGCTCGGCGCGCCCGGGCCCGCCTCCGGGGCCGGGGAGGCGTGGCTGGCGGCGGCGCGCGAGCGCGACCTCGCCGCGCTGCTGTCCTTCACCGGCCGGCTGCCGGCCCAGGAGCTCTCGGACGCGCTGGCGCGCTGCGACGTGCTGCTGTCCGCGTCCCTGGCCGGCCCGAGCTCGCGCAAGGGAACGCTCGCGGCCTCACTCGCGTCGGGCCGCCCCGTGCTCGCCGTCGACGGCCCGCGCAGCTGGTCGGAGCTCCTCCGGCACGAGGCGCTCGAGATCGTCGAGCCCACCGCGAGCGCGCTGGCCGGCGCGCTCGCCACGACGCTCGCCGACGAGACGCTCGGCGACGCGCTCGGCGCACGCGGGCGCGCGTTCGCCGAAGACCGCATGAGCCTCGCCCACAGCGCGAGCGTAGTCGCCGCGCTGTTCGAGGACCTGCTCAGCCGGCCGGCGTCGCCGCCGTGAGCGCGACGTCCTGCCCACCGGCGGCGGCCTCCCACCTGGCGCGCGCCGCTGCGTAGGCCTCGGAGATCGCCGCAAGGTGGTGCTCGATCGAGAACCTCGCCGCCACCATCGCCTTGCCGGCCGCGCCCATGGCCTGCTGGCGCTGCGGATCGTCGAGCAGCTCCTCCAGCGCGCCGGCCAGCGCGGCTGCGTCGCCGGCCGGCACCAGGAGCCCCGAGATGCCGTCCTTCAGCCAGTCGCCGATGCCGCCCGTGTCGCTGGCGATGACCGGACGGCCGGCGGCGAACGCCTCGATCCCGACGATCCCGAACGGCTCGGGCCATAGCGACGGCACGACCACGATCGACGCTTCCGCGAACTCCTGCGCCAGCCCGTCCGGGTCGAGCCAGCCCTTGAAGTGGACGCGATCCTCGACGCCCCTGCGGCGCGCCAGCCGGCGCGTCGCGTCCAGCTGCCATCCGTCCCCGCAGATGAAGAACTCCGCCTGCACCTCGCGCGCCGCCTGCACGAGCGTCCTGACCCCCTTGGGGGTGACGACGCGACCGGCGAACACCACGCGCCGCCTGTCCTCGTGCCCGGACCCCGTGCGCGCCGTCACCGTCGGAAAGTACGGCACGATCCTGCGGCGGACGAGCCCGTTCAGCTCCAGGTGCCGGTCGACGGCGGTGGAGTACGAGATCGCGAGATCGGCTCGCTGCAGCGCCGCCAGCGCCCGGCCCGCCCGACGATAGGCCGCCGGCAGCACCCGCGGATCGCGCGTGTGGGCGCACCGTGGCAGGTTGGCGACGCATCCCGGCCCGTGCGCGCGGCGGCATTCCTGCCCGGGGGCGAAGTAGTGGAAGCCGGACGTGCAGGCCAGATAGGTGTGCGCGCTGAGCACGACCGGCGCCATCGGTCGCAGGAAGTCGACGACGTCCGGGTCATCGAGCTGATTGAGGTGGATGACGGTCGGCTCGCACGCGAGCGCCTCGCCGAACCTCGCCGCCATCGGCGCGTCGGCGTTGAAGAGCTCCGCGCTGCGGTACAGCGTGACCCCGTCGGGTACCTCATCGGACTCGATCCTCGCGACCAGCACCGACACGCGGGTTCCGCGCGCGGCCAGCGCCGCGGCGCTCGCCGTCACGTGCGCGCCGACTCCGCCGTCCCTCACCCATCGCGGCACCACCATGAGCACTGAGTCCGCCGCGGGCATACCGGCCGCCGATGATATCCGCACGTGGGTCGGCTCGCGGCTCGCCGGCGGCGTGGCTCAGGGAATGCTCTCGTAGCCCCAGAGGCTGACGAGATCGCGACCCAGATACTCGCTAAGCGCCACCACCTCGGGCCTGTAGCGGCGCTTGAGCTCGGCCACCAGCCGCTCGTCGGCCGGACGCGGCTTGCCGTAGACCAGGCCGCGGCGCAGCGTGCGCAGCGTGCCCTGGCGCACGTCCTCGGGCAGCAGCGCCCTGGCCGTGCGTTTGACCGCGCTCGACAGCGGACCGTCCCCGACGTAGAGCCTGCGCACGGCCTGATCGACGCGCAGCGAGCGCACGCGCACCGTCGGGTTGGCGTCGAGCACCTCGATCGGCGCGCTGTCATCGACGTCGAGGAAGCTCAGCACGCGGCGCACGGTGGCCTCGTTGTCGGCGCGAAAGTCGTCGTAGATCAGCGCGAGCACCTGCTCGGGCGGGAACACGGCGTGGTAGCGGCGCAGCTGCTCGGTGTAGTGCACGTGGTCGGCATAGCGGCGCACCCGCTGGCCCTGACGCTCGAGCTCTTCGTTCGCCACCGCCTTGGCGAGATCCGGCTCGGTCTCCACGTGTTCCTGCAGCATCTGCAGGTGCATCGAGCCGACGAAGCTCGCGGGCTCCCTGAAGATCGCGACGATGCGCGCCGCCGGCTGCAGCTCGGCGATCGCGCCAGCGGCCGTCTGCGAGCGCAGGTAGGAGGGCGACGCCTCGCCCGCTCGCTGCTGCGGCGTGGCATCCTCGAACAGCGCCAGGTACTCCTCGAGCGTCTGCGGATAGGTGGGCGGGAGTGGCACGAGCGCGCGCAGGTCGGCGGCGAGGTAGCGCGGCTCCTTGAGCTCGGGCATGTAGATCTGCGGATGCCGTCTGAGCATCTCGTACAGAGCGGTGGTGCCGCTCTTGTGGTGGCCGACGATGAAGAAGTCGGGCACCCGCCGCCCGGCGACGGTGGCGGGCCGGCCGCTCTCAGGCGAGCCGGTCATAGCCCCACACGCCGACCATGTCCCTGCCGAGGTACTCGCTCAGCGCTTCCACCTCGGGCTTGAAGCGCCGGCGCAGCTCGAGCATGAGCTGCTCGTCGACCGGCCGCGGGCGGCCGTGGACGACACGCTGCTGGGTATAGCGCAGGGCGCTGCGTCTGAGCGGTTGCGGCGCGAGCGCCTTGAGCGCCCGCTTCGCGGTCCGCGACAGCGGTCCGGCCCCGACCGACACCGCGTGCACGACGTCGTCGAGCTGCTGGGAGCGCATCAGCACCGTCGGATTGGCCTTCACCACATCGACCCCGAACGTCTCGTCGACGTCGAGGAAGCGGAACACCTCGCGGACGGTGGCGTCGTTGTCGGCGCGAAAGTCCTCATAGATCAGCACCAGCATCCGCTCGGCCCCGAACAGCTCGCGATAGCGCCGCAGCTGCTCGACGTAGCGCACGTGCTGGGAGTACTGCAGCAGCTGCGGCCGGTGCGAGCGTCGGGGAATGTGCCGCCCGCGGCTGCGCTCGGACTCCAGGCCGATCGCGGTGCGCAGGTCGCGCCTGTTCTCGACGTGCGTCTGCAACAGCTGCAGGTGCAGCGAGCGCAGGAACTGGGCGGGCTCGCGCAGGATCGCGATGATGCGCGCGTCGGGCGCCACCGCGGCGATCTCCGCCGCCGCCGTCTGCGACCACAGGTAGGAGGAGGAGGCCTCGCCGGCGCGCTGCTCGGGGGCGGCCTCGGCGAACAGCGACAGGTACTGCTCGAGCGTCTCCGGCGAGGCGCCGGCGCGCCGTGGCTGAAAGCGCGCTCGCATGTCGCTCGCGAAGAACCACGGCTCCTTCTCCTCGGGCATGTAGATCTGCGGATGGCGCCGCAGCATCTCGTACAGCGCCGTCGTGCCGCTCTTGGCGTGCCCGACGATGAAGAAGTCCGGAAGCCGCGCTCGCGCGCCGCGCGGCGCGGCCGCCTGCTCACTCGACGCTGTCATAGCCCCACAGGCTCACCATGTCTCTTCCGAGATACTCGCTCAACGCGACCACCTCGGGCTTGAAGCGCCGGCGCAGCTCGCCCATCAGCTGCTCGTCGGGCGCCTGCGGAGCGGTGTACACCAGCCGCTCCTTGGTCGCGCGCACCGCTTCGCGGCGCAGCGTCCGCGGGATCACGCGCTTCAGGCCCGCCTTCGCGACACGCGAGACCGGCCCGCGTCCGACCGACAGCGCATGCACGAGATGGTGCAGGCGCTGCGAGCGCACGCTGACGGTGGGGTTGGCCTCGCTCGCCTCCAGCGCGACCGTGTCGTCGACCTCGAGGAAGCGCAGCACCTGGCGCACGGTCGCGAGGTTGTCGGCACGGAAGTCCTCGTAGATCAGCACGAGCATCCGCTCGGCTCCGAACAGCTCGCGGTAGCGCTGCAGCTGCTCGACGTAGCGCACGTGCTCGGAGTACAGCAACGCCTGCGGCCAGTAGGTGTAGCGCGGGATCCTGCGCCCGGCGCGGCGCGCCTGCTCCAGCTCGAGCGCGGTGCGCAGATCCGCCTGCTCCTCGATATAGGTCTCCACGAACTGCATGTGCAGCGAGCGCAGGAAGCTCGCGGGCTCGCGCAGCAGCGCGATGATGCGCGCGTCGGGCGCGACCGCGGCGATCCGCGCGGCCGCCGTGTGCGACCACAGGTACAGCGTCGAGGACTCGCCGGCGCGCTGCTCGGGGGCGGCTGCGGCGAACAGCTCGCGGTACTCCTCGAGCGTCTGCGGGGTGCCTTCGGGTCGCGGCGGCGTGCGTTCGCGCAGCTCGGTCGCGAAGAACCACGGCTCCTTGTTGGCGGGCATGTAGATCTGCGGATGGCGGCGCAGCATCTCGTACAGGGCGGTGGTGCCGCTCTTGCCGTGGCCGACGACGAAGAAGTCGGGCAGCCGGCCAGGCTCGGCGCCGGCGCGCGCGTCGCGCGATGTCGTGGCCTCGGCCATCGCTCTCATCTACAAGGTGCGCGTCATCGCCGTCAAGGCAGTGCGCCGCCGGGAGCGCCGGTGGCGATCAGCGATGCGGTGCGGTAGTAGTGGTTGTGCTCCTGCAGCGCGGCTTTCGTGTCGAACGCCGCCAGCTGGCCGTCGAGGATCACCATCACGCGGTCGCACATGTCGAGCGTGGACATGCGGTGCGCGACCGTGAACAGCGTCAGCTCCGACTTCAGCGCGGTCAGCGACTCCTGGATGAGGGTCTCCGAATGGGGGTCGAGCGCGCTCGTCGGCTCGTCGAGCACGAGCACGCGCGGGCGCGCGGCGAGCGCGCGAGCGACGCAGATCCGCTGCTGCTGGCCGCCCGACACGGCGTCCGCGCGCGGGCCGACGAGCGTTTCGTATCCGTCCGCCCAGCCGACGATGTCCTCATGGATGCGCGCAAGCCGCGCCGCACGTTCCACCGCCTCGTCGTCGATGTCGCGAAAGAAGCGGATGTTGTCCGCGACGGACGCGTGCAGCAGGCGCGGTTCCTGCGGCACGTAGGCGACGAGCCTGTGCCAGTCCTCGCTTCGGAAGTCGCGCACGTCCTCGCCGTTGACCAGGTAGAGCCCGGCCTGTGGCGTGCGCAGCTGCAGGAGGATCTGCACCAGCGTCGACTTGCCGGCGCCGGATGGCCCGACGATGCCGATCGCCTCGCCCTCGTGGACGGTGAAGCTGACCAGGCTCAGCACCGGACGCCCCGGGTTGTAGGCGAAGCAGACTTCCTCGAACGCGAGGCTCTGCACGTCGGTGAGCTCGCGCGTGCCATCGACGAGGCAGCTCGCGACGTAGCGCTGCTCGGTCTGGCGCAGGCGGTCGATGTACGGCAGCGACTGCTGTAGAGCCTGATAGCCGGACTGGACCGCCTGACCCTGTTGCGAGGCGCGCACGACCAGCAGGACGACGGCCCCGAGCGATCCGGCATGACTCGCCCCGACCGAGTTCAGCCCGGCGAGCGCGCCGATCAGCACGACGTAGATCAGGCTCTGGTAGAGGTTCGGAATCGCTTTGAGGATCACCTGCGCGCGGAAGAAGAGCTCCCGGCACGCGTTCACGAGGCCGAGCACGCGGTCGTATTGCGCGCTGGTAACCCCGAAGACGTGGCTCTCTTCGGCGAGCCGATTGGCCTCGGCGATCCCGCCTGCATATTGCACCTGAGCCCTGGACAGTTCGCGGCTGCGCTGAATGCCCAGGCCCCGCAGCGGCCGCAGCAGCGCGAACATGGCGATCGCGATCACGAGCACCACGCCGGCGGCGGGCGGGCTGAGCGCCACCGCCGAACCCAGCAGGATCATGAACGTCAGCGACGAGGTCAACACGGCCGTCGCCTGCTGCGCGCCGCTGGTGGCCTGGCTGGTCTGGTTGGTCATGATCTCCTGCAGCTGGCCATCCCGATCGCGTGACTGCACATCCCAGGAGGCGCGCGTGAAGGCTCCGAAGATCCGACGGCGCAGGGTCATCTGCACGTCGGCCGCGATCCGCGCCGGCAGCACCGACAGCGGCCACTGCAGGAACAGCCGCAGCAGCGACAGCCCCAGGCCGATCGACAGCAGCGTGCCGACCGACGCGTGCACGTCGAACAGGCCGGCCTGGCCGTGGACGCCCTTGCCTTTCACCAACGAGGCGGCCACCTGCGCGACGATCGCAAGCGTGCCCGCTTCGGTGAAGCCGTTGACGATCGAGAGCAGCGACAGCGCGACGATCAGCCTGCGCTTGCTGCCGATCAGCAGCTCGAGCTGCGAGCGAATCGAGCCGCGCGGCGGCTGATCCACGATGGCGGCCTGACTGAGCGTGCTCATGTCGCCACACCGATCGCTCCGCCGGTCAACGGCACGATCCGCCGCCGGGCGGCTCGCCACCCCGGACCGACGAGCCAGTAGGACGCGATGCCACCCGCCAGCCACAGGTAGGGTCCCGCCCATTCCCCCTGTGACACCGGGCCGTCGAAGGCCATGAAGAACACGGCGAACACGGGCGCGAACACCGCGGCGAGATATACCTGGAGCTCCGTGTCGGCGATCAGGCGCACCCGGCGAAACGCGAGCGTCAGCAGGGTGAGGATGAACCCGGTCCAGACGACCAGGCCCGGCAGCCCCACTTCCTTGACGATGAAGTTGAACGCGGTCTCGGCGTTGACATTGTGGCCTTCCACGTCTTCCGTGGATGAGCCGCCGAAGGACGCCGCCGGCCCGGCGGTGCCGAGGCCGAACCCGAACGGGGACACCCCGATCTCGGTTGGGATCTGCTTCAGCTCGCCTTCCTTGTAGCTCGTGGTGCTGGTGGCGACGTTGCTCGGGGCAATGCTCGCGTAGCGGGAGAAGACGCCTTCACCCACGGCCGACACGAAGATCAGCAGGAACGGGAGCGCGATCGCAAAGGCCACGATCAGGGCACGCAGCGGCCGCCGCGCCTGGCGTCCGGCGCTGGCCGTGAGCAGGGCGTAGCCGATCACCGCGAGCACGCAGCCGACGACCTCCAGGCGCCCAAGCCCGGTGGCGCTGGCGGCGATCGCGCCGAACAGCAGCAGGAGGATCACCGGCCGCCGCCTGCGACTCGTTCCGAGCAGCGCCAGCAGGCCCGCGACCGCGACCAGGCCGGTGGCGCCGCCGCCGCCGCTTTCGTCGGCGAGACCGGTCGGTCTCACGTGGGCTTCCCCTTCGCTCTTGTAGACCCGGGCATCGTTGCCCGTGAGTTTAAAGCTATAGCCTGGTCCCCAGCTGGCAACCGCGGAGGGGCCGAGCTGCGTCTGGTAGGTGGATACGGCGCCGTTGGCGAGCGCGATCACGCCGAGCAGCAGGAAGAGCTTGCGCAGGCGCCCCTTCGAACGTATGAGGACATAGCCGAAGAAGAAGAACGGCACCCACTCGAGCTGCTGCCTGAACCCGGCGAGGACCTTCAGCGCGTTCAGCGTCCTCGGGTTGAAGGCCTCGAGCACGACCACCGCCGTCCAGGCGATGACCCACCCGGAGAGCGGCGGCAGGCTCAGCTTGCGCCCGCTGACGATCCGGCGGACGAGGATCCCGATGCAGATCGCGAGCACCGCCACGTCCTGCAGCGAGGAGGTGGCGGTGCCGCCGGAGACGATCAGCTTGACCGGTCCGTTGACGCATCCGAGATAGAAGGCCAGCAGTGGAACGGTGATCTCCAGGCGCGGGCTCGCCACGAACACGCCCACCACCAGCAGGCCGACGAGCCCGCCCAGGACCAGCGCGTAGTCGTGCGTCGGCACCTCCACGGCGATCGCCAGCGCCAGGGCCAGCGTGACCATGCCGGCGATCGCCAGCAGGAGCGCGTCGTGGATGCGCCGCCCCACCACGACCGGGTGCGCCGCCGGGCTCGGAGCTGACAGACCCACGCGCGGGGTGCTCATCGGCGGATCAATTTGGCAAACCAGGGCGGTCGGCTGCCGCCGACGGAGATGCCGTAGCGCTCGATGTCCTTGCGTTCCACGCCGTTGGCGACGACTCCCAGTATGGGCGCGCTGGGTGTCTGCGTCAGCAGCTGTCGCAGCCGATCGGCAGAGCGCTCGCGCGTGTGAGCGATGCGCGCCACGATCACGATCCCATCGACCGCCGTGAGCAGCGGCATCGCGTCGCTGAACTCCAGCGGAGACGGCGCATCGAGGAGCACATAGTCGAACTCCTCTGACAGCGAGCGCAGCGTGTCGGTGATCGCCGAGCCCGCCAGCAGCGCGGGCGGGTTGACGGCCGCCGCCTCGCCCACGAGCACCGACACGGCGCCGTCGTTGCGCGAGGCGAGCGCCGTGATGACGCTGGCGGCGGGCGCCGCCTGGCCGGCCACGGGCTGCAGCTGCGCCGCACGCACGCTCTGAAGCGCTTCGCCGAGACCCAGCGTCCCCGCCAGCACCTCGGCCAGGCCGGGGCGCTCGCCGACGCCCAGCAGCCTCGCCTGCGTGGGGTGTCGGAAGTCGGCCTCGACGATCGCCGCGCGCCGGCCGGCTTCGCGCTCGACGAGCCCGAGCTGTGCTGCGATCGTCGACTTTCCGTCACCCGGATCGGCGCTGAGGAACAGGATCGAGCGCGGCGGAGTCCGGTGCTGTCCCCCGGGCGCGTTCCCCAGCTCCAGGGTCGTGTGCAGGCGGCGCAGCGGCTCGATCAGCAGCTTGGCGGGCGCCGGCGCGCCGTCGCGCTCCAGGATCGGCCGCCTGACCTGCGGCAGCGCGGCCAGTATCTGCGTGTGGAAGACCGCCTCCACATCGGCGAGCGAGCGCAGCCTGCGATCGACGCGGCCGAGCAGGAAGGCGGCGATCGCCGCCAGCACGACCCCAATGACGAAACCGAACTCGGCATTCTCTTTCGGCTTGGGCCCGAGCAGCAGCGCGGCGGCCGGCTTGGCGGGCTTCACCTGCTGCACGGCGGTGATGCCCAGCTCCGCTTCCAGCTGATTGATCTTCGTGCTGAGCTGCGCATCGCGGATGACATCGCCCTCGGAAGCGGCGGGCGAGGTCTTGCTCGAGCTCTTCCCCTTGCCCGCAGCGCCGGCGGCGGGCGCTTCGATCTTGCTCAGCTGCCGGCGCGCGATCGAGATCGCGCTCCTGATGCCGCGCACATACTCGTCGTGCTGACGCTTGATGTAAGTCTGTGCGACTTCGTTGGCCATCAGCGCCGCCGCCTTGGCGCTGTGCGTTTCCACGGTGATCGCGATGAACGCGGCCTTTTCTGACGTGGCTTTCGCTTTCACCTTTGCCTTGGAGGCGACTTTCGCGAGGTGACGGTGCTGCGCTTTCAGCTGCCGGCGAACGTCTTCGACGACGATCGAGTTGATGATGTCGGCCTGAGCGCCGGCGGCGAGCGCCGTGCTCTTGGCGCTCACCCCCTTTTCGCCGAGCTGTTCTTCACTGCCCGCGCCGAGGTACAGCTGCGTGCTCAGCTGGTATTCCGCGGGCTTGCGCTTGTAGTAGGCGTAGCTGCCACCGGCAACGAGTATCCCTACGAGAAGAATCAGCCACTTGCGTCGCCATATCGGAGCGAATATCGCGGTGGCACTCGGGGTCTCGTTCATGGGTAGGGTCCGTCCTGGCGCGGCGATGCAATCATAAAGACCAACGTAATCGGCCGCTAAAGCGTAGCGGGCGCTCACCGCATCGAAAAGCGATGCAAGGCCGGCCCCCAGCGCTCTGATGCGGCTCTGCGACCAGCGTCCGCAGACCGCGGTCGGATTCTAGCGAGCCGGCGCTCTGGATGGCTCGCGCCGGCCAGCCGGCCGGCGCTCCGCGGCCAGCCGCTGGTAGAGCTCGTGGTGCTTTGCGACCATCGTCTCGCGGCCGAAGCGCAGCGCCGAGCGCCGCGCGGCGTCGCCAAGGCGCGCCCTGAGCTCGGGGTCGGCGGCCAGTTGGCCGAGACGCTGCGCGATGCTGGCGGGCTCCGGCTCGATCAGAAAGCCGTTCTCGCCCTCCTGCACCAGCTCGCTGATCCCGTTCACGGCCGTGGCCAGGATCGGCAGGCCGCTCGCCGCCGCCTCGAAGGTGACCAGTGAGAACGTCTCGTAACTGGTGGGCAGCACGAACGCGTCCGCCAGCGCGTATATCAGGCCGACGTCCTGTGTCACCCCGAACCACGTCACCGCATCGCCGACCCCGAGCGAATCGGCCAGCTCCCGGTAGCGCCCCTCGTCGCCGCGACCGACGACCACCAGGCTCCACTCGGGCGCGAGCGCCAGCGCGTGGAGAATCGGGCGCAGACCCTTGCGCTCCCACTCGCTGCCCACGAACACAGCCACCAGACGGTCCTGCGGGATGTGCAACCGCTCGCGCATCGCCCTCGCCTCATCCTCACGCGAGCCAGGTGCGTAGGCGTCGGTGTCGATCCCGTTGTGAATCGTCATCACGCGATCGGCCAGCGCCGGATAGTGCTCGCGCACCTCATCGGCCACGCCGTCTGACACGCACACGAATGTGGCCGAGCGATTCGCGCGAAACGACAGCCGCTCGGCCACCCGCTTCATCACCCTCACCAGTTTGATGTTCAGTCGAAACAGGCGCGTCGCGCGGCTGGGGTTGGCAGGACCCACCTGGTGGCAGTAGTGAACGGAGACGATGTCGACCGGATTGAGGACGATCCCGCCGGTCGCCTGGATCACCCCTCGCCCCCACCTGCGCAGCGCAAGCGAGCCTGCGAGCAGAAACCACGGGTAGGCGATCAGGAACGGGCGCCCGGGACCGCGCACGCGGTGAAAGTCGACGCCTGCGTCCGCCGGCAGCTCACACGTACGCGCGATGACGGTGACCTCGTGACCGAGCGCCCGCAACCCCAGGATGAGGTCCGCCAGCACGCGCTCCATGCCCCCCACGGGCCCGATGTCGTGCGCGATGATCGTCACCGCGCAACTCGTCTCACCGATGAGCCTCCTGGCCTGGTCGGCGAATCGCTCGCACATCGCCTCGTTGGTGAATTCACGCGCGAAACGCTCCCGACCGGCCTCGCCGATCTCGCGGCGCAGCGCCGGAGATACGAGCAGCGGCTCCAGCGCGTCGGCGAGGTCCTCCGGCGCGCCGGAGCGCGCGAGCACGCCGGTCTGGCCATCGGTGACGATCTCAGTCGGTCCGCCGGCATTCACCGCGACGACGGCGACGCCCCTGGCCATGCCCTCGAGCAGCACGATGCCGAAGGGCTCCGGATCGGACGCGTTGACGAGGATGTCCATCTGCTCGATATACGGCCCGGCGTCCGCCACCTCGCCGGTCATGGTGACCGAGTCCTCGAGCCCGAGCTCGCCGACGATCCTCGGCAGCGACTGCGCGTAGCCGGGCTCGAACCCGAATGAGTCGCCGCCGACGATCACCACATGCAGGTCGTGGCCGCGTTCGCGCAGGATCGCCTGTGCGCGCAGCAGCCTGTCCTGACCCTTCCAGCGCTGCAGGCGGCCGACCAGGCCGACCACCGCGACGCCCGGCGGCAGCTGCAGCGGGCCCGGCTGGACCGGCGGCGGGGGCACGGACGTGCCGGCCGCCATCACGAACAGCGGCCGGGACGGGCGCATGCGGCGCTGGGCCTCGGCGGCGGCGTTGGCCGTGCAGCCGATGGCGATCGCGGGCAGCAGGGTGGCGCACCGATCGATCCAGCTGCCCTCCGGAATCGCGTGCTGCCACCAGAGCACTCGATCGGCCATCCCGCTTCGCATCGCCGCGGGCGCGCCGTAGAGATGCGTCTTGGCCGCCCAGTCGATGATCAGGTCCGGCTGGGCGCGACGCATGATCGCTGCGAGCTTCGAGACGGCCGCGAGCCAGCGATGCGGTTGGCGAATGCGCCCGGCGGAGATGACATCCACGTGAAAGCCCGCCTGGCTGAGCTGCTGGGGCCACGGACCGGGCTCAAGGAACACGAGCTGCAATTCATAGTCATGTGCCGGACCTCCCTCGATCAGCGCCTGGAGCATCGCCTCGGCGCCACCGGAAAGCCGTCCCCAGGCGACCGTTACAAGGATGCGAACGGGTCGCCGCTCGCCGTCAACGGGACCGTCTCGCCGCTGATCTGCAGCTCGGACTGCGGTCTCCGCCTCCACCGCTTGAGCTTAGCCGAAGGCGAAACGCCGTCAGGCGCGCCTGGTGCCACATAGCGCCACGCTCAGATATGGATAGCCGAGCAGCCGGCTCAGCGGCGCATCCAGCACCACCAGCGGGCGCAGCGGCAGGACGACGATCCAGGCCAGCGGACGCCCGAAGCGCTGTGTCAGACGGCGCATCAGATTTGTCACCTTTTGTGAGATGAATCCGCTGACGAAACTCTCGCTGCCGACCTCCAGGCCGGCCTGCTCGGCGAGCTCGCGCAGTCGCCGAGCGGAGTATCCATAGCGCACGTGAGAGCCGTCCTCGACCTCGCTCGGGTGGCGCTCCTCGGTGTACAGCGGGTGGTGAGCGTCGAAGGGAGCGCTCAGCATCAGCTGTCCACCGGGCCTGAGCAGCGAAACCAGAGAGCTGAGCAGGCCCGCATCGTCGCGGACGTGCTCGATCGTCTCCAGGCAGATGATCTGATCGAACGTGCCGAGCTCGCCGCGATGATCCTCGATCTCGCGCAGGTCGAGGATCTGAAACTCGATCCCGTTCACACCCAGCGCGCCCGCTCGACGCCGGGCGTTCTCCTGCTCCTGCTCTGAGAAGGACGCCGCCAGCACCTCGTTGCCCGCGCTCGCCGCGTAGATGGAAAAGGCGCCGTTGCCACACCCGGCGTCGAACGTCCGCGCACGGCCGGTGCGCAGGTGACGGCGCAGCCACAGCCACCGATCGAGCACACACGGATCGCCGTTGATCAGCAGCGAGCGCCAGCCGAAGGTCCGCAACAGCGTGTCCGCCATCGCAGGAATATAGCCTTGCCGAAGATGAACACGTCGTCGGCGCCACAGCCAACCACCCGCGAGCGCATCGTCCTCGGGCACGACTACCTGCTGGTCATGCGCGGCGCCGAGCGCACGTTCGCGGCGATCGCGGACCTCTACGCGGACGCTCCGATCCTGACGCTGCTCTACGACGAGGCCGGGACCGATCGTCGCTTCGCGGGGCGCTCGATCGCCACCTCTCCGCTGCAGCGCCTGGGCGTCAGCCAGGCCACGTTCAGGCGCCTGCTGCCCCTGTATCCGTGGGCGGTCGAACGTCTTCAGGCCCCCGCATGCGACGTGCTTTTGAGCAGCAGCAGCGCGTTCGCGCACGGCATGCGGGTACCCGCGGGCGCGGTCCACGTGTGCTACTGCTACACGCCGTTTCGCTACGCCTGGTATGAGCAGCAGCGCGCGCTCGCCGAGGCCCCGCGCGCGCTGCGCGCGCTGCTGCGCCGTCAGCTCGAGCGGATTCGGGTCTGGGATCTGGCGACCAGCCGCCGCGTGGACGCGTTCATCGCGATCTCAGAGCTCAGCCGCGAACGGATCAAGCGCTACTACGACCGCGACGCGGTGGTGATCCACCCGCCGGTCGAGACCGAGCGGTTCGCCCCCGGCGAGCCCGGCGACGCGCTGCTCGTGGTCTCGGAGATCGTCCGCCACAAGCGCGTGCAGGTCGCGCTGGAGGCCGCCCGTCGGGCGCGCGCCCCGATTCGGGTGGTGGGCTCGGGACCCGACCTGGCGGCGCTCACCAAGGCCTATCCGGAGGCCGAGTTCCTCGGCCGCGTGGAGGACGCGGAGCTGGCGGGGCTGTATGCGAGCGCGCGCGCCGTGGTCGTTCCCAGCATGGAGGAGTTCGGCATCACCGCGGTCGAGGCGCAGGCGGCGGGACGGCCGGTGATCGCGGCGGCCGCCGGCGGGGCGCTGGAGACGATCGTCGACGGCCAGACCGGTCGGCTTGCGCGGCTCGACGACGTCGAGTCCTTCGCGCAGGCGATCGCCGGGGTCGAGAAGCTCGACTTCAGCCCCGAGCGCGCGGTGCAGAGCGCCGCGCGCTTCTCGGTGGCCGTCTTTCAAGAGCGCCTCTCCGCACAGGTGAGAATCGCGCTCGAGGCGCACGCGTCAGGGCCCGGCGCTCGACGGTGACTTCTATAGGGTTCCCGGCGATGCCCGGCAGATCACTTCGCATCGCCTGGCTGGGAGCCGGCCCGGCGGCAAGGGAAACGGGCGGCGCGCCGGGAGTGGCGACGGAGATGCTGCGCGGCCTCGCCCGGCGCGGTCATCGCATCGACTGCTTTCTTCCCGGCAGCGGCCACCCGCTGCCTGCGCGCCTCGACGGCGTGGAGAACCTCACGTTCAACTGGGGAACCAGCGAATGGCGCTGGAGCAGCTGGTACAACCGCACGCGGATCGGCGCCTTCGTCAGCGGCCTGCTCAACCGTGGATTCGCCTCTCTGAGGCTCCGCCGGCAGGTGCTGCGCAGACACCGCGAGACGCCGTACGACGTGATTTACCAGTTCAACAACATCGAGTCGCTGGCGATGCCGTCGAGGCTCAAAGGGCGGGTGCCGCTGGTGATCCAGCCGGGCACGCACGCGATGGGCGAGCTGCGATTCCTCATCTCCGAGTGGCGCCTGAGCCTGCGCTGCCAGCCTCCGCAGACGCTCGCGATAGCGGTGGCGGTGCTGTCCGCGCGCGCGCTCGTGCAGCGGGCGACGATCGGGAGGGCGCGCCTGCTCGTGTGCATCAGCGGCGTCTTCCGCGACCACATGGTTCGCGACTACGGCTTCCCGCTGGAGCGCACCGTCGTCGTGCCCAACCCCGTGCAGCTGGGAAGGTTCGCCGGCGCCGACCTCGCCAGGGAGATCGGCGCGCCACCGACGATCCTCGTCCTCGGCCGGGTCGCGGTGCGCAAGGGCGTGGAGGATGTGGTGGCGGTGGCGCGAGCGCTGCTCGAGCGCGGGATCGACGTTCGCATACGCATCATCGGCCGTACGAGCCTGTTCTCCGACTACACCAAGCTGCTCGAGGATCTGCCGCCCGAGAACTCGGAGTTCCTCGGCTCGATCCCGCCGACGGAGGTGCCGGCGATGCTCGCGCACAGCGACCTGCTCCTGCAGGCCAGCAAGTACGAGCCGTTCGGCCTGACCGTCGGCGAGGCGCTGGCGGCCGGCGTGCTGGTGGTGGCGACGACCGAGGTCGGCGCGATCGAGGGCGTCGACAGCTCCGTGGGCGCGTCGGTGCGCCCGGGCGACGTCGAGGGGATGGTCGCGGCGATCGTGGCGATGCTCGACAGCCTGCGCGCGAGACCGGCGGAGCTGCGCGCGAAGGCGCGCGCGGAGGCCGAGCGGCTGTTCGCCCCGGAGCTCGTCTGCGAGCAGATCTCCGCGGCGCTCGAGCGGATCGTCGACGGCGGCTGAGGCACCCCGGCAGCGGGGGTCGGCCGCCGAGCGTCGCGCTGGACGTTCGCCCGACCGCGCGGCGAGCGCTAAAGGCGCGTGCGGCGCGACCCGATACGAACAGCACATCCGTGTCGACGCAGGGTCGGCGCGGCCTACCTCGAACATTTAGGATCCCATGCTCCTCATCCTCATCCCGATCGCCTGGCTGGCGATAGCCGCCTTCGTCGCGATCCTCTGCCGCGGTGCGGCCACAGCCGACGCGGTGCTGCTCGCGACCGCCGACAGCGCCGGCGCGCAGATTGCGCCTCACTCAGCAGCCTGCTCGCACGCCCCCGCGCGTCGCGTCTGGCGCCGCCCCGGCGCCCACCCGGCGTCGCGGACGTCAGCGATGCGTCTGCGCGGGACGCGCGTCGGTCACTGACCGCCCCCGTACGCGCGGCGGTCGCTGACCCCGGCGCCGTTGGCTTTTTAGAGTCCTTTGCGTCCGAGGACGTGTGGGATGGTGCGTAGGAGGATCTTGACGTCGGTCCAGAGCGACCAGTTGGCGACGTACAGGTAGTCGATCGCGACCATCTCTCGCAGCGGCACGC
>Ga0181518_10000148_pt1 | contig 78909 bp, 50 predicted proteins | sample PEATcosm2014_Bin_28_FD_119751 | JGI IMG/M metagenome (GOLD analysis project Ga0181518, IMG submission 119751) | Peatland microbial communities from MTU Mesocosm Facility, Houghton, MI, USA - PEATcosm2014_Bin01_60_metaG | ecosystem: Environmental > Terrestrial > Soil > Wetlands > Peat | place...
CGCATCGCCGAACTTGGGCAGATGGCCGAGAACCACGTCGTCGGCGCGCCCTGCGGAATCATGGACCAGATCGCGATCACTTCGGGCCGAAAGGGCAAGCTCACTCACATCCTTTGCCGGCCCGGCAGCATCGTGGGCGAAGTGGAGATTCCGCCCGGCGCCGGGTTCGTCGGCATCAACTCCATGGTCCGCCACTCCGTCGGCGCCAGCCCCTATGCCGATACCCGCATCGGCGCGTTCATCGGCAAGAAAATCATCAACGACAACCGCGCCCTCGCCGGCGCCGCCCCTCTCAGCTACTTGGCCGAACTTTCCGTCGATGAGCTCAACGCCAAGTTCGCCAAGCTGCTTCCCAACACCATCATCGGCTCCGAGTTCGTCAAGAAGCACCGCACGCACGGCGACCCGGTCACGACGATCCAGCCCGATGCCGAGTATCGCGTCGCCGGACCCACGCGCCATCCGATCGAGGAAAACGAACGCGTGCTCAAGTTCATCGACGCGCTCCGATCCGCCGACGAAGGCGACGACAAATCCCTGGTGACGGCCGGCGAGCTGATGTACGCCTCCCACGACAGCTACAAAAACAACTGCAATCTGTCGGTCGAAGAGGTTGATTTCCTCATCGACGCCGTCCGCAAACGCGGCCCGGCGTCTGGGCTCTACGGCGCCAAAATCACCGGCGGCGGCACCGGCGGCACCGTCGCCGTCTTCGGCAAGCTCGACGCCCTCCGCGAGCAAATCCCCCAAATCGCAACCGAATATTCGCGAAGGGTCGGCGTCATGCCGGACATCTTCGAAGGAACTTCCTCGGGAGCAATGGAATTTGGCGCCAGAAGATATACGTTCACCGCAAACGGGTGGCGCGCGTCGCAGGCATAGGACCCGGATCACGAATATACAAACTCCATGCGGGATAAAAACTCATGACCACCCCGACAGCCTCCGCCTCCTCCACCCCCCGCGTCCGCAAAGCCGTCATCCCCGCGGCGGGACTTGGCACACGGCATTTCCCCGCGTCACACGCGGTGAAAAAGGAGCTCTTCCCCGTCGTCGGCCCCGACGGCATCGCCCGCGCACTGTTGCACTATCATTTGCTGGAGCTCGCCGCCGCGGGGATCGAGCAGATATGCATCATCGTCCAGCCCGGCGATGACAAGCCCATCCGCCAATACCTCGCCGGCCCCGGCGATGCCTATCTCAATCGGCTTGAGAAATACCCCGCGCTCCTGAGCGAGGCCCGGCGGATGCGCCAGCTATCCGGCCGCGTGTCCTTTGCCGTACAGCGCGAGCAGCAAGGCTATGGCCACGCGGTCTTTCAGACCAAGGCATTCGCCGGCGGCGAAATGGTCCTGCTTTGCCTGGGCGATCACCTGTTTCGCGGAAAGCCGGTCTCTCCGTTTGTCGAGCTGGCTGCCACCGCCAAAATTTCCGGCGGCAAAAGCGTCTCCGCCGTCAACCGCATCGGACCGACGCAACTCAAGGGCTTCGGCGTCATCGCCGGCAAACGCCGCGACGACAATGGCCGCCTCATCGACGTCTCGCTCATCATCGAAAAGCCGGACGTCGCCACCGCCAGAAAGTCCCTTCGCGTCGACGGGTTGGAAAACGATGTCTTCCTGGGTTGGTTCGGCATGCACCTGCTCGCCCCCAGCATCTACGACGTGCTCGAACAGATGATCCGCGACAACGTCCGCGACAACAACGAATTTCAACTCACCAGGGCCCAGGAAATCCAGCGCCAAAGGGAAGGCTACCTGGCCCTGGAAATGCTCGACGCCCAACGCTTCGACTTCGGCACGCCGGATGATTTTGTGACCAGCGTGCAGGAGTTCCGGAATAGGTGAATACGCAGGGTGATTGCATCTGGGCCTTCCCCCTCGCCCGGTACTCCGGGAGAGGGTCGGGGTGAGGGTCTTTGGGTGGGCCGGACATCACGCTCGATATGTAGCCATGCCCCCTCCAGCCGGTTATTCTGCAATGCAGCGAGAATGAGTCGTATGCGTATCTGGATGAGCGTTGTATTTCAGTTTGTTTTCGGATTAATTTTCGCCTCTTTCGCGGCGTTTCTTGGGCTCGGAATTGTTTTGCAACTGCTGGAGATCGCAGGGTGGCTGTCTGAGAACATTGTGAAGATTTGGGTAGGGGCGTTCATCGTTTGCGGGGTGACTTATGGGTGGTTCTCCGCATTGCGGGAATACCGCGATCTTGTTCGAGAGCGCAGCATGGAAAAAGGTCTTTGCGACAAATGTGGATACGACCTTCGTGAAAGTCCTGACCGTTGCCCTGAATGTGGCACCATCGTGCGGAAAAAGCGTAGTAAGTAACACGTATAGGAAGCGAACGATCAAGACAATTTCCAATGAGCGGCCGGTGTGCAAGATGATATCCGCGCCCCGCACTTCTTACATATTTAAAGAGGAAAATCGCTTGAAGCTGTCGTGGCCATCCACAGCTTTTTGGAAATAACTCCGCGCAGATAAAAAGCGGCCCTCACCCTATCCCTCTCCCGGAGTACCGGGCGAGGGGATCAGAGGGAAATCCGCCAAATGCCATGAGCCTGGGTGAATCCGTGAGTTCTCCGACGGCGAACGTGGCAATCCGACCGAAGGTTGCCGGACTTACGATTCCACCAATCCCCGTCTGACGTGACCGCTACGCCGCATTCTCTTCCAACAGTGGCGGCGGAACAATCGTCGCCGACCCCGACGTTTGCCCATTCCCGTTCAGCCCAAGTTCCTCAACCAATTTCGCCGGGACGTCGGCGGTGTTTCTGCATTTCGGATATCCGCTGCACCCGAGGAATTTTCCCCGCTTGCCGCTGCGGATCACCATCGGCTTGCCGCATTCGTCGCAGTCGATGTCCGTCGCGATGGGCCCGTTGCCGTTGCTGGCGGCCGGCGCGACGCCCGTGAGCTGCGCCACCAGTTTCGCCGCCTTGTCCCCGCCCTCGTTCAATTTCGGGATCAGCGCTTCCACCGTTTTCAAATCCTCGCCCGTCATCTTGGCGACCTGCCGCGTCGCGCGGCATTTCGGAAATGCGCTGCAGCCCAGGAACGGGCCACGCTTGCTGTTCCGCAGGATCATCGGGCTTCCGCATTTCTCGCACTTCACCGGCGTCAGCACCTTCGCCTTCGGCGGCATCGGATTGCCCTGCTTATCCAGATTGATGATCGTTTCGCATTCCCGCGTGCCGTCCGGCTTCTTCAGCACGTAACCGCTGCATCCCAGGAATTCCCCGAACCGGCCCTTCATTTTCCGCATCTCCCGGCCGCAATTCGGGCATTTGAATTCGCTCTTCTCCTGCATCTTCGGCTTGCCCTGCTTATCCACCGACTTGATCCCATCGCATTCCGGATATCTCGTGCAGCTCAGGAAAAATCCGTTCTTGCTGATGCGATATACCATCGGCGAGCCGCACTTTTCGCACGTGTACGGCGAAGGCGATCCGCCCGCATGTTCCAATTTGTCCAATGCCCCATCCACCGTCTTGTGGAACGGCCCGTAAAAATCCTTCAGCAGCTTGATCCAGTCAAGGTGCTGCTCCTCGATCTGATCCAGCTTGCCCTCCATCCCGGCCGTGAACTGCACGTCCATGATCTCGGGAAACGCCTGGATCAGCTTGTCCGTCACGATCGAGCCCAGCATCGTCGCATGGAACCGCCGATTGACCTGTTCCACGTACTCCCGGTCCTGGATCGTCTGGATGATCGATGCGTAGGTGCTCGGCCGGCCGATCCCCAGCCGTTCAAGCTCTTTCACCAGCGACGCCTCGCTGAACCGCGGCGGCGGCTGCGTGAAATGCTGCGTCGGGTCGATCTCGACGGCCACGACCGGCTTGCCTTCGGCCAGTTCCGGCAGGAGTTGATCTTCGCTGCTGACGCCCGTCACCCGCATGAAGCCGTCGAACACCAGTTTCCGCCCCGAACCCCGGAAGATCGCCTCGCCGGCGCTCGTCCCCGCCGCGATCGTCGCCGTCGTCGCGTCGAACTGGGCCTCCGACATCTGACATGCCACGAACCGGTTCCAGATCAGTTGATATAGCCGCGAGTCGTCCGCCCCCAGCTTCGCGTGTGCCGAGTCCGGCGTAAATGAAAGCTCCGTCGGACGGATCGCCTCGTGCGCCTCCTGCGCCGATTTGTTGCTCGATGCGTAAGCATTCGGCTTCTCCGGCAAATATCGGTCGCCGAACTTCTGCCCGATATACGCCCGGGCCATGGTCAGCGCGTCGGCCGACAGGTTCGTGCTGTCGGTTCGCATGTAGGTGATATGTCCGCCTTCGTACAGCGACTGCGCGATGCGCATCGTCCGCTGCGCCCCGAAGCTCAGCCGGCTGCTGGCCGCCTGTTGCAGTGTGCTGGTGATGAACGGCGCCGACGGTTTGCTGCTGACGCGCTTCTTCTCGATCGACCGAACGATGAATGCCGGCGTCCTCTCGATCCGGCCGATGAATTTCGTCAAATTCGCCGCCGGGCCTTTCCCCTGCGGATCGGTCGTGTTTTGTTCCTCGGTGACGACGAATCCCAACGCCTCCGCCGCCTGCCGCGCCGCCGCCTTGTTGTTTGCCTCAAATTTCTTGCCGCCGAACTCCACCAGTTCCGCGGCGAACGCGGAATGCTCGTTCAGCCATTTGTCCCGCTCGGCCTTGGTGCGCTCGCCGTTGCCGGTGTTGAGCAGAAAGTCCGTCCACGTTTCCGCCAGCCCGCGCGCCCGGATGGAATCCGGCGTGAAGATCGCGCCGAGTTTCCAGAACTCGTCGGGGCTGAATTTGTCGATTTCCCGTTCCCGCTCCACCACCAGCCGCACCGCCACCGACTGCACTCGGCCCGCCGACAAACCCCGCGCCACCTTCCGCCACAGCAGCGGGCTGATCTCGTAACCCACGATGCGGTCCAGGATCCGCCGCGCCTGCTGCGCGTTTACACGGTCGATGTCGATCTGGTGCGGCTTCTGAAATGCCTTTTGAATCTCGCTCTTGGTGATGGCGTTGAAGATGACCCGGTACACCCGCTCGTCCGGAATCCCCAGCGCTTCCTTCAGATGCCAGGCGATCGCTTCCCCCTCCCGGTCCAAGTCCGTCGCCAGGTAAACCTTGTCGCTCTCCTTCGCCAGCTTCTTGAGCTCCCCGATTACCTTGCTTCGACTCTCCAGCACTTCGTATTCCGGCTGGAATGTTTTCAGATCGACGCCCATCCCTTTGGATGGCAGATCGCGGACATGCCCCATGCTTGCCCGAACGACGTATCCGTCGCCGAGGAATCTATTGATCGTCTTGGCCTTCGCAGGCGACTCCACGATCACCAGATGTTTTCCGCTCTTGCGTGCCATGGCTTTACGTTTGCGGCGGTGGGTCTCGTTCGGGGCAATCTGTTGGCTCGTATCGGCCGATCCACCGCAATTCTTCACGAAATTGCCTTACCCGAACCTCGGCCAAGGGCGGGGCAGTTTGCAAACCTAACAGCTACCTGTCAAGCCCGCACTGCCCATATACCGCCGTCGAATTGGTACGGGATTGTCCAACGATGGTTCATTTTAGGCCCAACCGCGCCCGCCCCCGGATGACAATCCGACTTAACTGTAAGCCAATGATTAGCAATATCTTAGGAGATTGTCCACTTTTCGTAAGAAAATGCCAGGATTTGGGAGCTAAGACAGTTTATGAGCTCGCTTCAGAATTTTTTTCTCGGCTCCGCGCGATCTTGCTTCCATCATCCTGTTTGTGCCAAGTCCAGTGTCTCGCCGAATTTGGAAAATAACGCGGTTCGAAGCTGAATGTGGTCAGAATGGCTGAGCCTCGGATCATCGGCAAAAATTGCCTGTGCGTCCTCCTTGGCCAGTTGCAGCAAATCCAATTCGCTGGTGAGATCGGCGAGCTTGAATTCCGGCAACCCATGCTGCCGGATGCCGAAGAATTCGCCGGGGCCTCGCAAGCGCAGGTCCATCTCCGCGATCTCAAACCCGCTTGAGGTGTTGAGCATCGCGCTCAGCCGGGCCTCCGCGCCCGGCGTGGCCGCATCGGCCAACAAGATGCAATCCGACGCCCACGGCCCCCGGCCAATCCGGCCGCGCAACTGGTGCAACTGCGACAGCCCAAACCGGTCGGCGCCGTCGATCACCATTACCGTCGCGTTGGCAACGTCGATCCCCACCTCAATCACCGTCGTTGCCACCAGCACGTCGATCTTCCCATCCCGGAAATTCGCCATCGCCTGTTCTTTTTCCTCCGTCGTCATCTGTCCGTGCAGCGCGGCCAATCGCAAGTCCTTCAGCGGCCCCGCCGCCAGCGTCCGCATCCGGCCAATCACCGACTTGGCCCCGTCGCCGTCATCCTCCTGAATCTGCGGAAGCACGATGTACGCCTGACGCCCGCCTCGCACCTGCTCGCAAACGAATTTCCACGCCTCCGCTGCCTGGCCCGGCCGAAGCCAGCGCGTCTTGATCGGCTTCCTTCCCGGCGGAAGCTCCTCGATCGCGCTGACGTCAAAATCCGCGAAATAGGACAACGCCAACGTCCGAGGTATCGGCGTTGCCGTCATCACCAGGTAATGTGGGCTGACCCCCTTGTCGCTCAGCGTCGCCCGTTGCCGAACACCCAGCCGATGCTGCTCATCGACGATCACCACACCAAGATTGGCAAACTCGATCCCCTCCTGCAAAAGCGCCTGCGTGCCGACCGCCAGATGCGTCTGACCTTCGGCGAGGCGAGCGGCGACGGCGCCGCGGCTTTGCCGCCGCGTCCGCGACGTCACCAGGTCGATCTTCACCTGCGAACCGTGCAGCAAATTCCGTAGCGTCAAATAATGCTGTTCCGCCAGCACCTCCGTCGGCGCCAGCAGGGCGGCCTGCATCTTGTTCGCGATCGCCGCCAACATCGCGTACAACGCCACCACCGTCTTTCCGCTTCCCACGTCACCCTGCAAAAGCCGCTTCATCGGCCGGCCGCTCTTCAGGTCGCGCACGATCTGCCAGACCGCGTTTTGCTGGCCGTTGGTCAATTCGAACGGGAATCGCGCCCGAATCCGCCGGTCCAGCGTCTTGTCGATCCGCAGAATCGGGGCCGAAATCTTGTTCATCTTCATCAGATGGCTCGCCGCCAGACCAAGCTGCATCAGCATCAACTCGTCATAAACCAGCCTTCGCCGCGCCGCGATCGCCTGCCGGCGATCCATCGGCTGATGGATCGCGCGATACGCCGCCGCCCGGCCCATCAGCTTCCGCCGTGCCAAGATTCCCGCGCCAAACCATTCACCCACCTCCGCCAGCGCCTCGTTCAGGTTCACCGAAACGATTCGCTCAATCGTTTCACTGGAAATCCTGGAATTCGCCGGATAGACCGCCCGGAACTTCGCATCCTCGACGGCTTTCGTCCCCGGCTCGACAACCTCCCATTTCGGATTGACCATCTGCGCGATCCCGCGAAAGAATTGCACCTTCCCCCGCACGCGCAGCAGCAACCCGGGATGAATCTGCCTCCGCAGATAAGCCCCATGAAAAAAGACCAGCGCCAACCGACGCACGCCTTCAGAAAGCGTCGCCTCGAACCTCGCCTTGCCGTGCCCGCCGGCAATGTAATTGACGGCCGTCACCTCCCCGCGCGCGAGGCTAATCTCCCCCTTCCGCAATCGGTCGATCGGCCGTTCCTCCGATTCGTATTGATAATCCCGCGGGAAATATTCGAGCAAATCCCCAAGCGTCCCCACGCCCAACCCCCGCAGCGCCTTGGCCCGCGCCGGGCCGATGTCGTGAAGGTCCTCAATGGGACGAGCTAAACCCGCGGCCTTCCCTTCTTCCGCCACCAAATCAGGCATAGCGGCGATTTTAAGGGAATTGGAGGGCATCTGACAGAATCTGACAAAATCTGACAGTTTTTCGATGTCGGCTCGCCGATGTTACACAATGCGACAGAATGCGACACTTTTGAGGGTTAACTTAGCATTTGCTAGCTTATCGTTGGAATCATATTTTGTTATGGCATAAGTGCTTATCGCAGATTGGCTTGGAAATCTGTTCTTGAATAGTGGAATATGTGTCTCAACCGGGCTCAACTAGGATGGCGCTCTGTTTTCGGCGGGTGCCGGATCGTGGTGGATGGGCGTAAGGCCGCGCGCAAACGGCGAGTCGAGGGGTAGTTTCAACCAGATGCTCCGTCGCCCTCGGATTTTCCAAATTCCCGAGGGTATCGAGGTCGTAGCGCAAATCCATTAAAATCAAATGCCCTATGGCGGCCCCAGGGGAAATCTCCGGCAAAGGGAACAAGTGTGTTGATCTGAGCGCCCGATTAGAGGAATGGCGAAGGCTGTTGCTCGACACGTCAAAGCGGAGCCGGCTCGTCAACAGCAGATTTGGGCGCGGGGGTGTTCTCGGTATCGAGCATCCTGAGTTCCACCAGCTTTGGCAGCAACTCGCCGTAGAAGGCAAGCCGACCGATTTCCCTTGGCCTTCACAGTGGCTCGGTGATGACGAACCGAGTGAAACCATATTCGAACAGGGGTTGGAACAGCAGCCGAGAGACGCGAATGTCCTGACAGTGGCACAACTTGACGTAATCAGGCAGTCACGGGACCTGAAAGGTAATTCGCTCTTAAGCAATTTGCGGGATAAACCACTCGATGGCCGGCTGAAGAGATTGGAACTGGCGGCGTCCACATCACTGTCCGAACAGGGCGTCAACAGCTTGTTTCTGGCTTTCGGTTTTCTTCAGTGGTTCGAATCAGTGGATAGTGACGTTGCGCTCCTTTCGCCGCTGGTACTCTTGCCCGTTTCCCTTCGGAAGAAAAGTGCGGATTCGACATGGGAACTTGCGCCATTGGACGATGATTTCGTTTCCAATCACTCGTTGGCCGAGATATTGCGTTCTGATTTTCGGCTTACGCTCCCGCAGATTAATGAAGAAGAGCTTTTGGAATCCAGCGATGCGCTGGAGTCCCTATTGTTGCAGGTGGAAAGCGCGATTGCTGGCCATGAGCGGTGGCAGGTACAGCGTAAGGTGGGTCTTGGCACTTTTGCATTCCAGAAAATCTCCATGTGGCAAGACCTACTAAAGAACGAGGGCCGGATTACCAGTCATCCCTTGTGTCGCGGCATTGCCGGTGACGCATCGCAACTGCCCGCGTCTGATATATCTGACGTGCTCAAATCCGACCTCGACCAAACCGCTCCACCAGAAACCAATTATCTGATTCTGGATTGTGACAGTAGCCAACTGGCGGCCATTGAGATGATTAGGCGCGGCCATCATTTGATTCTGGACGGACCGCCGGGGACTGGGAAAAGTCAGACCATTTCAAACATCATTGCCCGATGCATTGCAAACAACAAAACGGTATTGTTTGTAAGCGAAAAGGAGGCGGCACTTACGGTCGTTAAGCGCCGGTTGGATCAAGGCAAGCTGGGTGATTTTTGTTTGGCGTGTCACAGCCACAAGGCCAACAAAAGAGAAGTGGTCGAAGAACTTGGTCGGTGCCTGAACCGTAAGGCAGAGTTTTACCCTTCACAAGAGCACAAGATTGCGGAGTTACGCAGCACACGCCAGAAACTCAACGAGTACGTGCGTGCGCTGCATGCTAAGCGCTCGGCCCTAAATCAACCGGCTTACTCGATTCACGGAAAGTTGGCGAGGATTCGCACTTCGTCGCAAACTCGACTAATAATTGCGGATGTCCATGAAATTGACGCGAGCCGGTTGCAGGAAATGGAAGAGGGTGTAGCGCAGCTGGCGAACTTCAAGGCGATCATCGCCGGTCGCGTAATTCACCCGTGGCGCGGTTGCCGCATAGAACTCTATAACCTAACGCTGCCTGACGATATTCGGTTTCACTTCGACCGCGTCGCCGTGGGACTCGGTAGGCGTCTTGAAGCGTCCCGCCCACTGGAAAGTTTGGGATTCCTTGGCGCAAAACCGACTTTAGGAGATTTGACCGTGGCGCTGGATGCCGCAGCTGCCGCTCTAGCTCAGCCAATAATTCCAAAATCCTGGGTGGAAGCCGGCCTGACACAAACCGCCGAGAAATATCTGGCCCTGTATGAGGTGGCGAAGGACTACCGCATTTTGTGGTCCTCTGCGTTGGCATACGTTGGCGACGCGCCAACCAGGATTGATATTGCAGAGGCGAGATCGGTGTCGATGAGTTTTGCCAAGGTGAAACCGTGGCTGTCCGGGCCACCCGCCACGGTGCGCTTGCAAGCCATCTACGTTGACGGCATCTGTGCTCAACTCAAAGGGATTGCCGAATTGGCCGGAAAAGTTGGCGGAGCCGCTAACTCATTACGCCAGTTGCTTGCACTGCCTGTTACGTACACGGCAACTGGCCGCGACGCTGACGGATTGGCAGCCAGCGCGCATTTGATAACGGCGTTAGGCCAAACAAGACCAGAATGGTTCGATGCAACGGAGCGAAAGCGGTTGCAGCGTGTCGTGGGCGATGCGAAGCAGGTCGCGTCGATGGCCGCAGCGACGCGCATGCCGCTTGAATCAAGGTTTCACGCTACCGCGTTTGAGGCCATTGCTGTCGAGCAAATCGACGCGGTGCTCCAGCGTCGCAATTGGTGGAAGCGCCTGGGCAGTTCGTGGCGTCGCGCAAGGCAGAATTTCTGCCTTTTGTACACCGGGCAATCTTCGGTGAAATCGCGGCAGATACTCGATGATGCGTTCCAACTGCAACGGTACCACCGGTACGTTAAGCAGGTGGAGACAACGGCGAATCCGGATAGAGATAGGCTTGTTTGGGATGGGAAGCCCAATTTCGATTGGGATTCCGTCCTCGGGCGCTTAGATACGATCGACCGATTGCCGGCCGCTTTGCAGAACAGCGATTCCGCAAGGTCAATTTCAACCTCGCCCGATTCCACTGCGCGGACTTCACTCACTGCGGCAGCCCAGCAGCTCCAAGAACTATCCCGAGAACTGGCGAGCGCCATAGCCGAGTCTGCCCAGAAGATTAAAGTCCCCGAAGCGTTCGGAGTTGCTAATTGCAGTGACCTAGCTACCGGGACCGTAAAATCCAGAGCTACCGAACTTGCGGCGTGGTGCCAAGAGCATTCAGACAAATTGAAGGCGTTGGTCCCATTGATTGAAATTGAACAGGATGTCGCAACTGACAACCTGGCAAAGGATATTGAGGTTCTCGAAGAGTTGCGAAGCCTTATTGGTCGAGCGAAGGATATTGCATTATCGCTCAACGAAACACTGCCTGATTTGAAATCGCGCTCCCTTGGTGATTGGAAGGACCATGCCGATCTAGCGATTTCGGCGACTACATTCCTGAAGCAATATCACGGCGCGCCACCCGCGCCCGTCGTTACAGCCATTTCGGAAAATGCTGTCAGGTCCGAGCTTTCGACCGCAGTTGAGAAAACCGCCGCGGCAAATGATTCCAGTTTGCGCACCGGCCTGGAATTTGTCGAGACCTTGTTCCGGAAGGACGCTGAGGTCTCAACTGGTGTTATTCTTAGCCGGCTTCCAATTACAGAGTTGATTAATTGGTTCAACGACCGTGTGCGCGATGCGGACCGCGTCAGTGAGTGGGTCAACTACATAAATGTCTGCGAGAATCTCCATCGCCTCGGTATGGAAGTGCTCCAAGACGAGATTCTGGAGGGGCGTGTCAAAGTGGATGAGGCCGTCGCGGTGCTGCGCCAGCGATTCTACCGCCTCTGGCTTGCGGAAGCATATCGCTCCGAGTTGGCTCTGCGTGAATTTGATTCGGTTCAACACGATCAGATTTTGAGCCGCTTTCAAGATGTCGATCGCTTTTGGGTGAAGAACGGATTTGCACAGGTGCGTTCAAAAGTCATAAGCAATGCTCCGCGACTGTCCGGTTCGGATGGCGATGCTCCGGAAAACTCGGAGGTCGGCATTTTGCTCCGCGAGGTTAACAAACGAAGGCGGCACCTACCGATCCGCCGCTTGTTTTCTTCGATGCCGTCGCTCCTTCAAAAGCTCAAGCCGTGCATAATGATGTCGCCGTTGGCCGTCAGCACATATCTTGACAGTAGTGAGATCCGCTTCGATGTTGTGATTTTCGACGAAGCATCGCAGGTTCGTCCGCACGATGCCATCTGTGCGATTTACCGGGGGTCGCAACTCGTGGTCGCGGGTGACCAGAAGCAGTTGCCTCCGACCAGTTTCTTTGAGCGGATCGGGAGCGACGAAGAGGAAGATGATGAGTTAGAGCATAGCAGCAGCGATTACGAGAGCATTCTCGATATGTGCGGAACATTGGGAATGCCGCGACAGCGGCTCAAATGGCATTACCGAAGCCGACGCGAATCGCTCATCGCCTTCTCAAATCGTCATTTTTATAGCAACGAGCTTATAACTTTTCCCAGTGTCCGAGATATGGATGGATCGAGCGGGGTTACCTTTTGTCTGGTTGAGAATGGACGTTGGGCCGGAGCCGGTGCCGGTGGTTCGAACGCAGCCGAAGCCGAGCAGATCGCCAAGGCCGTGATGCGCCACGCTTCTGAACAACCTGAGAAATCCTTGGGCGTTGTCACAATGAATCAGCCTCAACAGATGCTCGTTATCAATCTTATTGATAGATATCGTCGTGCATCAATTCATCTCGAACAGTTTTTTTCCGTCGAAAATCCCGAGCCATTTTTTGTGAAGAATTTGGAGAGCGTGCAGGGTGACGAGCGAGACGTGATCTTTTTGGGTGTCGGGTACGCCAAGAACGATAGCGGCATGTTGAGTCACAATTTTGGGCCGTTGAATCGGCAAGGGGGAGAACGCCGGTTGAATGTCGCTGTCACACGGGCAAGAGACGCACTCACGATCTTTACATCAATACGGGCGGAGGACATCGATCTGAGCCGCACCAAGGCTCGGGGTGCGGAGCTACTTCGAGCGTACCTCGATTTTGCCGAACGCGGAAGGATAGCGCTGGTGGGGACAGAAACGGAAGACAGCACCCACGATTTTGATTCGGATTTCGAAGCCGAAGTTGCCCGAGCGCTGACGGAAAAGGGCCTTGATGTTCGCCGTCAGATCGGCTGTTCGGGATTTAGGATTGATCTTGCACTGGTGCATCCCGAACATCCGGGAAAATATGTGCTGGGCATTGAATGCGACGGTGCGGCATACCACCGTTCCGCGACGGCACGTGACCGGGATCGCCTGAGACAAGAGATATTGGAAAGCCTTGGCTGGAAAATCTGCCGAATTTGGTCAACTGATTGGGTTCGGGACTCCCGCCGGCAGATACAGAAGGTACTCGATGCGTATCAACGGGCATTGACAATTACTGATGTGCCTTCGCCTCCAGCCGAAAAAGTCGAAACGGTCACTCCTGTCCAAGTGTCCAGGCGCCCAACGGGTGATAGCCCTACCGCCCCACAGTTTGATGCCATCGACGATGTGCCATGGCGCTTGATGCAGTCCGCGCTGACCGATGCAATTCAGTCGTATGGGGCAATGCCCGTTGAAGATTTGATCCAGGCGGCCGCACGAAAGCTAGGATTTCAACGCAGCGGTGCGCGTATCCGTGAGCGGCTCGCGGAAGAAATTAACGTTCTCAAAATCAACGGCGAGTTTCTTGCTGCGGATGACGGGAAGTTGCGGCTAAGATAATGCGAATACGCCGCCGGAAATCTCGTGCGCCGCGTCGGATTTTGGTTGAGCCCAGGAGGGCGAGTATGGCGCGCCGCGCAAGTGCGGCGGCCAAGCAATTATTCCTCCGCCCATCCTTCGTCGCCGATCAGTTTCACGAATCGGCAGCCGCAGATGTCGTGGGTTACTAGCTTGTCGCCGACGCGCTGGACTTCAACCAGCATTTGCTCGTCGGCGGGTCCCACGGGCAGGACGGCGATGCCGCCGTCGGTTAGTTGGGTCTTCAATAAATTTTCGGGAACCTTGGGCGCGGCGGCGGCGATTAGAATTCGGTCGAACGGGGCGGCTTCCGGCCAGCCCTTGGTGCCGTCGCCAAATCAGGCATGGCCGCCATTCTAGCGCGGGGCGGGGGTTTGTCATTAGTCATTTGCCAGAATCTATCCCTCGAAGCGGATGCCCAATTCCTGCGGAATAATCGCCCGTGCTGGACGATGCAGGCTGGATGCATCGTATCCCATTGCGAATTCCATGGGCATGACGTAGTAGAGATCGGTAAACCCCCAGAACTGCGTCTGCCCCAAACCTTCGCCCGTCTCAGCGTTATAATACTCCCGCAGCACGGGATTTTTGACTATGGCCATCTCGAATAGGCGGCGGGCCAGTTCCTTGGCGGCGTCGTTGAATCCGTAGCGAATCAAGCCGTGAAAGATCATGTAATTGAACGGCGCCCACGTCGAGCCGCGCCAGTTGCATTCCCTGTTGTGGGAACCCTGGTAGTAATCCGGCTCGGTTTTGGCGTAGCTGGCGACGGGATACTTCAACCAGAATTCCTTTTCATTCAGCAAATGCTCATCGACGATGCGTTTGGCGCGCTCGGGCGTGGCTGCGCCTGCGAACAGCGGTGTGAACGCCGCACCAGATTTCACCGTCACGCGCTGGTTTTTCCGCTCGTTACGGTCGTAATAAAAGCCGTCGGTCTGGTCCCAAAACACGTCGTTAATGAGCTGCGACAATCGCCGCGATCGCTCGGCGAACGCGCGTACGTCTTCGGTCGCACCGAGCTTTTCCGCGATCACACCCATGGCGTCGAATTCGCGGACCAGATAACTCGCCAGATCCACCCCTTCGACCTCGAACGCCGCCAGTCGCCCGGCGCGGCTCCATTGGTTGTCGGTTCCGGCGGCGTCGGCGGAATTCCAAACCGGAAGGCCGTTATGGTCCGAGTCGTAGCTCATCCATTTGTCGAGATATTTCTTCAGCCGTTCATAGTAGTTGCCCACGAGCCACCGGTAATCGTCGCCGTTCTGCTTGGCGCCCAGTACGACCAGTTGCGCCAGGAACGGTTTGAAGTGCTGGCGATCACGCTGCTTGACCAGGCTGCGGCTGATGTATCCGTCCGGCTGCTGGCGGTCCAAAAACAGCTTGAGGTTGGAAAAGCAGTATGGCCAGACGCCATAATACGAGAGATACAGATTCTCGAAATACAAATCCCAGTCATAAAATTCGTTGTAGGGATATCCGGTAAGGAGTTTCTCGCGGGAGCCGGGAAACGTTCGCAGGCCGCGGGTGCGGATGTCGGAATTGGTTTTCCGCAGACGGACTAGAAACTCAGTCCACGCCACTGGGCCGATCGACTTTTGCAGGGCTAATGTCGCCGCCGACGGATGGGCGGATGGGGTGGAATCGGCAATTTGGCCGAAGCTCATCCGGCCCGTCGCGGCCACGGCGGCGAGTGATGCGCTGGTGCAAAGAAAATCACGGCGTGTGATCAACATGCGTGCCTCCTAAGACATGGAGCCGAAGGAAAGAAACGAGACGAGCATTATTCCTCCGCCCATCCCTCGTCGCCGATCAGTTTCACGAATCGGCAGCCGCAGATGTCGTGGCTTACGAGCTTGTCGCCCACGCGCTGCACTTCAACAAGCATCTGTTCGTCGGCGGGTCCCACGGGCAGAACGGCGATGCCGCCGTCGGATAATTGGGTCTTCAATAATCGCTCGGGAACGGCCGGCGCGCCGGCGGCGATCAGAATGCGGTCGAACGGGGCGGCCTCCGGCCAGCCTTTGGTGCCGTCGCCGAATCTGAAATGCGCGTTGCGAATATCCAGCGCCAGCAATTTCTCAAACGCCTCATCCAACAGCGGTTTCACACGCTCGATGGAATAAACCTCGCGCGCCAGCTTGCACAGGATGGCCGTGTGATAGCCGCTGCCCGTTCCGATCTCCAGGACCTTGTTCTGGGGCGTCACCTGAAGTCGGACCGTCATCAGGGCCACCATGTATGGCTGAGAGATGGTCTGGCCATGGCCGATGGGGGCCGCGCGGTCGGCATAGGCGGCCTCCCTGGAATCGGCCAGGAAGAATTTCTCGCGCGGCACGGCACGCATGGCCGCGAGCACCCGTTCATTTCCAATGCCGCGCTCGATGATCTGCTGGCGGATCATTTTCTCCTGCAGCTCCTGCGGCGTCATTTCACCAACTTGACTCATGCTGATATTCTATCCCATTATGGCCGCGAAGCATAAGCCGCCGATTCAGAACCCCCTGGCGCGGAACAAACCCCACGGCGGCGCCGTGGGCGTTCCGGGAAGGTCAATAGGATTCGAAATGACTTCTAAGCCGCCGATTGTGACCCTCACTTCCGACTTCGGATTGTCCGATCCGTACGTGGCTTGCATGAAGGCCGCCATCCTTCGGTATTGCCCCGATGCGGTGCTGATCGACGTCACTCATAACGTCCCGCGGCAGGACATCCTTTGCGGCTCGATTTCGCTGGAACGGGCCATCGACGGATTTGGGCCGGGCGCCGTCCATTTGGCCGTGGTCGATCCCGGCGTCGGCGGCCCTCGCCGAATACTTTTGGCCCAAATCCGCGGAAGTTTCATCGTCTGCCCCGACAACGGGCTGATTAGCTGGGCCTGGCATCGCCTGGGGCCGGGAACGGCCAGCGAACTCATCTGGCGGCCGGCGCGAAAAGCCGCCGATACCTTTCACGGCCGCGACATCATGGCACCCGTCGCCGGCATGCTGGCTTCGGGTGAATCTCCCGACGGACTCAGCCGCCAAATCGATCTTCCGGTCCTTTTGGATATTGCGCCCGTTCGTCCCCCGGCCAAGTCCGGACAAATCATCCACATCGACCATTTCGGCAACGCCACGACCAACGTCGCCCGCGAATCCTTGCGATCCATGCACAAGCTGAGCGTGCGCGTCGGACGCAAGCAAGTGGGGCGGTTCAAGCGCACTTATATTGACGCCGCTCCCGGCTGCCCCTTGGCGTTGTTCGGCAGCTCCGGCCTGCTGGAAATCGCGGTCCGAGACGGCTCGGCCGCCAAGCAGCTCGGCCTGCGGGTGGGCGATCCCGTGGTGATTAAATGAAAATCACGAAATTAGGAAGAAGAATCTCACGCAGAGGCGCAAAGGCGCAGAGAAGAAAATTCCATTGTTTTCTTTGCGCCTTTGCGCTTCTGCGTGAACTCTGGTTTCTTCGAGCCGGCAAATGACCACGCAGCGCCTCCGCCAACTCGACCGGCAGCATATCTGGCATCCCTTCACCCACATGCGGCAATGGCTGGCGGAAGACCAACTCGTCATCACCGATGCCGAGGGAATGCACCTGATCGACAGCGATGGCAACCGTTATCTCGACGGCGTATCCAGCCTCTGGTGCAACATCCATGGCCATCGCGTGCCTGAAATCGACAACGCCATCCGCGCCCAACTCGATCGAGTCGCCCACACCACCATGCTCGGCCTGGCCAGCGAACCCGGCATCATTCTGGCCGACCGGCTGATGCGCCTCGTTCCGCCCGGGCTGAGCAAAATCTTCTACAGCGACGCGGGCGCGACCGCCAACGAAATCGCGTTCAAGCTGGCGGTTCAGTATTGGCATAACCTGGGCCGTGGCGGGAAAAACGAGTTCGTCGGCTTCGCCGACGCCTACCACGGCGACACGGTCGGCGCGATGTCGGTGGGGCGGATGCCCGCGTTTCATCAGCCCTATTTTCCGATGCTGTTCAAGGTCCATTTCGCGCCGTCGCCGAACGTCTATCGTGGCAAAACGCCGGCGGATTGCCTTTGGGAACTGGAGCGGATTCTGGATCAGCACGGCAAAAGAATCGCGGCGGTCTGCATCGAGCCGATCGTGCAGGGAGCGGGGGGGATCATCGTCCAGCCGGCGGGGTTTCTGGCCGGCGTGCGGAAGCTCTGCGACCAATTCGATGTTTTGCTGATTGCCGACGAAGTGGCCGTGGGCTTTGGCCGCACGGGCAAACTCTTCGCCTGCGAGCACGAAAACGTCTCGCCCGACCTGATGTGCGTCGGCAAAGGAATCACCGGCGGATATCTGCCCCTGGCCGCCACGTTGGCCACGCAACAAATCTTCGACGCCTTCCTCGGCGAGCCGTGGGAGGGCAAGACTTTTTTCCACGGCCATACCTATACCGGCAACCCCCTCGCCTGCGCCGCCGCCGTCGCATCGCTCGATTTATTCGAGAAAACCAGGCTCGTTGATTCCGTCCAACGAAAATCCGAACGGCTCGCGCGGATGCTGGACGAGCTTCGCCCATTGCCACACGTCGGGGACATCCGGCAAAAAGGATTCATGGTCGGCATCGAATTGGTGGCCGACAAGAGATCAAAAGAGCCGTTCGATCCGCGCCGGCGTGAAGGGGCGGCCGTTTGCGCGCGCATCCGAAAGCACGGCGTAATACTCCGCCCCCTCGACGACGTGATCGTCCTGATGCCGCCCCTGGCCATGGAGATCGACGATTTGAACCGGATCGTGACGGCGCTGACGGAGGAGATTGCGGGGATTGCTGTTCTTTGACCGCTCGACAGCGCCTTTTCCCCTCGCGGCAGAGGGCCAGGGTGAGGGGCGAGCGAAAAGGAGCGAGTTCAGGTTACTCGGCGGTGACCGTGATTCTCGCATCCCCCGGAAAAGCATCTCGATAACGGATCACCAAACTCCGCTTCGGCCGCGGGGCGGCGGGGGCCGGCATCAATTCTTCCAACACCGCCGGCGTGCGCGGATGCTCCGTCCATTCCGGAATCTCGGTCTGGCGCGGGCTGTCGTCGGAATATCTTTGCATCTCGCGGACCGCCGCGATCTGATCGCCGAGCGCCGTTCCGTAATTCTGGCTGCGCATTCCACCATTCTGGTGAATCGTGCCGGCGATCGTCGCCAAGCTCACGAGCAATGCCGCGGCGTACAAACCAAGGATCCCTCGAAGCCAAACCGTTGAACCAATCCATTTCCTCACCGAATCAGCCGGCAGGAACGCGAATGCGGCAAACTCGATCCACGCCGCGTTGAAATAGTGCGGCCCGTCGTAAGCGTGCAGCGGGCCGTACAACGCGCATTGAAAAATCACCGCCACCCACGCAACGGTAAAGACATGATCGATAGCGGAGGCCTTGGGGCATCTCCGAATCACTCGCCACACACGCGGGATGGCCAGGATCATTCCGGCCCACGCCGCCGGATATGCCAGCATGGTGATCCACTGCGCCGCGCGCAAAATTCCCGGCTCGCCGTGTCGCCAGCCATCTCCGAGAACGTTTTGCAATCCCGCCGTGCTGAGATGGTGCGCGCCGAGCAGGGGATAGAACCATCCCAACCACTGCGAGGTTCCGCCGGGAACGTTGGGCGCGTAGTTGTGCAAGAGGAAGCTCCAGTATGGCCAGGAGACGGCGAGCAGCGCCGTCATTATGGCCCCGATGCTCCAATTGAATCGCCAGAGTGATCGGAATTCTACGAAGGCCAGATGGGCTGCGATGGCCGCCACCAGCGGGATGGCCATGAAATGGACGAGCAGGAGAAGTCCGCCGGACAGAACGGCCAGCCGCAGCGGCCATGCCCGCCGCGTCAGCAGGAAGTCCGCGTATGCCGCCAGCATCATTGCCGACAGGGGGATGCACAGGCTGTTGTCCCAAAGCTGGCGGGCGTACAGCCATAGCCATGGCGAGAGCATGGCGCAAACGCCCAGCCAGCTCGAGAAGCGCAAAGTTCTGCAAAGCCAGGCGAGGGCGACCGCGTTAATCGCCGCCGCGCCGCCCGCGCGGATGGCCAGCATCAGCACCGGATCACGTGTAAAACCAAGGAATATCTGGTCGATCCACACCGCCAGCGGGCCATACCGGGCGCCCCGCGTTCCCAGCAGCCCATAAGCCGCCGGAGTGAACGGCAACCTGATCCTCCAAACAAAACACGGTGCCGCATTTTGTCGGATGGCCATCTCCATGATGAGCGGCTCATCGTAAATCCACGGCCCATCGCCCGGCCAAAACGTCGTACCCGCCACTATCGCCGCCAGGGCGATTGCCGGCCAATTCACGCGCGATATGGGTCGGATGGAGCGCTTCAGTCTCCGGAAAATTCTATCGGCAATAAAGATTCAGAGAAGGGCTGGAGTCAAAATCTCCAAATGATACAATTGGCGTGGAGATGAGGTGCTCGATGCGGGATTCCAAAGGCAAGGGCGCAAAAGAGTCTGGCTATAGCCGTCGGCGGTTTTTGCAAGGGGTGGGCGTTGCCGGCGTCGGCGCTTTGGTGGCCGAGCATCCGTTGCTGCGCGCCGCCGAAGCCCCATCGCCATTGCCCGATGCGACCGACCGGGCGATCAGCGGCAACATTGAAATCGTTCTGACCATCAACGGCCAGCCCCGCAAAGTCACCGTCGAGCCGCGCACTACGCTCCTCAACGCCCTTCGCAACAACATGGACCCGCCGATCACCGGCCCCAAGCTCGTCTGCGACATGGGCACCTGCGGCGGATGCACGGTGCTGCTGGATGACAAGCCGGTGTACGGGTGCCTGCAATTGGCGATCGACGTCGTGGGAAAGAAGATCACGACCGTCGAGGGCATCGGCACGCCAGAGCGACTCAGTCCGGTCCAGGCGGCGTTTGGGGAACATGATGCCATGATGTGCGGCTTCTGCACCGACGGATTCGTGACCTCGATTACCGGATTGCTCAAGGCCAATCCCAATCCAACGGAGCAGGAAGTCCGCGAGGCCTGCAAGGGGAACTTCTGCCGCTGCGGCACTTATCCCCGGATTTTCCAGGCCGCGTTGGAGGCCGCCAAGGCGCGATAGGGAGGACGAAATGGCCGCGACCAAACCATCAACCGCAACCAAGCCGGCAGCCCCGGCGCCCCTGACCTGGGGTCCGACCGGCAAACATCGTTTGCTGAACACGCGCCTGCCGCGCGTGGATTTTCCGTACAAGACAACCGGCACGGCGATTTATTCGCACGACGTGAAGGTCCCGGGAATGCTGCACGGCCGGATTCTCCGCTCGCCCTACGCCCACGCCAAAATAACCTCCCTGGATTTGTCGCCCGCACAAAAGATTCCCGGCGTGAAGGCGGTTGTCGCGCGGGTGAACGCCGGTGCAACGCTTCGCTTTGAAGGCGATCCGATCGCCGCCGTTGCCGCCACTACGCCCGAAATCGCCGACGACGCCATCCACGCCATCGACGTGAAATACGACGTTCTCCCGCACGCCGTGACCGCGGAAGATGCCATCAAGCCCGACGCGTCGCCCGTTTTTCCCAATGACCAGTCCGTTGAAAATAATATCCGCCATGCCAACGAGCGGGGAGACGCCGATTCCGTCGCCGATGCGCTCAAGTCAGCGGACGTCGTCGTCGAGGCGGAATACCGCACGCCGACCTTGCACCACTGTTGCCTGGAAACGCACGTGGTTGTCGTGGACTACAACGGCGGCGATTCCGCGACGGTTTACTGTTCCAATCAGGGCACGTTTTCCTTCCCCGGCGATGCGGCGAAAGCGCTGGGGCTCAAGCGGAGCAACGTCACCGGCGTCGTGCATCACATGGGGGGTGGGTTCGGATCCAAAATGGGCATCGGCATCGAAGGCCGGCTGGCATGCGAACTGTCCAAACAACTGCGAGCCCCCGTCAAGATAGCGCTGGAGCGGCGAGATGAATTTTTGATGGCCGGCAATGGACCGGGAAGCTGGCAGAAATTCCGCGCCGGCGCGACCAGGGACGGAAAATTGGCCGCCGTGCACGTCGAGCAATACGGCCTGGGCGGGATTGGAAGAGGCGGTCTCGCCGACCAACCTTACCTTTATCATGCGGGCGTCGTTTACCGCACCGGCGGCGCGATCCACACCAATGAGGACTCCGCCCGTCCTCTGCGCGCTCCCGGCCATCCCCCGGCCTGCTTCGCCATGGAATCGCTCATGGACGAATTGGCCTACAAGCTCGGCATGGACCCCGTCGAATTTCGGAAAAAAAATCTCACCGACGACGCCCATCTCCGTCAACTCGATCGCGGCGCCAAGGAAATCGGCTGGATTCGCCGAAGCGGAACTCCCGGGGCGACTCCCGGTCCCCTGAAGCGCGGCTTCGGCTGCGCCTGCGGCGATTGGAACGGCGGCGGGGGGCCTCAGTGCGTCGTCGATCTCAAGATCGCGCAAGACGGGGCCGTGAACGTTTCCAGCGGCTCACAGGACCTCGGCACCGGAACCCGCACGTACATGGTTGCCATCGTTGCCGAGGAACTCGGCCTGGCGATGAGCGATGTCAAGGAAGAAATCGGCGATACCCGGCTCGGCAACGCGAATTTGTCGGGCGGTTCGACGACCGCCGGGTCACTGTCGCCCGCCGTCAAGGTCGCCGCCCTCGACGCCAAGTCCGAAATCGCCAGGCTCGTCGCGCCCCTCCTCGGCGCTAAGCCTGAGGATCTCGTTTTCGCCGATCGAAAAGTGAGCGCCAACGGCAAGAGCCTCACTTGGGCCCAGGCCTGCGCCGCGTTACCCTCCGGCGGCATCGCCGTCCGTGGCCAATGGAAGCCCGGCCTCTCCTCCGGCGGAGCACACGGAGCTTGCTTTGCCGAAGTCGAAGTCGATACCGAAACCGGGCACGTTCAGGTCATCCGCATACTCGATGTCCAGGATTGCGGTTTTCCCCTGAACCGTCTGGCCGTCGAGAGCCAAATCAACGGCGGCATGGTTCAGGGCATTGGAATGGCGCTGCTGGAAGGCCGCGTCATGGATGCCAAGCTCGGCGTCATGGTCAATTCCAGCTTCATGGATTACAAAATGCCCGGCTGCCTGGAAATGCCGGAGGAAATGCTGCCGCTGATCGACGACGACGATCCCCGGCAGCAAGTCGTGGGCGTCGGCGAGCCTCCCTCCATACCGCCCGCCGCCGCCATCGCCAACGCCGTCTTCAACGCCTGCGGCGTGCGCGTCCGCCAATTGCCCATCACTCCCGACAAGATTCTCATGGGTCTGGCTGAGAAGGGGGCACTATCATGAAGCAATTCGAATGGGCCAACGCCACCACCGTGGCATCGGCCGTCAAGCTCCTGGCCGAAGTCTCCGCCGACGACGAAAGCGAATCGGCTCGACCGATGTCCGGCGGCCAGGATTTGCTTACCACCATGAAGGAGCGAATCCTGGTTCCCAAGCGGGTGGTAAATCTCAAAACCATCCAGGGCCTCGACGGCATCGACGGCGATGCCTCCAAAGGTTTGACAATCGGCGCGCTCGCCAGGCTTAGTGAAATCGAAACGCATCCCGAAATCACCAAGAACTTTCCCGGCCTCGCCCAGGCCGCCCACTCCATCGCCACCGTCCAACTGCGCAACGTCGCCACCATCGGCGGAAATCTCTGCCAGCGGCCGCGATGCTGGTACTTCCGCCTTCCTCATATCGTCTGCCTCAAGAAAGGCGGCGATACCTGCTATTCCGAAAAGGGCGAAAATAAGTACAACGCGATCCTCGGCGGCGGGCCGTCCTTCATCGTCCACCCGTCCGATCTGGGCACGATGCTGACCGCACTCGACGCGACCATTACCATCAACGGCCCCAAAGGCCCGCGCGACGTTCCCATTGGAAAATTCTTCACCCTGCCCAGCGACAACGCTTCGGTCGAAAACGTCCTGGCCGACGCCGAAATCGTCACGCAGATTCAAATCCCCGCCTCGGCATTCGCGGCGCATTCGACGTATCTGAAATTCAAGGAACGTTCATCGTTGGATTTCGCCATGGTTGCCGCGGCCGCGGCGGTTGATCTGGCTCCGGACCAGACCGTCCGGCAGGCCCGCCTCGTCCTGGGCGCGGTCGCGCCGATTCCCTGGCGGGTTCCCACGGCCGAGGCCGCCCTCATCGGCAAGCCGCTCAATGACGCTGCCATCAACGCCGCCGCCGAAATCGCCCTCGACGGCGCCAAGCCCCTTGAAAAGAACGCATATAAGATTCCCTTGGCCAAGACCCTTGTGCGCCGGGCGCTGAACAGCCTCAAGACCGCCTGATGTTGTCCGTGGAGTATGCCATGAACGAGCCAACCGAACCCCTCCCCGTGATACAAACCCCGTTTTGCGGGGATTTGCGCTCGAAAAAGTTCTTCCTGTCCGACCAGATCGCCGCCTTTGCCGAGGATTATTTGGACGCCAGCCGCCATTGCTGGTGCTATCATACTCAGCAGGTGGTGGGGCCCGATGGCAACATCGTGATGCCCGAACGCTGCGTACCCGGCCGGGGCTGCTATCGCTCCGCCCTCGATCAGAGACCGCCGCGATAAAATCCGAAACTGCGAAATACGAACAGACTGGTCCACTGAGAGCACAGAGGACACAGAGAACACAGAGACAGGACTGCACATTCAGTATCCCTCTGAGATCTCTGTGTCAGCCTTTGTTGTTAGAAGCAGTAAAACCCTCATCGGCATCGCAGCAACGACATGATGGCGAACGCCGTGCCGTACGGCTTGTGATAATCCCACATCGGGTAATCCCACCATGAGCCGTCCGGCTCCTGCAGCGGAAGGATCACGTTCATGAGCTGCGGGCCATATTGGCGCTTGGCGTCGGCGCCGAGGCTTTCGATCAGGCGGGCCGCGTAGTAGTGGTCGAAGTAATAGTAATATCCGGAAACCTGATACAGCGTGGTGTGCGGGTACGGCCGTTTGCGGCCGTTCTCCAATGCGGCGTGCTCGCGGAAGAACGTGTCCAGACCCTGCCGGCAGCCGGCGTCGTCCAATTTGGGCGATCCCCAGAGCCGCAGGGCATAATCCACCGCCACGGCGCGGCCGGCGCTGCCGCGAACCGTATTGGCCGGCAGCAGGGGCATGTATTTGTAGTCCGTTCCGTACAGGCACGCGCCGTTGGGAAGCCGCATTTCGTTCAGCCGGCGCATTCCGCGCGTCACGACATCCGGCAGGTAGTTGAACCCGTTTTGTTTCGCCTCGTAGAGCGCCACCAGCCCCGCCGCGGTGCCAAAGCTGGTCGGCCCGCCCGCCGGCTTCTGCGCGCCCGCCTCGAAGTCATAATAGTCCCACCCGCCGATGTACGTTTCGTATCGCTCCATCCGGTCCAGATTGAAGTTGATCGCGTCCCGGATCGGCGCTTCGCCGTTGGTCTTGGATTCCAGCGACAGCGCCTCGATGACGTACGCGTGGGCCCAGACGTTGTACAGAAGCTCCGGATCGGCGCGGCGAACGTCGGAATTGTTAACCAGGTATTCCACCCCGCGGTCGTGGGCCTCGTGTTCGCCCGCTTCCCGCAGCGCCATGACGCACAACGCCGTGACCGCCACGCGAAACGCATCGTGCGATCCCGGCACACTGACCACCACTTCGTTCCCATGCGAAACCGTTCCGGTTCCCCACGATCCGTCCTTGTTCTGGCTCGATTCCAGGAACGCGACGCCGTCGGCGATGGCCCGATCTACCGGCCGCGCGTAAATCGCTTCCGACGGCGCGGCGGTCGGCCGAGCCGCCGTTGCGGCCGGGCCCGACCTCGACGCGGCGGAACAGCCTGCAAGAATTCCCGCCAATAGAATCGAAACGATTCGCATCGATCGCCTCGCCATGATTGAGCTATTGACCGCCGCCCGGCCGTTTGGCTTGAGTGAGCACCGTGTCGCCTTCGGCCAGCCCGGATTTGATCTCGACGTCCTGGCCATCCGACGCGCCCGTCACGACCCGCCGGGCCTCCTCCTCGTTCGATCCGGGCGGGCTCGTCCAGACCTTGCCCCGCCAGACCGCCGTCGCCGGCACGAGCAACACGCCTTTGTGCAGTCCCGCGCTGAGATTCACATCGGCGGAAAAACCGGGCGCCAGGCGCGGATCAACGGTCGGGAGATCGACGACGACGTTGAAGATCTGCTGGGGACCCTGGGCTTCGGTGACGACCGGCGGCGGCTCGCAAATTCCGTCGTAGGTGAGATCGGGCATCGCCACCGGCGCAACGCTGACTTTCGTGCCGGGCCGGAAATAACCCACCTCGTTCTCCGGACACTGCGCCGCCAGACGCAGTTTACCCGGGCTGTACACGGTCAAAAGCACTTGATCCGCCTGTGCCTTTTGCCCGGGCGCCAGCACGTCGGGTTCGATTGCGTGCCATGCCTGGTGATCGAAGTTCCCATAGACCACCACGCCGTCGATCGCCGATGAGACCGTGAAGAACCCGCGGTCGCGCTTGAGCAGGTCGAGATGTTTCTGCGTTTCGTCCGCGGCGGCGCGGGCGGCGACAAGACTGGTCTGGCGCAGCTCGCGCGCCTGCGTCTGGGACGCACCCAACTGGGCAATCCCCACCGTCTGAACGTTGACGTTGTTCGACATCTGCTCGCGCTGAACCGGGGCCTCGAATTGCGTGTACCGGTCCAACTCGCCATGGTTGACCTTCGAGAACTGCGTCTCCAGATCGAGCTCGCGCACCGCCCGCTTCATGACGATGTCCGCCGTTTCGTTGGTCAGGTCCTCCGATTTGTACATCTTCCTCAACTCGTTCAGCTCGTCCTGGGCGCTTTCAACACGGAAGTCCGCCGTGCGGGCGTTCATCGATCTCATCAGCGACAGGATTTGGCCGTCGACGTCGTCCCAGCGTTTCAGCTCCGTCTGGGCATCGACGAGCTGCTCCTTGGCGTCGGCCATGGCCACGCCGTCCGACTGCTGGTCCAGGTTGGCATCCGCCTGCGCTTTGGTCAGGTTGGCCTGGGCGATCCGCAGATCGTTGGCCGCCGCCGCGATGGCTGCGTCGATCTTGTCCGTCTCCAGTTCCAGCAAGACGTCGCCCCGGCTCACTTTCGTGCCGTCGGCGATGGCGTGCTTGATGATGAGCTCGTCGTGAAACAGCCGCGGATTCAGCCGAACCGCAAACGGCCCGGCCGGCTCGAAGACGCCCTTGAAATCCAGATCGAGCCGCAAATCTCCCCGGCGCACGACCGTGGTTTTGCCGGCATTGGCTTGACCGGCGGAGACATTGGTCGTCGGCGCCGTGGACGGCGGATCGGCCGCGCCCCGCAAGCCGGAGGCAAGCCAAACCGCCGCGCCGACTCCGCAAACCATCGCCAACCTGCCCCAGCCCCGACCGAAAACCGCAACGCTGTTCATGGGAACCTCCAATGGACAAGCCACAACTGAGACCTATGGCATCTTGACCAAGCGCCGTAGCACCGCATGTACATGCGGGGCTTCGGGCCGCTAAGTATAATTCGTCCGACGTTACAGTGCAGAGTTTCACAAAACGGGTGGCCGATGCACCTCGCTGAGCCGAGCCTGGCTAATTCGGCAAAGTTAACTCAAATAGCTTCCAAGCACCAGGAGTCGAAAGCTGGTCAGCAGTCATGATGGGCTTCGCGAGGCCCTTCAAGTATAACACTTGCCCATGCCCGCTGAATCCAGCAAAGTCTGGCCCCATGTCTCTGTCGGAAAACTCTTGGGAAGCCAGAGTCGTGGGGTGATCCGGCGCATCCGGCCTCAAGAGGAGCAAATTTATAACTCCCGAACTCTTGTCCGCGTCTTTCCATCTGCATTTATAAACAACTATCCTTGCTTCGTCGGCAGAACAAACCAACTCAGAATAATCTGAGGCAATCATCCGCACCTCGGACCCGCTTTTTCCAAGATTTATCACGGCAAGCCAACATTGGCGGGCGAAATGAGGTCCTTTCACCACAGTAAGAAACCACAACTCATTCCTTTTGGGCAGATATTGTGCCGCATGGCACTCAATGGGCTTACCCTTGAACTTCAGCGGGAACGTTCGCAGAGAAATGCGATTGCCATCCCGATACTCTCGAACGTCGATGAATCCCCACCCTTTGTCTTGTGATTGATTAACGACCCATACACTGCCCGCGCCGCTTGTGGCGGCAAGCAGCCCGTTGCCCGCGGTCCAGGGAAACTTATCGACGATCTGAGCCTCCGTGTCGCCCGGTTTACAGCGAGAGACAACAAAGTAGTCTCTTGCTTCCTGCGCCACCTGCTGCCGTCGGTCTAACGCAGCGAAGGCGGCTTTCCCCCTTACTCCCGCCGTGCCATCTTCTATCACGTATATCATCTGGCCGTTCTCGTCCCACGTCAGATCTCTAATCTGCCGGGCTTCGTAAACCTCTTCTTTCGGTGGCGCCAAAATCGACTCCGCTTGGGTTTGCCGATCCATGATGACAACGCGGTCCCCATTGGCGCCGTCGAAGCACATAAAGGCATCGCGGCTCTTAGCCGGCGACAGGCGGATCATCTGATTACTGTAATCTTGGGGCTGCGGGATGGGTACCATTCCTTCCAGGACGCCCCGATAAAACACCTGAGACTCAATTGGCTCCAGATTGGAAGCGCGTGCTCCAACAACGAAACAGGCAAAGCATATTGCAATAGAAAGCGCACAGCTCCCAAGGACCAATTTGCAGGTGGTTCTCAATAGCATGAGATGGACCTCTCTTTCCGACCGGACGCCGGTTGCCCCCATTTGCCGATCGTGCCATAACTGTTGCGATGCAAGCAGGTTGCGCATTCATCGCCCCAAGTGGATGCCTTTGCTCGCCGTTGCCATCATTAGGACGCAATCGAATTGCGCGAATTGCGGCAAAAACCACCCCGATGGCGCCCCATACCCATGCCGGGCATTTGCACTTCCAATTTCCTTTGCGCCAAGAGCGTTAGTGGGCTTCAAGGAGGTGCCGGAGGCTTACACGGCGATTTTCGCGTTGACCGCCGCGGGTTGTCATGCCACACTATAATATCGCGGCTTACCGAGGATTTCCATGGTGCGTGTCGCCACGAACGAGGCTCAGGCCCATCTTGCGGAGTTGGTCTTGCGCGCCAGCCGGGGTGAGACAATCCTCATCACGGAAAGGGGGCAACCTATGGCAAAGCTGATTCCGGCTGGAGCAACCCCGCAGCTATCCATGAGTCAGGAGCAGACGATTCTCGCTCTGCGCGACATCCGTTCTCGCACCACATTGGCTCCGGGTCAAACGCTCAAGGAATTGATTCGGGAAGGCAGAAAGTATTGAGACTGGTGATCGACGCCTCCGTTGCCTTGCCCTGGTTCTTCGCTGACGAGAGGAGCGACGAATCGGATCGCGTCTTGGGGGAAGTCTATCGTGACGGCGCCAATGTCCCTGTCCTGTGGCCGATCGAAGTGGGCAACGCACTGACCGCGGGCTTGCGCCGTCGGCGTCTCAGTGAAGCTGACTGGATCAAAAGCCTTGCGGCGCTGGGTGGTATTCCTATTACAGTGGAACCGTTGGATCATTTGCGAGCCCTTTCCAGCGTGCCGCCCCTGACCCAGAAGTACAACCTCACCTTCTATGACGCGATGTATCTCGAACTGGCAATGCGGCTGGCCCTTCCCCTCGCCACGTTCGATTCCGAATTAGTGCGGGCCGCCCGCTCAGCAAACGTACGGTTGTGGAGCGGCTCTTAGCCCGGAGCGTCCATCAACTCGGATTTTGCTTGGTGCCCCGCACTGGCCCTTCGGTTGAACTGCCCCATGAACCGCCGCCTACTTGCCAACCAGCGGCTCACGATAGAATTCGATCATCTTCAACAATCCCTCCCGCCGCGGCACCACCGGGCTCCATCCCAAAATCTGGCGGGCCCGCGAAATGTCCGGGCAACGCACGCGCGGATCGTCCGGCGGCATCGGATGGAACGTGATCTGGCTCGTGCTCTGGGGGAGCATGGCCAGAATATCCTGGGCGATCTGTAGGATCGTGATCTCCTCGGGGTTGCCGAGATTAATCGGCTCGCAGAAATCGGATTCCATCGTCAGATTGATTCCCCGGATCAGATCGCTCACGTAACACAGGCTGCGCGTCTGGCTTCCGGTCCCAAACACGGTCAGCGGCTCACTGCGCAGCGCCTGGCGGATGAAGCTGATGACCACCCGACCATCGTACGGGTCCATGCGCGGGCCGTAGGTGTTGAAGATGCGGATGATCCGCGTATCGAGCTTCCGCTCGCGGCTGTACCCCATCGTGCAGGCCTCGCCGAATCGCTTGGCCTCATCGTACATGCTCCGCAGGCCGATGGGGTTTACGTTTCCCCAGTAATCCTCCCGCTGCGGATGGACTGCCGGGTCGCCGTAGCATTCGCTGGTGCTGGCCATCAGGAAACGCGCGTTCTTGGCCTCCGCCATCTCCAGCAGGTTCCACGTTCCCTGGCTGTTCACCTTCAGCGTCGCCACCTGATGCTGGACGTACCCGATCGGGCTGGCCGGCGAGGCCAGGTGGTAGATTCGGTCCAGGCTCCCGTCGATTTTCACGCCCTGGATGACGTCCGCCTGGATGAACGTGAAGCGCGCGTTGCCGCGCAGGTGCGCAATGTTCTGGGGCTTGCCGGTGATGAAGTTATCGACGCCGACGATCTCGTGCCCCTGATCCAGGAGATAATCCGTCAGGTGCGAACCGAGAAATCCGGCGGCGCCGGAGATTAAAACACGCATATCTCAAATCAGTACTGGATATCCATCACCTCGAGGTCCACGAGGCGCCATGGCGGCGGGAAATCGGAATCGATCCGTCCGGTTCCTTCCCAGGTGACGTAATAACCGTTGTTGTAGGTCGGGCCGTAATCGCTGCTGGACCTGACGTTCCCATACACGCCCACGCGCGTCACGTCGCGCGCCGAGTCGTAATAGGCTTCAAAATGCACCTTCTCATCGAATCGCGCCGTCTTTGGATACGTCAGCTTCTTGGTGACCAGCTCTTGACTCTGCGGCGCCAAATCCATCTTCCAGGTGTCCGGCACGTTGATCGACGAGATGCTCCGGGCGTCGCTGGCGCGACCGGTGGGGCCGTTGATGCCCGCCGAAGGCCCGGCGCCGGCGCAGCTCGCCAGCAAGATCAAACCCAGGATTCCCGCCAATCGCGTCATCGAGATTCCCTCTTGTTCAAATCAATCGGAAAACCGGGAACGAATGATGGTCAGGACCGCCTTGATCCCGTCTTTCCAGGTAATTTTCTTGCCCTCTTCATAGCTGCGGCCATAATACGCAACCCCCACCTCGTAAATCCGCAGCCGCGGCCGGAACTTGGCGATCTTCGCCGTCACCTCCGGCTCGAAGCCGAACCGATTGCATCTCAATTTAATCCCATCCAGCACCGATTTGCGGAATACCTTGTAGCAAACCTCCATGTCCGTCAGGTTCAGATTGGTGAACATGTTGCTAAACGCCGTCAAAAATTTGTTCCCCATCGTGTGCCAGAAATACAACACCCGATGCGGTTCGCCGATAAACCGGCTTCCATAAACCACGTCGGCTTTGTCATCGGCGATCGGCTGCAAAAGACGCGGGTAATCTCTGGGATCATATTCCAGATCGGCATCCTGGATCAGCACCACGTCTCCCGCCGCGTGCTTGAACCCGTCTCGCAGGGCCGCGCCTTTGCCTTCGTTCACCGGCTTGTGAAAAACCCGAATCTCCGTGTCGGGGAAAAGGTCCTTCAACTGGTCCAGCTTCTTGGCCGTCCCATCGGTGGAGCAATCGTTCACAATGATCAGTTCCCGCACCAGCCCCTTCGGCAGCGGGGCCGCCACCACCAGTCCCACCAGACGTTGGATCGTCGTCTCCTCGTTGTAAACCGGAATGACGATGGAAACCTTTGTGATGACGACGGCCGGCCTGCGCAACGGGTCATCAGGAGAGACTCCGGCCAGCGTCGCGGCCGCATTCGCCTGCGGTTCAAGCCTTTGGGCTTCCATCGTCATTGTGTCACAAGCCATTTGTCAAAGCGCAGTTGAATCCTACAGACCTTCGGCTAAAACTCAATCGGCGCTTTTCGCGGCGTCCGCCACGTCCGAATAAAAATAACATTTACAACGGCTGCTTTTAGAAGCTCTAGCCACACGAAACTGCCGCCGAAGGCGTGCTAAAACCACGGGCTGTCAGGGTCCGACACGGCGGCCGGCGATGAAGACGTGTTCGATCTGCCGGGGGCTGATTGTGTAGAGCAGGGCGGAGATTTGTTGCTGCGGGGGCAGTTCGGCGATCCACTTCAGAGGGCGGACGACCAGGCAGTCAGCGTCGAAACCGACTTCCAGGGATCCGACCCGATCTGCCATGCCCAAGGCATCCGCGGCGCCGGCCGTCAGCAACCACCAGGCTTCGGCAGGGGCCGGAGTCTGGGTGGGGGATCGCGGCATGGAGCGGACCTTGATGGCCTTGACGGTTTGCAAAGCCTCAACGGCGACGCGCGGCATGAACGGCTCGAAACCGCCGGCGACGCTGCTGCCGAGGGCCAGGCGAATGCCATCGGCACGGTGGGCCACGTAATCCATCAATCCGCTCTCGCGAAAGAGATTGGCGGTGGGGCAATGGATGAGCGCGGCCCCACGGTCAGCGACGCGGCGGAGTTGTTCATGGCCCAGAAATATCCCGTGGGCCATCAAGGACCTCCGGGTGAACAACCCAAACTCCAGGAAGACGTCGACTTCATCGACCTGTTCGGGGAACCTCTCGCGGAGCACGGTCAACTCTTCCAAAGACTCGGCGATATGGGTCTGAACGTGACATTTGAGCATCTCGGCCAGGGCGGCGGCGCCGCGCATGAGCCTCTCGCTGCAACGGATGGAAGCCCTGGGACTGAAGGCGTAGCGGAGGCGGCCGTTCTCGGCCCCGTGCCATTTGGCGGCCAGGTTCCGGGAGGCGTCGAGAGCTTCGTCGGCGATCTGACGGAGCGGTTTCGGCGTGTCGACGTCATGAAGGGTCATGCCATAGATGGCGCGCAGTCCACGCCGCGCGAAGATCGCGAAAGAACTGTCCACCTCCTGGGCAAAGGAACTACCGAAAGCGGCCACGGTGGTGGTGCCGTTGGCGATGACGCCGGTGGTGAACTCTTCGGCCAGGCGCTGGGCCGTGGCCGGGTCTTGGAAACGTTCCTCGGCCGGGAAGCCGATTTTCTGCTGCCAATCAAAGAGTGAAAGCCCGTCAATCCCGCGGCGGTCCCATTGAGGAAGATGAAGATGAGCATCGATGAACCCGGGCAGAATCCAGCAGCCCTCGTCACCAATTTCGTCGCGGACTCCAGGGGCCTGGGCGCCGATCTCGGCGATATGGCCATCATCGCCGATGCGGAGCATGGCGCCGGGGGTTACCTGACAGTCAACGACCGAACGGGGCCGCAGAAGCGTACCGCGAAGCGTTTGCATGGCCGCAAATTTAGCGTGGGGGACCATACCGGGTCAAACAATGTCCGATTCGCAGTCGGGCTTGGGTGTGCCCAAAAATCTGGGCAAGGAGAATCGGCCGGAGGACCGGCCGGCTCATTTTCGAAGCAGAGCCGGCCGGTCCTCCGGCCGGTCTTCGGCACCCGAAAGTTTGGGTACACCTGCGGGCTTGAGAACGGATCGGTCTTGTCACGGCTTCTCGGCATGTCGGTGCGTTTGCAGATTGACCGACGGACGGCCGGACTTGCGCTGATGCTCACGCGCATCGGCAAAGAGCCGGTTAAGATCATGGCCGTAGGATGCGGACAGTTCGTCCTTGATGCGCCAGACTTCGCGGAGCACTTCATCGGCGGCAGCAGTTTCCGTTTGCGTCGGTGGAATTTCGGGTTTCATTGGAGTGCCGGCCGGGCCACCAAGTAGCTGGGGATGGTTGTTTCCACAAAAAATTTCACCATTTCAGCATAGCAGAGGCGCAGGTGCCGGGAAAGATTCAAGTCAAGGTAGCAGCTTGCCGCTGCCAGTAATATGTATTTTAGAGGAACTGCCATGACAAAAGACCCGATCATTGCCGAGACTCGGAATTTCCGGGACAAATACGCCCGGAAACATGGCTATTGCATTCGCGCCATCGCCGAGGACCTGAAAAGGTACCATATTCCCAAGTCCATCCGTGCTGCGAAACACATGCGGCCTTCAAGAAAGGATGCCCGCTGAAAGGCGGCAGAAGACCCTCACCCCAACCCTCTCCCGGAGTACCGGGAGACGGGGAAATGCCAAATGCGATGGCCCTTTGGGAACCGGTCTGAAGCGGCCCTGTAGCTTGACTCTGCACCGTCCTATCGGTTAACCATCGGCCAGCGGACGTCGCACAAATTGGAGAAAACGCAGGTGGGATACGACAGCATCGTTTGCGTGAAGCAGGTGCCGGACACTGGCAATGTCACGGGCGAGGCGATGAAGGCAGACGGGACGGTCAATCGCGGCGCGTTGGCGGCGGTGTTCAATCCGGACGATCTGCACGCGTTGGAAGCGGCGTTGCAAATCCGCGATGGGTTCGGGGGCAGCGTGACGGTGTTGACGATGGGGCCGATGGGGGCGGCCGAGGTGCTGCGCGAGAGTTTGTACCGGGGCGCCGATCGGGCCATTCTGGTCAACGACCGGCGCGCGGCTGCCAGCGATACGTTGGCCACCAGCTATATCCTCAGCCGGGCGATTCACAAGATCGACCGGTTCGACCTGGTGTTCTGCGGGCGGCAGGCCATCGACGGCGACACGGCCCAGGTGGGACCGCAACTGGCGGAGAAGCTGGGTGTCGCGCAGGTGACTTATTTCGAGAAGCTGATTGATTTGACGGATCGCACGATCCGAGTGCGGCGCGACGTCGGTAACGGATGGGAGATTCTGGAGGCGAGGTTGCCGCTGTTGTTGACGGTGTTGGACAGCGCCAACGACCCGCGACCGGCGGCTGCCAAGCGGGTCATGCGGTTCAAGCGCGCCCGCTGTCCGGGTGAGATCGGCAACCAGGTGGCGGCGGCGATGGCCTCCGCCTCGGCTGCGGAGAAGGAAGCCGAGCAAGCCCGTCGCGGCGAGCTGCTTAAGGCCGGCGGTTTGCTCATCGAGCAGTGGGACCTGGACGACGTCAAGGCCGACTTGAAGTGGTGCGGCATGAGCGGCTCGCCGACCAAGGTGCACCGCGTGCAATCCATCGTGCTGACCAAGGAGGGATTCACGCCGGTGGAGCCGAACGAGAACGCCGTGCGGCAAATGATACATGAGTTGATCAAGGACCATACGTTGGGATGAGGGAAATAGATTCAGCGGTTGTGCCCCAGGGCACACAGGCTTGCCATGATTGAACCGAATCGTAAAGGCGAAGTTTGGATTTACGCCGAGCAGGAAGACGAGCACCTGAGCGATACGTCGGTGGAGATGTGCTCCAAGGCACGGGAGTTGGCGGACGAGCTGGGAGTCGGCGTCGGCGCGGTTTTGGTGGGATGGAATGTGCGCGAGCTGTCCTACCGGCTCATCGCACACGGGGTGGAGCGCGTGTATTACGTCAACGACACGCGCCTGGAATACTACCGGACGCTCCCTTATGCGCGAGCTCTGTGCCAGTTGATCGGCAAGTACAAGCCGCAGATCGTCCTGTACGGGGCGACGCCCCTGGGCCGGGACCTGGCCCCGCGCATTGCCTCGGAGATGCGCGCCGGTCTCACCGCGGATTGCACCGATTTGCGGATCGGCGCTTACACCGATCCGCGGACGAAGATCACCCATGAAAACCTTCTGCTTCAGATCCGCCCGGCGTTCGGCGGGAACATCATCGCGACCATCGTCAACCACGACCGCTGGCCGCAGATGGCCACCGTCCGCGAAGGCGTGCTGCGGATGGGCGACGGCGATCCGCGCCGTAGCGGGCAGATCATCGAGGAGAAAATCGAGTTCAATGATTTCGAGCAGGCGGTGCGTCTGATCGAGCGGCATCGCGTGAAACGCAAGGTGAATCTGAAAGGGGCCAGGATCATCGTCGGCGGCGGCGGGGGGGTGGGGAGCAAGGATAATTTCCGGTTGATCCACGATCTGGCGGGTGTGTTGGGCGGCGCGGTCGGCGCCAGCCGCGCGGCCGTCGACAGCGGCTTCGTCGGCAAGGAACATCAGGTCGGACAAACGGGCACGACGGTGCGGCCGGCGCTGTACGTCGCCTGCGGCATCAGCGGCGCCGTGCAGCATCGGGCGGGAATGGAAGAATCCGCCAAGATCATCGCCATCAACTGGGACAAGGATGCCCCGATCTTCGGCGTGTCCCATTATGGGATTGTCGGAGACCTCAATAAGGTGATCCCGATGATGATCAAGGCGATCCGCGAGCGCGGATGAGATGAATTGGAACGATAGCCCATGGGCAACTATTTCACCGACAACGACGATATCCAGTTCCTATTCGGACACCTCGACCTGGCCGAGATAGCCGCGGCGCAGGAGGACGATTTTAGCGGCGCGGCCGATGGCGGCTATGCCCCGCTGGATGCGGCCGATGCGATCGACAATTACCGGCGGATTCTGTGCATCGTGGGTGACATCGCCGCCAACCACATCGCCCCGCGCGCCGAGGAGATCGACCGGCAAGGCAATCTCCTGAACGAAAACGGGACGGTCACGCTGCATCGTTCGATGCGCGAGAATCTCAAGGCGCTTGCCCAGGCCGATTTGATGGGGTTCACGCTGCCTCGGCAGTACGGCGGGCTGAATTGCCCCAACTTGATTTACACGATGGCCAACGAGATCGTCAGCCGGGGCGACGCCTCGCTGATGAATCTGTTCGGGTTGCAGGGAATCGCGGACACGATCAACGCATTTGCCGAGCAGCCGGTGAAGGACCAGTTCCTGCCGCGTTTTGCCCGAGGGGAGTTGACGGGCGCGATGGTGCTGACGGAACCGGACGCGGGATCGGACCTGCAAGCGGTGTCGTTGCGGGCGTGGCAGGATGAAGAGGGGCGCTGGCGGCTGACGGGAGTGAAACGATTCATCACCAACGGTTGCGGCGAGGTTTTGCTGACGCTGGCGCGGTCGGAGGCGGGAACCACCGATGGGCGCGGCCTCAGCCTGTTCCTTGCCGAACGCTCAAACCGCATCCGGGTGCGCCATCTGGAAGAGAAACTGGGCATCCACGGTTCGCCGACCTGCGAACTGGTCTATGACGATGCCCCTGCGCTGCTGATCGGGGAACGGCAGCGTGGACTGGTGCCGTACGTGATGAGCCTGATGAACGGAGCCCGGGTGGGCATCGCGGCCCAATCGCTGGGCATCGCCGAGGCCGCCTTCCGCGTGGCCCGCCGCTACGCCTACGCGCGTAAACAGTTCGGCGTATCGATCGAGAAACTGCCGGCGGTGGCCGAGATGGTTACGGACATGAAGATCGCCATCGAAGCGGCACGGGCGCTGGTGTACGAGACCGCGCGCATCTGCGATCTGGAGAACAACAATCTGCGCGTTCTGGAAACCCGCCCGCCCACCGACGCGGAGGAACTCAAACGGCGCAAGAACGATGCGCGAGTTTACAAGCGTCTGAACGGCATGCTCACGCCGATGAGCAAATACTATGCTTCGGAGATGTGCGTGAAGGTGGCCAACGAGGCGATCCAGGTGCTGGGCGGATCGGGATACATGAAGGATTATCCGGTGGAGCGGCATCTGCGCGATGCACGCATCACGACGATCTATGAAGGAACCAGCCAATTGCAGATCGTGGCGGCGGTGCGCGGAGTGTGCAGCGGCGCCTTCGAGAATCGCGTCGAGGAACTGGAGCAGAAGGACTGGGCCGACGACGTTCTCAATCGGCTCAAGTTGAAACTGGTCGAGGCCAGGGAACTGGTGCTCAAGGCGGTGGCGTTCGCCAAGGTAAAGGGATCGGGATACATCGACCTGCACGGCCGACGGCTGGTCGATTCGGCCATCACGGTGCTGGTGGGGCATCTTTTCCTGGCCCAGGCGAAGGGCAGCCCGCGCAAGCAGGCCGTAGCCCGCCGGTTCATCGAGACCCGTCTGGCGATTCTCCGCCAGGACTTGGAGTTGGTCACCAGTGGGGATCGCAGCCCGCTGGACGAGTACGCGACTCTGGCTGGCCCCGTGCCGCCGGTTTCGTAATCCAACCTGTATTGCCTATGCATCCAAGCGCCCGTCCATGGGATTTTCTGATCATCACCGCGCCAAACGCGGCGCAGGGGGCGGCGTACGAATCGCAGTTGAAACTTCGGCAGAAGTTGGGCCTGCTGGCGGGGGTGAACGAGGTGCTTGTCGTTGCCGACCCGCCGCAGCAACGCATTGGCAGCGGGGGCAGCACCGTGCTGTGTTTGTGCGAGGTGCTGCGGCGGACATCCGGGCCAGGGTCCGGTCCCGGCGGCTGGCTTGCGACGTTGCGGCAGTTGCGGGTTCTGATTGTCCATGCCGGTGGTGATTCGCGTCGTCTACCGGCTTATGGGCCGTGCGGCAAGATCTTCATTCCGGTGCCCGGCGAGAGCGACAGCGCGATCGCGCATACTTTGTTTGACCGGCAGATCGGTGCATATCTGGCGTTGCCGCCGACACCGGCCGGCAACGGTCAGATCGTAATCACCGCAGGCGACGTGCTGCTCAGCTTTGACCCCGTGGCGGTGCGTTTTGCCGACACCGGCATCACGGGTCTTGGCTCGCACGCCACGCCGGAGCGGGCGGCCAGGCACGGCGTCTACTGCACCGTGCCGAACGGCCAGGCGGGCAGTGGGGCGGTTCGACTGTACCTGCAGAAACCAACCGTTGCCGAGCAAGAGCGGCAGCAGGCGATCGACCGATATGGGCAGTCGGTGCTGGATATCGGTGTCATCGCGTTCGACGCCGCCACTGCCGTCGCGTTGCTGCGGTCCTGCGGCGTGGGTGAAGCGGGTGACGATCTGCGCTGGTCCGGCGAGGTCGGTCGGGCAATCGAAACATTGGGCCTGGATTTTTACCGGGAAATCTGCTGCGCCCTTGGCCGTGACGTCACACCGGAGCATCACCGCAACAGCGCGCGCGGCAGCGGATCGAAGTGGAACGATCAACTGCTCGATCGGCTGTTCAGGCAATTCAGCAGAATCCCCTTCACTGCGCAAGTGCTGCCGCATTGCTCGTTCCTGCACTTCGGCACCACCCGGCAAATCATCGATAGTGGGGTGGAATTGCTGCGCGATGATCGCGGAGTGGAGCAAGGCAGCTTGGTGCTGAGCATCAACAACGACATCCGCGAAGGCGGCGGAGTCGTTGGCCGCGAGGCGTGGGTGGAAGGCTGCACGCTGACGGCTCCGCTGACGCTTGCCGGCGAGAACGTGGTGGTTGGGGTGGACGTTCGGCAGCCGCTGTCGCTGCCCGCCGGCGCGGCGCTGGACGTGCAGGCGGGCCGCGACCGATCCGGCAAAAACGTCTGGTTCGTGAGATGCTACGGGACGCGCGACGGGTTCAAGGAATCGCTCGCCGCCGGCGTCACGTTCTGCAACCGGCCAATGCCGCAGTGGCTCGAGTTGATGGGCGCCAAGAGCGACGATGTCTGGCCGGCAAATATCCCCGTCGAGCAGCGCAGCCTTTGGAACGCCCGGGTGTTTCCAGCGGTTCGATCGGCCGGCGAATTTTCACAATGGATGTGGACGTTCGATCCGACCGGCCCGGCCGCCAACCGCCAGGCCTGGCTGGCGGCCGACCGCTACAGCGCGGCGGAGATCCTGGAGTTGGCCGATCCCGAGGCGTTCCACGAGCGGCGGGGCGCGATTCGCGCGGGCGAGGTGTCGCGGTCGCTTCGCCGATTGTTCCGGCAGGGCAGCGGATTCAGCAGCGCCGATCTGGCACACGTGCTGGCGAGGTCAGCGGACCCCGCGGAGACGCTGCGCCAAGTGCTGGCCGAAGCGACGTGGAACCACCGCGAAACCGGCGACGCGGGAATGCAGGCGTTTGTTTTCGCTAGAATCATTCATTCGGTTGGTCATGCGATCGAATCCATGGTAGCGGCAGGCGGTGCGGGGCAGATTCTCAGCCGGCTTGATGAATTGCTCAATGCGCAGGAGCGCACGTGGCTTAGCGAACTTGGGCTTTTGCCCAGCGAACACGCGTCGCCGCTCTCCTGGGCGCAGCGGGCACAGTCGGCGGCATTTGACGACCTGGGACGGACCATCATCTCCGGCGATTCGCCGTCGCAACACCCAGTGCAGCGCCTTCGCAGCGACGAGATCGTCTGGGGCCGCGCTCCGGCCCGATTGGACCTGGGAGGCGGCTGGTCGGATACGCCCCCTTATTCCCTCGAAAACGGCGGATGCGTCGTAAACGCCGCCATCGATCTGAACGGGCAACCGCCCATCCATTGCTATGGCCGGGTGATTCCTGAACCGTTGATCCGCATCGGTTCCATCGACCTGGGCGCCCGGATCGAAATCACTCAGCTCGACGCGCTGATGGATTTCCGAAAGGCCGGCAGCGAATACGGCCTGGTGAAAGCGGCGCTTGCCCTGAGCGGATTTTCGCCCGAGGCCGGCCATTGGCCTGCCAACGTCACGCTGACAAAGATGCTGGAGCTATTCGGCGGAGGGATCGAGCTGACCACGCTGGCCGCGGTGCCCAAGGGCAGCGGGCTGGGCACCAGCAGCATCATGGGCGCCGCCATCTGCTCGGTCATCGCCCGAATGATGGGCCGGCAACTTACCCAGCGCGAACTCTTCTATGCCGTTCTCAGATTGGAACAGGCCCTCACCACCGGCGGTGGTTGGCAGGACCAGATCGGTGGCGTGGTCGATGCGGTAAAAGTTGTCACCACCGAGCCCGGTCTGATGCCCGATGCCCGCGTGCATTATGTCCCGTCGGACGTGCTCGACCCGCACGCCAACGACGGATGTACGCTGCTTTATTACACCGGCATCACCCGGCTGGCGAAAAACATTCTGCAACAGGTGGTGGGCCGATACCTGGACCGCGATCGCCAGGCGATGGCCACGTTGAAACAAATTCACGCGTTGCCTCCGCTGGTTGCCGAGGCGATGTCCCGCAAGGACCTTGCGGCGTTCGGCGGATTGATCGACGTTGCCTGGCGGCTGAACAAACAGCTCGATCCCAACAGCACGACACCCGAGATCGACGACATGCTCGATCGGGTTCGCCCGCATCTGCACGGAGCCAAGCTGCTTGGCGCCGGCGGCGGGGGGTTTTTGCTGATGGTGTGCAAATCTCCGACGGATGTCGGCGCTGTCCGGCAGATGTTGCGGGAGGAGTCTCCCAACGCCCGAGCCCGGTTCTTCGATTTCAGCCTCAACCACATCGGCCTGGCGGTGAGTGTATGTTAACCCGGATCATTCCGCGCGAGGTTCGAGATGAGGCGATACCACACCCAGAGAGAATGAAAATGAAGTTGAGCCTGTTTACCGATGCCATTTTGGCATCTACTTACGGAGCAGACCGCGTAATCCGCGGTCAGGCTGAATTCTCCGCCGGAATGGTCATCGTAAGACTACGAATGAAGAGTTCGCCATGGCGCGGCGTGGACAAAACCCCCGTTTTCGACAGCGCCGCGGGGGGTTTTGTCTACGTCTACGGGGGGACCCACTTGAATGAGCATCGGTCGGGCATTTTCTCGCTGGTTGAAAGGAAGTCCAACGACGGATTTCGCGGATAACGGGGATTAGAAAAAGGGGGATGAGATCCTTGGTCCTATCCGTGTCAATCCGTGTAATCCGCGGTTCAATTCTGATTTGGGGCATCGGCGTGACCGCCTGTCTGGCGCGGAGGCCTGTTTGTCATTCTGTTGCGGTTTGATGTCCCCAAATGTCCCCAAATGGGCACATTTTCGCGCATTTTCATTCTTGGGCAGCACTGCCAGAGAAAGTGGAACCGTGGATAATGGAGCAAGAAAGCACGTCCCTCTATATTTAGGGCCGGGAGGTGAAAGAAAAGGGCGTGTTTTTGGAATTCGGCGGATTTTTTGGAAATATTTTTTCGGCAGGCAAAAGAGATTTACCGCGGACCGGAATAACCGGGACAGCTCTGAATTTCTCGGAGCCATGGAAATTCAGAGTTGTCCCGGTTCACGGAGCCATGGAAATTCAGAGTTGTCCCGGTTCAGAGTTGTCCCGGTTATTTCACTGCAGTATGCACCGGCCCAGGGATGGGCTTGGCAATGTCGCCGTCCATTACTTGGCGGTAGTGGGGGTCGGCGATTTCTTCGGAGTGTCGCAACCAACTCGCAACAACGTGATTCGGAAACTCTGCCGCCAAGCCACCTCCATGCAGTAGCAAAGTCGCCGACGATGCCGCCGGGGCGCATTGGTTCTTTTCCTGTCGCCGGCCGGGATTGCCAGGGCCAGCGCCGCTGCCCAATACGCGTCTTCATCGCGCCGCGTGGCGCGATCGAAGTCTGGTTGGGGCGTCAAGACGGGTTCATCGGGCATGTTGCACCATCCCTTCCTTGCGACGTTTGCCGCCAGCGGGGGCCGACAACTCCGCTTCCACGGCAGTAGGGTTGAACAACGATTGGCCGCCCGCATTGAGGCGGGGCAGCCGCCAGGCCATGAAGCGCAGCTGCGACAAAGTAGGTGCGTTTTCCATGCCGGCAGTATCGCCGGGGGGCGGAATCGCTGCGGAAAGTTAAGAGAAAATCAGCGTAAAATCAGTGTAAAGCGCCATCGGCCGTGGCCAGGGCCTTCCGCCCCGCATCCGTGATGGCTTCGCCCTTGCGCTCGCCATGGGGGCGGTGGGTCAAGCCGGCCGCACGCAATTGCTTTAGGTGTCCGATAATGGTCGGCTTCGACAGTTCGGCATTGGTTTCAATCGCGTATTGATCCAGGGTTGTCCCTGCCTTCGCCAGCGCCCGAAGAATCTTTACGTCGTTCGGTTGTAGCACTAGCGCCGGGGCGTTCCGCTGTTCTAACGGCGCCTTACGGTCGCCAGGATCGGCTGGGGCCGTCACCGCGCTTGGCGCCAATTCTTCACGGGCTTCGGCACGCCCCTGGGTCTTTGCCGCTTCTTCCGATCTGTTAAGGACTCTCTCAACAATGCGCTCGACAACGGGCCTGAAGCGCTCGAGATCGGCGGGCGTGAACGGCACGCCGGCAGTCTCGGCATCGGCCGGGACCGGCGGATCAGCTTCGGCGGGGATGGGCGCCGCGCCGGCAGGCCCGGCATCGGCCGGGGCCGGCGGATCAAGTATCGCGGCTTCCACGGCCTCCGCGCGATGACTGGCATCTACTATTTTCGCAGGTACTCGCGGTTCCGGCATGGTCTGCGCTAATTCCAATTTGACCATTTCAATCAGCCGTTCAAGGTCTTGGCGCGCCCGATCAAATTCCGATGGCGTTACCAAATCCAGCCCATGGCCAAGTAGCTCCAGATAACAAACAGTCTCTTTAGGTCTTCCCAACTCATCGCCGGATTCCTTCAACCATTTGCATAGCTCTTTCAAGGCAAAATCCAATTCATCCGGCACGGATTGCACCTCCACGCCTTGCCCGCGCTCGACGATCAAACATGCTTCGTCTTCCGCCAAGTCGTACTCTTCACCCGCCGACAATTCAGTTGCGATCTCGATATCTTCATCGGGCACGTACGGGCACGTGTACCACGACGCGTCGGGTACGCCGTGTGAGGTCAGCCATGCAATGTGGCTCTCTGAATGGACGCCATGCGGCATGGAGTCGTAGATTTCCTGCACCGTTCCCCCACGTTCGATCAGTTCGTCCAAGGTGCATCGACGGACAATGAAGCGAATCGGACAAGCGATGGTCATAGCCATCTTGACTCGCCTGACGTTGTCACTGAAAGGATAATCAGGAGAGCGAAGGTGCCGGCCTTTGTAGTCAAAGTATCTGGGCAGCGGATTTCTTACGGGATGAGGGGGAAATTCCGAAAAAGGCGGCTTCAATTTTGAAAGTTCGGTTTGCAACCAAAGCAGCCATTCCAAATCGGGCAGGATAACGTCCGGCATGATGCACCCTACAAAATGTCGGGCTGCTTCCGCTTCACGCCCGTAGGGTGCAATGACATGAACGCGGAAGCCGCGCCGACAGGACAATCCTACCGGCTTTTTCTCCTGCCGGGCAAGGCGGACGATTCGCGGCCGTCGCCGCCGCTCTTGACGATGCAGGCCAGCCCCCTTCGCTTTCGACAATGCAGGTCCCACCACACAAGCTCTGGCGCCGGCTTGTGCGCCGCCGATCCGCCCTAAGCAAGCCATAGCTTCGGGCCCAATGGAGCCAGTGAGTCTTAAACCCACCCGTCGCTGAACCTTCCAATGCCTGCCGGGATTCATTTCCCCGGCGTCCGACACAAAGCATCAACCTTTTTCCTGTAGCGGGTCATTTTGGAATATTTTTGTTCTTGCGGCGAGACTTGGATCAATACGGCGGGCAAGCCCGCCGGCTACACCGGGAAATCGAACCATCACCCTTTTTCCGCCGTCTTAACGTAAAATTCCCGTCTGGAACAAATAAATGCGGCGAGGGCCGTTAATACCAGGCTGCTGACAAATAGAACAATCAGACAGGTCCCAAATTGGGGGTGCTCCAGAAGTTTTGGATCGTTTCTGACGTCCAATTGCCAGGCTTCGGCGGCAAAGTCCTGCGTGCCAAAGGGGGTCGAAACGATAAACGGCAGGGTTCGATAGGCGATCAGCCGGGTGTAATAAATGACGGTGAGCAAGCGAATGCCGAATGCGAGGTTGGCGAACAGCCCCTCAAAAATCGCGATGTACAGGATGCCGACGATAAGAATCCGCTTGGCCATCAGGCTCATTAATCCGAAGAGGCAGCAGTAGGCGGCAACGGCCGTGGCGTGGATGGACGACGCCTTGAGGCAGCGGAGGAGGATGTTCTGGCCATGGTTATCGGCTCCCCAATAGATCACCGCATAAGTTAAAGAAGTGAAGACGACGGTCAGAACAACCGCAACCGTCAAAGTCGCCAGCAGCTTCATAACGTAAAGCGCCCACTTGGGAATCGGGCGGATGAGGAGGTAGGTGATGGTTTGCTCTTCCTGTTCGTCCTGAATCATGCCGGATGCGTAGATCAGCGCGACCAGTGGAAGCAGCGCCTGGGGGATAAACATGAAGGCGAAGACGAATTCCAGGGCGACGCCGGGGACATTGTGGGCCGTATTCCGCACCAGGAGCGCCAGGCCCGCCGGCAACAGCATCAGGGCGGCCATGATGATCCATCGCTTACCATGGCGATGCTGGCGCAAGCTGAATGAGTAGAGCGTCCACAGCGCGGTCAGGCTCAATCCACGGCCGGTGGAGGAGGGATCGATCTGTGCCAAAGCGGGAGCCGAGTTCATTTGTTCACCAAATACTTGAAGACGGCTTCGAGATTGTCGTCATCGGAATAGACTTCCTTGATCTCAGTCCCATCCTCGAAGGAGAGCTGCGGCAATCGGCCGTAGAACGCGTCCGGCGATCGAGTCTCCACCATCAAAGCCTTGCCGCCTGGCAGCATTCGGATGCCTTCGACGTCGTCCCAACTCACCAGCCGGCTGGCGAGTTTTCGGCTGGCATCGCAAACGAGGACAATGTGGTGCGGATGCTTGTCGATCAGGTCGCGGATTTGCCTGACCTGGCCCTCCGCCAGAAGCCGGCCACGATTCAGCAGGATGATGTTCGGCGTCAGGGATTGGACCTCATGCAGAACGTGACTGGAGACCACGACGCTTTTCCCTTCACTGCCCAGCCGCTGGATAATGTCCATCAGCGCGCGCCGGGCCACCGGATCAGTGCCGGCCATCGGCTCGTCAAGGAAAAGGACCTGCGGCCCATGGACCAGAGCCTGGGCTATTTTGATGCGCTGCCGCATCCCCTTGGAGTAGCCGCGAATGGCGCGGCCCTTGTGGGTGGTCATACCGACCGCGTCAAGCGTTCGCCCCGTCGCGTCGCGCGCGTCGGGTCGGCTTAGTCCCCCAAGCCGCGCCGAAGTGTACAGGAAATCCCAGCCGGTCATCCATTCATAGAACGCATCCTGTTCCGGGCAAAGGCCGATGCAGCGATTGAGCGATGGATTGTTCCAAACCGGTTGGCCCAGCACGCGAACAGTTCCCTGGCTTGGATAAAGCTGGCCGGTGGCCAGTTGCAATAGCGTCGATTTGCCCGCCCCGTTGGGGCCGAGCAGACCGGTAACGCCGGCGGGTATCTGAATGGTCAGCTTGTTGAGGCCGATGACGTTGCCGTACCACTTTGAAACTTCGTGGAAGGCAACGATCGGCCTCACTTCAGCCGGTCCAGCGATTTTACCGAAAGGTTCAGAACACATGCGGACAATCCGAATAAACCGGTCAGCACACCGGCCGACCAGTACCAGGGATATTGAGGACCCATGTAAGTAGCCAACAATAGATCACGGGCATTCTGGTCCGGATCGAGCAGGCTCAGTTTTTTCCAGGTTTGGTCGGTCCCCAGAAGTTGTTGGCCCAGGCGCGACAGATTCGCGGTGTAGGAGACGAGCGGGCGCCAGTCGTGAGCGGAGAAGCCGAGTTCGGCGATGCGATATTCCTCGGTGGCCTTTTCTCGCGCCTGCCGGTAGGCGCGCCATTGCTTGTCGCGCTCGGCGCGCGGCAGGTTGTCGAAATCGCGACCGTTTGGGCGAGCCACGCTGATCTGACTGTAATAGGCGTAACGGCGCTGCTGGCTATCGACGGCTTGAAGCACCGTTCCGACAATGCCGCTGATCAACCAAATCGCCACCCAGCAAAGAGCGACGTACCGTGAATTGCGCGACATCGCCGACAAAGCCAGGATCAGCAATCCAGCCGAGAACGCGATGATAAGTCCGTAGGCGACGCTGGCCAGGAGAATGGCGAAGGTGTCACGGACAATGGTGATGTCGAGGCTAAACAATAATCCGAGGACATAGGCGACGATCGAGGGGACGATCACGACCATCCCGAGAAATGCCAGAATCACGCCGAGCTTGCCGAGGAAATAGTCGATGCGGCGCAGCGGGCGGGAAAAGTAGAGCGGTAGGGCGTTGAAGCGCAGGTCCTGGCTGATGAGGTTCGGGCCCACCAGAAGAATCAGGACCATCGAAAAGCGCAGTTCGATCTGAAGGAAATAGCCGTAGGAAAGCCGCCAGATATCGGCCCTGTAATGCTGCGGATCGGCCACGACGCCCGGTTGCAGCAAGCTCATATACTGAATAAAGGTGGATGCGAGGCTCGATCTTCGTTCGAGCAATCCCCACATACAGAGCATCAAGACCAGCGCCAGGGCCGGAACCCACGCCGCAAACAAAACATATCGCAAGAAGCGGTTTTTCAGGCCGCCGCGAATCCCCTGGCGCGTCACCGCCAACCAACGCCAGGCACGTCCGGACATCTGACCGGACCAGTGTTGATAGCCTTGATCGAAGATCGGCATTACTTCTGCTCCAGGGCCTTGAGGAAAACCTCTTCAAGCGTGCTGCGCTGCGACCGCAGGTAGCGGATTTGCTGTTTTTGCTCGGCAGCCGCCTGCCAGAGCATCTGCGGCGATCGACCTTCGGGAATCTGCACGAGCAAGATGTCGTCCCTTGCTTCAATCGAGCAACCAAGGGCCGAAAGACCCTGTGCAAAGGTCTCGGCGCCGGCCTTGACGCGCACTTCGAAGCACTGATTGTGCACTTGCTTGAGCTGCTGGATATTGCCTTGCGCCAGAAGCTTTCCACTGCCCAGGACAACAATATGATCGCAAACCGCCTCCACGTCCGGCAAAAGGTGGCTCGAGAACAGCAGGCTCATTCCCTTGTTGTGCGACAGATCGCGGCAGAGCTGGAGAACATCTTGGCGGCCGTCGGGGTCCATGCCGTTTGTCGGTTCATCCAGGATAAGCAGCCTGGGGTCGTGCACGATGGCCGACGCCAGCTTCAGCCGTTGCTTCATGCCGGTCGAGTAGGTTTCCACCTTGCGATAGCGTGCCTCGCCCAGGCCGACATAATCCAGGACCTCATGCGCTCGCTGCATGGCGTCCTTGGAGCGCATTCCCACCAGTTCGCCGGCATAGGCGACAAACTGAACGCCCTGGACGGCGGGGAAAAGGCATTCGTTTTCCGGGGCAAATCCGACCTCGCGCCGGATTTTCAATTGACGATGAAGGAAATCCATGCCCAGGATTTGGCCGGAGCCGGCATCCACGGGAATAAGCCCCAGCAGCGTGCGAATCATGGTTGTCTTGCCAGAACCGTTGGGGCCCAGCAGCCCGACCGCGCCGGGTGGAACAGTTACCGAGAGATCGTCCAGCGCGGTGACGGCGCCGTAGGACTTGGTGACTCCGTCCAGTTGAAACAGAATTTGCGGTTCCCCGCCTGATTCGAACGCCATTTTAGATGGAGAACATTAGCTGATTTTGGGCTGCAATGCGAGTAACAGGCACAACTGAACGGTCGCGAATTTGCCGAACTGCTGTCCGGCTAGCGGCCGATCGATTATGTTTCCCTAAACCAATGAACCAGTCACCACTACACATCGGATGGGTAGTATGCATTGCCGCAATCCTGCTGATTGACCAGGCTTATGCGATCACTGGGGCGCGGTTGCGATGCGAGCGTATGGCCGATCCGCTGGGCGTCGATCAACCGCGGCCACAATTGAGTTGGATCCTGCAATCGCCGCAGCGCGGCGGACGCCAGGCCGCGTATCAGGTGCTCGCGGCATCCACGGCAGAAATATTGGCCACGAATACGGGAGATCTTTGGGATAGCGGCAAGGTGATGTCGGACAGCAGTCTTCAAATCGCCTACGCCGGAGCGCCGCTTGAGTCCGCACAACGGGTCTTTTGGAAAGTCCGGGTTTGGGATCAAGCCGGCGCACCCTCGGAATGGAGCGCCCCTGCGCAATGGACCATGGGACTGTTGACTGACTCCGATTGGAATAGCGCCAAGTGGATTGGAGAGCCATCTGCAAATTCATCCATCGGGTATCACTCGGCCATCGCCAAACAACCAGATGATCCTAAATGGGTTCAGGTCGATCTAGGGAGGCCGCGGCGGCTTTCGGGTATTCGACTCCGCCCCGCGCATTACGCCGGTAAATACGGTTTCGGTTTTCCCGTCCAATTTACCATTGAGGCCTCGGACGACTCCGAATTTCAGAACTTCTCGGTAATTGCCCAGCGAACGAATGACATGCCGAACCCGGGTAGCAAGGCCGTCTCCTTTGATTGCGATGCCACGGCGCGTTACGTGCGGATGACGGCCACCAAACTACCAGAGGAAAGGCCCGGTGAGTTCTGTTTTGCCTTGAGACAGGTCGAGGTTTTCTCCTCAGAAAACAATGTTGCGGCGAACAGGCCCGTGACCGCCAAGGACAGTTTGGAGGATTCCGACTGGAGCGAAGCCGGCTTGACAGGCGGTCTGGGGCAGACTGGCGCAACCAAAGACAACACCCAGGCGGTTTTCACCCCGAATGGCACAACGCGTCTGCGGCGTGACTTTGAAATTGAAACTGGATTAAAGCGGGCTTTGATATTCGTCTGCGGTCTTGGTCAGCAGGAAATCTATCTCGATGGACGCAAGGTCGGCGCCGATCTTTTCGAGCCCGGCTATACCGACTATCGCATGACGTGCGGTTACAGCACGTATGACATCACCGGTCAACTGAATGCAAATGCGGCGCATCGTTTGGAAGTATTGCTCGGGAATGGTTTCTACAACGTTCAATCCGCACCGGGGCGCTACACGAAATTCACGGATTCTTTCGGGCCTCGTAAGTGCATCGCCCTGGTGCGTTTGGAATATCAAAACGGCGCTATGAATCAGATCGTCACGGACGAATACTGGAAGGCGGCGCCCGGGGCGACGACCTTCGCCAATATCTACGCCGGGGAGGATTTTGACGCCCGCATCGATCAGGCGGCGGGCACAATTGGCTGGGCGCCGGCCGCCGTGCTCCCCGGGCCGGGTGGCAGGCTCTCGGGCGCCAGCAACGCTGCGCCGCCCGTCCGTCTCGATGAAGTCTTTAAACCGGTGGCCGTGAAGGAACTCAGGCCCGGTGTAAGCGTCTATGATTTCGGTCAAAACGCCACGATGGTGCCAAGACTGGTGGTGAGCGGGCCGACCGGTTCGAGCGTTCGCATGATTCCCTCGGAAGTGGTGAACGCCGATGGCACGGTTAACCGTCAAACATGCACGCAAAACGGCGAGCGGCCCGCCTGGTGGCAATACACGCTGGCAGGGACAGGCGATGAATCGTTTTTCCCGAAGTTTTTCTGGCACGGCGCCCGCTATTTGCAAGTGGAGTTCAATCCGGCAGCGCCGGGAGGCCAATTGCCCTCGGTCAAGTCTCTGGAATCGTGCGCGGTCCATTCATCGTCGCCAGTGTCGGGACAATTCTCCTGTTCTAACGATCTGTTCAATAAGATCTTCAGCCTCGTCCGATGGGCGCAAGGTAACAACATGGGCAGTCTAATGACCGATTGCCCCCATCGGGAACGCCTGGGCTGGCTGGAGGAAGACCATTTGAACGGCCCGGCGCTGCGATACAACTTCGATATGGGCGCGATTTTCAACAAAATCATGCGCGACATGTCAGATGATCAGACGCCTGATGGACTGGTTCCGAATTTCGTCCCAGAATATACCCGTCTCGGCGGCGCATTCCGGGATTCGCCGGAATGGGGAAGCTCCTTAATCCTGGTCGCCTGGCAACAGTATCAATTCTACGGGGATAAACAGGTTTTAAGCCAATATTACGAACCGATGAAGCGGTATTTCAATTATCTGAGGAACAAGGCGCGCGATAATATTTTGAGTGACGGTCTTGGCGACTGGTTTGACATTGGGCCTAAAGCTCCCTGGAAACCTCAATTGACGCCCGTCGAAAATACCGACACCTGCTTTTATTTTTACGATGCCGAGGTCATGTCCAAAATCGCCGGTATCCTGGGCAGAGACGGCGACGCCTCTCAGTTTGCCAAGGTCGCTGATGATATTCGCGCGTCGTTCAATCGGACGTTCTTTAGACCGGAAACCGGTCTGTATTCCACCGGTTCACAAGCCGCCAATGCCATTCCATATGTCATGAATATAGTCGAGCCGGGGCAACGGTCGCCTGTTTTTAGCGGTATTGTGAAAGATCTAAAGAGTCACGGCAATTCATTCACTACGGGAGAAGTGGCGTATCGCTATCTCTTGCGGGCCCTGGCTGACGGAGACCGCTCTGACCTTATTTTTCAGATCAATAATCAAACGGACAAACCGGGATATGGCATGCAGATCAAAAAGGGCTGCACGAGCCTTACGGAGAGATGGGATGGCGGGACTACGGGTTGGTCGTCGCAGGACCATTTTATGTCGGGGCAAATCGTCGAGTGGTTTTATCATGACCTGGCTGGTATTCAGCAGGACGAGAGTGTCCCTGCGTTCAAAAAGATCATCATCAGACCGGCCATTGTCGGCGACATCACCTGGGTCAAAGCCAGCTATGATTCAATCGAGGGCGAGATTGTCAGCGACTGGCAACGTGATGGCCAAAGCCTCGCATTGCGTATTTCCATTCCGGCCAACACCACGGCAACGATTTGCGTGCCGGCCTCCGATTCCAATTCGGTGCAGGAAGGTGGACGCCCCGCGGCGCAGTCCGTCGGCGTCAGATTTCTCCGTATGGAAGGCACATACGCGTTGTATCAAGTGGGTTCTGGAGAGTACGTGTTCCACTCCAGCCTGTCGGCAGCATCTTCCAAGTAGAACGAACCGAAATTCTCTTGTCCGATGCAGCCGGTCGAACGGTCATAAGGCAGCACCAGAGGCGACCCGGTTGGAAATGGCGGACGATCAGACCGGCTTCAGCAGCGACGGGAAGCTTTCGGGGGACTTGACGTTTGTCTTTAGCCAAGCGTGGCTGGACTCTTCCAGCCACAACGCGGCGGTGATGATTCGGGGATAATAGCGGCTGCCCTTGGCTTCGCCGCTGACGAATTGATCGGAACAGGCCCAGTAGCCGCTGCCGTCGGTTTGCCAGCGAACGTGGGCCGAATCGGCCTTGCGAAGAATCTGGGCGATTCGGGGGTCGGCCTGCTCCAGCCGGAGAATGGTGCGCGCGACGTATTGGAAGATCGCGATTTTGCTCATCCAGGAGTTGTTGGACGTGGAAGACAACTTGATTCCGCCGTCGGCGAAGAGATTGCCGGTCTGGCGATCGGTCAGAAGCTTAAGCGCGTGCTGGCGAAGCGCCTGCACGAGTGGACCCTGAAGTTGCGCGGCGAGCATTTCCTCTGCGTCGCCGGCGGCTTGGGACGGCCAGCCTCCGATGAGACCGAGCCAGAATGCCGGATAAACCAAAGCTTCAACCACAGGCAGGATGCGCGATTCATAGCCGGGGCTATTTTTCTCCAGCACCGCGGGAATGATCCCATCGGATGCGGAGTTGATGAGCGTTGTCGCCAACGGTTCAGCGAGGCTGGCCAACGGTTCGGCGGGCATGTCGCCGGCGACGATGCGCAGGCGCGACATGAGATCCAGCGCCAACCAGGTCGCCCAGCATTTGCCGGCCAAATAGGTATTGGCCCTGGCATGGCCGAGGGATTCGTCCAGGGAGTCGTAGGTGGTGATCTCGCGGCCGTCGGCGCAGCGGGCGCTGTCGTAGACCATCAGTCCGGTGCGGGGATTGGCGCGCGCCGCCATGCTTTGGGCGCAGGCGTCGAGCAGGTGTTTATTGGCCAGCAACCAGTCGATGTCGCGGGTGGCGACGACGTAGCTGGCGGCCATGAGCACCCAGTTGCAGAGCTGTTCCTGGGTCATGTAGGAAAAGCATCCCTTCAGGTGGGGCAATTCATAGCTGCTGTTTCCGGAACTGGAGAAATTATTGTTGATGCCCATGTCGTGGCAGAAGGAGATTCCGCCGGGGAGCAATTGCGAGGAGCGCCCCTTCACCTGGTCGTGATAGCTGTAGCGTCTGGCGGCAAGCGAGAGGATATTGCGGACGACCCAGGGATTGTATTTCAACTCCCAGAACGCCTGATCCACGGACAGATCGAGCGTGTTCATCATGCAGTATTCGCCCTCGTTGACGATCCAGAGGGGTTCGCCGCCGACGTCGAGAAGCTGCGTGTTGCCGTAATACCCGCGGGTGCCGTGGGCGATCTGGAACTGCTGATCGGCCGACAATCCCGAATCGAGCAAATGGGCATCCTGCACGGCGGCGGCGGCGCGCAGATCGTTGGCGCGCTCGAGGGCGGCGATAAGGACTTCATCCAGGCTGGTGTAATAGCGCGTATAGTAATATTGGCCTTCCAGGCCGGTGGTGACGACCCCGTGAAGGTGAACGCCGATCGCCAGCACAAGCGTTTTTTTCTCGCCGGCGGGAACCTCCATCGCCAGCCCGGCACACGTCCCCAGCGCGTGAACGGGGTTGACATCGGTCAAACCCTCGGCGACCAGCCATCGTTGGAGGGCGACGAACTCGCCGGCGCCATCGTCGGAGTCGGATTCGATTTTGCCCAGAACGCCCATGGATCGGCGCCAGGCAAAGCCAAGCTTGGGCGGGTCCGCGCCGGACGACTCGATTTCGAGGACCCGGGCGCCGGGATTGATGAAGTCGATGGCGAAGACGGCGGTTTTGGTCTGATCGCCGCCGCGGTTGTCGACTTCGAGAGTCGCCACTACGGCCGGCAGCAAGCAGGATTTCATCGCCTCTGAATCGCCGTTGGGTTCGGGGATCGAGGAAAAGGGAGTGTAGAGTCCGAACTTGAAATCCGGGGTTTGCCAGACGTCGGATGCCCATCCGAAAAATCGGCTGATCTCGTTTGGCGCATAGGGCCGCAACGACTGATGGACCGGCGGAGAAGGGTGGTCATCCACTTCGTAGGAGGAGGCTGGATCGTGAAGCCCGGACCCGCCCTTGAAAAACGGCAGGCAGCGGATTGGCGAGTCGGATCTCCGGGGGCCGTCCTTCACTCCGACGTAAAGATTCTGGTTGGCGGGCTTGCCAATTTCGATTCCGATCCCACCACCGGTATTGAAATGGCCGCAGGTAAAACTCATGAACGCGCCGATGGGCGAGTGCTGAGCGTTGAAGTTGATGTTGCCTGAAAAGGGCAAAAGTTCACAAAACACTGCCAATACCTGAAATCCCTTCGTAAGCGTTTACTTAACAATGGCCATTTTAGCGTATTCCAGGCTTATAGGGAAGTAAAATCGGATCGCCGGAGCATAAGTCGTGTCGGGCTTATTGTTTGACAGCCCCGCTGGTAAGCCCGCTGATAAACTCGTTTTGTAGGGAAAAGAACAGGATTGCCGGGGGGATCATCGCCAGGAGGGTCCCCGCCAGGAAAACGCCATACTGCTGCTGATAAGTGCCCATATATTGGTTCAGGACGACAGGCAGGGTCAGCTTGCTTTGGGATTGCAGGAAGATGTTCGGAGCCAGGAAGGCATTCCAGGCCCCCATGAAGCTGATAAGGCAAAAAGCGCCGCTCATGGGCCGAACAAGCGGCATAATCAATGTCAGATAGATGCGGAATTCGCCGCACCCGTCGATCCTGGCGGCTTCCATCAGTTCCTTGGGGACGCTCAGCATCGCCTGCCGAAACAGGAAAATGCCGAAGGCGCTGACCGAAGCGGGAATGATCAGAGCTTTATAGGAATCCATCCACCCCAGTCGCCAGATCACCTCGAAGTTGGGCGCAAGCAAAACCACTCCGGGGATGGTCATCGAAGCCAGCATGTAGACCATCAGGAAATTCCTTCCCCTGAACCTATATTTGGCCAGAGCGTAACCACCGAGTGAGCTGAAAAACAACGAAACGAAAGTCAGCGTGGAGGCGAGGAAAAGGGAGTTGATCACGTATCGCCAGAAGCCGACCGGCCCCTGCAACGTCGGACGTTCGGCGATCAGCGCTCGAAAATTGTCGAGGTTGAGCGTTTTCGTGGACATCTGCGAGGGCGGTGGAAGGAAGGAGTATTCGTTGAGCACTTCCTTGTCCTTGAAGGCCGAGCAGGCCAGCCAGGCAAACGGCATCAGCATCACCGTGGCGACGAGGAAGAGCACGGCGAACCGTGCATACCTGATCGCGGCCTTGCGGGAAATGGGCAGCAGGACCGCAAAGATCGCCGCCGCGATAAGCAGAAATAGCCGCAGGGCGTTCATGATTCGCTGCCCACCGATCCGACGATGCGAATCTGTATGACACTGATGATCAGGATGATGAACGTGAGCAGCCAACCCACGGCGGCGCCCGTGCCGAGATCGCCGTTGGCGAAAGCGTTTTGATAGAGATATCCCACGACGGTCAGGCCGCTGTTGCTGGGACCATATCCACCGCCGTTGTTCTGGAGAAGGTTGTACGGAAGCTCGAAGAGCTGGTAGGAGCCGATCGTGCTGGTGACAACGACAAATGTCGCAACCGGGGCGATGGCGGGAACCGTGACATTCCAGAAAATGCTCGCCGGCCCCGCTCCGTCGATGCGGGCGGCTTCAATCAGGCTCTGGTCCACGTTCTGCAGCGCCGCCAGGAAATAAATCATGTTGAAACCGACGTACATCCACATGGCGGCAATAATGATGGCCGGCATGACGAGCTTGGGGTCTCCGAGCCATTGCTGTTCCAGGCCCCAACCGATCAGTTCGTGCAACCCCCGGTTGAGCAAGCCGTAATGCGGGGCAAACAAGACGGAAAAGATGATTCCGACGAATACCTGGCCAACGAGATTGGGCGCGAAGATCGCCAGGCGGAATATCGACTTGAGCCGATCGTTCTTCGCGTTCAGGAGCATGGCCAGGCCCAGGCTCAGGGGAAGCTGAAGGCCGATGGAAAAGACGGCGAAGATCGTGGTGTTCCAGAGGGCTTTATGGAAATCGGGGTCTTTGACAACGTAGGAGAAATTTCCCCAACCGACGAACGCGCGGCGTGCGGGCCCGTTGGTTTGGTAAAAGGCCAGGACCGTCGCGTAAATCAGGGGATAGAGAAAGAAGACCAGATTGAGGACGAGATAGGGCAGAATGAACAAGTACGGCGCCCCCCGGCTGCGCCATCGCCAGCCCGCGCCACGGAGGTCGGCCGTGTTAAATCCCTTGGGAGAAGCGGTTGCCAGCGGGCCGGCGCTCATTTGCTGGATGCCTCCGGGAGTTGTTCGGAATCAGAATTCAAAAAGACATTTCGGCTCATCGCAAGCCTCACCCGGTCGGCGCAACGTTTCAGTTCGGATCGGGCATATTCGCGCAATCCGGAATTCCCATGCTGTTTGTAGTAAATCGACGTGTAGGAAAAGGCCTCGGAAAGTTTGGCGTTGGCCAGGGTGTTGTAAGCGGTGTCGTGCTCCTTGGGCACCAGCGGCGCCAGCGCCGAATAGGCTTTGCCCAGGGAGATGTTGCTGTAGAACGGGCTGGGTTGATCGAACTCGGGACGGCCCCAGGCGGCCTTCAGAGGCGGAAGGATATGAGTGTCGGCAAATCTCGGCCCGAGCTGCGCGGGGTCGTAATAGAGATACATCGCCAGTTTCCACGCCAAATCGAAGTTGCGGCATTGTTTCGTGAACGCCAGACCGCAGCCGCCCCACGTGCTGGTGGGAATGCCGCCCGGCTCCCAGGCCGGCAAGGGCATCAACGCCAATTTGCCCGCCAGGCTCGGAACCTCCTGTTGAATCTGATTGGACCGCCAGTCGGGGCAGAAATAGAAGAGGCACAATCCATCGATCATCGCCTTGTCAAAGTTCTGTCCCTCTCCGCATGGAAATGAGATCCGGCCCGGGCCTTCCACCTGTTGGACATACCAGCAGACAACGTCCAGCGTCGCTTCGTTGTCGAACGCAACATGCCCGTTGGCGTCGAACAAAGTCACTCCATGCTGCAAAAGCAGCAGGATCAGTGCATCGTTGCCATCGGTCGGCAGGTCGATCATGTAGTGCCCGGGAATGCCGTCGGGTCGAAGCGATTTTTTGACAACCTCGCGTCCCACACGGCTGAATTCATCCCAGGTCGTGAGCTTGTTCACGTCGATGCCGAGCTGTTCAGCCAGATCGCGCCGATATACCAGCATGACGGGATGGACATCGTGTGGCAAAGCAAACACGTGCCCGCGCGACGACCATTTGCTGAGCCGATTGGCCACCAATTGGTCGGACAGGCCCGTTTCCTTGATCCGCTTCGTCAGATCTATGAATCCCACGTCCTCCAGGGGCCCCTTGGTGAACACGCCGATCGTGCCGTACATCAGCTCAACCATATCCGGCACGTCGGCGCCGACCTGAAGGGCGGATTGCAGGCGGCTCTGGAGGGCCTTCTGATCGACGAGTTCCACTTGAACCGTGCAGTGGTTCTCCTCGTCGAAGCGGGCGATGGCGGCGCGGTAGACCTCCGCCTGCTCCGACACGAAAGTCGCCAGGACAAGGTCCGGAGCCTTGTATCCTGGGGGACGCGACAGTGGCACCCAAACGGCAAGCCCGATGCCGGTCACAATCGCCAGAATGAGTATCACCAACGGCGCGGGGCCGTACGGGAATCTCATGATCCGTCTCCCAGTTGCAACGTGGTGACGCTAAAAGCCGGCATGACGTAATCCAGGCAATGCCGCCCGTCGATTTTCACGATCCCCGCGGGTTGGGGAACCGGGCGCGCGGAGGTGAGTTGATAAACGTCAGCCCTGTCGAAGCGATCGGCATTGTGAAACCGCATGTTCGCTTGCAATGGGCGATTGGTTTTATTGATCAGAACGACGATCATTCGGCCGCCATTCCGCGAATCAAGACTCGCGTAGACCGAGCATTTTTCGATATCGCCGGTTTGGGCGCGGACCGAAATGTCCCCGAACGTTCCATTTTTGCCGTCAAAATCGCGATACATCTGGAACGCCCCATCGACGAAAGGCATCTTGTTTTCGTCCGGCCAGATCGCCGCGGCGAAAAGGCCCTCGCGGCCGAAGATTCCCAGGGCATCGGCCTGGGCGATGCCGCCGGAAATGTCGTTTCCGGCCCCGAAGTAGTACTCCGAAATCGCCAACTTCGTGCCCGGATAACATTTGTCGATCTTGTCCTTCAGGCGCGGGATTAGGCGGATCGGAGCGCCGATGGATTTTTCGGTGATCCAACTGACCTCGGAGTAAGTCGGATCCCAAAGCGACCGCGGGGCTTGCATCCGGGCGGCCGACACGGACGGCGCGGTTGTGGTGTGACTGCCCATTATGCGCACGCCCCCGCCCTGAGCCTCCGGATACCAATGAACGTCCAGCACGTCGAGCAGCCGCCGACCGAAGGACTTTTCCGCCTCCGCCATCCGCTGAAGGTAATACTCGTGAAAGTCCCTCCCTCCGCCATCGGGGGCGCCTTGGAGAGCGACATATCCGAACCAACCATAATTGGCCGGGCCAAAGATCAGCGTCGAGCCCATCACGTCCTTGACCGCCGAGGCATACGCGATGGTTTGCCCAACCAACTCCGCGTACGTGACCGGCTGGGGATGAACCTCCAGATGGGCCTGCGTCCACCAGTCCGGCTCGTTATCCATGCTGAACCAGATGGGCCGATCCAGATCGGTTTGAGCGTAAGGGCACTTGGTCTTGACCCAATTGACGAATTCGTCCTGATAGACGAGGGGAGCATTGGGATCGGGCGTGAGAGTGAAAGCGGCATTTTTGCGGGGGCGCTCCGGTTTGAAACGGGTTTGGAGATAATTCGCGCCGCTATCGCGCACGCTGGCATGGGCCAGCTTGTCGGCGGCGACATAACCGTTGATTGGAATCGTGAGAAGCACTGCGGCATTGTGGCGATAGCCGACATCAAGCGTCGGGATTACCGCTCCGCCGGGAACGAGCTGGATTCCCTTGAATAGGTCGCCGTCGACGAGATAGTCGTCGTTGTGGAAGAAATAATCGCTGCCGGCGTTCGAAGCGTTGTTGGTCCAGTTGTAAGCGGTGAATCGGTTTCCGCCCAAACGGGTGAACGTGAGATTGGAATAAGGCCCTTCAAGTCCGTCGACAACGCCGTGGAACTGGTTGATTCCGTAGATGTATCGGGAGATGGGCTTGACGTCCCGCCGCGCGTCAATGTCAAACCGGACGCTGGGTACTTGCTGACAGGCCGTGATGCCGCCGAGGAGAAAGGCCTGGGCGAGAATCAGGATGTAGCGTGCCATTTCACGTTGCTCCGAACCGCCGGCTACGCGCAAGCGGGACCGGGCGGGCCGATGAGCGGCGGCGCCAAATTCTAACTCGCGCCGCCAACGCCACGAATCGCGCCAAACGTTGCGTAACCGCTTACTAAGCTGTGTCGACAAAAAACCCCCACTGTGGCAGCAGGGGTCTATTGGGCCAATATCAGATACTTTACCGATTCAAATCGGCAAAGCAATTATTCAGGCGGGGTTACTTTTTTCAGCTCAAGGGAAATCGGCCTTCGGCCGTGTCGGGACTTCATGCGTATTACACAACCGATGATGGGAGGACCTGGTTTGCGGACGCCTGGGAGCAGGTTCCGCCGTTTGACCATGATGGATTGTCGGCGGTTCGCTGCTACGTTTTCAAGACTTCGAATTCGGGGCCTTTCGCGGGATATCTGGAGATGAATACTCGGGAAATGCACGATCAACTGACGGGAGCGGCCCATACGATTGGGCCGGTGATTCCCACATTGGGGATGCTGGTAAAGCGCCCCGGCGACAAAAACTGGGTGCCGGAGGCAAGCCCGGCCGGCCAGAGAATTCTGATGGTCAAGAGCCCCGACGGCTCGGCGCAGCCACCTCAGCCGGTATATCCTTAATCATTATTCCCAACATGGCTAAGACTTATCGCAAAGCAATTCACGGCGGGATTCTCGCCTTGCTCGTTATGTGCGGACTCATGGGTTGCGCAAGCCGGCCCGTGGCGGATGCTGGCGTTCAACTTCCGCAAGGACGGGTGATGTTGCCGGCACATAGGTTGGAGGCGTTCAGTCTTATCGGGACGCAGCAGGAGATTGGAAGGCTGCGGACCGTGGACGTGCAGGGGGAGAAATTTCAGCGGGCATTGAGCATTCAGACGTTGCCGGGGGCATTGGGGGAATGGAACGTGGAGGTGAAAGCGCCGGTGATCGGGCCGGTGAAGCGGGGCGACGTGCTGCTGGGGCATTTCTGGTTGAGATGCGACGATTCGATGACGGGAGAGGGGTATACCACGTTCGTGTTTGAATCAAATGAGGGCGAATTCAACAAGGCGGCGCAATTCAGAATCAGTGCGGGGAGAAATTGGAAGGAAGTGTTTGTGCCGTTCGTGTCGCCGCGAGATTTCGCGGTCGGGGAGGCGCGCGTCGCATTCTGGATGGGATATGATCGACAGACGATCGACATCGGCGGCATCGAGGTCCTCAATTTCGAATCGAACGTGAAGCGTGATGATCTTCCCGAAACAAAAGTGACCTACGGCGGCCGTGCCGCCGATGCCCCATGGCGAGCGGAAGCGTTACAAAGGATCGAACGGATTCGCAAGGGGGACTTAGCCGTACGTGTCACCGATGCCCAAGGCACGCCGGTTGCAAATGCGACGGTGCATGCGGTGCTTCGCAGGCATGCATTTGGTTTTGGAACCTGCGTGGATGCCGATCTTCTGTTGTCAAAAACTCCCGACGCTTTGCGTTACCAGCAGACCATTCTCTCGCTGTTTAACCGGGCGGTTTTTGAGAACGAAATGAAATGGCAGGCAACCTGGAGCGGTGTGCCTCCGGATGTTGACCGCGCGCTGATATGGCTGCGTTCTCACGGCATTGCGGTCCGAGGCCACAATCTGGTCTGGCCGGGCTGGCGATGGCTTCCGCCGGAGTTGAAAGCTTATGAAAAGGACCCGAAGAAGCTCCGCGAAATCACAGCTAGGCACATTACCAACATGGTCGCGCATTTTCGCGGTCAACTGGACGAATGGGATGTTGTCAACGAGCCGTTTGCGAATCACGATCTGATCGACTTGCTTGGCGGCCGGGCGATCATGGTGGATTGGTTCAGGCTGGCGCACCAGGCGGACCCCAATTGCCGATTGTTTCTGAACGAATTCGGGATTCTGGACGGTGGGATGCGCAGCGAACATCGCGAGAACGTTTACGACAACGTCAAGTTCCTGATCCACAATGGGGCTCCGCTGGGAGGCATCGGCATTCAATCGCATTTCGGCACGGAACTTCCAGCGCCGGCGGATATAATTAGAATACTGGATCGGTTCAGCGGGTTTGGATTGCCGATCGAATCGACCGAAGTGAGCATTAGTCTGCATGACAAGCAATTGCAGGCGGATTACCTTCGCGACTACATGATCGCGGTGTTTTCGCAGCCCAACGTCCGGGACATCATCCTATGGGGATTCTGGCAGAAACGGCATTGGCGTCCCGAATCGGGAATATTCGCCGACGATTGGTCAGCCAGGCCGGCGGCGCAGGTGTGGATCGACCTGACCCAAAAGCAATGGAGCACCGATGTAACGGCAGTTTCCAATGAGCGAGGCGAGACCAGCGTTCGCGGATTTTACGGGGAATACGAGATCACCGTGACATCCGGAGGAAAAACCAAAACCGTCGCGGCCGAGATTGCTCCCGGCGGCTCGCGGCTTGAAATGAATCTGGAGTAATCCGCGTTATGCGAATCGCTTTATCTGCTTTTTCGATGGCTTGGATGGTGCTGATGATGGGCACAAAAACTTCCTCGGCGGCGGACCTGGTTGCGGGCAACCTCATCCAGTTCAACGACAACGGCGCATGGTGCTGGTATCAGGACCCGCGCCTGGTCATCGACAAGGCCAACAACACCGTCCTGATCTCGTCCATCGCGACATCGGAGGGCATTGATGGCGATGCGCGCGCCGGGGACGTCGACGCCGTTACGTTTCATCCCGACACGGGCGTCAGCAACCGGTACGTTTTGCACCACGCCTTGCTTCCGCAGGACGATCACAACGCCGCCGCGTTTCTGATCCGTCCCGACGGCGGTTACCTGGCGATGTATTCCAGGCACAATCACGATAATCTGTCGTACTGGCGCGTCTCGACCCGGCCGCACGACGCGAGCGATTGGGGCCCGGAACAGACGTTCGATTGGACGGATGCGATTGGCGCCGCCGGCGCCGCCAGCCACGTCACGTATTCCAATCTCTTTTATCTCCCGGCGGAGGGAAAGACCTACGATTTTTCGCGGGCCATCAATGACGATCCGTCGATTCTGGTTTCCACCAGCAATGGCGATCAGTGGTCTTACGCGGGCAAGCTGCTGACGGAGCAGAAGCTCGGGTACGTCAATGGCTACACAAAATACGCGTCCAACGGCATGGACCGCATCGACTTCATCACCACGGAGCACCATCCCCGCGATTTCAACAACAGCATCTATCACGGCTACGTCCAGGGCGGAAAGCTGCATCGCTCGGACGGGACGGTGGTGGAAGACGACGTTTTCAAATCCGCTGGCCATCCGCAGACGGAGTTGACCCAGGTATTTGCGGCCAACAGTATGTTCGACGGCACGATCATGACGCACGCATGGACGATCTTGCTTGCCGTCGACGGCGCGGGCCAGCCGTACGGCCTGATCTCCGCCCGCGCCGACGACCAGCCGGAAAATTCCAACTTCCAGGACCATCGCTTTTTCTATGTTCGCTACGACGGCAAACAATGGCGGGTGCATCAACTGGCGAAGGCGGGGGCATGCCTTTGGCCGGCGGAACAGGATTACACCGGTCTGGCCGCGCTCAATCCGAGCGATCCGAACGTCGTCTACGTTTCGACGACGGTCGATCCGCGCAATGATTCACCGCTTGCGGTGCACGAGATTTTCCAGGGCAAAACGGCCGACGGCGGTGGAACGTGGTCATGGTCTCCAATCACCCAGAATTCCACGGTGGATAATCTGCGTCCGCTGATGATCGCCTGGGATGCCGACAATTCGCTGCTGGCGTGGTTCCGCGGAACCATGAGCCGATCGCAACACTACGATGCGGCGATGGTTGGCGTGCTGATTCGCAACCACGAGGCGGCGGGCAGGATTCAATACCTTCCCGCGCCTTCGCTGACGACGGCGGCTTCTCCAGACGGCTCGAATGCGCGCGTCCAACTCCCGCAGATGAAGGAAGGGGCATACGATCTGTTTGCGTTTTTCTGGTCTGAACCCGCCGGCGATCAGAGAATCAGCGCCGGCCTGTCGGCCGATCAGAGGATGATTTTCCGTCCCCGCTCCGCACAACAGGCAGAAGTTTCCCAGTTTTCCAGTCCCGTGAAGGTTGAGGAGGGTAACCGCTTACTATACCGGGCGTTTATCGGCCGCGTTCAGGTGAAGGCCGGACAGCCGGTTGAGGTATTCGTGGATCAGAAAACCATCGCGGGCCTGGGTTATGCGGAGATTTCAGCCTCATGAGCAAATTCGGGTATAATTTCGGGGAGATGAACAAGCGCCCGACCCTTACCGATGTTGCGCGCCTTTGCGGGGTCACCGCCGCCACTGTGAGCCGTGTTCTCAACGACAAGAAGAAAAACTTCTCCACTACCGAAGCGGTGAGACAGAAAATTTGGGATACGGCCCGGGACCTCAAATACGTGCCGGACCTGAGCGCCCGAAGCCTGAGCCTTCGCAACACGCGGGTCATCGGGCTGTTTGCCTCGCCGCAGACGCACGTCGCCGAGGGCATCAACGAATCCCTGCTGGAAGGGATCACCGAAACGCTTCACGCCGGCGGTTACGACGTTTTCTTCGGATTGAGTCCCATTCGCAGCACGAAGAATCCGCTTCCGTTCTGGCGTTTTGACGGCGCGATTTTGATGCAGTCGCCCAAATCGGAAACCGTGACCGAGTTGGACGTTCGCCGGGTGGCATACGTCTGCGTGAACGAGCGTGTTGGCCATCCGGCGGCTTCCGTGCTGGCCGACGACGCGATGGGAATGCAGCGCGCCATGTCGCACCTGATGCAACTGGGTCACAAGCGTTTTGCCTACGCCAACGCCCGCGCTTCATATTTCAGCCATTACAGCGTGAACGAACGATATGCGACGCTTCTGGCGGGCGTGCGCGACCAGGCGATTCGGCTGCTTCCGGGGCATGATACGCCGTTCCATTCTCCCGTCGAATTTCTCCGGACCATGGTGGTTGAAGGCGGCGCCACCGCGATCATCACGTACGATCATCAGATTGCGGTGATAATCATGGGGGCGGCGTACAGTCTGGGGCTGCGGATTCCGCAGGATTTCAGCCTGATTTGCTTCAACGACGTTTTTCCCGTGGCGATGTTATATCCCCCGCTGACGGCGGTCGCGGTCGCCGGCCGGGAGATGGGCCGTTTGGGCGCGGACCTTCTCCTGAACCATCTTTTGTCTCCGCAGCCGCATTCCGGCAGGGAGATACGGGTTGCCGAAGATTTAATCGTGCGAGGCTCCACCGGCCCACCGCCGACCAGCTGAATATCCGGCTCAGATTTCCGTCGGGCAACCCAATAATACGTTCACGATCTCAGGCAACATCTCCGGCGCTGGAAGCGTGATTCTTTTGGGAGACACCCAACTTCAGATGGTGGGCACCGTCGCGCCCAGCGGCACCAACACCTATTCCGGCGGAACGACAGTAAATTCCGGCACACTGCTGATCAATCCAACGGCAACCCCGGTGACCACCAGCGCCCTGCCGACGGGTGGCCGCGTCAGTGTCACGGGCGGATTGTTGCAACTCGCGGCCGGCGTCTCCGGCGGCACAGGCCCGGCCAAGACCAGCAGCGTGAGCATCACGTCGCTGTCGATCACCGGCACCAGCCAGGTCGATTTGAACGACAATCACATCATCATCGCCTCCGGCGCCACCGATCCGTTCAGCACCATCGCCGGTTACATCAAGTCCGGCTACAACAACGGCGCCTGGAACGGCCCCGGCATCATCTCCTCCGCCGCACAAACCAAGACCAGCGGCCTGTCCTACGGCCTCGGCTACGCCGACGGCAAAGACGCCAAGGTCTCCGGCCTATCCTCCGGCCAGATCGAAGTGAAATACACCCTGCTCGGCGACGCCAACCTGGACGGTCTGGTGAACGCCGCCGACTTCACCGACCTGGTGGCGAATTTCAACCAGAGCGCGAGCGGTGCGGCTTCGGCCGGTGACGTCGGGGCGCTGGACGCTTTTGCCGCCGCCAACGGCATCAGCTTGGCGAATGTTCCCGAGCCGGCGTCGATGGGGTTGCTGGCGCTGGGCGTTGCCGGGGTGCTTGGCCGGCGGCGTCGGCAGTGAAGGTTTGGGCAAAGTTGACTTCAGACAAAACGCCAAGAACCCCCGCTGCCTTGCGGGGTTTTCTTGTCCCCTATTCAGCGGTCCACCAGTCGCGGCTGGACGCTGCATCAGGGCTCCATTAAAGTGCGTGGCGGTCCCGGCGAAGCCGACGCGGTATCATCTTCGCGGTGCAACTGAGTTTGGCAATGCTTAGCCTACATGGGCAGGTTCGATGAATACCCAGGCGATGGACAAGGAGTTGGGCTCCGAAAACACCTGGGTGCAATTCAACTCGTTCAGCTATTGGGGAACTGACTTCGGCGCGGCACGGCTGCCGGGACGACGGCAGTTTCTCAATCCGATACTGGCGGGGTTTTATCCGGATCCCAGCATTTGCCGGGTCGGCGAGGACTACTATCTGGTCAATTCTTCATTCTCCTATTTTCCAGGCATTCCGATATTCCACAGCAAAGATATGGTCAATTGGGCCCAGTTGGGCTGCGTGTTGGATCGCCCTTCGCAATTCAGCACGTTGCGCCCGGGCGATGTCTCCCGCGGCATTTATGCGGCGACGATTCGGCACCATCGCGGACTCTTTTATGTCATCACGACGCTGGTAAACGGCGGCGAGAACTTTTTCGTGACGGCCGAGAATCCCGCAGGGCCGTGGTCAGAGCCTAATTGGCTGCCGCAAGTCGAGGGCATCGATCCATCGCTTTTCTTCGATGACGACGAGCACGCCTACATCGTTCATTGCGCGCCGCCTCCCAACAATCACGCTATTTACAGCGGACACCGAACGATCCGGATCCAGGAATTCGATCCGACCGCCGGCCGAGCGAAGGGCGAGCAAAGGATTCTGATCGACGGCGGGGCCGATATCTCGAAGCAGCCAATTTGGATCGAAGGCCCGCATTTGTTCAAACGCAACGGCCGGTATTACCTGATTGCGGCTGAGGGCGGAACCGGCGAGGCGCACTCGGAAGTAGTGTTTCAAGCCGATTCGGTTTGGGGACCGTTCAGACCGTTTGCGGGCAATCCGATTCTCACGCAACGGCATTTGCCGGATACTCGGCCGATGCCGATTACCTGCGCGGGCCACGCCGATTTCGTCCAGACGCCGGGCGGCGAATGGTGGGCGGTATTCCTGGCCTGTCGGCCGTACGAGCGAAATTGTTACAACACCGGGCGCGAGACGTTTCTCCTGCCGGTGCGGTGGGAAAACGATTGGCCGATTATCTTGAAGGGCGACGAGATCGTGCCCAGGATTGCGGAGCGGCCGGGGTTGCCATCGCAGCCTGCGGCGAAAGTGGCGCTGAATGGCTCGTTTTCCTGGACGGATAATTTCGATGGCAATCGTCTGGACCTGCGTTGGCATTTCCTACGGCCGCCGGTTGGGAGGTGGCATTCGCTGGGGCACGGGCCCGGCTCATTGTTGATCGCGCCGCGATCGGTCGCGTTGAGTTCTTACGGCAACCCGTCGTTCATCGGGTGCCGGCAGCAGCACGCGAACTTCACCGCATCCGTTGAAATAACCGTCAATCCCAAAACGGCCAGATGTGACGCAGGCTTGGTCGCGTTCCAGAACGAGACACATTACCTCTTGCTTGGGATTCGGGTCGAGGGAGGCGGAGTCAACGAAGTGTTCCTCGAGCGGATTTCGAGCGGCGCGGATCGGGGCGATGCCGCAAGCGCACCGCGCATTCTCGCCGCCGCGCCCTTGCCGCAGGGCGCCGAACGCATCGCGCTGAAAATCGGGAGCACGGGCCTGCCGTATTCCTTTTACTACGGAATCGACCGAGGCGAATTCAAGCCATTGATTGAGAATGTGGATGGCAGCATTTTAAGCACGAAAATCGCGGGCGGATTCCAGGGCGTCATGCTGGGGATGTTCGCGCGGCGGAAGGCTTTGCCTCCGCGAACGCCACAATGAGATGACCGATGCGTCAAGAGGCACGCGTGCGGCGGGCTCGTCGCTGCAAAGCGCCGATGGCGACGAGTCCAGCCAGGGCGGTGAAATTCGGTTCGGGGACATTCGCAAGGCTGAAGCCGTTGGCCGCGGCGAAGGCGTCCAGCGCCGCGACATCGCCGGCCGAGTTGGCGCCGCTGTCACTCTGGTTGAAGTTCGCCGCCAAGTCGGTGAAGTCGGCGGCGTTCACCAGTCCGTCGTAGTTGAAGTCGCCCTGGTCCCAGCCGGTGACCGGCTGGTTGAAGTTCGCCGCCAGGATGGTGAAGTCGGCGGCGTTGACTATGCCGTCCAGATTGGCGTCGCCTAAAAGCGTGTACATCACTTCGATCTGGCCGGAAGCCAGGCCGGAGACGGTGCCGTCGGCCCCGTCGGCGTAGCCCAGGCCGTACAGCAGGCCATTGGTGGGCGTCAGTGCCGCCGTGGAAATGATCCCCGGGCCGTTCCACGCGCCGCCGTTGTAGCCGGACTGGATGTACCCGGCGATGGTCGAGAACGGATCTGTGGAGCCGTAAGTGATGATGATGTGATTGTTGTTAACGTCCAGCACACCGTTGCCGGTGATCGACAGCGAGGTCATTTGCGCCTGCCCCGTGCCCGTGCCCAGTTGCAGGGTGCCGCCGGTGATGCTGACACTGGAGTTGGGAAGCGCGCCGTTGACGCCGACGAGAAGCGTGCCGGCGTTGACAATCGTTCCGCCGCTGTAGGTATTGGCGGCGCCGAGCGTGGTCGTTCCGATACCCGCCTGGGTAACTGAGCCGGTGCCGCCGATGGCGGCGCTCTCCGCCAAGCCGTTGTTGCAGTCGAAAGTCAGGTTTCCATTGTCGGTGATGCTGGTGCTGGCAATTGAACCAGCCGCGCCGCCGTTGCCAAGTTGCAGCGAACCACCGCTGATGGTTGTTACGCCGGTGAAGGTGTTAGCACCGGTGAGGGTCCAGGTACCGCCGCCGGACTTCGTCAAGGTCCCGGTATTGGTTGCGATGATGCTGGCGAGAACGCCGTTGCCCGAGCCGGTGAGGGTGAGATTATCGCCCGATCCCGTGATCGTTCCGGTATTGCTGAGCGTCAGGGCGTCGGCATCCGAGCCGATGGTGGAATTGGATCCCAGGGCGATCAAGCCGGAATAGGTGTTGGCGCCGCTGACGTTTTCCAGAGCGCCGTTGGTTGCAGTGCCGGCGCCGTTGAGGGTAAGGCCCACGGCCGTGGTCGTCGAAATACCGCCTTGGAGTTGAAGGGCCGCGCCGCCGGTCACCGTCACTGAGGAGGTATCTGCCAATGCGCCGGCATTTTGGATGTTCAGCGCGCCGGCGCTGACAGTGGTTGCGCCGCTGTAGGCGTTGGCGGCGCTGAGGGTGAGCGTGTCGCTGCCGGTTTTGATCAATCCGCCGGGGCCGGTGATCGGAAGGCCGAGACTGATATCACCGGCGTTGCCGCCGATGGAACTCGTGGACGCAAGCGTGACCGAGCCAATCACGGGAGTGAGCGTCACGGCCCCAGCGCCGCCGTTGTTGTTCAGTGTGGCGGTAGGAGCGGAAGTGTATCCGCCGCCGGTTGAGGTCGTCTGAATGCCGACGATGGTAAAGTTGTTGGCGTTGCCGGTGGCTGCGCCGCCGGACCCATTGCCGCCGACAAAAGTAATGATGGGCGCGGCATCGTAACCGGAGCCGGGATAAACAATCGTAACGCCGGTCAACTGAGTGCCGGTCAGAACGGCAACCGCCAGGGCGCCGGAGCCGTTTCCATCCGAAGGGGTAATGATGACCGACGGAGCCGTAACAGGAGGGTTGTCCGTGGAAGTGGGCTTAGTATAAGTCCCGCTGAAGCCGCTGAACGACGCGGCGGTGATTCCGAAGATCGGGGTGGCGGCGGCCGTTCCGGAACTGAAGGTAATCGTCGAACCCGCGCCGATGCCGGCTGTGGTCGTCGCGTATCCGACGCCTTTCACACCGCCGACCACGCTGGCGGTGGCGGCGTTGTTGTTGGTCAGCGTCCCGCCATTGAGCGTGATTGGTTCGGAAAGAGACCGTCCGTTGAGATCGAGCGAGCCGTTTGTGTTGACGGTGGTCCCGCCCGGTTTTGCGCCGGTGCCCGTGCCCAGGGTTTCCAATGCGCCCAGCGCGTTGACCGATCCGACGGTCAATGTGCCGCCGTTGATGATGGTTCCGCCGGTGTACGCGTTGGACGTGGAGATCGTGGCGGTGCTGGCGCCGGTTTTGGTCAGCGAGCCAGAGCCGGCGATCGTGCCGGCGCCGCTGATCATGTAGGCGCTGGAACTGTTGTTGATCGTGGTTGAGAGCGGGGAAACGGTTGTGTTCAGCGTCACATTGTAATGGCTGTTATTGGCGTCGTTGAACGTGACGTTGGATGAATTGGTGTACGCGGTGAAGCTCGATCCGGTGTTCCAGTTTTGATTGGCGACGATGTCCCAGGTCGCGCCATCGCCCAGAACGGTTCCCCCGACGCTTGCGCCGGTGTTGTTCCAGGTGATGCTGACTGCACCGGGAGCCGTGACATTGGTCAGGTCCGCTTCGCCAAGGCTCTGGTTTGCGGTAAGGCCCGAAAGATTGACGTTCGTGCCCCACCACATCTTCGATGCTGAACTGGAATTGAGGCTGACGTTATTGAAGGACAGCCCCACAAGATTAGCCGGAGTGGTATTCAAATCGTAAAGCAAAGCGCCGCTCGATGATCCCGTAATCGTGATATTGCTGAAGCCGATGTTTTCCCACATGGGAGTGGTGGAATCGACGGCATGATTGGTCTGGGTCGCGCTGCCGGGGAAATTATTGCCGCCGTCGTAGAAGCTGTCGATGATGATTGGATCAGCGACACTGTTCATCACGATGTTGGAGTAGAGCACGTTGGCGACCGGATGGAGCGTACCGCCGCCGGCATCTTCACCCGAGGCATCCTCGGCCTTGAGGCGAAGGCCGTCACTGGTGCCGTTGAAGGTGATGTTGCTGACGGTCATGTTTGTCAGGCCATCCGCGGTCCCGCCGCCGACGGAAATGCCGTGGCCGGCGCCAATCGTGTCGTTGGTGATGAGGATGTTTTTGCAGGTGCTGGAGGCGCTTTTGGCGACGATGTCGTCGTCGCCGTCGTTGACGTTGCAGTTTTTGATGGTGAAATTGCTGCCCCCAAAGTCTATGCCATCGGTGTTGGAGAGATAGTTGTTGCCATTGGCCGCCAGGGTTCCCGGATCGGCGATGGTGACGTTGTTGATGGTGACGTTGGAATCGTTTTCAACGCCGAGGTGCTCCTGGGCGGCGTTTTCGATGGAAACGCCGGTGATTTCCAAAGTGGTAACGTTTTGAAGATTGACGAGTTTATTGCTGCCGGTCGCGGTGGTCGCGGCCCCGTTGATAATCCCGCTGCCGCTGATCTCCATATTACTGGGGCTGCCGGAAGTTTGGATAAGTGTGTTGGCCGGGGTAGCGTTGTATAGGACTGCTCCGCTTTGCAATTGCAAGTTGACGTTGCCGAGCATTGTGATGGTGTTGGAATTGAAAGTCCCCGCGGGGATTTGGACCGTGCCACCACCATGCGTGGAGCAATAGGAGATATAGGCGTTTAAGGCGGTGGAATTGTCGGACGAACCGGTGTTGGCAGGGACGCCGCCATTGATGCTCGAGTTGGCCACCGTCACGTTGTAAACATTGTTCCCAAAGATGGGCAACGAAGTCGCCTGCCCCCATGCGTGCGAAGCGGTCGCGGCGACGGCTGCCGCAGCGATGAATAATTGGCTTCTGCTCCTCCGCCTGGCCGGCGGCCCCGAAACGCGAGACCGCCCGCGCTGCATATCTCTCCGCCACGCCATGTCGTTTCCTCGCCGGAACGTCAGCTCGCGCTACAAAGCCGGCTGACCTATGAATGCCCCCTCCCAACAAGTATAGCTTGTCCAGTAGGATTTTAATGCATGGTGGATATATGCGGCTGACAATAGTTAACAAATCCTTTGCACATTCTAAAATGCTTCGCGTTGGGGGGCGGCAAAGGCGATAATCGCGGCACAATCGACAACGGCCTGAGATTCAAGAACTTGGCGATGAGTCCAATGCAAGCGATCGACTGGATTTTGACTGTTTTGCCGATCCTGCTGGTAATCGCCTGCGCGGTGTACACCCGGCGATATGTCAAGAGCGTGGCGGATTTCATGGCCGGGGGCCGCGCCGCCGGACGGTACGTCATTTGCAACGCCAAGGGACAGGCTTCCACCGGCGTCGCCAACACTCTTTCCAAATTCCAGCCTTTGATCACCGCCGGCTTTTGCCTCTCGTGGTGGGATTCGCTGTCGATGCCGGTGTACATGCTGGTGGCGATCTTCGGATTTGTCGTCTACCGCTATCGCCAAACCCGGGCCATGACGCTTGGGCAGTTTTTCGAGATGCGCTATTCGCGCCGCTTTCGATTGTTCGCCGGGATACTGGGGTTTTTGTCGGGGATTCTCAATTACGGCATCTTCCCCGCGGTCTCGGCGACGTTTTTCGTCTATTTCCTCGCCCTGCCGCAGCACGTGCATCTCTTTGGCGTGGCCGTGCCGACGAACGTGCTTATCATGGCGGGGTATCTAAGTTGCGCCCTGGCGATGATGCTGGTCGGTGGACAGATCACGCTGATGGTGACCGATTGCCTGGAGGGAATCCTATCGCATCTGGTTTGGGTGGTGGTGATCGCGGCGATCTTCTGCGTGATCAGTTGGCCGCAACTGCGCGCGACCCTCACCAATGCCCCGCCGGGAAATTCGATGGTCGATCCATTCGATCAGAACAAGACCAAGGACTACAACGTCTGGTACGCGATGATGCTGCTGATCACGACGGTGTACGGGACCATGGCCGTGCAGAAGGACAACAGCTTCACCTCCGCGGCGCGCACTCCGCACGAATCGCGGATGGGGGTGGTGCTGGGCAATTGGCGGACCATGGCTCGCAACGTGATGCTGGTCGTTTTGGCGCTGGGGGCGCTGACGTTCATAAAATTGCCTGGTTTTCCAGGCCGGGCGGCGCTTCAGGCCATTGCCGATCCGGAAATCCGCTCCCAGATGCAGGTCCCCATCGCATTGCGATACATGTTGCCCGTCGGCGTCAAGGGTTTGTTTTGCCTGATTATGGTGCTGACGCTGATGTCCGGCGATGCCAGCCACATGTTGACCTGGGGCGGGATTTTCATTCAGGACATCGTGTTGCCGCTGCGCAAGACCCCCATGAAGCCCCGGCAACACGTCCTGGTTCTCCGGATCGCGGTCATTGGCGTGGCGGTCTTCGCGTTTCTCTTCAGCGTTTTCTTCCATCAGAAGCAGGACATCGTGATGTGGTGGCTGGTCACCGAGGGGGTTTTCCTGTGCGGCGGCGGCGCGGCGATCATCGGAGGACTGTATTGGAAGAAAGGAACCGTCGCCGCCGCCTGGGCGGCGCTCATCACCGGATCGGGGATCACCCTGGGCAGCATCTTGATCGTCCACGCTTTCCCCTCGCTTTCCAAATACTTCGACTTCAACGGCAACCAGGCCCGCTTCATCGCCGCCGCGGCTTCGGTGGCGGTTTACGTCGTCGTCGCCCTGCTCACCTGCCGTGAAGATTTCGACATGGACCGCATGCTGCACCGCGGGCGCTATGCCCTGAAAGACGACCTGGCCGCGCCGCCGGCCCCGCCGCCGCAGCGCCGCCGAAAGCTCAACTGGTCCAGCCTGCTCGGCTTCGACGCCGACTTCACTCTCGCCGACAAAATCGTCTCCGGCGGGATATTCTTCTGGTCCATGTTCTGGCTCGCGGTCGTGGTCGTCGGCACCATCTGGAACCTCATCCACCGCTGGCCCGCAGACGTTTGGGCAACGTATTGGCTGATCGTCGGAATCATTCTCCCCATCATCGTGGCGGCGGTGACGCTGGTTTGGTTTGGCATCGGCGGGTTCATCGACCTGGGTCTGTTTTTCCGTCGCCTTTCATCCATGAAGCGCGACCAGCGCGACGATGGAAGCGTCGGAGAATACGAACGTTCCCAAACCCCCGATAATCCAGCCTCTTCCCCCGCAAATGCCCCAATTTCCGCGTCAAAAAGTACAACGATTTCATAAAAAGTTGTCACAAAACAAGATAGCTAACTCGCCAAACCGATAGTAATGTTTAGCAGTACGAAATCTCCGCACGTGGCTCATATCCGGTGCGTAGTACATTTCGACGGAGGTCGCTTATGAAGAGGCTTAGAAAAGGGTTCACGTTGGTCGAGTTGCTGGTGGTGATCGGCATCATCGCGGTGTTGATCGGCATTCTCCTGCCCGCTTTGCAGAAGGCGCGCGACCAAGCCAATACCGTAGCGTGCGCATCGAACATGCGCCAGTTCTTTCAGATCTGGACGATGTACGCCGACGACTACCACCAATGCGCGTTGCCCGGTTACTACCAGGACAGTAACGGCGAAGTTGATTGGTGGCAGTATCAGTTGATCGGCCCCGAAATGGGCAAGGCGGGTCAGTTGGGGGTGGGTGCCGGTGCCTCCAATTTGAACGGTTACAACATGGGGAACTGGACGATCATGGCCAGCATTTTGAGATGTCCGGCTGCGTTGCATGACCTCGACCCCCAGCAAGACACTTACGCGGCCAACGGCAACTGGGCAGGAAATTTCTTCGGCGATTACGTCTACAATTTATTCATGGGGAAAATAGCATATGACAATAGCGGCGGCCTCGGTGGAGCGCAGTACGTCGTTGCCGCCAATCCGAAGCTATCGCAAATACCCGGCAATGTCATACTGCTGGCCGAGTCTTATAAGCCGAATTTCTATTCCTCGGTTACCGCGAAACACAAGAGTAATCTTGACGGCGGCGAAGTCGGCCAGCCCGCAGGCTACAAGGATTACTTCGAGGGGTGGTCAGATTTGATCAACAATACTTTAACCGAAACCGGTGCGGTAAACCGCATTGGCACCCCCCACTCGGGCGGGAAAATGTGCAACGTTCTTTCCGCCGATGGACACGTCGCCACGGTCAATCCGTTCACGGCCGCGCTGGTTCCGGTGTCAGATGCCGCGGGCAACACCTATACGTACTCATCGGGCGCCACCCCCCCGTACACCTATGCCCTCGGCACCAAGGCGGCGTTCATGGAATATCAGATCGGCCCCCCGGGCACCTCGCAACTTCCATACTTCAACAATTACAAGACAGGGAATTTGAATCCTCCTCCCTGGCCTCAAACCAAAAGCGGCAATCCCTACAACCAGGGTTGGAACAAGGGATTTCAGTCGCTCAATTAGTCTGCCCTCGCCAAGGCCCCGGCAGTTCAGGGACGCAATCGCGTCCCTTTTTTTTCCAGGGAATCGGCGTCCCCTCGCCGCCGACGGCGGCTCAGCTTGGCACGGTTGTGCCCACAATTCCGCCCTTGAGGCCAAAAATGCAACGAAACTCACTTTTTGTACAAAGCTTTTGACAAGGCAATTGCCGCGCCTTGAAGTATGATTCCTCAGTGTAAGTAGGAAACAAGCCAAAGCAAGAAAACTCATTTTGGAGGGTTCCATGAAGAAGTTGCATCTTCGGAGGCACGGCATTTCTCGTACCGCGCGCACAGCGAAGGCCGGACTGGTCCTGGCCGCTGCCGCCGCCTCGATATTGTTTAACCGAAACGCTTCGGCGATCACCGCCACCTGGACCGGCACCGATCTCGGTGATGATTGGTCGGACTCAGGCAATTGGAACAGTGCTGTTCCGGGCAGCACCAGCTCCACCACCAATACCGACACCGCTGTGTTCAACAGCACGCCCGCATCCAACGCCGTCACCTTGGACACGTCGAACTGGAACATCCAGAACATCACTTTCACCCTTTCAACCGCGGACAATTTCAACATCGGCTCCACCACCGGGAACTCTCTGCTGCTGACCGACGGCGGCTTAATATGGGAGGACTCTTCCGTCGCCGGCGCTGCTTCCGAAACCATCAGCGCGCCCATCGAACTCGAGGGAACCACCTACACCGTCCAGAACGATTCCGGCACCTCGACCAGCGGGCTTAAATTGAACGCCATTTCCGGCGGCTCCGCGGGTGCAACGACCTTGACTCTTCAGGGGGCTTCCACCTCGTCCAGCAATCAAATTATCGGCCCCATCGCCAACGGTTCTTCTTCGAGCTTGGGCCTGCTCAAGACCGGGGCCGGCACGTGGCAACTCGCCTCCACCACCGCCAGCACCTACACCGGACCGACGATCGTCAACCAAGGTGAATTGAACGTGGGGACCGCCCTGGGAATCTCCGCCGCCACCGACGTCACCGTCAACGGCGGCAACGGAACGAGCAATTTCGAGTACTCCGTCAATGCGGGGCCTTTCCCAACGGTACACAGCCTCACGATGAATCCCGGTTCCCAGTTCACTGAAGCCAACTCCTCGTGCTGGCTCAACATCGCCAACAACTCCGGCCCGGCCCTCATCCTCAACGGTCAGTCGAGCACCCTGAACGACAGCTCCGATCCCAAATTCAAAGGCGCGGTCATTCTGGCCGGCGCCGTCGCCGGCACCGGCGGCATCGTCTTCACCAACGGCACCACCACGAGCTTTTCGATCTCGGACGAGAAGTTCCTCGATCTCGGAACCGTCAACCGACCCTTGTACGTAACCAAGGGCGCATATTCCACCGACCTCCAGATCAACGGCACCATTTCCGACACCGGCGGAATCATCAAAACCGGAGCGGGAACCGTCAAGCTCGAGAACACCGCCGAGTTTGCCGAGACGTTCACCGGCCCCATCGAAATCCAGGAAGGCTCGCTCAAACAGACCGGCAACGGCACCAGCAACCAGTTCTCGGGCGTCAACACCCTGCTGATCGACGGAGGAAACTTCAACCTCCAAGGAAACAGCGCCGCCGGCGACGCCACCTTTGCCGCGGTCACCATGACGTCTGGTTCCATCTCGGGCACCTCTTTTAACCGAATTTTCGCTCCCAGCTTCACCTTCAACGTTGCCGCCGGCAATACCTTCAGCGTCGGCGGCAGCTTCGGCGATGAAAGCGGCGGCGCTATCCTTGCCGGGGACGGCACCCCCTCCGGCATTTCCGCCGTTCTCATGAACGGGCCTGGACAAGCCACCCTGTCCGGTACCTTCAATACGTACTCGGGCGGCACGACCATCAACAGCGGGACCATGCTCGCAAACATGAACTTCAGTGCCACCGCCGGCAACGGGCAGGCGCTCGGAACCGGTAACCCGCTCGGGACCGGAGCCGTGGCCATCAACGGCGCAAATTTGAGATTCGACCCCAACGTCGCTTCCGGTTCGGGGATCGCCACCAGCTATATCGTCGCCAACCTCGCCAGCGGCACGCTGTTCACCTACGGCGGCGGCAATACCATCAACGTCCAGCAAGGCAACGAAACCAGCGTCTCCGTTACTGTCGGCGGCACCGGAGCGGTGCTCAACCGCGTCAATAACGGCACGCTCGTCATTGCCGCCGGACTGGGAACCGCCAATCTCGGCAATACCGAGCAGTTCATCATTAACGGCACGGCCCCCACCGTCACCAATGGAATCGTCAATACCGCCATCGTCGGACAGAACGACGATTCCAACGCCTCCGGCGACTTCCTCACCTACGGCGCCAACGGTTTTGCCCTCGCCACCTATACCAGTACCAATATCAATACCACTAGCTCTACCGACGTTTGCAATGCCGGCGCCGGAACCAGCACGATCGCGCTCTCCGGATCCGTTTCGCACTACGCTCTGAATGCCGAGGCACAGACGATCGATGTCGCCGGGCACGTACTCACCGTCGGCGACAACCTTTCTGGTCACCAGGCCGGTCTGATTCTCAACGGCGGGTCCATCATCGACAGCGGAGGGGGCACCGGCGCGCTCGCCTTCAACCAGGATGAGGGAACCATCTACACCAGCAAGGCTGGCGGAACCATTTCCGCCGGCATCACCGGCACCGGCGGCGTCACGGCCTTCGGCCCCGGCAAGCTATACCTCACCGGCAATAACTCATTCACCGGCGGCCTGAACGTCAATCAAGGCACCGTCAATGTCGCCACCGACTCCAATCTCGGCGCCTCCGGCGGCTCGATCACCTTCGGTGGCGGAACCCTGCAATTCGCAAGCAGCTTCCCAACCGCCGTCACGCGTTCGATTATCATCAACGCCGGCGGCGGGACCATCGATCCTCAGTCCGGCACGCTCACCGTCAGTTCAAACGTCACCGGTGCCGGACCGCTCACCAAGGTCGGCGTGGGCAACCTGATCCTCAACGGCTCAGGGAACACTTACGCCGGAACCACCACCATCAGCGCCGGCAACCTGCAAATCGGCAACGGCGGCGCCGGCGGCAGCCTCGGTTCTGGTAACGTCATCAACAATGCCGGGCTGATCTTCGACTCCTCATCCGCCATCTCCGTACCCAGCGTCATTTCCGGATCGGGAAATCTCACCCAAGGCGGCACAGGCGGCACCGTCGCACTCAGCGCCTCCAACACCTATGCCGGCACAACGACAATCAATTCCGGCACGGTTCAGGCCGGCAATGCCAACGCTCTTGGCTTCGGCGGCGCAATCACCGCCGCCTCGGTTGCTTCATTCCCCGTCGCAACCGTAAACTCCGGCGGAACGCTCGATCTCAATGCCCAGACCCTCAACAAGCCCGTGACGCTCAACGGCGGCACACTCACTAACAGCAACACCTCCGCCACTGCCGGCCTTTCCACCGGAGTCAACGGATATGTCGTCAACTCGGGCGGCAGCGGCATCTCGGCCGACCTGACCACCGTGAGCGGTGGCGGCGGCGCGGGAGCCAGCGCCACCCTCCTTCTGGGTCTCACCAATAGCTCCCTCACGGTTACCGGAGGATCGGGATACACCGTCGCTCCGACCGTTGCCATCTCCGGCGGTGGGGGCACCGGCGCAACCGCGACCGCCTCCATCAGCGGCAGCGCGGTCACGGTCACCATCAACAACGCCGGCGTCGGCTATACCTCCGCGCCGACAATCACTCTCTCCGGTGGCGACGGCACCGGCGCCAGCGTCACCGCCAATGCCGACAACTTCACCGCCGTCGGCGCCCTGGCCGTCCTGCCCGGCAGCGGATATACCTCCGCTCCAACCGCGACGATTCCCTACATTAACAATCCCAGTGCTGTCACTTCCGTGACGCCGACCATTACTTCCATTCTCGATACTCTCAGCGTTCAGGCCAGCAGCACCATCAGCGGCGCTGGCGCGTTCGCGCTTAACACCGCTGTGAACGGGGCGGCCACCTCCGGAACCGTAACCTTGACGCTTGCTGGCACGTCCACCGCCAATTCCATCGGCGGCGTCATCAGCGACGGAACCGCCGGCGGAACTCTGGCGCTGGCCAAGTCCAACACCAGCACCTGGACGCTCACCGGCGCCAATACCTACAGCGGCGGAACAACCGTCAATGCGGGAACCCTGGACGTCAGCAACGCCACCGGCTCGGCCACCGGCTCCGGAAATGTGATCCTCAACGGCGGCGTGCTCGCCAGCGATTCCGGCTCCATCAGCGGAAACGTGTCGGCCGCCGCATCCTCGGTCATCGCGCCGGGCGGCGTCGGAACCATCGGCACGCTTTCCCTCGGCGGACTTACCACCGCCGCGGGCGCAACCCTCAACTTCGATCTGGGCACCGGAACAGGCACCATCACCAATGGCGACCTGCTCAACCTGGGCTCGGGAACCATCATCATCGCCTCCAGCACTAACATCACCCTCGGAACCGATCCGGGAGTCTCCGCCATCGGAAACGATTACGAATTGATCGGCGGCACGATCAGCGGGATCAGCACGTCCAGCTTCTCTCTGCCGGCTGCTCCTGCCGGCGTAGCCTACAGCCTGAGCAAGATCGGCGGCTTCATCGACCTGGTCGTCGCCGCCGGGGTCGTCGGCCCGGCCAATCTCACCTGGAACGATGCCACCAGCAACAACACCTGGGACACCGCAGCCAGTTCCAACTGGAACAACGGCACATCCACCACGGTGTTCAACGCCTTGGACAACGTCACCTTCAACGATACCAACGGCAGCGCCGCCGGCCGCTATGCCGTCACGTTGACCAGCACCGTCAGCCCCGGCTCGGTGACGGTCAACAACAGTTCCAACAACTACACCATCAGCGGCGCCGGCGGCAAAATCGTCGATGCCGGAGCGTTCTCAAAATCCGGCAGCGATACGCTGACCGTCGGCACGGCGCTGAACGTCGTCGGCACCACGAGCATCACCGCCGGAACGTTGAAGCTGGCCACCGGCGTCTCCGGCGGCTCCGGCCCCGCCATCACCAGCCACATCAACCTCGCGTCGCTGTCGATCACCGGCAACGGCCAGTTCGATGTGAATAACAATCACATCATCA